>Ga0302324_100004646_pt1 | contig 30289 bp, 28 predicted proteins | sample Palsa_T0_1_FD_201949 | JGI IMG/M metagenome (GOLD analysis project Ga0302324, IMG submission 201949) | Peat permafrost microbial communities from Stordalen Mire near Abisko, Sweden - Palsa_T0_1 | ecosystem: Environmental > Terrestrial > Soil > Palsa > Peat permafrost | place: Sweden: Abisko...
TTCAGTTTCCACGACGGCCCGGCAGAGTGCTCGCCGATTACTTTATCTTTGCGATCGTGAAGTTCTGCCTCAGGTGCTTTGAGCGTCCATGCGAACTTCCCGTCTGCGTCGGCCTGGCAGGCATAGATCTGCGATCCGGTGGCGTGCGCATAGAGAACAACCTCTTCTCCGGTGGGAGCCTGAATGCTATCCGGCACATCCGGAGGAACCTCCTGGGGCGGAGTATCTTTCTGTCCAGGCGCTTGGGCAATTGCTACTAACGTTCCCAGGATGAGAATGGTTGCAGCAGATAGCAGAAGTCTTCGCATGATTTTAGATTGTAGCAGGCGAGAATCCTAGCGAATCGCTAAGTGCCGTCAATTCCGCAGTGTCTTCCCCGTCTTCAGCGTGTATTGAATCCTCTCCTGCGTTTTCTTCTCGCCGCATAGGGATTTGAAGCCCTCGCGCTCCAAGTCGAGGATGTACTGCTCGCTCACGGGCGTGCCGGGGGTGACACTGCCGCCGCATAGGATTTCCGCGATCTTGTTCCCCAGTTTCACTTCGTAGTCGGTGATGTAGTCGCCCTGTCGCATCATGTGTACGCCCATCTTGAGCGTTGCCAGAAGATTTTCCCCGGGGGCGGGGATGTCAGTGCGGGGGACGGGCGGCTCATATGCGGCGACGGCCAGCTCGAGGGCTCGGGCTTTGGCGTCGGAGAGCACGCGCTCGCGATTCATGGTGATGCGGTCGCTCTCGGCAAGGAAGCCAAGGCCGCGAGCCTCGTGTGCGGAAGTTGCGACCTTGGCGGTGGCAATGGTTTCGAATGCGCGCTTCATGGCTTCGAGCATTTCGATCGAGCCCGCGAAAGCATCTCCGGAACCTTTGCCGCCACGCGCTAAGGCGGCCCCGTCCACGGCGCGCAGCAGCATCTCTTTGCAGCCACCGCCGCCCGGGAGCAGCCCAACACCGACCTCGACTAATCCTGTGTACAGTTCGGCATGAGGCTGACGCGCCGCGGCGTGCAAGGAGATTTCCGTGCCGCCGCCGAGGCACAATCCGAAAGCTGAGACCACCACCGGCTTGGGCGAAAACTTGATGGCTTGCGTCATGCCCTGGAATTGCCGGATGGCGAGGTCCACATCGTCCCACTCTTCTTCCTGCACGCTCATAAGCAACAGCATGAGGTTGGCGCCGACGGAAAAATTCGCTGCGTCATTGGTGATGACAAAGGCGTCAAAGTTGTCGCCGGGGCCGCCGGGCTTCAGGGTTTGACTAATGAGTCCAATGATGTCGGCGCCAAGCGAGTTCATCTTGCTGTGGAACTCAATGCAGCCTACTCCGTCGCCGAGATCGACCAGCGACGCGCCGGAATTCTTCTTCACCACACCATGGGATTTCTTGGCGACCGTGACCGACCACACGCCAGCCGGAACCTGAACCGCTTTCGAGCTCCCCGTTGCCAGATCGAAGTAAGCGCGCCCTGACGGCGTTTTCGGATCATCCGTGTACCAGGATTTCTGCCCCGCAGCCAGCAGCATCTCGACATTCGCAGCGATCGGTCGCCTTTCTTTTTTCATACGCGCAACAGTGGCTTCGACGCCGGCGGTGTCCCACAACTCAAATGGCCCCAGTTCCCAGTTGAAGCCGAGGCGCATGGCGCGGTCGATCTCGACGATGGAGTCAGAAATCTCAGGCACACGGTTGGCCGAATAAGTCCACAAATCGGACAAGGCCGACCACAAGAATGCTCCCGCCTTGTCACCTTTCTGGGGGCTGCCTTCGAGCCCGAGCAACATGCGAAGGCGCGCGCCCGTGTCTTCGATGTTCTTGGCCATATCGAGGGCGGCGAACTTCGGTTTCTGCCGGGGATGGTATTCCAGCGTTTTCCAGTCGAGGGCCAGGCGTTCGTCTTCGCTGCCCTCGCGGCCTTTTGCTTTCTTGTAAAAGCCGCCCTTGGTTTTATCGCCCAGCCATTTCCGTTGGAGCATCTCGCTGAAGAAATCCGGTAAGCGCAACTCGCTGCGTTCATCATGAACGTTCCCGGTCATATTGCTGACGACGTGCGCCAGAATGTCCAATCCAACCAGGTCGATGGTGCGGAAAGTCGCCGACTTCGGCCAGCCGACGGCCTGACCCGTCAGCGCGTCCACATCCTCGATGCTAAGATCCATCTCCAGCATCAGCCGCATCACGTTCAACACTGAAAACGTGCCAATGCGGTTGCCGATAAAGTTGGGAGTGTCTTTCGCCAGCACCACCCCTTTGCCCAGATGCACGTCGCAGAAGTGCGAGACGGCGTCGATCAAACTGCCATCGGCGTCCGCTGTGGGAATAATCTCCAACAGCCGCATGTAGCGCGGCGGATTAAAGAAGTGAGTGCCAAACCACGCACGCCGGAAATCGTCGGGGAATCCCTCTGCGATCTTGCCCACCGGCAGACCGCTGGTATTGGTGGTGATGATCGTTCCGGGCTTACGGATGGCTTCGACTTTCCGAAGCAACGCACGCTTGATCTCGAGATTCTCGACCACGGCTTCGATGATCCAATCCACCTCGGCCAGCTTCTTTAAATCGTCGTCGAAGTTGCCCACCGTAACCAGGCGGGCGAGCGAAGAGTCCATAAAAGCCGCGGGCTTTGATTTTTTCGCTGCGTCGAGACCTACGGCCGCAATCTTGTTACGCGCGGAAGTACCAGCGCCGGGCGGTGTGTCCGCGGGAACGATATCGAGCAGGTAAGTGGGCACGCCAGCATTGGCAAAATGTGCGGCGATGCGGGCGCCCATGGTTCCCGCGCCGAGAATTGCCACTTTATTAATGCGTTTCATAATTGAGCCTCAATCCGAATCTTTACAGAGACGCGAATAGGAGGGAACTGCCAGTTGAGCCTCATTCGACTTGGCAATCGGCGAATTCACGACCAACTATCGTATCTACTACGGAAGTTTATCCACCACCCAGTCGTTATCGCGAGTATTCACCACCACAACACTGCCGAAGTGGCGGCGCGGAGAGATGTTCTTTGAAGCGGTGGTAATGAGAACTACCGGAAACTCATAGTGTCCGCGCTTCAGCAACTTGCCCGGCTCGACTTCGTAAGCTGAGGGACCGGCGTCCGAAAAAAATCTCTCCACTCCGTCCGATGTAGCCATCTCCTTGGCGTGGCCGCTGAGCAAAACTATGCCGCTCTCGACGTCGTTCGACTGCCAGGCCTGAAGAAAACGATCGACGGTGGCGAGGGCAGGGAGATAACCTGCGTCCAGACTCGTGGCAGGCCGAGACTTGGCCGCTGACGGCGACATCGACATTCCTACAGAGAGAATCAGGAATAGCAATCGAGCGGCTGCAACGTGTGGGACTTCGCGAACAGGCATGGGACATTATGCGGGATCGGACGCGATAGAAGGAACTTGGCTCTCCCGCCTCGCCTAGATTTCAGCATGCGCTTCTACATACTCCAGTGCCCGTTGCGCCATTTGTTTCTCTCCTTTGTAGGCAAGCAGCGTCGGAGCATCTTCCAGTTGTATCCAACGGGCGCGCGCCACTTCAATTCGCATTTCGGGCGCGATATCGTTGATCCGTCCGGAGCGATATCGCATCAGGTAAAAGCTGACGATCTTGAAGACGCGCTGGCCGTCGCCCCACGATCGCACGTAGACGTACTTGCTGTCCCCGAGTTTCGTGATCACTTCGGCAGTTATGCCGGTTTCCTCATAGACTTCGCGAAGAGCTGTGGCAAGCGGTTTTTCGCCGGCATCGACCAGTCCCTTTGGTAAAGCGAGCACTGGTTTTGATCGAGCGACGCGACTGCTTGGACTCGCAGAATTCTCCCCAGGCGGCTCGATCGCAGCCATCCACCATAGGCCACCCCGCTTCCGGAGCACTACGCCGCCGGCAGATATTTCCCGCGCCATAGTCCGTAAGCTAACAGGATTACAGGAGTTAGTCACGCTTGTGAGCAAAGGGAGCTAAGCTCAAAAGCCTTGGTAATCACCTCTGGTAACCCTCGATTGGCACCAAAGTGGTCTGCAGCGTTTCGCAAAATAATGGCATCCTAAAGCGTGCCGGCCACTTTGAATGTTTGGCCGCACGTGGGTTCCCGCAAGGCCGGGGAGTGACGGTGAAAAGTCTTGGCAAGATCGTCCGGTCGGTGCAAGCCTTTGGACGGGAGCTGTCCCGGAAGGCGGCGGGCGTTGAGCCACGCGCTCCCACCATCGGTATTGCGCTGGGCGGCGGCTTTGCTCGCGGCATGGCGCACATCGGAGTCCTGAAGGTTCTCGAACAGGAAGGAATACCTGTCCGCATCGTGGCTGGCACCAGCGTGGGCGCATTGATCGGCGCCTCTTACTGCAGCGGACTTTCCATTGAAGAACTCGAGAAAGTTGCGCACTCCTGCCGCTTCACTACCTTTGCCCGCTGGACGGTTTCGCGTTACGGCTTCGCCTCAAACGACCGCATGGTTTCGTTCCTGAACCGCACCTTGAAGGTGAAGACCTTTGAAGAGTTGCGTATTCCGCTGGGCGTGACCGCGACCGACTTCAACACCGGCGAGGGCGTAGTCTTTCATTCCGGTTCGATCATCGACCCGGTACGAGCTAGTTGCGCCTATCCCGGAATGTTCTTGCCGGTAAACATTCGCGGACGCTGGCTGGTCGATGGCATGCTCTCGCATCCCGTACCCACGCAGCCGCTGCGCGAAATGGGTGCGGACCGCGTTCTAGCCGTGCATTTGAAAGGACAGTGGTCGAAAGACGGTGCGCCGCGGCATCTTTTTGATGTGATCGGCCAATCCTTCGCCATCGCCCAGGACCAGATGAGCCATCTCTGGCGCGGCGCTGCCGACCTGCTGGTCGAACCCGATGTTTCCGGCTTTGCCTATGACGATTTCAAGCGCTCCGGCGAACTCATCGCTGCCGGGGAAGTTGCTATGCGAAAAGCGCTGCCGGAAGTGCGCAAGTGGCTTGAGATCCCGGAAGTGTCGCCGCTTGTTACGAAGGCGCGGCCCGTGACTGCCAGCCCCGCACCCATGCCCGCGGACTGAGCAAGAACAGCCTTCAGGCTTCCTCGACCACCTCGATCTCATTTCCTTCTGGATCGCGAATCTCGAAATAACGAGTGCCCTGCCGATCCCGCTCGATTGTTCCGACGCTCACCCCACGCGCCGCCAGCACATCTCTCATCTTTGTGACTTTCTTGGTGAATAGCATCGGAGTGCTGCCGGCTCCAAGACCCGCTCTGGTGGTAAGGACGACCGGCTTCCCATCTTCCTTGAATTTGAACATGGCAGCGCCAGATTCCCCCAAATTGTTCCCTGCAAATCTGCGCAGCCCCAGTTTCTCGACATACCAAGGCGACACTGAGTCGATGTTCCGCACCAGAATTCGCGTGCCGGCGGGAACCGTGAACGCCACACCATTCCAGGGCAAGAACCACTTGGCGCCGGGTGCGCGCAAGACCTCGAACATGGAGTGGCTCTGGATCCAGATCGCCGCGGCGAAACACGTCCAGAGAGCTGTATGAAGTACGAGACGCAAAGTCCTGTGGCCATTCATCTCGTTGACAACAAAATAGGGTATGAACAAGAGGAAGTAGCCGGCCCATAGCCAGCGTGCCAGCGGCTTCAACGGCGCTTTCAGAGTGTTAGCTGCGGCCCACAAAGCCAGCAACACGAGACACGGAGCGAAGGCGATCAGCCAAAACCAAACAGGATGGACTGGCAGGTGCACTGAATCTCCGAGGCGCAGCCGTGCTCAAAGTAGCCTAGCACAAGGTCTTTACAGAAGCCTAGAATGACCGACAGAGGGCTAAAGTGTTCAAAAAGGATCAGGAGCGATCACCCACAGATTCCAGCTTGTCCAATTCCAGTCAGCCTCAGCCGCCGAGTGTTTTCCGCCGATCACCGCTCGTGGGTTTGGAACTCGATTTGGAGCGGGATAAGAGCCCGGGGCGCGACGTCGATCCCGGCCCTGATCCGTAAGTGGAAAGTATGATCGGCCTACGCCGCGGCGTTTAGCTTCCCCGCCTCGTCGCAGATCTTTTTCCAAGCTTGCTCGACATGCCTTGCCTGCGTCTTGGTTTGCCCCACGCACAGGCGCAGAGTGAACTTCCCATCCAGCTTGGTGTGCGTAAGAAACAGGTCGCCGCTTTGGTTCAGGCGCTCCATGATGGTTTGATTTGCCGCGTCGCCACCCTTGTGCCGAAAGCAAACGAGATTCAGCGGCACCGGCGCGGCCATTTCAAAGCGAGAATCCTTCCGCACCCATTCGGCGAGTTGCTGCGCCAGTTCGACGTGGCGGCGGATGTGGTACTGCAAACCTTCCACGCCGTAGTGGCGAATCACGAACCACAACTTCAGCGAGCGAAACCGCCGGCCGAGTTGGATGTGCCAGTCGCGGTAGTCGATCACCGCGCCGGATTCCGTGGCCTGGTTGCGCAGGTACTCCGGCAAGATGCTGAGCGTCTGAATCAGCGCTTTGCGGTCGGCGACCCAGAAGCAATTGCAGTCGAAGTTGGTGAACATCCATTTGTGCGGATTGAAATTGTAACTGTCGGCAAGCTCGACTCCGTTCTGCAGATGGCGAAACTCAGGGCACAGCGCCGCCGTGCCCGACATGGCCGCATCTACGTGCAGCCAGAGATTATGCTTGCGGCAAACCTTCGCAATCTCGGCGATCGGATCCATCGCATTCGAAGACGTCGTGCCCACGGTCGCGCAGACAAAACAGGGAATCAGGCCGTTGCGTTTATCGGCTTCGACCCGTTGAGCGAGCAACTCAGGGCGTAAAGCAAAGTTTTCGTCGACGCCGATCTGGCGCAGATTGTCTACGCCGATGCCCGCGATCATCGCCGCCTTTTCTAACGAAGAATGCGTCTGCGTCGAAGCGTACGCCACAATGCGCCCATTGCATCCCTCTTGATTGCTGCGATAATTCGTGGCGCGTTCGCGGGCCGCTAACAGCGCGCACAGCGCGGCGCTGGAGGCAGTATCTTGAATCACGCCACCGCCGGTATTTGATGAAAGATATTTCTCCGGCAGGCCGAGCATGGGCACGAGCCAGTCGAGCACGTGGGTCTCTAATTCCGTGCATGCGGGACTGGTCGACCACAGCATGCCCTGCACGCCGAGGCCGGAAGAAAGAAGATCACCGAGAATTCCGGGACCGGAAGCATTGCTGGGAAAATACGCGAAGAAATTCGGCGACTGCCAGTGCGTGATACCGGGCAGAATCAGTTTCTCAACGTCCTTCAACAACGCCTCAAAAGACTCGCCCTGTTTCGGAGGGTTCGGCGGAAGCGATGCACGAATCTGTCCCGGCTTCACCTGCGACAGCACTGGAAACGACTCAATCCGGGAGTGGTAGTCGGCGATCCAGTCGACCACGGCGTGGCCGCGGCGGCGGAATTCGTCGGGCGTCATATGGAAGGATTTTTCCTCGGACATTGTCCTCCAAAGATGGTTCTCCAAACATGGTTCTCCGGGAGCACTATAAGGCTCCGCACCTGCAAACGTTACTATTGCCGCGGCCGGCCGAAATACAATCGCGTTCTGTATTCGAACACCGCCCGTCCTTCGACGGCGCAGGCATCGAAGATGCGCCGCAACTCCTTCAGCATCGGAGTGTATTGAGGATGTTCCGGCCCCGGCACGTACGAGGAAGACAGCAGGCGGCCCTCGATGCCCGTATAGTCGAACTCCTGACGCATGTCGAAGACTCGCTCCTGAAACGGCGCGGGATCGAAAAACTCGTTGATGGCGTCAGTCGTATGTTCGTGGCGAATGTTCTGGTAGTCGGTGCCGTAGGTGAGCAGCATTTGTTCGTAGTCCCGGAGAAACCTCGTCGAGTCCGTGACGCGCTCGTTCCACAGCAGTACCAGCCAACCGCCGGGCTTCAGAATGCGAACGAATTCGTGCCGCGCCCGTTCGCGGTCGAACCAGTGCGCCGCTTGCGCGGCGGTGACGAAGTCCATGCTCCGATCTGCTAGTGTCGTTGCTTCGGCCGTTCCCGCAATGCTAGTGAACTTCGGGAACGCTGCGAGTAGGCGTTCGCCCGCCTCTCGCATCTCGGCGTTGGGTTCAACGCCGACGACTGGATTGCCATTCTCCAGCAACAGGCGAGTCCAGATGCCCGTGCCCGAGGCGACGTCAGCAATCACGTGACTGCGCGCCAATCCGCACTGGTCCCTCAGTTCCGGCACAACCTCTGGTGGATATCCCGGCCGATAGCGCACATAATTTTCGACGCGATCCGAGAAGCGGCTGGTGGCGTTCGATGCAGGCATAAGACTTTGACGGTAGCAAACTTTTTCATCTTGCCAGAAAGCCATTTTAATTGCACGATAGGGACATTGTCCTTCCCCGCTGGCCCCCGTCCTAAAGCTGGAGCGGTTCAAGAGTTCGGACAAAGGGATGGGAGATCCTCTTCCGGCGTCAAGTGCGATACGATTCCACTCAGGTAAGGAAAGTCTTGGTTCGATGAGAATTGTCATCAAAGTCGGCACCAGCCTGATCGCCCCCGGCGGTCAGATTGATGCGAACTTGCTGCGGAGCATGGTCGATCAGTTCGATCTGAGCCGGAACCAATATCTGATCGTTACCTCCGGCGCGATTGCGGCTGGCATGTCCGGGCTGGGACTCCCCGAGCGGCCGAGCGGAGTTCCCGGTATGCAGGCCTGTGCCGCGGTGGGCCAAAGCAAGCTGATGCACACCTACGAGCGCTTGTTTTTCGGAAAGAAAGTCGTGGCGCAGCTCCTGCTCTCAAGTGACGACTTCACTTCGCCGGTGCGCTACCGGAACTTGCAGAACGCGCTCGCCGAATTGCTTTCGCTGGGAGTGGTGCCAATCATCAACGAGAACGACAGCGTCTCGGTGCGCGAGTTGGAGGGCTCCTTCGGCGACAATGACGAACTCAGTGCGCTGCTGGCAACTGCCGTAAAAGCCGATTGGTTGCTGCTGTTGACCAACGTGGATGGCTTTCTCATTCCCAACGGACGCAAGAAACCCAGGCTGCAGCGCGTCGTGCGCAAGCTCACGCCAGCTTTAGAAGCCCAGTGCAACGGCAAAAGTGCGCAAGGACGCGGAGGCATGATTTCCAAATTGCGCGCCGCGAAGCTGGCCAGCGAAGGCGGCGTGCACGTGGCCATTATGAATGGGCGGCATCCCCAGGGGATTACGCTGGGTATGCAACGCAAGATCGGCACCTATTTTCCTCCGCGCCAGGGGCGAGGATGATGGCGACGACCGTTGCCAACTCGGCTTCCACGCAGGAAAGGCTGCTCCGCGCGCGTGAAGCGTCCGTAAAGCTGGCGCAGCTTTCCACGAACGAGAAGAACGCATTGCTGCTGGCGATGGCAGATGCCATCGAGAAGCAGGCCCAGGAAATTCTCGCCGCGAACCGAGAGGACGTGGAAGGCTCCGGCCTCGAGGGCGCGATGCGCGACCGCTTACTTTTGACCCCGGCGCGAATCAAGGCCATGGCGCAGGGTGTGCGCGAAGTTGCCGGGCTCGCCGACCCCATTGGTGAGACGTTGGCCGAGTGGACCCGCCCCAATGGCTTGCATATCCGCAAAGTGCGCGTGCCGCTGGGTGTGGTCGGAATCATCTACGAGTCGCGGCCGAACGTCACGGTCGATACCGCCGTGCTTGCGCTGAAGAGCGGCAACGCCATCGTTTTGCGCGGCGGCAAGGAGGCTGCCCGCAGCAATCATTGTCTGGTTGAAATTCTTTCAGCCGCGCCCGGCGTGCCGGAAGGCGCAATCGAGCTCCTCGATTCGAGCACGCGCCAGTCGGTGACCGAACTCATTAAGGCTCGCGGACTCGTGGACGTAATTATTCCCCGCGGCGGCGCGGGACTGATCGCCTTCGTAACGGAGAACTCTTCGATACCTGTGATCGAAACCGGGGCGGGGAACTGTCACATCTTCATCGATGAATTTGCCGACTTCGAGATGGCCGACCGCATCGTGATCAATGCCAAAACGCAGCGGCCGTCGGTATGCAACGCGGCGGAGAAGCTCTTGGTCCATGAACGGATCGCAGCACAATACGTTCCTCGAATCGTTAAAAAGCTGCTCGATGCCGGAATAGAAGTCCGCGGAGATGCCAGGTCTCAGGGCTTGGCATCCGGATTGAAAATCGTGCCCGCGGCGGCGCAAGACTGGCACGAAGAATATCTGCGGCTGTGCATCGCCGTTCGTGTTGTCGCCAGCGTGGATGAGGCGATCGCGCACATCAACCGCTATTCCACCAAGAACTCAGAATCCATCGTGACGCGCGACGAAGCGAACGCCCGCAGGTTCCTTCGCCAAGTGGATTCGGCCGCGGTCTACTGGAACGCTTCTACTCGTTTCACCGACGGAGCGGAGTTCGGCTTCGGCGCCGAAATGGGCATCAGCACCCAGAAACTGCACTGCCGTGGCCCTTTCGCGCTGGCGGAACTCACTTCTTCGAAGTACGAGATTGTGGGGACGGGGCAGGTGAGATAGTTTGGTCCTCGGGCGCGGGTTTCCCATCAATTGCTCACGGGCCCAATGCGAAGTAGTAGTCGTGGTTTACACTCACGTCACTGAGGCCGCTGCTTCCCACCGCAGTGATCTTCAAAGGCTTAAACTTCTTGCGCGCACGCTTCATCTGTCTAGCGTAGCACCCGCTGTGTTAACTTACTTACTTTCACTGCGGGAGCCTCATGAGATTATTCTCATCCATCCTTCTTTCGTCGGTCGTTCTTCCTTTGTTTCTGTCGCCCACTGTCAGCGGACGTGCGCCGGAGCCTTCTGGTCCGCCTCCATCCATCTTCGGTTTTCGCGACGCCGCTGCCGAAGCCGCAACTGAGGCCGCTTTTCTTGCAGTGCCTGACCCCAAACTGGCGGAAGAGCACCTGCGCATTCTCACGCAAGCTCCGCACATGGCGGGCACGCCCGAGGACAAAGCAACCGCCGATTATGTAGCGCAGAAGTTTCGCCAGGCCGGTCTCGATACCGAGATTGTCGAATACAAAGCATGGTTCAACTATCCCGTGGAGATCAGCGTAGCCATTAGCGCCCCCGCTGGCGTCGAAATGCACGGCCCCACGCGCGAGGTCGTCGATGGCGATCCGTACGACGACGATCCCAGGGTGGTGATGCCCTTCAACGGCATGTCGCCGTCAGGTGAAGTCGAGGCGGAGGCAGTTTATGCCAACTATGGCACGCCGGAAGACTTTGAGAAGCTGGAGAAGTTGAAGGTCGATGTGCGGGGCAAGATCGTCCTGGTGCGCTATGGCCAGAACTTCCGCGGCGTAAAGGAATTCATCGCGCAGGAGCATGGCGCCGCAGGGGTGATCATCTACTCGGATCCATTCGACGACGGCTGGCGGCGCGGCGACAAGTATCCCGAGGGGCCATGGCGTCCCGATACTGGCGTGCAGCGCGGATCGGTAGGATACATGTTTGAGTTTCCCGGCGATCCTACAAGCCCAGGGATCGCCTCGCTGCCTTCGCTGCCTGAAAGCAAACGCATCTCTCCCGAGAAGTCAGCGCAGATGCCGAAGATTCCGGTCACGCCGCTTTCCTATCACGATGCGGCGCCCATTCTGCAACATCTGGGCGGACCGGACTCGCCGCGCGAGTGGCAGGGTTCATTGCCTTTTACCTACCACGTGGGGCCGGGGCCGGTTCGTGTGAAGATGCACCTCAAGCAGGATTATCAGTTCCGCACTCTCTGGGATGTGATCGGCCGGGTGCGCGGCAAAGAGTCGCCGGATGAGTGGGTGGTTGCAGGCAACCACCGCGATGCGTGGGTGTACGGCGCAGTCGACCCGAACAGCGGCACGGCGGCGATGCTCGAAACCGTGCATGGCGTGGGCGAGTTGCTGAAGTCAGGATGGAAGCCGAAACGCACCATGATCTTTGCCAGTTGGGACGGCGAGGAAGAAGGCCTGATGGGCTCCACGGAATGGGCCGAGCAGCATGAATCAGAACTGGCCAGGGCGCCGGCATATTTCAATATGGACGTTGGCGTCTCCGGGCCGAAATTTGGCGCATCCTCGGTACCCAGCCTGAAGCAGTTCTTGCGCGATGTGGCCAAAAGTGTGCCCAGCCCCAAAGGAGGAACCGTTTACGAGGAGTGGCAGAAGGCCGATCAGCCTGGCGCTGCATCGACACAGTCGCCTGCTGAAGCGATCGGCGACTCGCGCCGCAAGCCTGCCGCGAATGTGAGCGGGGATGTGCTGGTCGGCGATTTGGGCAGTGGTTCCGATTACAGCGCGTTTCAGCAGCACCTCGGAGTACCCTCCAGCGACATAAGTTCCACGGGTCCGTACGGTGTGTACCACTCGGTGTTCGATAATTTTGCCTGGTTCAAGAAATTCGGCGACCCGGATTTCGTCTACGAGCAGCAGATGGCCAGAGTTTTTGGCTTGGAAGCATTGCGTATGGTCGATGCCGACGTGCTGCCCTACGACTATGAAGAATATGGGAAGGAGATTGCGGCGTACCTGGATGCGGCCAAGCAGCGCGCTGAAAGCAAGCTTGGAGCTCGCATGCTCGATCTGAGTGCGGTAAGCGCGGCTGCCAAACATTTTCAGGAGGCGGGGGCAAAGATTCTGGCGAAGCAGAAGAATCCGCCGCGCGATCCCGTTCGCTTGAACCAGGCGCTGCTAAGCGCCGAACGGGCGTTGCTGGTGCCGGAGGGACTGCCCCACCGTCCCTGGTTTCGCCATGCAATTTATGCACCTGGGGAATATACCGGGTACGCCGCAGTGGTGATTCCGGGAGTGAACGAGGCTCTCGATAAAGGAGATGCCGAGCGCGCGCGCCAGCAACTGGCAGTTCTAACGGCGGCGCTCGATCGTGCAGCCAGGGTGCTAGAAGGATACAAGTAGTCCGTGACCTCTACTCACGCCCTCGGGCAATTCCTGCGCACGCTGCCGCACTCGGCCGCGGCTACCTTTCTGGCATTGTTTCCCATCGTCGACCCCTTCGGTGGCGTTCCGATTTTTTTCAGCATGACTTCTTCCTGGACCGAACAGCATCGCAGGAATACCGCATGCAAAACCGGCCTCTGGGTCTTTGTCATTTTGGTGACATTCCTGTTCTTTGGCCGGTTCGTATTGTACTTCTTCGGTATCTCGCTGCCCGTCCTGAAGATTGCCGGGGGACTGATCGTGGCCAACACAGCCTGGGGTATGGTCACTTCGCACGCCCGCATTACCCCGGAGGAGAGCCATGAGGCCGAGGAGAAGGAAGATATTTCGCTGACTCCGCTTGCCATGCCGTTGATGTCCGGACCAGGAGCTATCGGCGTGGTGATGGCGCTGGCGGCCCACGTGGATAGCGCCGCTTCGTATTTGGGTATGGTCATTGGCATCGCGGCAGTTGCGCTTAGCGTGTTGCTGTTCTTCTGGCTGGGAGGGCCGCTGGTGCGCCGCCTCGGTCCCAGCGCCGTGGGAGCCATCAACAAGATCTTCGGTTTTCTGATTCTCGCCATTGCCGTCCAGTTGGTGTGGGACGGGGTCGCGGACTTCAAGAGCTAGGCTGGCGTGGCGCGGGCGCCCCCGCGAACGCCTCCATCGACCCCGAAACTTTCCGGGAACTGCAGCCTTCTTCAGCCCGTATCACAAACATGTGCCCCTGCGCCCGGAGGTGCTCCATGCCCGGAAGGTCTCTCATCCGTTCGGCAGCGTTTCGCAGAACAATCTTTGTCTGTCTTATGTTGGTGCCGTTTTGCGCCGCCTCGGACCATTGGGACTATGAAGAGACCCATAACGAAGTTCGCGACTTCGTGGCCGGAGGTATGGTGCATGTGCGCATGACCGTGGGCGATCTGCATATCGTCCGTAGTGACACCGACCGGATCCGCGTGCGCTATACGATCAAGTCGTCGAGTGAGAGCCGAGTGAAAAACGCGCACGTCGATATCGATGTCCACGGCCGCGACGCCCAAATCGAATTTCACGCCTCAACCTCCGGCAACACTCAGTTTGATGTGGAGATTCAGGTGCCGCACAACACCAACCTCGATGTGCATGAGAAAGTTGGCGACCTCACCGTCGAGGACATCGAGGGCGACAAGGACCTGCAGCTCGGCATCGGAGATATCCGCGTGGCGTTCGGGCGGTCCGGTTATCACCTGGTGCGCGCCAGCACCAGCATTGGCGACGTAAACACCAGCACGGGAGACGTCAGCGCAGGCTTGCTCGGCAAGACTCTGAAATATGAGGGTGAAGGCAAATATGAACTGCGAGCGCACGTTTCAATCGGGGATATTTCGCTGGAAGAGAAGTAACTGTATGGCACGAATGTGGCGCGAGCACTCCTCCCGCGAGATCTAACCACGAAGCGTGATGTCCACAGCTTGAGCAAGGCCGTCGCGACTTTCCACAATCGGGTGTGGGTAACTGGAAAGCCCTCCGAGGGGACGAACTTCGTCTGCGGATTGGCGACCACCGCACTTCTCGCAACGGCGGCGAGAAGTGGGGCGCTCGGTGTTCGGATCTCCCGCTTTGAGACGATGTCCACTATCATGGATTCTTGACTCGCGCCAACTTGTCCACGGTAAAGAGCATTTTGCGCCAGCTTTGCCCACGCTGCCGCACTGGCGGAATCTTTCGTTCTACCATTTACTGGGGCTGGCCCAAGATGAACGATCGCTGTCCGGTCTGCGGCCTCCATTTCTATCGCGAGGAAGGATACTTTCTCGGTGCCATGTACTTCAGCTACATTCTGGCCTCGGCTGTGATCTGCGCATTTGCGGCGGTTCTTTGGGGCCTAACCACCTGGCACCTGGAGAAGATCGTAATCTGGGCAGTTCTACTTTTCCTGCCTTTTGTGCCCGTGATCACGCTGCTTTCACGTGTCCTCTGGATTTACCTGGATCAGGCGATCGATCCGGAGGGAAGAGGGCCCTCGGTTTGATGTTGGTGCGGATGACTCGGAACAACGAGTCAAAATTTTCGGGACCTCCAGGCGGGCGATGTAGTGGAATTCGACGTGCTGTCTTTCGCAACCCACTTCAGCAAAGGCCGCGTGAAGAGGGGCACCCGGCTTGTTGTACTCGTCCAGCTGCGACGAGGAAAAGTTGCGAATCGTCCATTTGCGGATCGTCCACCTGCGGATCGTCCAGCGCTATTTCTCTTTGATCTTCTCCGACAATTCGCGGAATTCTTTGGATAGCTTGTGGCTCGCCTTTATTTGCAAGTGTGCGAGCTGGCGAGAGTTCTCGGTTGTCAGGATCGGCGCCAAGGCCTCCAGTTCCGTCGCAACTTCGCGGGCGTGATCGGCCTCTTTCAACATCAAATGTTCAAATTTCCGGACTGCCTCGTGGTGATCCATAGACCTCGCTTTGGGGTAATTCGAGTGCGTGTTTTACTTAATGGAAACCAGCCGCTCCACCAACTCCGAGTAATCCTTCTTTTCGATGCCATGCACCTGCTTGTTGTACTCGTCCACTTTCGAGGAATAATTCATCGAGCAGAATTTCGGGCCGCACATGGAGCAGAAGGCCGCTTCCTTGTAAAAGTCGTCGGGCAGGGTTTCGTCGTGCATCGAGCGGGCGGTTTCGGGATCGAGTGAGAGCGCGAACTGTTTTTCCCAATCGAATTTGTAGCGGGCGTAGCTGAGGGCGTCGTCGCGGTCGCGCGCGCCGGGGCGTCCGCGGGCGATGTCGGCGGCGTGGGCGGAAATCTTGTAGGCGATGATGCCGTCTTTCACGTCTTTTTCATTCGGCAAGCCCAAATGTTCTTTCGGCGTGACGTAGCACAGCATGGCCGCGCCGTACCATCCGATCATCGCCGCGCCGATGGCCGAAGTGATGTGGTCGTAGCCGGGAGCGATATCGGTGACCAGCGGACCCAGGGTGTAGAACGGCGCTTCGTAGCAGAGCTCGACTTCTTTTTCGACCTGCTCCTTGATCTTGTCCATCGACACGTGGCCGGGACCTTCGATCATGACCTGCACGTCGTGCTGCCAGGCAATTTTCGTCAGCTCGCCCAGAGTCTTTAGCTCAGCGAACTGGGCTTCGTCGCTGGCGTCGGCGACGCAGCCGGGGCGCAGGCCGTCGCCCAGCGAAAAGCTGACATCGTGCTTCTTGAAAATCCTGCAGATGTCGTCAAAGTGTTCGTAGAGGAAATTCTGCTTGTGGTTATAAGCCATCCACTGCGCGAGAATGGCGCCGCCGCGGCTCACGATGCCGGTGATGCGCTTGGAAATCAGCGGCAAATACTGGATCAGCACGCCAGCGTGAATCGTCATGTAATCGACGCCCTGAGCGGCCTGCTCTTCAATCACTTCGAGCATCACTTCGGCATTCAAATCTTCCACGCGTTTGACGCGCGCGATCGCTTCGTAGATCGGGACCGTTCCGATGGGAACCGGCGAATGCCGCAGAATGGCTTCGCGAATCTCGTGAATGTTGCCACCGGTTGAAAGATCCATGACCGTGTCGGCGCCGTAGTGCACGGCGGTATGCAGCTTTTTCAATTCCTCGTTCACTTCCGAAGTCACTGCCGAGTTCCCGATGTTGGCGTTGATCTTGCACAGCGACGCCACTCCGATCGCCATTGGCTCCAGTTCCGGATGATTGATGTTGGCGGGAATGATCATGCGGCCGCGGGCCACCTCGTCGCGAACTAAGTCGGGCGCTAGTTTTTCGCGGTGGGCAACGTAGCCCATTTCTTCAGTAACAACACCGTGTCGCGCATAGTGCATCTGCGAGAAGTTGCCGCTCGCGTTCTCCTGCTTGCGCTGCGCCAGCCAATCCGCACGCGGCTTAGGGACGCTATAACCGTTGCTGCCGTTGCCAGAGTTGCCATTGGTGGGGGTCATGTCAGAGCCAGCTTTCATGGGATTCGGTACGCCCGATTATACGCGGATGGATGGGGTGGATGGTACGCATCGAGCGCGTTCAATGAGAGGAGTGTCAAACTCGCAGACGAAGAGTCGCGCCCAGCAGGCCTTCAGCCCTGACTCGCATAAGAGCAAATGCTCCTCCAAAGAGAAGTGGGTTTTTCGACTAAGATGGGCCGGGGTTTGAGCTTGGCAGCAACAACGTGACGGGCGACTGCGCTAGGGCTGCGTCGAATGTATCTCTCATGTTTCCCCTTCCGCGATTCTTAGAAAACAGCCGCGACGAGCGCGGAGACTGGATTGTGTTCGGAGCCTCTAATCTGGAACTGCGAGGGTGATGTAAGCTTCGGCGCATTTTCGGTTCTTGCCGATTGATGTTCTCCGCGCTTAGAATCTCCGTTCATCGAAAAAAGAGAGGTTTCTCATGCGCGTGTTGCGGTTCTTGTCGGTCTTTTCGTTTTTGGCAGCTGTCGCCCTTTTTGCTCAAACCTCATCCTCCAAGCCCGCTCCTGGCTTCAGTATCGACAACATCGACAAGACGATCGATCCTTGCGTGGATTTCTACCAATACGCCTGCGGCAACTGGCTCAAGAACTCGGAGATTCCTGCCGATCAGGCGCGGTGGGGCAGCTTCACCGAACTCGATGAGCGCAATATGGACATCGAGCGCGGCATTTTGGAGAAGGCGGCGGCGGGCGGCGCGGGCCGCAACGCTGTCGATCAGAAAATCGGCGATCTATACGGCTCTTGCATGGATGAGAAGGCTGCCGACGCGAAGGGCATTGCCCCGCTCAAGCCGGAATTAGATCGCATCGCGGCCGTGCAGGACAAAGCCGCGCTCATCGACGAGATCGCGCATGTACATCTGGTCGGTCCAAGTCCGCTGTTTAATTTTTATTCGGCATCTGATTTACACAACGCCGATCAGGTCATCGCCAATATCGACCAGGGCGGACTCACTCTGCCCGACCGTGATTACTACCTCAAGGACGACAATCCGAGAATGAAAGAAATGCGCCTGCACCTCGTGGAGTATGTGACCCAGTCTTTTACGCTTGCGGGTCAAACGCCAGAACAGGCCGCCAATTCCGCACAGACCGTGTTGCGCATTGAGACGGTGTTGGCCAGGGCTTCCATGGACCGCACGTCGCGACGCGACCCGAAGAACCGGGATCACAAGATGAGCCGCGAAGAGGCGGTGGCGCTCGGGCCCAATTTTTATCTCAATCGATACTTCGTGGCTGTAGGCGCTCCAAACTTTACCCAGGTCAACGTTACAAATCCCGAGTTCTTTAAGCAGGTAAATGCGGTGCTGGAATCGGAATCTCTCGACTCACTCAAGACTTACGTGAGTTGGCACGTGCTCGGCGCCGCCGCTCCGTGGCTTTCTGAGCCATTCGTCGAAGCCAACTTCAAGTACCGGCAGAACCTTACCGGTCAAAAGGAAGTCCAGCCTCGCTGGAAGCGCTGCGTCACCCTCACCGATCGCGAATTGGGCGAGGCCCTGGGCGAGAGATACGTAGATGTTACCTTCGGGCCTGAAGGCAAACAGCGCATGCTGAAGATGGTCGACGCTCTTGAGAAGTCTCTGGCTGAAGATATCCAGAATCTTTCCTGGATGAGCGACGAGACCAAGAAGCAGGCCAAAGTAAAGCTGGATGCCATTCGAAATAAAATTGGATATCCCGATGTCTATCGCGATTACAGTTCGGTGGTTATCAAGTCCGACGATCTGTTGGGCAACATTTCTCGCGCCAGCGAATTCGAGTCGAAACGCGACATCGCGAAGATTGACAAGCCGCTCGACCGCAAAGAGTGGGGGATGACTCCGCCTACGGTGAACGCGTATTACAACGGTTCGTTCAATGAGATCGTGTTTCCGGCGGGCATCCTGCAACCGCCGTTTTTCGACAAGTCTATGGACGACGGCGTCAACTTTGGCGCCATCGGCCTGGTCATCGGCCACGAACTTACGCATGGCTTCGACGACCAGGGCCGCAAGTTTGATCCGCAAGGCAACCTGCACGATTGGTGGACGGAGCAGGACGGCAAAGAGTTTGAAAAGCGCGTCAGTTGCGTGGCCGACGAATATTCGAAGTTTGTTGCGGTTGACGATCTCAAACTAAATGGCCGCCTCACCCTCGGAGAAAACACGGCCGACAACGGCGGCGCGCGCATCGCCCTGATGGCGCTTGAGCATATGATCGCCGACGACAAGACTGGGAAAGAAGGCCAGAAGATCGACGGTTATACGCCCGAGCAGCGCTTCTTCCTGGGCTTCGGACGGGTTTGGTGCGAGATGCGGCGGCCCGAAACCGCGCGCATGAGGGTGCTCACCGATCCGCATTCTCCGGGCAAGTACCGAGTCGATGGCGTGGTGCAAAATATGCCGGAGTTCCAAAAGGCTTGGGGATGCAGGGCGGGCCAGCCCATGGTGGCCGAGAACGCCTGCCGCGTCTGGTAGGTCAGCGCCTTTCCAAGAACGTGGGACCGCTGCGACTCTCTACTTCGTTCAGGGCAAGTGTTCGGCTGTCCCTGCCACGTCACTGCGGCTGGTTCCAGCCGCTCAGACGCGGCCACCAGCGGCGCACGTTTCGGCGATATTCGTCGTAGTCCGCGCCGAACTTCCCGCACAGTGTCGGTTCTTCGTAGAAGACGACGAACAGATGCACTCCGAGGGCAACGGCCGCAACGCTAGCGATCGCCACCGGGTTGGGGTGGCCGAAGATTACCCAGAGCCCAATCCATCCCGCTGCAAAGCCGACATACATGGGGTTACGCACGTAGCGGTAGAAACCCACGACAACTAGTCGTTGCGGAGGGGCGACCGGGGCAGGCGTACCGCGTCCCGTCCATCCGAAATCCCAGATGCAGCGCAGGGCAACCGCGAATCCCAACACGGAAGGAATCGCCGCCAGCCATCGCCAGCGCGCCGCACCCGCCATTTCCACCGTGAAACCGAGCCATTGCGGCAGCAGCCAGAACCACAAGGCAAAGAAAGCCGCGCCTACGGTCAGCGAGGCAACCACCGTTAGCCAGCGGCTCCCGTGCCCATTTGCGGCAGCCCCCATAGACTGTGCATTTGTCATAAGTCCCTCCGCGCCCGGTCCGCCCGGCTGGAGATTCTATGCCGTTCTTGCTCCGCCGAGCGAGGCGGTCGCCAGCGTTCCGCCGAGGCCCATCTTCTCAACCGCCGACGATGGCACGATTACCATTGAGCCTTTTTCTTTGATTGCTTCGTAAAGCATATTCATGGCGCGCAGATGCAGGGCCATGGGATTTTTCCGCGTAGGCGGCGGCAAGTCAATAGAAAAATCGGTAATGTCCCAGGGAAGCCGAAACAGGGAAGGACCGAAACAAAGAAAAAGGCCCAGCCTGCGCCGGACCTTGATCTGTTTCCGATCGAGAGATGTGGCTGCTAGTAGCTGTTCTGGACGATCAGGTGATCGACGATGCGATGCGCTTCGTCGATGTGATGCAAGGCGCGATCCCGCAAACCGCGCACCGATGGGTCGTCTTCTTCGTGGGCGATATCGTTGTGCGCTTTATCCAGCAATTCCAGCGTCCGGTGAAAGCGGCCGGCGCGGTCCATGTGCTCATCGACCGGAGGGTGATCGTTCAAGTTCTTGCCATCATCAATCGCGGCGCGCTTGATTTCGCCGATGGCTTTGTCAATCTCGTCAATGGCGTGCTGTTCTTCCTTGTCCATGTGATGGGTGGCAGCCGGGTTCTCCAGATGAGCGCGCGCATGCCGCAGGTCGGTGAGCGCGTGCAGGTAAGCCGGATGCATTCCCGGTTCGTCCGCGAAGCTGAGCGCGGCGCAGAAAGCAAAAACAAACACCAGTACGGCGCAATGTCGTGCAGTTTTCATAGTTTCCTCAGAGGCCTTTCGGCAGAATGAACTTCGTGTAAACCTGGTTTGGTACCTAGTTTGGTAAACCCTGGAATTGGACTTTAGACTCGCCGAATTCTACGCGACCCTCCAGGCAACCAGAAGTTACTTTGGTACAGGGGCACGGAGGCCGCGTATCGCAGTTAGTTAAAAGAGGTCTAACCTCAGTGTTTGGCACGCGCCTCGAAGCCTTTGCGGCGTTGTTCGCTGTAGCGGGCGAGCGCGTCGAGGATGATGGGATAGGCTTCATTCGCGGGACGTATCTCGTCCACCTCGACGGCCTTGCCTTCGAGTTGTTTGTAGTCCTGAAAGAAGCGGCGCAGCATGAGCATGCGGTGCGTTGGCATCTCCGCGGCCTCGCGGTAGGAGTTGAACTCAGGGTCTTCGGTGGCGATGGCGATGATCTTGTGGTCCTGCTTGCCGGCGTCGATCATGGTCATCAGGCCGATCGCGCGCGCGTGAATGATGGTGAGTGGCACCACCGGTTCCTGGCACAGCACGAGGACGTCGAGTGGATCGTCGTCTTCAGCCAGCGTTTGCGGAATGAAGCCGTAGTTCGCGGGATAGTAGACAGCGGAATAGAGAATGCGGTCCAGCTTGATCAGGCCGCTCGCTTTATCGAGTTCATACTTCACGCTCGATCCGAAGGGGATCTCGATCACGCAATCGAATTCCTGCGGAAGCTTGTCGCCGGGAGTCACGTCGTGCCAGGGGTGGATCATAAGATTGTCTGCTTCCATTCTAGCGGAGGGGGCGCAACAGGTCTCTCCAGAATCTTGATTCTGAGGGCAGGGTCGGGTAGAGTCGAGGGAACCGGAGATTGCTCCGGTGGTGGTTGCTTATGTCCAGTCAAGGCAAAACCTATCTCAAATTCGGCTCGGCCACAGTCTTGATTCTCTTGCTGCTGGGCTACCTCGCTTACACTGGCGTGCAGGAAAGCAAGAGCTACTACGTCACCATCAGCGAACTGCGCAAAATGGGCAACGGCGCTTACGCCAAGCGATTGCGCGTCGCGGGGAATGTGCAGCCGGGGTCGATCAAGCGGACTGGCACGCATGTGCAGTTTGTTCTGATGGAGCAAGATCAGTTGCTCTCGGTGGATTACACCGGAACCGAAGCGCCTCCCGATACCTTCAAAGATGATTCGCAGGCGCTGGCCGATGGCAGCTTTGGCCATGATGGCGTTTTTCATGCCAAGGGACTGCAGGCCAAATGCGCCTCGAAGTATGCGCCACAACGGGGCGGTCCCGTGAACGGCACGCCTTCCAGTGCGCCGCCAAAAACCATAACGCAGTTGCAGAGTCCCTCCTCGTCGTCCAACTGAGTCTCGACGGTGCGGCGATTGTGTTACGGCCAGAACTACTCGCTTTGTTGTTTTCCGCTTACCGGTGACAGTGGCCCAGTTGAGCCGCTGCCTGCACGATAGTTCCATTGACGCTAGTTTCTCTCGGCCGTAAGGTGTTCGCGAGTCTTTCATGGACTCGACCCTCGGGTTCAGCACCAAACTAAAATTCCAAATTTTGAGGAGATTTCTATGATGTCCTTCGTGTGTCGTCGTGCGGCCCTGTCGATTCTGGGCGCTGCTATTTTTTCCTTTGGGGCGAGCCGAAATGTTTCGGCCGCCGCAGTCGTCGTTACCCCGCCGGGTATGACGGCTTGCAAAAACCTTGCCAGCTATCCCACCATTTCGCTAGCCGTTAGCAGCGTGCCCGCAGGCTCAACCATCTACATCTGTCCCGGCACCTATGCGGAGCAGGTCACGATAACGAAGAAACTGGCGCTGGAGGGCGTGTCAGGAAACGGCGTAATCGGTACAACCGCGGCAGGATCGAACAATCCGGTAATCGTATCTCCCAGCGGCGGCGTGGCGGTAAACGCAGCTGATCTCTACGGATACCCGAACGGGCAGCCGACCGCCGCCCAAATCCTTGTCCAGACCCTCCCAATTGACGGTGTTTGGCCGGCGCCGATTGTGGTCGACATCAGCAATATCACCGTCGACGGCAGCAATAACGGTCTTAACGGGTGCGCGACCGACCTGGTGGGAATCTACTACCAGAATGCCTCAGGCACCGTAAATCACGTGACGACCAGATACCAAGAGCTGCCCCCGGCCGATTTCGGGTGCCAGGACGGGCTGGCCATTTACGTCCAGAGCGGCTATGGAACAGGAACGGCTACGGTCACCGTCGAAAACAGCAGTGTCCATGATTACGACAAGAACGGAATCACCATCGACGGCAGCGGAACGGTTGCCACGGTCACGGGGAACTATGTGGTCGGAATAGGCGCGACGCCCCTCATCGGCCAAAACGGCGTTCAGTTGAGCGACGGAGCCGGCGGGAAGATTTCAATCAACATTGTTACGGATGATGTGTATGTCAATCCCTCGGATTGCCTGACCTCGGGTGGTTGCTACAGTGCGACCGGGATTCTTCTCTACGATTCCGGCGGTACCAGCACCAGCCCTGTCACCATCAGCGAAAACACCGTCAGCAATACCCAGGGCGGGATCGTTGTGATAACCGACGGGAACGAAACTGCCGACTACAATGAGGTTACCTCCAACAAAGTGACGACGAATGCAGCGATCGCGGTCACCGGCGCGACGTATCTTCTGGATGGGATCGACCTGTGCAGCAATAACAATACGGCGACGTCGAATACTGTGTTCAATAGCTCCGGGTCCGGGGTCCATTTAGACAGCTCATGCACGGAACCGGGTGGCGGGTCGAGCGGAAGCAGCAGCACAGCAAAAAGCAACACCATCAACGAGGCTTGCGCGGGCGTTCTGACTGGAAACTCAGGCGGCAGTGCATCCGGAAATCTTACGTACAATGTAGTGGAAACCACGGCCACGGGCGACTCCTGCCCGGTGGGCAATGGCGGCTCCAGCGTGAAGCCGGCAGGGAGAGTAAGGCCGCAACCGAAACGCCACTGATCGGACGTTTGCGCTTCTGGCGAAGGCCGCTTCACGGCGGCCTTCGCGTTAACTCCCGCGACTCCTGCCTTTGCAAAAACCCGTCAAAATCCTTAGATTCGTTGCTGTGGCTGCTGGAAAACTAACTTCTTTCGGGCCTTCGCTGTGAGCATTCCCGGGAGCGCGCCGCCTGGCGTACCAATCATCAAGCTTAGCAATCTCATAAAGCAATTTGGCCGCTTCGCTGCTTTGCGGGGTGTGGATGCAGAGTTCGTCGCCGGCAAGTTCCATGCGATTCTCGGCGACAACGGAGCAGGGAAGACCACTCTGTTGCGTGCGCTCGCAGGATTAGCTCATCCCACGCGGGGCACCATTTCTATCTTCGGCAAGACGCCGAATGAGGCCTGCCGCGAGATCGGCTACATGGCGCATCCCTCGCTGCTTTACGACGAGATGAGCGGAATGGAAAACCTGCGCTACTTCGCCCGGCTCTATGAAATTCACGGTGACAGTCGTTGTGAGCAGGTGATTCGGTCGGTGGGGCTCGACCCGGAGTTGTCGCGTCCCGTGGGGAAATATTCCCAGGGTATGCGGCAGCGGATGTCGCTGGCCCGCGCCATTCTGCACGATCCTAAGATCGTTTTGCTGGACGAGCCATTTTCCAACGTAGATGTGCATTCGGCGCGGGAGATGGTCGGCTCGCTCAAAGGCATGCGCGACGCCGGTAAAACCATTTTTGTGGTCACCCATCAGTCTTCGCTGCTGGAAGGCGTGGCCGACGAATTTGTGTGGATGCAAGCAGGGCAGATTGTCGATCGCACTTCTCCCCGCGCTTCGGGTGTTCGGGCGGAGCAAATGTGAGCTCATTCTGGTCAATCACGCTGGCGACGCTGGCCAAAGACATCCGACTGGAGTGGCGCTCCAAGGATGCGCTGAATGCCATGCTGTTCTTTTCGTTGCTGGTGGTTGTGATCTTCATGTTTTCATTCGATCCCCTGGCCGAAGAATCGCGGCACATTGTGGGGGGATTGGTTTGGGTGGCGTTTCTGTTCGCAGCAGTGGTTGCGCTCAATCAAACCTGGGCACGCGAACTGCGGAACCAGGTGCTCGACGCTTACCGCGTCTCTCCGGCCTCGGCCAATTCACTTTTCCTGGCCAAGGCGCTGGGCAACTTTATTCTGGTCAGCCTGCTGGAGGCGCTCATGGCGCCTCTTTTCGTGGTTTTCTACAACCTGCGCCCACTCGGCCCGGCGTGGCAGTTGATTCCGGTGGCGCTGCTGGGCACCTGGGCACTGGTGGTGAATGGGACGTTCTTTGCTGCGATGTCCCTGCGCACTCGCAGCCGCGAACTGATGCTGCCGTTGTTATTGTTTCCCGTTTCCATTCCCGCCGTGATCAGCATGGTCGCAGCAACCACCAACATTCTCACGGGAGAGGATTCCGCTCACTTCTACATCGTATTGCTTCTCACCTACGATGTGGTGTTTACTACTGCTTGTCTGGCCTTGTTTGAAACGGTGTTGCAGGCAGAATGAAAAAGGCCTTCCCTATCCTGGCGGTCCTAACGGCGGTTTTGCTGGCCTATGCTTTTTATCAGGCCATGTTCGTAGCGCCCACGGATGCCATGCAGGGCGACGTGTACCGCATCATCTATTACCACGTCCCTTCGGCATGGACCGCTTTTCTCCTGTTCTTCATCAACTTTGTCGCCTCGGTGCAATATCTGGCCAATGCCAAACCCTCGACGCAGCGTGCGGCAAAATGGATTGTGATTGCGATCGGAGTTGCGGGTGCCATCGCTCCCTTCATTCCGCAGGTACGGCAGCAGCTTCCCACGGGGATGTATCCCAGCTCAGTCGCGACCACGGCCATCATCATTGCCGGTCTTTATTTTCTGGTCGGAAGGTATTTTCCCGGTCAGAGTCTTGATCTGCTTGCAGTGACCACGGCTGAAGTGGGCGTAGTTTTCTGCACCATCGTTCTGATTACGGGTCCCATCTGGGCGAGGCCGGTGTGGGGCATCTGGTGGGCGCCGGGGGACATTCGCCTCACTTCAACACTGGTATTGTGGCTGATTTACGTGAGCTACCTGGTGCTGCGGCGCTTCTCCGACAGCGCACAAACCCAGAAGCTGGCTGCGGTGCTGGCGGTGTTTGGAGCGCTCGACGTTCCGCTGGTTTATTTTTCGATCTGGTTTTTCCGCACGCAGCATCCGCAGCCCGTGATTGGCGGAGGCGGCTCGATCGATCCGGGGATGTTGCATGTGCTGTTGATCAGCTGGATGGCGTTTCTGTGCTTCGCATTTCTGGTGTGCTGGTCGCGGTACGGGCTGGAAAAACTGCGCCGCGAAGTGGAAGAGGCGGAGGCGCTCGAATCATTGCTGGAACCGGCAGGGCATGCCGCGCCGTCTTCTAAAGCCAAAATTCCCTTGAGCCGGGGGTCGCGATGAATTCAATCAAATTCCTGTACGCCGCATACATTGCCACTTGGACGATTCACGCTCTCTATATTGGCAGCCTGGTGCGCCGCTACAGCCGCCTGCGGCGGCAGATGAAGGATCTGGGTAAGTAAGAAGCGGCGTCCGGTTCTCGGCTTTCCACGCCGATCATGGTGTCTCTAAAGACCTAATCCCGGAAGCCGGGTGCCGGAAGGCGGTGTTAGTTTTCCGTTCCACGTTGCAGCGCACTGAGGAAATCCGTACTCCCGCCAGAGCGCAGGAATTCGTAGTCCTCGATCATGGCTGCGGTTCCGACACGCAATGAAGGCAGAGGCGATTCTACGCGGATCACGCGAGCGGTAAAACGCACGCGGACTGCATCCGTCAGCGTGATGTGAGGAGGGAAGGTGAGAGTGACTTCACACGCGGTTCCCGCCGGTACTGGCCGGTCGAGGTAAAAAAAAACTCCGCGCGCGCTCACGTTCTGGGTTTCGGTGTGGAATTCATTGTCCTGATCGACTCGAACGACTGCGGGCAGGCGCATATCAAAACGCCGCATCATTCGCCGTTCCTGAGATTCCGGTTGCATCCGTGACCTAATTTCCGAAAGCACCTTCATTTACGAAGACCGATCAGGGCAGTACGGAATCAACTCAGGCTGGGAGGCCAAGGCGCCGCCGCCCCCCGGCGCGCCCTGATTAAATTCCTCGATTAAGCATCCAATGTATAGAAATGCCAGCGCTTTGCAAGAGCAAAAAGACTCCGGAACTGATTCGGTAAATGCTCCAGCAGATACAGGGAGGAGGGTGCGATGCAGAGTCATCCATTACATTAGCAATCCCGGTGCCATCCGGCGCCCGTCGCATTTTTCCGATTACCGCCGAGAATCGTCGTGTTCTCGCTCTCGTCGCGGCAACTGGCCGGGCTCCGGCGTGCAACGCTTTGCGGGAAAAGCACCCCAGGCTGCGCTCTGCAATTCCCTTCATTCCACTTTCGTGCCAGATTGCGGCATCTTTCTTCATCCCGGAACGCATCTGACAAATTCGGGAGCGCTCCAATGGCGGAGCCTCGCTTGACTTGGCTATCCGCCAGATGTTTAAGTAGTTGTTTGTTTCCGCCAAGTTCTAAGTAACACGTCAGCGGCGGGCGGTTCGCCGGCGCAGAGGTGCTAGCTTGCGCGCCGTTTCTACCCTCTCCAAATTGATCTGGTGGGAAGTGGTTTTGTTGACTCGGAGGAAAAGCGTGATGGGAAATGGCCGTTCGTTGGGAGAGAGCTCGGAAAGCAGTGGAGGATGGGTTCGACCGCTTGTCGCGTCGCTGGTGCTGTCGTTGGTCGGTGCCGTGTTGCTTGTATCGGGTTCGCGACGCTACACACAGAAGGCTGCGGTTCAGCCTTCAGCGTCTCGGAGTGCAATTTCCTCCCGATCTTCCCTGAAGTCGAAGCCGGACGCGCGCGCCATTCTCGCGCAGCTGCCGCTGATCTTCGAACCCAACCAGGGCCAGGCTGATCCCAGTGTGAAATTCCTCGCGCACGGCGCGGGATATGGGCTTTTTCTGGACGCCACGGGTGCCCTGCTCTCCATCCAGACCGCGCACTCGCACAACGGACGATTCGTGCGCATGAAGCTGGTCGGGGCCAACCGCGCGGCCGCCACAACCGGAGACAATCCGCTACCCGGCAAGAGCAACTACATTCTCGGCAACGACCCAGGCAAATGGCATAGCGGCGTTCCACAATTTGCCGGGGTCCGCTACCGGGGTGTTTATCCCGGAATCGATCTGGTCTTCTACGGAAACCAGGGCCACATGGAATACGACTTTCGAGTCGCCCCGGGCGCCGATCCATCGCAAGCCGAAATGCAGTTTGACGGCGCGGCCAAGCTCGAACTTAGCGGCGGCGGCGATTTGATTCTCACCGGCAAGGATGATGGCGGCCTGCGCATGCAAGCGCCTCAGGTTTACCAGAGCGAGGGGAACCGGCGAAAGCCAGTGGCAGGTCGCTTCGTGCTCCGCGCTTCCAACCGCGTCGGCTTCGAAATCGGCGCTTACGACCGCAGCCGTGAACTCGTCATCGACCCTTCCCTCAATTTTTCCACCTACTTTGGCGGCAGCGGCTCGGAGACATCGCCTTCCGTCGCCGTGAACGGCAACGGCAATATTTATGTCGTGGGCACGACCCAGGGCTCGCCGGCCAGCTCCTTTCCTAATGCCGCAACGACGCCTCAGACGTTGATTCCATCGACGCTGTCGCTCACCACGACCAGTCCTAGCCACATCTTCGTCGCCGAGATCAGTCCCTCGACGCCCGCGGTCTTGTATGAAACCTTCATCGGCGGCAGTGGGACCGACACCAGTGTTGGCATCGGCGTCGACAACGGCGGCAACGCTTACATTGCGGGCAATACGACCTCCCCAGACTTTCCGACCGGCGGCGTGCCCTACCAGACCGCTCCCGAGGCGAAGGGTTCGCAATGTCTCGGTATCACTTGTTCGTCGGTCTTTGTCAGCGTGCTCAATCCAACTGGCACAGCACCCCTTATTTATTCTTCCTATCTCTCGGGCAACGGCAATGACCAAGCCACCGGCATGACGATCGATCTGAATCGAGATATCTTCGTCACCGGCACCACGACCTCCAACGACGCGCCAAGCCTAAACCCTGCCGACGATTTTCCCGCGACTCTGTTGCCTGTGCCCTATCAGGTGTCGCCGGCATCGAGCCTTCAGTTCTTTGTCACCAAGGTAAATACGGCGATCCCGGGAGTAGGCAGCATCGCCTACTCGACCTATTTCGGAGGTGCTGTGCCATCCCCCGCGATCGCCGTCGGTGGCGGCATCGCGGTCGATTCAAACGGCAACATTTACTTCAGTGGCACCACGAATTTTTACAACAGCGGTTCGGGTGCGTATGGCGACAGCGGGGTGTCGGGAGACTTTCCCATCGTCAACGCCTACCAGCCCTGCCTGGATACGCCTCCGCCGTTACAGCTTCTCAATCCAAACCCATGTACCGCTCCCGCCACTTCTCCCTATCCGACGGATGCGTTCATGGCCAAGCTGAATCCCAACTACACGCAGACGGGCGGCGCCCCGTTGCCTTTCTCGACTTATCTGGGCGGCACCGGATCGGATTCGAGTACAGGCATTGCGGTCGATTTCGGCGCGGCCAACATTTACCTGACGGGAACGACGAATTCCCCCGACTTTGTTATTCCCACCGGCAGCCAGCCTTTCCAGCTTTGCCTCAACAATCCTGGGTTGACGATATGCCCCACTACTCCTCCGTCATCGAATACCGATGCTTTCGTGGCGCGCATGAGCAACCCGGCACCGACCACCACCGGAACTCCAGCCGACGTCGCCCTCACCTACTTTTCGTACCTGGGTGGATCGGGGAACGATAGCGGTCTGGCGATCACGGTGTTTGAGACGAGCGTTCCAGTCAACGACGCTCTGGTTACCGGGACGACGAATTCGCCAAACTTTCCTGTCACCGCTGGCGCGATCCAGAGCACGCTCGCTGCCGGAGCGACACAGAACGCATTCCTGGCCCAGATCGATACCACCACTTCTACGGGGCAGACCAGCCAGTCTTATGTAACCTATTTTGGCGGCAATGGCCTGGATCGCGGTACCGGCATCGCAGTCGATTCCAGCTTCAACACATATCTTGTCGGCGATACAACGTCAACCAACTTCGAGCAGGAGAATTCGTTGCAGCCTGCCGGTCTTAACGGTCCCTCCGATGCGTTCGTTGCCAAGTTCGAGCCGTCGAATGCCCTGAGCTTCACCAGCGTGGCGCCCACCGTCTCCCCGGAGGGAACGGTTGGCGAGGGGAACCCGGTCGTCATAACTTTTACTATCGTGAACGAAGGACCAGATCCGGCCACGAATATTTTCGTGAACGGCACCGTTCCGAGCACCGGCGTGACCTTTAACAGCGCCTCCGCAGGTACGGGCACTTGCACCGCTCCGAGCGGCAACGCGGTGACTTGCCAGATCCCATCCCTGCAGGTCGGCGCTCTTGCGCAAATCGCATTCACGGTGACGCCGACCGCGAGCGGGAATTATTCTGCCACGGCGACGGTCTCGAACGTAAACAACACCACTACCAACGTCACGGCGTCGGCTTCTTTTACAGCCTCGGCTTTCGGATTGGCGCCGGTCACTCCCTCCAGCGTCACCGTGTCCGCAGGCTTGCCCGCGACATATGCCGTGCAGGTCTACCCGGTGAATGGAGTGTTCG
>Ga0302324_100004652_pt1 | contig 30263 bp, 29 predicted proteins | sample Palsa_T0_1_FD_201949 | JGI IMG/M metagenome (GOLD analysis project Ga0302324, IMG submission 201949) | Peat permafrost microbial communities from Stordalen Mire near Abisko, Sweden - Palsa_T0_1 | ecosystem: Environmental > Terrestrial > Soil > Palsa > Peat permafrost | place: Sweden: Abisko...
ACTTGACGCAAACTGTGCCTACCAGGTGGCACACCCTTGCTTTATCCTTAGAGCATGGAAGCGGCAAACCCCAAAACCTTACTCGAAGCGGTCCGAATTTTCGCGGATAAGCAAGTCGCCCATGACTTCTTCGTTCACCAACGCTTCCCGAATGGCGTTGCCTGCCCCCGGATGGGCTGCGGCTCGGCCGACCTGGCCGCGATCAAAGGCCGCAACGCCTGGCGCTGCCGTGATTGCAATCGCCAGTTTACCGTCAAGGTCGGCACGATCTTTGAGGACTCGCCTATCGGTTTCGACAAGTGGCTTCCCGCCATGTGGATGCTCACGGGCGACCGCAACGGGATTTCGTCGCATGAGCTAGGCCGTGCGCTGGGCGTCACGCAGAAAACGGCATGGTTCATGCTTCATCGTTTACGCCTCGCGATCAAAGCGGACGGCGGCGAAATGTTAGCCGGAGAGATTGAAGCAGACGAAACATTCGTCGGCGGCAAAGTGCGTTCGACGCACACGACCTACCTCGGTTTTAAGAAGTCGAAACACGGTCCCGCGACGGGCAAGACGACAGTGTTCGGAATGGTCGAACGCGCGCAGCCCGGCAAGAAAAGCCGCGTCCGCGCGATGATCGTTCCCGACCATAAACGCTCGTCGCTTCTCCCCCATATCCAAGCGAATGTAGCGAAGGGTTCAACGCTCTACACGGACGCGCTGCGCTCATATCGGAATCTCGGTCCAGACTACACGCACCAGTTTATCGACCATATGGTCACGTATGCCGAAGGCCGCGTTACATCGAATCGAATTGAAAACTTTTGGTCATGCCTGAAGCGCACCATCCACGGCACGTATATCTGCCCGCGCCCGTTTCACCTAACGGCATACGTTGACGAGCAATGCTTCCGCTTCAACGTGCGCGGCGAGAATGACGCCGACCGATTCGCGCTCGCATTAAAAGGCGCGGACGGCCGTCGCGTGACATGGGCGAAGCTAACGACTTCGCATCCGTTGTGGCGGCTGAAGCCCGGCCGCGCGGCTCGGGCGATCAGCTAAAGTAGTGGCGTTACTTTGACTTAAGCGGATTGCGGCGGCGGCGTCGTTCCCGGCGGGGGAGCCATGCCAAGATCGGCTAGCGTGAGAATGTGCAGCGGTAAGCTCGCATTAGGTTTCTCGGACCCGTTCACACTGATACGAAAACGGTACCTACCAGGCCGCAAAGGCAAACCAAACTGAACGGCAAACGGCATTATAACATCAGCGCCGCGTGGCAAGTGTGCTGGTGCTGCCACGCGGAGGTTTGCGTTGACCCGAAGCGGCTGATTCCCCATCGGCGTCGCCACAATGAACGGATGACCGTCCTGGTCCAGCAGTTCAATATCAACAACAATCTGCTTGTTGGTTTCTTGCGACGGAATAGCAATCGTGCCGCACACAGCTATCTGCCCGACCGCGTTCTGATCCGGCGGGGCCAACATAGTATCTAAGCCAAAACCGAGAGCAAAGCCCTTACCTTGATGGACCTGAGCAGTCTCGGCCAACATTAAGTTAAGCCGGATTTCGGAATTAGGCGGTTGCACTAACCGCCAACCACGGAGCGCTCACAGGCATAGGAGCCGCCCACGAAATCTCGATGTCCACCGTCTGCTCCAACACCATATTCGACGAGATTATCTGAATGCCAGACTCGGCCGTTATTTCAATGAAGTTCGCCTCCATGACGGATTCACGGTATCCGGCCGCAAACTCCGGGTCTTGCATTTTTCGTCGCAGGCGGTCTTCAAAGTGTCCCATTGTCTTGTGCGCTCTCCTTAAGAACTAGAACGGCGGATTCGTCCGCTTTGTCTGCTTGTAGCGGTTAAGTCGGTGCTCGGCCTTTTCTAAATCAGCGAGTGGTGTCGCCTCATCTACGCCCTTTAATACCCCACCGAGCAGGATTAAGTTATCGCCATCCCGCGCACAAATGGAGCGAGCAAGCTCCTTCGCGACCCTCGCTCGTACTTCGTAGAGACCAGAATACTCGAAGCACTTCCGAAAAATCCGCCCGCCGAGTTTGCCTTCCGCTTGGGCAACCTGCTCGATGAACCCCATTAGGCGACCCTGCATTCTAGCTGATAAGGTATCTTCAAACTCCTCGGCTGGCATCGTTCCGTCGCTCTCCACAAAGTATCGGACCGTCCATGGCATGACCTGAGATTTCTCCTCTCTTGGTCCTTCACGGCCGGGCCGTCGAAGCGAGCCTAACCAGTAATCGCACCCTTTGGCCGGGGCTCGCTCTCCACGGAGGGCTTTGCTTGCTCCGCGCGCTGAAGCTCGTCAACTTTCGATTTTGGAACCGCCGCAATCCGCTGCACGAACCGCTCAAATGCGCTCTTTTTGGGGACTGGTTCCGGCGCTTTATCGCCCATATGCGCCTCCGCTGCTTCGATATCTAATTCAGGTTCACAGGGTGGTTAAAAAGCCGAAGCGAAGGGCGTCGATGTCCTCCGGGACACGTCGGCATGGAACCATCGCTTCGGCTTTCGTTTGTGTCGATCAACCCCACTAGGCGCGTGCCGTCTAGGGCCGATGCCGCGTCGTGGCTTCCAGGGCTGAACCCCCTAGGAGCAGCGGCGCGGCTCTTTTTATGGACCCGTAGTCCATTGTGGTCACGTTGGCCCCATTTTGTCCCCACCCCTGCCAAAACGCGCGCGGTTTGTATACACGAACGCTATACATATTTGAGGACACCTCAAGAAAAACGTTGATTTGACGGGCTTTTTCGGTGCCTGCTTGCTTGATTCGGTAACCGTACTGTCCACCACGATGGGGATAGGCGCATACAAGCGGGCCTAGTCGCGGCGTTCTTTGCGCCAAGTAATTCATCCTGACAGTTGTCAAGACGATATACCTATTGCACCAGCGCAGGCGCGCGGCTTCGTCGCGAATTATTTCCCGGCGTACCGTTTATCGTGCTCGGATTTACACGCGGTGCAGAAATCCATTGCACGAAGCATTCGATATTGGGCCGTCTCGGTCGCCTGGGAGGCACACGCCCACGTTTGCTTGTCGTGAGTATTCGCCGGGCAATCGGCCCCGTATTCGCATTCGCATGTTTTCATGGCTGTTTACTATCGGAGGGCACCTCAGGTGCTATTCCTGCGGCCAGCAGCGGGCGAATGCACGGACTCCGCTCGCCGAGCGGCGCAGTAGGCCAGAATGGCCGCGTTGCCTCCGCTTAATAATCCACCGCCGCACACCGATTGGGGCCTGGTTTCCGGCGCCTTACTTTTTGCGCTCGGCGTACTAGCATCAGTTATGACCCATCGGTTGTGGCGCGTAATTTTCGGCGTTGGTGCATGGCTTGTTTTATGCGCGACAGGCGTCTACGCTGCATCGGCCACACCCGTGAGTCTTTTGCAACGAATCGGAGTTGCCATATTGGTTTCTTCAATCGTTGGCTCTCTTGCTTGGCATCCGCTGCGTTCTTTTTTAAGGCAGCCGCTTCCGACACGGCGTTCTCCTCCAGGACCGATACCGAAAGCCGCTCATCAGGAGCCGATACTCAGTAAGAACTTGCTCGATGAAGCCGTGAAAGAGGCGCGAAATGCTGGTTTGTGCTACGCGCTGCGCCGAGATACGGAATCTCTATGTAGCGAAATTGTAACCTTTCAGCGCGAAGCCGCTGCTCAGACGCCTGCTGCTATCTTCAGTTACTTGCGGACGAACTTGAATGAGCATGACGGACAATGGCGATGAGGCGATTAAGCGCCTTGACGATCTTGTGGACAAACTGTTCTCCGTTGTGAAGTCGGACGTTGCCGAAGTAGCAGAGGTCGCGGAAGAGGCCGCCGACGAGATTCTCAAACCTGCGGAGCCTGCGGATGAATAGGCGACAACGCCGCGCGTCCTGGCTTCAATCTCCAAACAAGATGCGACTTCGTAAGCGCCTTGTACGTCACGCGCCGACCATCGGCGTTCTTGAGTGCCTTGGCGAACCGTCCGCTGTCATTGTCGCCGCGTTCATTGAAGCGGAACACTTGCTCGTCAACGTGGGCTTCCAAATGGAATGCGCGCGGCGCGATGTAAGTGCCGTGCAGCGTGCGCTTCAAGCACGACCAAAAGTTTTCGATGTTGTTCGTATGAACACGGCCTTCGACGTAGCGCAAGGAATGGTCGATAAACTTGTGCGTGTAGTCGTGATCGGTTCGCCGATACGAACGCAGAGCGTCGGTATAAAGAACCGAACCCGGCAGCACGTTGGAGTAAATGCGCGGGATGAGCGACGACGCTTTATGATTCGGCACGACCATCGCGCGAACACGGCTACGGGTTTTCGTTTCGCGAACGCCGCGTTGAATAACGCCGAACACCGTCGTCTTTCCCGTCGCGGGGCCATGCTTGGACTTCTTAAATCCGAGGTCCGTCGTATACGTGGAGCGCTGCTTTCCGCCGACAAAGGTTTCGTCCGCTTCGACTTCGCCGGACAGCGGCGCGATGGATGTGTCTTTCATCGCCAAGCGGATGCGATGGAACATAAACCAAGCCGTCTTTTGCGTCACGCCGAGCGCCCGACCGAGTTCGTGCGAGGACGTGCCGTTCTTCGTGTTGGCGAGCAACCAAAACGCCGGAAGCCATTTGGTGAACGGAATCGGCGAATCCTCAAATATCGTTCCTACGCGGACCGAGAACTGCCGTTTGCACTCCTTGCACCGCCATTTCTTCCGGCTCGCGATCACCTGGACCGAGGCCGACCCGCAGCCCATCCGGGGGCACGCAATGCCGTTCGGCCAGCGCATCTTGACGGCGTAGGCGTGGGCCCGATCAGGGTCCGCAAAGTAGGTCACGGCTTCGATCAAAGTGCGGGGCGTTTCCATGCACAATCGTATACTCGGGCTGTGCCCACTGGGTGGCACCCTAGGTGCGCCAAGTATATCGTTCGCGAAATATCCGCCTTCAAGCGTCCGGGTATTGAATCCGCAAGGCTGCGGCCACTCCGCCTGATCCTGACCGAACTCAGCGAGAACGGCGGATGCGTACGTACGAAATGTGCATGCAACTATCGCGATGGCTAATGACGCAAATCACTATTCCGAACGTCGACGTAGCTAACGAGATGAGCCAACATCGATTCCATCGCAGTATCGTTCGATCACACCCGCTCGCTCGCTCGGAGTATTTCGCCTGTCTACTTCACTTCGCTTCTATCGCATAGCTGCAATCACATTAGCCTCCGGCACACTAATCGCGGCGTCCGCTTGTGGCCCCGGCGTCAGCGGGATCGTACCGCCGCCGGCCTTTATCGCCACAGCTTTGCCTTCGCCCGTACCTTCACCGACGGCTACTCCGACAGCAGCTCCCGCACCACAGCTTTCACCGAACAGCCTGACGTTTACCGCGATATCGGCTTCGCCGCAACCCTTTACAGCAAGCGAAGCAGGCTATACCGGAGCGTTCACAACCGGTACCGGCTGCAACGGCATCGCTAACGTAACAGGCACTTCTCCGACGTTCACGGTGACACCGGTTGCCGCAGGTACGTGTAATATCGCCGTTTCCGACAGCTTCAATCGGTCGATCAATTTGCCAGTCACCGTTTTAAATAATACCGTTACCGTTTCGTCACGAGGCCGCAAATGAGAATATTCTTTACAAGCAAGCACCTTGTCTGCGCATGCGCACTACTGCTAGCCGGAGCTCTTAGCGCTTGTGGCGGGGGCGGTGCGAAAAGTATCGCGCTGCCGCCGGCAGCGGCAAATAGCAATGCCGGTAATTCTAATACGGCGAGTTCTCAAAGCAACGGCCACGCGGTTTTTCAGCTCACCATTCCGCCACGCGCAACATCCGCTCATGCGCGCGTGACAAAACATGTTGCCCCCACAACGGCATCGGTAACCATCAGCGCGGTGGTGAGCGGCCAATCCACCAACCCGGTGGTATTCAACATCCCCGGCTCGCCAAGCTGTAGCGTCGCTGCAAGCGGTGCGACGACGTGCACGATTCCCGTCAATGCTCCGGTGGGCAACGATACGTTTGAGATTTTCTCCTACGATGGCCAAAACGCGACCGGCAACGTGCTCTCGCACGGGAAACTTGCCGCTCAGATCAGCGCGACATCAAGCACGAGCGTTCCCGTTGCCCTCGACGGTGTGGTGACGGCGGTTGCGCTTGTGCTCTCGCAAGCGACGATTCCGATGGGGCCACCCAGTAGCGGCCTCACGCTCACCGTCGATGCGTTTGATCCCGACGGCAACATCATCGCAGGCGGCGGCAATTACGTTGACGCTGGCCTCAATCCGCTCACATTCACGATAACTCCGGGCGGCGCGTCGCCGAATGCGGTGCAATTGAGTTCGACTTTGGTTACGTCGCCTGCGACAAGTAACGTGGCGCTTACGTATGTCGGCGGAGCAACACCGATATCGACAACATTCAACATCCAAGCATCCAGCACCGCTCCAACGTCGGCTCTCATATCGAGCGCCGCAGTTCTCAACTTTGGTACTGCCGGTACGGTATTATATGCCACAAGCTCAGTTGGGCATGGTATCGAGGCATTCGCGCAAGGCGCGAATGGTGGCAATCCCACGCCGGCGCTCCGTACTATCGGTTATGGTAACGCCGCGCCTGCACCATTCGGCGGCCAGGCTGTCGCTGTCGATTCGCAGGGAAACATCTATACTCCCGGCGACGATCCGACAGCTGAGGCCAGTGACATCTTCGTATATGCTCCAGGAGCACTTCTGGGTTCATTACCCACAAAAGTCATTCCACTGGAGCCCAACATTTCTGGAATGGCGATGGACTCCCACGATAATCTCTATATCATGGACCAAGCCGGTCAGAGCATATACAAGTTCTCGACCAGCTCGCTTACGAACGGGATAACGCCTACGCCGACGGCAACGATTACTGGACTACCTGAAACGACAACGAGTACTGGACTACATACTACTACGACGAGTAAATTTTTTGCCGTCGATGGGAATGGTAATGTTTATCTCGCCATGGGCGCTACAAATCCAGTCATCGATGTCGTGCCGTTTCCGACGTCGGTTGGTGTCGGGTTCAGCACGATATCGATTCCCCGTGCTATTTCTAGCGGCATCAGCAGCCTAGCGGACATCAACGGATTAGCGCTCGATACACCCGGAAACATCTACCTGCTCTCCTCTCCGTTCTCGACCAACTCCGACCTCCTTGGAATTCAGGTTTTTGCTTTCGGAACGACCTCCAGCGCTCGATCAATCCCGCTCTTCACGATCGCCGGCAGTGCGACAACCCTGAACGAGCCTGGATCCCTCGCAGTCGATGGAAACGGAGATATCTATGTTTACGACTTCAATGACAATGGTGGAACGAGCATTCCCTCCATCAAGGTCTTTGCCGCTAAAGCGCTCGTCGCCGGCGCCACTGCGCAGAATCTCCAGCAAAACATTCCGCCAGCGCGCACCATTATCGCTACAGCGAGCCCCACAGTCATTACCGCATCTTTGACATCAAATAAACTATATGTCTCCGAGTTAGCAGGTATCGACATCTTCTCGGCAGGCGCCAATGGGAATGCCGTGCCGAGCCGTATCCTCTTCCCATCCACTTCCACGCCGATTGCGGCCAGCAGCGATGGCAACGTTTACGCATTGGATTCATTTTCGGTAATCGCATATGGCCCCGGCACGATAAGCCCCACGCGCGATTTGGATTTGACGGTCACTTATGGTCCCGGTGATAGCGGTGGTATCGGAGCGATTGCAGTTGATCCAACCACAAATAAAATATATGTGGGGCTCTCTTATGCGATCGTACGCATACCTCAAGGTGCAACGTCCGCTACGCCTTCCGATCGCACCATCAATCTCACCTCCATTTTCCCGACAGCAATCGCGGTTTCTGCCAGCAGTGGTAATATGTATGTGCTTGATTCAAGCGGTCACACGATCGATGTGTTTCCGCCATCAGCCAAGTCACAAACGGACGCAGTCAATCCCACAACGCTAGCGACTGGGTTGACGAGTCGTATGGCACTCGACGACGCGAATCATCGCTTATACGCGACGAATCAAACTCCGGTTGCCGGGGCATACACGATCACCATTTATTCCACGATACTCCCCACAAGTGGAGCACTGACTCAAGTGGGCACCTTCACTGAGTCGGCCGTCGTTCCGAACAGCCTTGCGGTGGATGCGAACGGTCGCCTTTACGTCGGAGGTGCATCCATCGCTTCTCCAGGTCTCGGACAAGTTATCGTTTTCAATACGCCGCCGACAAGTGGTTCGCCGAGCGTAAGTGAGACGATCACTCTTTCCAGCGGCACGAGTGATTTTACTCCGGTTGTCTTTATCTCGATCGGTAACTAACGCGAGGCTTAATCTCAGTACGTTATCTGATTGCGTGGGGGGGCGAATTTCAATCGTGCCCCTTCGCCTTCTCCCGTCGGGATGGGTGAGAATGCAACACCGAAACGTTCGGCATATTTTGGTGCGAGTTCGTCATCAAGATACGGAATCGGCTTAAAGAGATCGAACGCACCGACCGGGTCGACGGTAGCACCGCCATACGTCGTCGTGCGCTCTACGGCAAGCGCCGTCAGCGCCGTTGCAAGCAGCGTGGCTGAGAATGGACTCGCACTAAGCGCGAGCAGCGCGCCGACAGCGCCCGCAAATGTGTCGCCCGCACCGTATGCCGGAAACGATGTATGAAGCGGACTGAATAGCCGCTCGTAGGTATAGCCGTTTGAAAACAATGTTACGGCGCGACGCTTCTCCTGATCGCGCCGGCCATCTTGGAGGCTCTGCGCATCTTCAACCGGGACGATGGCGACCGGGCGGCCATTGCGAAGCATAGCGCACGATTTGTGTCTTTCACTCGTCTAGACCTGGCGTCAAATCACTAGCAAAAAATGCTTGCCAACTCGGTCCGGCGCCGCCCGGGAAACGAAGGTTCGGACCCACTTCTTCGCGCATCTCTCTCGGGGCATCTTTGGCCCGTCACGAATTGAAAAATGCATAGGTAATGTCGATGTCGTCAAATCGAGTAGTGAAAGACGAAGATATCCTCGACGGCTTTGCATCGCTGCACCAGGCGATGGCGACCGGATTCGATCAGGTACGCTCCGGATTCGCACAGGTTCGTGGCGAGATGCAAGATTTCAAGCACGAGGTCCAGCGGGGATTTCTTGATGTCAGGAACGATATTTCGCGGCTTGAGCAGCGTATGCTGCGGCGCTTCGACGACGTTGACGAACGGCTCGATCGGCACGAGATCCGGATAACGGCGCTCGAAGCACGTCGCTAAGCGACAAGCTTCCTCAGATTTCGTAGGCCCATTCGAGTTCGTCTTGTGTGGCCGTGTCGCTCGCGTAGGCTACGACGGCGGCATGGGCGTATCGCGCGATCGGGTCGGCCTCGAGATTGACGCGATCGCTGGCCGCTTTCGTGCCGAGCGTCGTGCGTTTCGTGGTTTCGGGAATCAGCGCGATTGTGAATGAACCGGTGGCAACCGATGCGACCGTGAGGCTGACGCCGTCGACGGTAATGTAGCCTTTCTCGACAATCAGTAACGCCATTTCGGGCGGCGTTGCAATGCGCAACCGGTGTCCTTGACCCTCCGCCAGTTTTGAAAGAATCGGCGCGTTTGCATCGACGTGGCCGTACACGAAATGCCCGCCTAACCGATCGCCGACGCGCAGCGACAATTCCAAGTTGAGCGGATCGCCGGCTTGTAAACTTCCGAACGCCGAGCGCTGCACGGTTTCCGGCACGACATCGAACGCAATGGTCGCGGCATCAACGGCCGTGGCCGTTAAGCAGACTCCATTGATCGCGATCGAATCTTTCACAACGACGCCTTCGGTGATGGCTTCGGGCGCGCGCACGACGAGCCGCATGCCGCGTTGCGCGTCGCCCGTCACCGTTTCGACGCGCGCGAGATGCGCGATGAGTCCGCTAAACATGATCTACCCGTGCGCTGAGCATGATGTCTTCACCCACGCGTTCGACTCGATCGAAGGTCCACCCGGTTGACGCCGCCGATAAATCCGCACCGGCGAGTACGGGCACGGCCGTGGCGCTGCGAATGAAACGCGGCGCCACGAGCCACACGACCCGCTGGACGAGGCCCCGTTCCAACAATCGTCCGGCCAAGGTCGGCCCTCCCTCGCACAACACGCTCGTAATCTCCCGTTCGCGCAGAGCGCGCAGCGCGGCGGCCAAATCCAGTTCGCGCTCATCGGTACCGACGTAGATGACATCGGCAACGTTCTCAAGCTCCGCGAAACGCTCGCGCACGCCGCGCGGCGCAAGCACGATCGTGCGCGCGTACGCGCCGGCCGGCGCGTCCGCGGGTGCAACAAAAACGCGGCTCGCGGACGGAACGGCATCGGTCTCACAGACGATGATGCGCACGTACGGCTTCCGGCGCGTCCGGTGCGGACGTACCGTCAGTTGCGGGTCGTCGATGCGGATCGTGCCGGCGCCGACCATCACCGCGTCGTACTCGAACCGCAAGTCGCGCACGCGCTCTTTCGCTGCCTCGCCGGTCAGCCAGTACGGCCCCGGCGCCGGAGCAATCGCACCGTCGAGCGACATCGCCATCTTGAGCGTAAGAAACGGTCGATCGGCCGTAATCGTGAATGCAAAGCGTTCGATCAAAGCGTGCGCTACGGGATCGTCAAAGACGTCGACCGCGATACCCGCGGCTTGTAAGCGGGCGACACCTGACCGGGCCGTGCGCGGATTGGGATCGAGCGCGCCGATTACGACGCGAGCGACGCCGGCTTCCACTAATGCTTGCGAACACGGCGGCGTGCGGCCGTGATGATCGCACGGTTCGAGCGTGACATACGCGGTCGCACCGCGCACGTCGAAACCATCAGCGTGCGCGGCACGTAACGCTTCAACTTCGGCGTGCGCCTCGCCGCGACGATGATGATATCCCTCGCCAAGCGTGCGACCGTCGCGAACGATGACGGCACCCACCGGCGGGTTCGGCGCCGCATCCGCCTCGGCGCGCGCAGCCAGTTCGCACGCGCGCGCGAGATAGGCAGCGTCGACAGCTATTGTTTGACCTCGACGCCCTTCCAGAATGCGACATAGCCTTCGATGTTCTTGGCCTTGTCGCTCGTGCTGGGATAGTACCAGGCGGCATCCGGATTCTGCTTGCCGTTCACGTCGACCGTATAGTAACTCGCAACGCCCTTCCAGGGGCAGGTCGTTTGCGTGCCACTCGGTTGAAAATATTCGCGCTTGATCGAAGAAGCCGGAAAGTAGTGGTTGCCCTCGACGACTTCGGTACTGTCGCTCTCGGCGAGCACGGTGCCGTTCCAGATCGCTTTCACGTTGCGGTAACTCCCATGACAGACGTTGCCTCCGGCACAACCGCGGTCGGTGGACGATGGTTCCGCCCCGGCGCCGTGCGGGCCAGGACGAGGGCGCCGGTGACTCGGACGCCCGCCGCGCGCAAGGCGGCGATGCCGTCGCGCAAGGTCCCACCCGTGGTGAAGACATCGTCGATGACGACCGCCGTCTCCGGCAACCCGACACCGTCGCACACGGCAAAGCGCCCGCGCGCCTCCAGACGCGCCGATCGGCCCAGACCGCGCTGCGCGCTTCCGCGTTTGCGTAGAACCGGGCACGTCGATGCGCCGCACGCGAGCGCCGTGCGGCGTGCCAGCTCGAGTGCTTGATCGAAGCCACGCGCATTGCGGCGGCGCCATGTCGTCGGCAGTGGAACCAGTATCGCTCCGGCCGGAACGTGCCGCGCCAAGAACGGAACGAACGCATCGAGATAGGCCCGCTCGCCGCGCTTCATCGCCACGATTGCGCGGCGCAACACACCGTCGTACGCACCGGCCGCCAATCCCGGTATCCCGTCGACTTCGAAAGCCACGGCTTCGCCGCGAAACGGACCGCAGGCCGGACACAGCGCAACATCATTGCGTCCGCATCCCAGACACCGAATTGGAAAGAGCCATGAATGCACGATTCGCCACACGCATAGCCGATCACGACGCTACGCGATTTCCCTAGGGTTCGAGCGCTACGCATTGTTCAGATGGCTAAGGCCCGGCAGCGTTTTCCGACAGGACCTCTATTGCGACTCCCAGGATAGGTATCCCAGATGCACTTAACGATGACTTAATTTTTCGTCGTTAGCATCGAGTTCAACGACTTTCATGTCGTCATAATTCCCCGTGCACAAAAGGAGTGGATTGTTGCGCTTGCAACGTTTCCTAGTTTCATTTTTTCTCGCGGTGGCACTTACGCCGGTTCCGTCGATCGCCCAAACGAGTACCGGGGTTATTTCCGGAACGGTCGTCGGCGAGCAAGGACCGCTTACCAATGTAACCGTCACCATCCGCGGCGCCGCATCGCGTACCGTGAAAGCGCGCGCAGACGGAACCTTCACGATTTCCGCTCTGCCGGATGGTGCGTATCAAGTTTCGATCGCACGCAGCGGCTACCAAACGGTCCGAAGCACGGGGGTGACGATCGTTGCCGGTAACCAACAAGTACTCGCGGTGACCCTCGTCGCCGAATCGCTGACGTCGTTACGCACGATCGGGAATGTCACCACCACGAGTGGCCGATCGTCGCCGGCGCTCAACACATCGGCTTCGTCGCAGGTCACGATCACTTCGCAGCAATTCACCGATCGCGGACAGACGCAAGTCGTCAATATGCTCGAGGAACAGCCCGGCGTCGAAATTACCCGCGTCGACTCCGGCTCGCTCGGCTCCAACGCAAATATCGCGCTGCGCGGAGCGAATCCGTACGAGACGCAAGTCCTCATCGACGGCCATCCCGTCAACGGCGGATCGCAGGGCAAGTACCTCATCCAATTCCTCAACCCGCTCATTCTCGGCGACGTCGAAATCGATAAGGGCCCCGGCGCATTCGGGAATACCGTGCAGAACGCCGTCGGCGGTAGCGTCAACTTTCGGACGCCCACGATCACAACGCGGCCGACGGGCGCTTTTCTCACCGGCTACGACACGTTCTACGGCAGCACTCTCGGCGCGCGCTACTCGGATACGATCGGGAAAGTCGGCTTTCTCGTCGCCTACGCCGAGACCGGTACGCCCGGCTACTATGCAAACCAGCGCCTCTTCTCGGTCACCTCGCAAGGTAACAACGTCCCGGCGCCGGGCGGCACGTTGCCGGCGACCATTAACACGGCGATCCTTACAAGCCAAACGTACAACAACCGTTCCGAACTTCTGAAACTCGCCTACAATTTCTCGCCGTCGACGACGCTGACGGCTGGATACTACGGTTCGCAAAGCATCGTCGATTACACCGGAACGCTTACGACGGCCGAGCCGTTTACGATCGTCGCCGCATGTCCGACCTGCGGCAGCGGCAGCGGAACGTTCACGAATCCCGTGTTCGCAGGTTTCGTCGGCCAGACCGTGCTCGGCGCAAACACCGAAGACGGGCTCTTTCAAGGAAATTCCGAGACGGACAACGAGCCGATCTTCAGCTTAGATCTGCGCACGTCAATCGGCCGTGGAACGCTGCTCGCCCGCTACTATGCCGGCGCGATCGATCGGTTGATCACCGACCCGCAAGAACCGACCCAGATCACGGGCTGTACGAATGCGGCATGTTTTCCGCCAACGGTCGACGGCTTGAATTTCAACGAGAACGAAACCGACAAATTACACGGCGGCGATTTCGAGTATAACGTACCGATCGGCGTGAGTTCGTTGACGCTTTCGTACGACGCACACGGCGACCGTTCGACCTTCTGCGAAAACAACGCTACGACGCCATTTCCACTGACCTGCACGTCCAACGGACTGCTCATCTCCTCGAACACCTTCTCGGTACGCGGGTACATCCCGCTGTCATCCAAATTGATGCTCGGTTTCGCGAATTATTTTAGCAGCACGACGTTCGTCGGCAACCGCTACGATCCCAAACTCAGCCTCGTGTATCGTCCCGGCCGTAACCAAAGCCTGCGCCTCTCGGCGGGAACGGCATACGTGGCGCCGTTTTCCGGATTCGTCGCACCGATCGCCGGGTCGACCGGCTCGCTGACGGGCGCGGTCCTTATCAACGGCAAGTTGGACGTCATCGACAACCTTAAGCCCGAGACATCGTTCTCCGTCGATCTCGGCGGCGACTTTGCAACCGGACGCGACTCGAAATTTACCGTCGACCTCTATAACACGATCCTCAACAATCGTTTTTCCACCGACACGGTGACGTTCACCGGCGGCGTAACCGGCACGTTTAACGGACTGCCGATCACGAGCATCTCCGAACTGTTCAACCTGTCCGATTCGCACGAGCAGGGAATCGAGCTCGGCTTCATCAAGGCGCCGCGCGTCGGCTTCGGCGGAACGGTCGGCTTTGAACTGAACCGCTCGTACGATTTCAATACGACGCAGAACCCGCTGTTGGCGAACGTCTCCGTCGCCGCCGCGCAAACCGGCTCGTTCAACGGGCTCAACTTGACCAAGGACGGCATTCAGATCCCCGGTTACGCGTACACGAAAGGCCGCGGCGAACTCAACTATCAGTTCGCAAACACGGCGCGCGTTGCGGTCGGTATGACGTACTACGGCGATAATAACTCATTCGGCCAAACGGCTTTTGAGTTGTTTGACGCCAACCTCGGCGTGCCGCTGAAAAATAAATTCCGCTTACAACTCAGCGGTATCAATCTCTTCAATCACGACGACGGTCGATACCTCAGCGAATTTCGCGGCGGCGAGTACACGCCGATTGCGGCCAACCCTGCCAATCCCACCAACCCCGTCAACCTGAATTTCGCGCCCCCGCGACAGGTGACGCTCCAGCTCTCCCACCCGCTTTGATTCCGAAAGAAAGACACATGTATAAACGTCTCGGAGCGCTCTTTGCGCTCGTGGCTCTTGGTTTTGGATTCGCGTCCTGCAGCGGCGGCGGCACAACGAGCAGCGGCAATCCGCTTGCCGGTGTGACACTTACCGTCCCGACGCCGACACCGGTTCCCACGCCCACCCCCGTTCCCACCGCAACGCCGGTAGGCGCCTCAAACGTGCTTCTCGATCCTGGTTTTGAAAGCGGCGCATTTGCTGCGAGCGCCACGGCCGGCTGGATCGCGTGCAGCATCCCGCATCCGAACCCCGTGTCGACAGCGACCCCTCCGCCCACGCCCGTGCCGGCGGTTTCGCCCGCGAACATCGGCGCGGTCTACGTCTCGGCGACAAGCCCGGCCGTCCAAGTGACCGCAACACCCGGCCCGGCAACGACGCCCTCGATTCACGGCGGCACGTTCGCCGCGTTCACGTACAGCGGAACCGGCGCGCAAACAACCTACCCGGCTGTCGGCGGCGGCAGCACCGGAATCAAAGGCGCGAACGGTGTTTGTCAGACGTTCATCGTTCCGACCGGTGCCGCGCTCACGATGTTTGTCAACGAGGGCGGTTCGGACACCGGCCTCAGCTTCGCCGATCAGGAAGCGGATATTGTCCCATCGGTCGGTGCAAGTCCGATTCCAGCTTTCTTGGAACTCAACGACCCGGGCTTCGCCGGATCGGCCGAAACGGGCGGTACGCCCGCCGGGCAAACGGCGACCGCGGGCGGCACCTATGTCCAGCGAGGACCGTATGCGCTGACCAGCGCGCCGTTCAACCTCGTACCGGGTTCAACCGCAACGCTGTTCATCGGCACGTTCGATTCCTCACCGAGTGCGAAGTTCGGTGTCTACATGTTCGTCGACGATGTGAGCGTCAGCGGCATACCGGTAGCGTCCTTCAGCCATAAACCGCTGACCGTTCGCAAATAACCGAAGTAGACGCAGCGGCGTAGAAGCGGGTTCGGCGCAACGTGCCGAGCTCGCTTTTTTTGCGCTGTTCTTGCGCCGAAGCCTAGCCGCGGCGGCGGGGAGATTTTACGGCGCGCAGGCCGGTTTCACTGGGGATCTCGTCGCTCACGGGCGTCGCGCGGCGCTGTTCCCACCAATGCTGGAAGTCGGGCGCGATCATCGGTTGCGCGATACCGTATCCCTGAATTTCGTTGACGCCGTTCTCGCCGAGCCACACCGTCTGCTCCGCCGTTTCGATACTGTCGGCGGCGACCGTGATGCCGAACGCGTTCGCAAGCGAAATGGCGATCAACGCGAGCTTGTCGCCTTCATCGTCGGTTCCCACCGAGCCGGTGATCGTGCGATCGAGTTTGATGAAGTCGATCGGCACGGATGCAAGCATGCGTAGCGACGTGTTGCCCGCAGCGAAAGCATCGAGGCCCGTGCGTACGCCCAAACGACGAAGGTCGGTGAAAAAGTGGCGAGTCGCATCGATATTCGCAAGCGCCGTCACTTCCGCCATTTCGATGCGCAGACGACTGGCGTCGAGATCTTCTTCTCGACACAAGCGGCGGACTTCATCGACGATTGTGGGATCGGGAGCCGTGACGTTCACATTGACGAACGGATCGAGACCGGCGGTCACCCATGGTTGCATCGAGCGCAGCGCGCTGCCGACGACCCAACAATCCAGGAGCGACGATAACCGCATCGTCTCCGCCATCGCGAAGAACGAACGCGGCGAGAGCAAACCGCGCGACGGATGAATCCAACGAACGAGGGCCTCGGCCGCCACGACCCGACCGCTCGACGCTTGTACCACCGGCTGGAAACACAATAAGAAATCGCGCTCGATCGACGCCGAACGCAAACGGTCGCGCAAATCACGGCGGGAACGCATTTCCGAAGCAACGTTTTCGCCAAACATCCGGATTGTGCCGGGGCCTTCGCGCTTCGCTTGATACATCGCGGCATCCGCATTTGCCAACAGCGTGTCCGGCGTTTCGCCGTCGTCGGGATACATCGCAATACCGATCGACGCGGAAATCGAATAGGCCAAGTCGTCGACTTCAACGGTTTCGGCCATGCGTTTGCCCAGCCGCTCGGCTGCCGTGAGCACTTCGTCGATGCTTGCAACGTTCGGAAGCACAGCGGCAAATTCGTCGCCGCCGAGCCGTCCGATCAATTCATCGCGGCGCAGCGTTTGCGTCATGCGGCGCGCCATCTCGACGAGCGTCGCGTCGCCGACGGCATGTCCGTGCTGATCGTTGACGGCCTTGAAGCCGTCCAGATCGATATAGAATACCGCCATGCGCGAGTCGTGGCGGGCGGCGGAAAAAAGCGCTTCTTCGATTCGGCCATGCGTAGCATCGCGGTTCGGCAAGCGCGTGAGCGCATCGCGATAGATTGCATCGACCGCGGTCACCGGCTCGCGCTCGAGCACGCGCGCGAGTACGTCGGCGGCAACGCGCACGAATGCGACGTCATCTTCGGTAAACGCGTGTTCGCCCGAAATGGCGAGCGCTCGCCAGCCATCCTTCGTTTCGATGGGTACCGCAAGTACGAACCGGCCCGGCCACGCGGTCTCACCGGCCAAAATCGTCTTACCGGATATGGCGTTACGCGCGTATTGCGCGTGCTCGCTCAAAACCGCTGCGCGATGCTCGTCGGCAAGTTCGCCCGCTTCGAGCGCGACGCGCTCGTCGCCGTCGCCCGTTTCAAAGCTCGCGCACGTACCACGACAACTCGTGATCGTCTCGCGCAAAATCGCAGCCAAGTGAGCTTCACGAGGCCAACGTGTCTCTGAGGCGAGACGCACGAGAGCGGATGCGTGCGCGGTGTCCATTGTACCGCCACGCAGCGCGTGCAACATAGCAGGACCTTCGGAGGAAGGTCCGTGCGGGCCTCGCTGAGCGCTGGGAGTTTTATGAGGTGACAGGTTCGTTTGCAACAATTGCATCATTTAAACTGGTGTCGGCGGGAACATCGTATGCAACGCCCACGATCGCATCGCGCAGGCGCGCGCGCGCGCCGACGCGGGCGCCATCCCATAAAATTGCTCGCTCGAGCACCGCATCGTCGCCGATAATAACGCCGTCGCCGACGACACTGGGACCGACGATGCGGGCCCGCGCGCCGAGGCGAGCACCTGCCCCAATACGCACGTCACCCTCGATTCGGACATCGTCGCCGAGCAAGGCGTCGGCGGCCACGCCGCGCGTGCGCGTACCACGCAAATGAACGCGCCCTGCAAGGACGTCCCTCGTGGCGCGAATATACTCGGTTGGCGTGCCGATATCGCACCAATACGCGCCCGTTAGCCGGAAACCGTAGAAGTCTGCGTCGGCTTCGCGCAGCGCCGGAAACACTTGTTTGCCGAAATCGTGGAATTGATTTTCCGGTATGTGCGCAAAAATTTCGGGATCGAAAACGTAGATGCCGGTGTTCACGAGCTTCGATCGTTCGGTTCCCTTGGCCGGCTTCTCCTGGAAGTCGATAATGCGCCCGTCGCCGGCGGTGATAACGACACCGTATTGATCGACCTCTTGCGCTTCAACCAGACCGATGGTCGCAAGTGCATTGCGCTTGTGATGGAACGCGACGAGTGATTCCAAATTCGCATCGGTCAAATCGTCGCAGCCGACGACGACGAACGGCTCGTCGAAAAAATGCTCCAGACTTTTGACGGATCCGGCACTTCCCATCAACTGCGGTTCGAGCAAATACGTCAGGCGAACGCCGAAATCCGAGCCGTCACCGAACGTCGCCCGAATAGAATCGGCAAGATAGTGGACGTTGATGGCGATCTCGTCGTAGCCGAACGACTTAAGCCAGCGCAGCACGTGCGCGGTCATCGGCTCGCCGGCGATCGGGACGAGGGGCTTGGGAACCTCGCGCGTGAGGGGGTAGAGGCGCGTGCTCATTCCCCCGGCCAAAATCATCGCCTTACTCACGAATTTGGTCTTCCCGTTTGCCGCACGAACATCTCTTTCACGGCGGCGACCGCGAACACCGGTAGTGCTAATTGGCGCCGCCAGCGCCGGGGCTCGCTCGCCAGCCGATATGCCCACTCAAAGCCGGCGCGCTGAATCGCCGCCGGTGCGCGCTTCACATTCCCGGCAAAAATATCGAACGACCCGCCGACCCCGATACCCACGCCGCAGCCGGTTTCGGGCAGATGTTGCGCAAGCCAACGCTCTTGTCTTGGACTGCCGAGGCCGGCACACAGCACATTGGCGCCCGACGCGCGTATCGCAGCGACAATCGCGGGCACATCGTCATCGCGAAAATAGCCGTTCGCCGCACCGGCGATGCGCGCGCCGGGATAGCGTTTTTCGAGCGCCTCTGCCGCGCGTTGCGCTGTGCCGGCTCCCGCACCGAGAAAATACAGGCGCACGTCGCCGGAGGATGCCGAGCGTGCGGCAAGCGCATCGACCAATTCGACGCCCGTCACCCGTTCGCGTAATGGGCCGCCGCGAATGCGCGATGCCAGCAGCAAACCGATCGTGTCGCACACGCACAATGCCGCACCGTTGACGATCGCGCGAAATGGCGCATCGCGTTGCGCTGCCATGACCATCTCGACGCCCAGCGTCACAACGAGCGCGCCGTGCGCGTGTTGCGCGAGGTCCGCGACGCGCGCGACCGCCTCCGCCCGGTCGACGGCGTCGACCCGGCAGCCGAGAATGTCGATCGACTGCACGCGCTGCTACGTGGCGTGAACGGCGGAGCGGTACGGCGCGATCAGGTCGCCGAGCGTTGCGGCAAGTGCATCGGGCATCGTACCCAGCGGCGAACGGCATTCGCCGGCCGCGAAACCAAGCTTGTTCATCGCCCACTTCACGGGAATGGGACTCGTCGTTGTAAACAGTGCCGTAAAGAGCGGCTGGAGTTCGCGATGGATCGCCCCCGCCGTCGTGATGTCGCCCCGGTCAAACGCATCGACCATCGCACGCAAACGCGGGCCGCAAATATGTCCCGCCACGCTGACGACGCCGTGCGCGCCAAGTGCAAGTGCCGGCAAATAGAAGTAATCGTCACCGCACGAGATGGTGAAATCCGTGCGCGGATTCTTTGCGATCAGTTCGGAAAATTGCTCGACACTGCCGGTGGATTCTTTGATCGCAACGATGTTTTTGTGGCGACGCGCGAGTTCGTGCGCCGTCGACGGCAGCATGTTTTGCGCCGTGCGGGCGGGCACGTTGTAGAGCACGACCGGGATATCGGAAGCCTCGGCGATTGCACCGAAATGCGTCAGCATACCATCTTGCGTCGGCTTGTTGTAGTACGGCACGACGGCGAGCACGGCATCGATGCCCGTTTGCCCGGCGCGCTTCGTCAGCTCGACCGAACGGCGAGTGTTGTTGCCACCGGTTCCGCCGATGACCACGCCGCGCGATCCGAGACGCTTCTTGATCGCACCGAACAGCGCGAGCTTTTCCATGTCTTCGAGCGCGGCCGACTCGCCCGTCGTGCCGGACACGACGACGCCGTCACTGCCGTTCTCGACGAGATATTCGGCGATGCGCGCCGCTTCGTTGATATCGACCTCACCGCTCGCATCGAACGGGGTGATCATCGCGGTGAGAATCCGTCCGAGTCGTTTCATGCTACCGTTGCTCCTGGGCCGAGCCGGAAGAAGTTGTGGAGTGCTTGTTCGGCATTCACGACGTGGTCCTCTGGGACGAGGATCGAAATCGTGATATTCGAGTCGGTCGAGTGGATGATCTCGACCCCGGCATCGGTCACTGCTTGGACAACACGGTACATGACACCGGGGGTTCCACGCATCCCGGCACCGACGATCGAGAGCTTGGCGCAGTGCTCGCGCGAGCGCAGCGCGATATTAAGGTCGCCCAGCGCTGCCCGGACCGTGCCGATGTTCTCGGCGTCGCACACGAAGAACACGCCGGCATTATTGACGTTGATCATGTCGATCGAGACACCGCGTTCGGCTAAGCGGGCGAAAATCTTCACGTCGAGATCGGCGCGATGCTCGACGTCTTCGCCTTGGATGATGCGGAAGAACGTGATGTCGCGCAGCGACGTGATGCCGGTGACCGGCTGGCCGCGATCGACCGGCGCACCGTCGTCGATCAACGTGCCGACGTTGGAACGCAGGCCCTTGACGGCGTACGGCGTGCTCGTGTCGTGAGCGAGTTGCGCGGCCTTGTGGTGCATCACTTTGGCGCCGTTTCCGGCCAGTTCGACCATCTCGGCATAGTTGACGCGTTCGACCGTGTGCGCACCGGCGATGCGTTTGGGATCGCCGGTCATCACGCCGCTTACGTCGGTATAGATTTCGATGCTCTCAGCGTGGAGCGCGTCGCCGATCGCAATTGCGGTGAGGTCCGTGCCGCCGCGCCCGAGCGTCGTCGTCGCGCCGTTGCGCGAACGTCCCTGAAAGCCCGTCACGACCGGAATGATTCCGGCGGCGAGCAACGTGCGCACGTGCCGCGGATCGACTTCAAGAATATTCGCATCGCCCCAGGTTTCATCGGTGATGAAGCCGGCTTGTGCTCCGGTGACGGCTTGCGCGCGCGCACCCAGCGAAATCAAGAGCTCGGCAAATATCGCGCAAGCGATCGTCTCGCCGCCGGCAATCAGCGCATCGCGATTTGGTCCGCTTTGCACCGGATCGAGTAGAGCCGCCAGTGTGTCGGTGGCATACGGGTCGGGTGCGCGACCGATAGCCGAACACACCGCAACCGGCGACTTGCCCAGATCGCGTGCTGCCAGCACGCGCGACGCTGCGATCTCACGTAGTTCCGGCGTTGCTAGCGACGAGCCGCCGAACTTGAGGACAACGATCGGATTCACGATGCCGCGCCCGCTGCCGTAAAGCGGCCCTGCGCGAGCAGCGTTTCGAGAATCTGCACGCCGTTCGTGGCCGCGCCCTTGCGCAACTGATCTCCCACGATCCACATCTGCCAGTGCGTTTGCGAACCTTCCTCCGGGCGCACGCGCGCCACATGCACAAGATCGGTACCCTCGACATCGAGCGGCGTCACGATGCCGTGCGGATGGAAGACGATGCCCGCGGCCTTCGCAAACTCGGCATGCAGTTCGGCCTTCGTGGTCGGACGCGCGGTTTCAAAAAAGACGGCCTCGCTATGTGCTTGGCGCACCGGGACGCGCACCGTGGTTGCGGCGACGTGCAAATCGGGACGGCCGAGCATCTTCCGCGTTTCTGCGCACACCTTTTGCTCTTCGCCGGTATCGCCATCGCCGTCGTAGGACCCGACCTGCGGAACCACGTTGCGGAAAATCGGTGCGGCAAAGGCTCCGCGCTCCGGCGCGGCCGCATCGGCGAATGCGGCCGCTTCTTCATTTGCCAACGTTTCCAGGCCGGCGCGACCGGCACCGCTCACTGCTTGATACGTTGCAACGCGCACGCTACGTAAACCGATTGCGCGTTCGACCGGCGCAAGCGCCACGCACAGCACGATCGCCGTGCAGTTCGCGACCGGAAAAATACGATGGTGGTTTTCAATCGCGTGCGGATTGACTTCCGGAATGACGAGCGGGGCGCGCGGGTCGAGGCGAAATGTCGAACTGTTATCGATGACAATCGCGCCGCTCTCGGCTAGCGCTTCGGCCATTTCTTTAGACGCATCGTCACTAGAAGCAAAGAAGACAACGTCAGGGCGGTCGGCGCGAATCCGCTCGGTCGACGCGGCAAACACGGGAACCGTGGCGCCGCGAAAGACGATGCCGGCGTGATCGCGTGATGCATACGCAAGCAATGTGTCGATCGCGATCTTGCGTTCATCGAATACGGTCAGAATAGTTTGCCCAACGACGCCCGTGGCGCCAACGACCGCGATTCTCACGCCGGTTCCTTCGCAAATAAGAGTGAATCCAAGCCCGTTACCAGACCCTGCTGCTCGCGCACATGACGAACCGCGAGCAGCATTCCCGCCGCGAACGATTCGCGCGAGATCGAATCATGCCGAATCGTCAGCGTCTCGCCCACGCCGCCGAACATCGTCACCTGATGCGCGACCAGCCCCGGTAAGCGAACGCTGTGGATGGGTATCTCATGCGGGCCACCCGCTTCGCGAATACGCTTTGCGGTCAGCGCAGCCGTCCCGCTCGGTTTGTCGCGCTTGCCGTCGTGGTGCATTTCGACGATCTCGACATGCGGCATCGCTTTGGCGGCTTCAGCGGCAAACCGCATCATGAGCACGGCACCGACGGCAAAGTTCGGCACGAGCATCGCGCCGATCTCCGCTTCATCGCAACGGTCGGCGAGACTCACAATATCTTCGTCCGTCCAGCCGGTCGCACCGATGACCGGCGAAACACCGGCATCGATCGCTTCACGCGTGACATCGACCGTTAGCGGATACACCGTACAATCAAGCACGACGTCCATACCGACGGCATAAAATGCATTCAAATCATCGAACAGCGGCAGCGATCCATCACCATTGGACGCGTCACGCACGAAACACGCGACAAGATCGAGATCCTTCGCAGACGCAACCGCCGCACAAGCGACCGCTCCGAGTCTGCCATACGCGCCGGCAACGCCGACGCGAAGGTTAGCCATGAATACGCGCCTCCGCCGAAGCACCGGATGTTCCAGTCCGCTTCGTCATCACAAATCTTGCCTCGGGAAGCTCAGTTTTTCGTCAGGCCAAGGCGCCAAGAGGCGACGTTTACGAAAGTAAATGAGCCTCTTGGCAACGCAGGCATGGCGGAAAAATGGGCTTCCCGACTAAACGCGTTCTAGGGGGGCGTATTTCAGCATAACCATCTTCTGTCCGACGTTCGGGAAGTTGATGGTGAGCAGACCGTCGCCGCCGGCACCTGCCGCGGAGACAACCGTGCCTTCACCCCATTTGGGATGACGCACTTTGTCGCCCTGTTGCAAGTCCAGGCCGATGCCTGCGCCTGCGTTTTCGTGAATCGAGACTTCGCGCCAGCGGCCGCCCGTCGGACGTTGACCCATTCCGATGCCGCCGATGACTTCGACCGACGTCATTTCGTCGATGAAGCGCGACTTGGGATGGCTGAACGTGTTGCCGTAGAGCGTGCGCCGTCCGGCAAACGACAGGAACAAGCGGTCCATCGCGCGCGTCACACCGACGTAGGCCAGGCGGCGCTCTTCTTCAAGCTCCGTCATGTCGGTCAGTGCACGCGTGTGCGGGAAAACGCCTTCTTCCAAACCGGTCAGGAAGACGTTGGAGAACTCGAGGCCTTTGGCGGCGTGCATCGTCATCAAGGTGACGAACGACGCTTCGGGATCGAGTGCGTCAAGATCGCTCACGAGCGCAATGTTCGCCAGGAAGTCTTCGAGCGAATTGCCGTTTTCGGTATTCGCCTCAAACTCACGCGCGACGCCGATGAGCTCGTGCAAGTTTTCGATGCGTGCTTTGCCGTCGTTGGATTCGTCGGCTTGCAGTTCGCGCAAGTAGCCTGACTCTTCCATAACCGCAACAAGCAGGTCGGAAATCGAGAACGATGCCGCCTTCTCACGCAGGTCATTGATCAGCTCGGCAAAGCGCTCGAGTTCGCGCTGCTTCTTGGGAACCGCGCGCTTGAGCAAATTGCTGTCGAAGACCGCTTGGCCGACCGACATGTTCGCCGCATTCGCCGCTTCAAGCAGCGACGCGAGCGTTTGTTGGCCGATCGAGCGGCGCGGGACGTTGACGATACGGCGGAACGCGACCGCGTCCGACGGGTTGGTGATGTAGCGCAGGTACGAGAGCATGTCTTTGATCTCGGTACGCGCGTAGAAACCAACCCCGCCGACGACGCGGTACGGGATGCCTTCGGCTAAGAAGCCTTCTTCAAAAACCCGTGATTGCGCATTCGTACGATAGAGCACGATGTGGTCGCGATAGGCTGCGCCTTCGCGCACGAGTTCTTTGACTTTTTCGAGCACGTAGCGGACTTCGGCGCGTTCGGACTCGGCCTGATAGGCCGTGATCTTCTCGCCTTCGGAACGCTTGGTGAACAGCGTCTTCGGGGAACGCTGCGGATTGTTGATAATCAGTTCGTTGGCTGCATCGAGAATCGTCTGCGTCGAGCGGTAGTTTTCCTCGAGCTTGAAGACTTTGGCGCCCGGGAAATCTTCCTCGAAGCGCAGGATCATCGTGTAGTCCGAGCCGCGCCACGAATAGATCGACTGATCGTCGTCGCCGACGACCGTCAGATTCTTATGCTCGCCCGCCAGCATCGACACCAGCTTGTACTGGGCGAAGTTGACGTCCTGATATTCGTCGACGAGGATATAGCGGAACTTCGACTGATAACGCACGCGCGTTTCCGAGTCGTTCTCGAGCAGCTCGATCGTACGGCCGATCAGGTCGTCGAAATCGAGGCCGTTGGATTCTTTGAGGCGGCGTTCGTACTCGCGATAAACGTTGGCGTAACGCTCGCCGATGAACGAGGCGTTCTTCGTCTCGTACTGCTCGGGCGACCACAGGTTATTCTTCGCCTTGGAGATTTCGGCGAGTGCCGCACCCGGCGAAACTTGGCGTTCGTCGTAATCGAGGTCGTGCAAAATGTCGCGGACGATCGCTTTTTGATCGGTATCGTCCATGATCGCGAAGTTCGACGCGATGCCGATCTTCTTGCCGTCGCGGCGCAGAATGCGCACGCACATCGAATGGAACGTGCCGACCCAAAGATCGCGCGCCGTGTCACCGACCATGCGCTCCAGGCGCGATTTCATCTCGCCCGCGGCTTTGTTTGTGAACGTTACGGAGAGAATGCGGTCGGGGAAGACCTTCTTCTCATTAAGGAGATACGCGATCCGGTGGGTGAGGACGCGGGTCTTGCCTGAGCCGGCTCCGGCGAAGATAAGAACGGGTCCATCGGTGTGCTCGACGGCAGCACGTTGTACGTCGTTGAGAAGTTCGGTCTCGACAATCATCAAGGCGTACTTCGCCAAAAGTGCCTTTTTGGCCTATATGCGATGTTTGATGCGTCCAGAACACTCCTTCTGCGGGTTTTCCGGGCCTTTTAGCGGCGGCTTGGTTTGCCCCCGGCAGGCTCGGCGCCGGCCGCGCTCGCAGCGACGTGCAGCCGTTTTCCGGGGACGCTCGAGGCCGAAATTGCACCGAGGAGATAGGCCAGCGTGGACTCGGCGCCCATGTTCGCGTTGACACCTTGGACGTCGATGCCGTCGCGGCAACCGCCGCCCGTGACGAGCAGCGCTTGCGCGGTGTTGCGCCCAAAAAACCAGTCGTAAGCAATATCGGCGTAGCGCCGGTAGCGGTCATCGCCGGTGCGTTCGAGGGCGGCGAGACTCGCGTCGATCATCGCGGCAGCCTCGAGCGGCTGCTGGCCGTAGCGGGCTTTTGTGCCGCCACGACGGTACCAGCCGTTGTTGCCGACCGGCACGAACAGACCGTCTTCAATGACGACCGAGGCGTAAAAGTCGAGCATCGTCAGGCCGATTTGGATGAAGCGATCGCTGCCCAGGACGGCGCCGCCGCGAATAAGCGCTTCGGGCAAGCGCGCGTTATCGTAGGTCATCAGCTCTTCGTACCAACCCCAATCCGGGCCTGAATGACGATCGAAATCGCGGGCGATCGAGCTGATCGAGTCGGCAATTGCGGGGCGCAGCGCGTCAGCATCGCCGTAGCGCGATTCGAATGCGTGAATGCAACCGAGGGCCGCGTAGGCGTGCGAGCGGCGGTGTTCGAGCTGCTCGACATGCGGCAGCGCACGCGCGAAAATATCCGCCGCGACCCGGCTCCACGAATCTTGCGGCGCGAAACGCATGCAATGGCCCAGGCCCCAGAGCGCGCGGCCGAACGAGTCCGGCGTCCCGCGCTGATCTTGCCAGACGCGATCGTAGCCCATGAAGTTGTGGAACCAGCCATCGGTCATTTGCGCGTCGTGCAAGTAGGCGAGATAGATGGTGACGAGTCGCGAGGCGATCGTTTCGGTCGCGTGACGACCGGCCGCTTCGACTGCGACGATGAGGCCGCGCGCGATGTCGTCGGTGCAATAGCCCGTCGAGCGGTTCGGAATATCTAGGCGCGCGTGCTGGATCATCCCGGTGTCGTCGGTCATCGCGACGAGGTGATCCAACACGGGGTAGCGCTTGGGGCTCATGCGTGCGCTAGCCGGCTTACGCCGGAAGCGCGAATTCCTCGTTTACGCTGCTATCGGGCAAGAGATCGGAGAACAGACGTCCGTATTCGTCGGCAACGTGCGGCCAGGTCATCTGGCGGCCGAAGCGATAGGCGCGGCGTTCGGTCGAGCGACGCAAATCGGGATCGTCGAGCAACGCGTTTACCGTCGTGCCGATTGAATCCGCGTCGCGGAAATCGACCAAGAAGCCGCGGCCGTGCGCAAGCAGTTCTTGCGCGTATAAATACGGCGTCGAAACGACGGCTTTGCCGCAACCGATGGCGTATGCGAGCGTGCCGCTGACGATCTGCACCGGGTTGAGGTACGGGGTCAGGTACACGTCGGTGGCTTGCAAGTAGTTGACGAGTTCATTGAATTCTAGATAGCGGTCGACGAGTTTGACGTTGTCTTCCAAACCGAACTCGACAATCGACGCTTGCAGCGATTCGCGATACGACTCGCCTTCGTTGCGGCGGATGACCGGATGCGTTTGTCCGAGGATGAGATACAACGCTTCAGGGTGGCGCGCAACGATGCCGCGCATCGCTTGAATCGCGAATTCGAGACCCTTACCGCGGTTGATGAGGCCGAAGGTTGAAATGACCATGCGTTGTCCGACGCCGAAGCGCGCCTTGGGTCCATCGGTATCGCGGAACGGAACGTCGGGAACGCCGTGATGTATCACCCGAATCTTGTTGGGATCGACACCGTAGCGTTCGATTAAAATATCGCGGCCGGTTTGCGAAAGCACGACAACGGCGCTGGCGGTTGCGCAAATCGCGCGCGCCACGCGTAAATGATTCGGTGTCGGTTCGGGCAAGACGGTGTGCAGCGAAACCGTTGTGGGTTTGCGCACGGCTGCGATTAAGTCGACGATCCACTCGCCGTCTTCGCCGCCGAACAGACCGTATTCGTGCTGAATGTTGAGCACATCGCAGGTGTGGCCGTTGACGAACTGCGCGATTTCCTTATATGAGGAACGGTCGTTTTGCGTCAAGCGCGCGATAACTTGTGGTCCATACGTGCGGGCTTCACCGCCGGGCTCGTCGATGGCGATAATCTCACTCTTGGTTCCGAAACGCGTGTCGTAACTATCGACAACATCCTTCGTGAACGTTGCGATGCCGCATTCGCGCGGTGGAAACGAACCGAGAAAGAGCATCCGAGGCGCTGTGTTCAAAACCGAATTCCCCTCAATCGGACGGTGAGTCGCCGCGGGAGTAGCTCGTACTCCGACGTTCATAAATCACGGTCGCTTGGTTCACTGTCGGTTTACCCGAAAAATCGGGGACGCAAACGATACTACCGAACTGCTATGCGTGCGTTTTCGTCAACTACGGTATGGGGTGCAATGGTGGCATCATGCCCGATAACGGCGCCGCCTCTTAACGCAGCGCCCGTTCCAACACGCACACGACTGGCGACGATCGCGCCTTCAATCGTGGCTCCCGCTTCGACGACGACACCGTCCCACAGGAGCGAATCTTTCACAATGGCGCCGGCGCCGATCTGACAACCATCCCCCAGGACGGTATAGGGACCGACCCGAGCGTCGGGCGCGATGACAACATCGCGACCTATGTATACGGGTAGTACGACAGAGTTAGAAGGAACACCCTTTGCGCCCGGCCCCTCGATGCCGCCGCCGATTCCCATCGGCATCGTTCCGTCGAAAATATCGCGGTGCGAGGCGAGGTACGCTTCGGGCTGGCCGACGTCGAGCCAATAGTCGTCGGTGGTGTAGGCGTAGAGGGGCTTGGTTCCGGCGATCACCAGCGGGAAGGTTTCGCGCTCGATCGAGACCATGCGGCCGGGCGGGATAAGGGCGAGGATGGCGGGGTCGAGCAGGTAGGTGCCGGCGTTGACTTCGTTTGAGGGGGCATCTTCGCGCTTGGGCTTCTCGACGAACGACTGGATTCGGTTCTCCGCGTCGTGGACGACGCAACCGAAGGCGGACGGGTCCTCGACCCGGATGAGGTGGAGCACACCCATGCCGGCCTTCTTCTTATGGAAGTCCATCATCGTGCGCAGATCCAAGCTCGTGAGGACGTCGCCGTTGAGGACGAAGAACGGGCCGTTGATGTACTGCTCGACGTTCTTGATGGCGCCGGCGGTGCCGAGGGGTGTTTCTTCGATCACGTAGCGGATGGTGAGGCCGAGCTTTTTGCCGTCGCCGAAGTACGAGGTGATCGCTTCGGGGAGATAGCCGGCGGGGAGGATGACGTCGTCGATGCCGGCCTCTTTGAGGCGGCGGAGCGTCCACTCCAGGAACGGGACGTTCATGATTGGGACCATCGGTTTGGGCGTCTCGAACGTCAGCGGCCGTAACCGCGTGCCCTCACCACCAACCAGAACGACTGCCTGCACGTGCCCTCCCTGACAGAATGAAACCGGCCAGCCCTACCCTCAGGTTGGCGGCCGCCGGTGTTCTATTGTACCCGCGCGAGGAAGTTCCACGCTGCCAAAAGTCAACTGGTAATTTTGCTATGAAGCTGTGCCATAGGGGTGGCACAGCCGTGCGGTAGCTTAAGTCTATGGCTCCCCCACATAAGATTTTCGACTGGCAAGCCATGCAAGCGTTCATCGACGAGGGCGCCTGTTTCAAGCATTGCCGACTGCGCTTCGGGATTGCGCATGCGACCTGGATGAAAGCCATCAAGCGCGGCGATATCTCCATTGTCACGTCCGGACGGCCGTATTCAGACGCTCGCAAGCGCTATGATTGGGCGGCAATACAGAGCTACTATGATGAACCGAACACGTATCGGGCGTGCCGGCTGAAGTTCGGCTTTTCCGCTGCGTCGTGGACCAAGGCAGTCAGACGCGGCGAGCTCCGCGCCCGCACCTTGAGGCTTACGCTAGAAGAACTCTTTCAGAAGCAGCGGAGCCGTAGCACCGTGAAACGGCACTTGCTCCGGGCTGGTATACTATTCAACGTCTGCGAGGAGTGCGGTCTAGACGAGTGGAGGGGCAAGCCCATCTCTATCCAAGTCGACCACCGTAACGGCATCCGGGACGATCATCGTATCGAGAATCTTCGGATGTTATGCCCGAATTGTCACAGTCAGACGGACACGTTCGGAGCAAAAAATCGCGGTCGAAACAGTAAGAAAATATCATATTTTCCGGGTTCAGCTAGCGGTAAGCTGCCAGTCTCTGACACTGGTCACTGGAGTTCGAATCTCTGACCCGGAGTATTGGCCCTATCGTCTAGAGGCCTAGGACGCTGCCCTCTCACGGCGGTAACACGGGTTCGAATCCCGTTGGGGCTACCAATAAAACCGCGCAACCACGCGGTTTTTTTCTCCCTCGCAAGCTTGTTCGTCACGATTTAGTCACGGAACCGAATTTCCCGGCGGGCACGTCCCGTAGTGTCGAGGTAGCATGGATTTTCTGCGAGCCCT
>Ga0302324_100004654_pt1 | contig 30254 bp, 27 predicted proteins | sample Palsa_T0_1_FD_201949 | JGI IMG/M metagenome (GOLD analysis project Ga0302324, IMG submission 201949) | Peat permafrost microbial communities from Stordalen Mire near Abisko, Sweden - Palsa_T0_1 | ecosystem: Environmental > Terrestrial > Soil > Palsa > Peat permafrost | place: Sweden: Abisko...
AATCGGATCGAGGCGAATTACATCAATGCCCTGGGCCGCTTGTCGGAGGCGGAAGGCGAGAAGGCGCTCTACCAGGATCTGCGCATGAAACTTTTCATCAGCCCCGAGGCGCTGCAGGCGCAATTCAGGGAAAGTCCGCCCTGGCTGCAGGGCCTGATGATTGCCTGGGCGGACGGATTGAATTTCTACCTGCATACCCATCCTGCGGTTACGCCGCGCGTCATCCGGCACTTTGAGCCCTGGATGGCGCTCAGTTTCAGTGAAGGAAGCATTGGGGGAGATATCGAACGCGTGCCGTTGGGTCCCCTGCAGGCTTTCTATGGTCATGGAACCAGCAGTCACGCCATCGCTGATACCGGCGATCCGTTGCGGGAGCCAAGAGGCTCAAACGGCTTCGCGATCGCGCCGGCGAACACGCAGAGCCATCACGCATTGCTCCTGATCAATCCCCATACCTCGTTCTACTTTCGCTCCGAGCTGCAGGCCACGAGTGACGAAGGTCTCAACGTTTACGGCGCCGTGACCTGGGGCCAGTTCTTCGTGTATCAGGGCTTCAATGAGCGCGTTGGCTGGATGCACACGTCGAGTGGCGTGGACGCGGTGGACTTCTTCCTGGAGACGATCATCAAAAAAGGCGAACGACTCTATTATAAGTATGGAAGGCAACTGCGCCCGGTCGCGACATCGCGCATCACCGTGCGCCATCGCACGAGCGACGGCGGCGTGAAGAGCATGGTCTTCACCGTATATCGAACGCACCACGGACCGATCATCGGGGAGCGAGACGGCCACTGGCTCGCGATCGGCCTGATGCAGAAGCCCGTGCAGCAGCTGCGACAATCCTTCGAGCTCACCAAGGCGCATGACTACGCCTCCTTCATGAATGTCATGGAGCTGCGCGCCAATTCCTCGAACAACACGGTTTTTGCCGACGCCGACGGCGATATTGCCTATCTGCACCCGCAGTTCATCCCGCGCCGCAACGACCGTTTCGACTATACGCAGCCGGTGGACGGCTCTGATCCTGCGACCGACTGGCAGGGGCCGCATGCGCTCAATGAGGCGCCGCAACTTCTGAACCCGTCAAATGGGTGGATCATGAATACCAACGACTGGCCGTATTCTGCCGCCGGTGCGCAGAGCCCCAACAAGGAGAGCTATCCGCGCTACATGGATACGGCGGGCGAGAATCCGCGCGGCATTCACGCAACAATGGTGTTGCAGGACAAAAAAGACTTCACGCTCGAGACGTTGAGGCAGGCGGCATTCGATACCTACCTGCCGGCATTTGCGCGTCTGATCCCAACGCTCGTGGCAGCCTACGATGCTGCTGCCGCCGCGAGTCCTCTCAAAGCGCAGCTCGCAGGCGAAATCGAAGTCCTGCGCGCGTGGGACTACCGCTGGTCGGTCAACTCGGTGGCGACGTCGCTTGCCTGCTTATGGGGCGATGCGCTGTGGGAGCAGGTGGACAAGAGCGCCAAAGCCGCGAAGCTATCGCCGTACGACTACATTGCCGAGCGCACCTCCGCGGAGCAGAAGCTCGCCGCTTTGGCCGCCGTGTCCGATCGCCTGACGCACGACTTCGGCACGTGGCGCATCGCATGGGGCGAGATCAATCGCTTCCAGCGCTTGCACGATGATATCGCCCCGGCCTTTACCGATGCGGGGGCCAGCATCCCAGTGGGATTCCCGTCCGGGCGGTGGGGATCATTGGCCTCCTTTGGCGCACGTCGTTACGAGGGCACAAAGAAATACTATGGCACGAGTGGCAACACCTTCGTCGCGGTCGTTGAATTCGGCGACAAGGTTTCCGCGCGCGCTATCTCGATGGGCGGCGAGAGCGGCGATCCGGCATCGGCGCACTTCGACGATCAAGGGGCGCGCTACGCGGACGGGGACTTAAGGGAAGTCTACTTCTACCCGTCACAACTTAAGGACCACACCGAGCGCGAGTACCATCCGCACTGACGCGCGCTTCGTAGCCTCAGCCGCGATGCCCGAGCATGCGTGCGGGCAGAAAGAGCACCGCCTTAAGGAGCGCGAAAACCGCGCCCATCGTAAGGCCGACGAGACGCAGGGGCAGTGACAGCAGCCACACGAAGGGGAACAGCACGAGCGCGAGAAGCGCAAGCGGCCAGCACAGCACAAACAGGATGCACCAGAGGACAAAGAGCAGGAGAGCATTCACACGCGAACCTCCGAATTCCTGCCGTCACAGTGCCTGTTTACATGGGCGGTGGCAAGACTTGGGTAGTGCCCCGGATTGCCCGGCAGCCACGCGTCGCCGATGCAAGCCGGCAGGCAGGCGAGAGTCGCGCCGCAGAGCCGCCCGAATTCGTCGTGGGGAGATGCCGATGCTTACTGCGGTGCGCTCTGCGCGCCCTGCTTCACCACAGTGCCGCCCTTCATCACGAATGTCACTGATTGCAGAATGCCGACATCCGCAAGCGGATTGCCCGCTACCGCGATGAGATCGCCATAGCGGCCGGCCGCGATGGCGCCCACGTCGGCCGATCGGCCGAGAGCCTCCGCGGCCGTGACGGTTGCCGCCTGAATCGCCTGCATCGGGGTCATGCCCCAGGTCACCATCGTGACGAACTGTTTGGCGTTGTCGCCGTTCGGATAGACGCCGCCGTCGGTGCCGAAGATCATTTTCACACCCGCCTTGTGCGCGGCGCGAAACGTCTCGCGCTGCTTGAGACCTATCATGCGTTCCTTCGCGAGGGACTCCTTGAACATACCGTTCTTCTCGCCCTCGGCGAGAATGTAATCATCATCATAAATGTCCATCGAAAAGTAAGTGCCGTGCTGCTTCGCGAGCGCAAAGGCTTCCTCGTCCGCGAGGCTCGCGTGTTCAATCGTATCGACGCCTGCCCGAATGGCATCCTTGATGCCGTTGGTGCCGTGCGCATGCACGGCAACCTTGAGCCCCAGCATGTGGGCTTCGTCGACGATCGTTTTCATCTCCGTAAGGTCATACTGCTGTCCGGCTACCGTGTCCGTCTTGGACATGACTCCTCCGGTGCCGCAGAATTTGATGACCTCGGCGCCGTACTTGCGCAGTTTGCGCACCATGGTGCGCAACTGCTCCGGGCCGTCCGCGATCGAGTCCGTCGGTGTCCTGATTGAAGGCGGAAACGCGGTCGAGTCGCAATGCCCGCCAGTTGCCCCAATTGCGTAGGTCGCCGGAACAATGCGCGGTCCGGTTATAAAGCCCTGTTCGATGCCCTGTTTCAGGGCAACGTCGTCAAAGTTTCTTGATCCGACATTGCGGACCGTCGTAAAGCCCGCTTCGAGCGTACGCTTCGCATTTGCAACCCCGACGACGGTCCAGAAATTGTCGGTGAACTGCAGGCGGCGGTAGCCGCTGAAGCGCGGATCGGACGTGAGATGCACGTGCATGTCGATGAGGCCCGGCAGCAGGGTCATTCCCGGAAGGTCAATGCGGCGCGCATCCGGTTCCACGGGCGCACCCTGCGACGCCACGCTGCTGATGCGTCCGTCTGTGATCGTGATCTGCGGTCGCTCCACGATGCGTCCTGCGATCACGTCCACCATATGATCCGCAGTGACGACCACCGTGTCGGCGTACGAGGCCGTGGCGAGCAGACTCAATGCAACCAGGACCGGTGTGTAGCTTTTCATGTGGGGTACCATTGCGAACTAATGTGAGACGTGTCGCGCGCTAGGGTAATCGCACTGAACTCTGAGCGGAATGCTTCGTGTAGATAAGAGAGAGCGAGGAGACGAGCGATCGTGCAAGGGCTCCCGACTTGCGCCTCAGTTCTCAAGACGGCAAGTTATCGAGCATTGCTAGAGCGGCAGTTTCATCTTGCGCAGTAATGCCTTGTAGCGCGCGTCAGCGCGCAGGCTTTCGAGCATCGGGTCTGCTTTCACGAATACGGCAAGCCCGGGGTCGCGCAGCTCGTACGCTCGGTTGAGCCATGCGAATGTCGACTCAAAATCATGCCGACACGCATAGATGAGTGCAGTCTGATACGCCCACCCCTGCAGTCCGGCTTTTTCTGCGATCGCCAGCGCACGATCGGCATCCGCCTTACGTCCGAGCGCGTCGAGTGCGAGCGGCAATCCCTGTTGGCGCCATCCCATGTGCGGCTCCCGCTCCATCTCGGCGAGCGCTCCTTGCGCGTCTTTGTGCACCAGCAGAACCAATGCAAGCCTGTAGTGCAGCGAATCGCTCGTCGGGGACACTTCGAGCGCCTTGCGAAATGCCGCCTCGGCGTCGGCGAGCTGGCCGCCGAAATAATCCGCATTCCCCAGCTGCCGATAACCGAGGGCGCGAAGCGGGTCGCCGGCAATAACGCTTTGGGAAAGACGCCTTGCCTCCTGAATCCGGCCTTGGCTTATGGCAATCTGGCCAGCTAGGTACAAGCTGTAGATATCGGTCGGATCGAGCTCGAGCGCCCTCTTCACTTCTCGATCGGCCCCTTCCCAGTCCCAGTCCATGGTGAACAGGCTATTGCCGAGGGCGGCGTGGGCGGCTGCGAGCTGCGGGTCGAGTTTGAGCGCCTGGTTGGCGGCATCGAGTATGCCTGGGCGACTCCCCTCAGGACTTCCGTCTGCGAGGCCTGCGAAGGCGCCGAGTCGAGCTATCGACAGCTCCGCCCAAGCGGGTGCATACGTCGGATCAAGCTTGAGAGCCTGCTGCAGGTAGTCCCGGCCTTTTTTGTTTTCAGCAAGACTGCCGCGCTCAACCAACGACCGACCCTGAAGAAAGAGCGTGTACGCGTCGATGTTGGCAGCGTGGGTGACTTTCGGCGCATCTCCCGCCAGCAACGACACCCTGAGTGCCTTGACCACTGCGCTTGCGATCTCATCCTGGAGTTTGAAGATGTCGTTGAGCTTACGGTCATAGGTCTCCGACCATAGATGAGCTTCGTCGTCGACGCGCACGAGGTCAGCGGTGATGCGCACGTCGTTGCCGGCCTTGCGCACGCTGCCTTCGAGTACGTGCGAGACTTTCAACGCCTTCGCGATCTCGCCCAGGGTCGCCTGCTTGCCCTTGAAGTAGAACGAGGAGGTGCGCGCCGGAACGTGCAGACCGGGAATTTTGCCCAGCAGATCGATCAGCTCTTCGGAAAGTCCATCCGAGAAATACTCCTGATCCTTCCCTGCGCTCAAGTCGGTAAAGGGCAGAACTGCAACTGATCTTTCTGAAATCGCCGCTGCTGGGGCCACGGCCGCCGCCGTTGGTGGTGCCGTTTGGCTGGTGCTCGTGGGTGCGCCGCCGCGATGCGTCGGCCAGAATTTGTCCGTGAGAATGTAGAGGATGCCGGCGCCGATCAGAAGTACGGCTGCGATGAGAACGCGGCTCCCGCGGTACGGCGCGGCGGCGCGGCCGGGCTCAGGCGTCGGGACGCGCAGCGTCGGTGTAACGGGTGCGGTGCCGCGTCTGCGTACCGCCTCAACGAGCTTGGGGAATGAGCGCTCCAGATGCCCGCCGCTTGCATCGAGCCATTGCGAGGTGCTCAGGAAGTATTCCAAGCCGGTTGGCAAGGGCGTGGCATCAATCCGAAACGAGATCACCGGCCGCTGTTTGGCGCTTGCACGTTCCACTTCACGCAACACGTGGGCGGAGGCGACGGAACTCTCGGATAGCACGAGCACCAGTACCTGACAGGCATTGATCGCCTGCACGATGGCGTCTGCGTAGAAGTCCCCCGGCCGTACGTCGCGCGGCGCAATCCAGCAGGCGATCCCATCTCTCTCCAGGGCAGTGCAAATGCTTTCAGCGACGGCGCTGTTTTGGGATGCATAGCTGACAAACACGGCGCCGCCCGCAACCGTCGCGCGCGCGGCGCCGGGTGCTTGCCCTTGCGGGCCTATGATTTTGTCTGATCCGCCGTCTTCGGGCATGCCGCGGTTCCTCTCAACTCCCGGGCATGTTCGCGGATGCCCCGGGTGTTGGCAACACAACGGCCAGTTGCGGCGCCTGAATGATGTGCTTCGATGTGACGCCGACTGCCCGCCCGAACTAGTCATCTGCTCCGTAGGCGGTCTCGAGCGCGCGGGCTTCGACACCCTGTTCATTGAGATAGCGGGTCAGCGCATCCGTGCGGCCGTGCGTGAGCAGCACCCGCTGCGCGCGGGTTGCAAGACAGGTATCAATGAGCGCCGGCCAATCCGCGTGGTCCGACAGGACAAAGCCGCGATCGTAGCCGCGGCGCCGCCGGTCGCCCCGCACTCGCATCCATCCCGAGCAGAAGCCGGTGGCATGTTCGCCAAAGCGCCGTATCCATGGCGTCCCGGCGGCACCTGGTGGCGCAATGATGAGTGCGCCTCGATAGTCACGTGCTCGTTCGGTGGTGGCCGAAACGGTCGGCACCATTGCGATCCCGCACTTGCGATAGAGCTCCACGAGCGCACCGACGGCGCCATGGACGTACACCGGCTCTTGGGTGAATGCCGTTAATTCTGCGAGCACTCGCTGCGCCTTGCCGAGTGCATAACAGAATAGAATCGACGCGAGCCCGCGCTCCCGGTTCGCGCCCCACCATCTCATGATGTCGGCGACGACGTTGACGGTTGTCGGCCAACGATAGACCGGCAGTCCAAAGGTGGCTTCGCTCACGAAAACATTACATGTGAGCGGCTCGAAGGCGCTGCAGGTGGGATCCGGCTGGCGCTTGTAGTCGCCGGATACGACCCATACGCGCCCGGCGTGCTCGATCCGCACTTGTGCGGAGCCGAGGACGTGGCCGGCCGGATGCAGGGAAACGCGGGTCGCGCCAAATGAGCGGCAGACGCCGTAATCAAGGCTCGTAATCGTGTGGCCGGATCCCAGACGGTGCCGGGCGAGGGACTCACCGGGCTTCGCAACAATGTAGTGGGCGCTGCCGTCGCGCAGATGATCCCCGTGTGCATGGGTGATGACGGCTGTCTGCACCGGCTGCCACGGGTCGATGAAAAAATCACCGAGCGCACAGAATAGGCCGCGACTCGTTGCCGCAACGAGCGGTTCGGCAGCGCCGCTCATGGGTGGAAGGCGGACATCGCGCAGGCAATGTGTGTGGGAGAGCTATTCGAGCGCAAGGGTTCGTTTTCCAGATTGATGTAGATCGGCTTTCGGGTCGGCTTAAGGCAGATTGTATTGAACTGCAACCGCGTATGCCCTGCACGAAGTAGTTCCAGATCCGGGGTCGCGAGCGCGAGTCGGTGTGCGCGAGTCCTCTGCTATCGTGTCAGCTTCGCGTCTTCTCGGCGTGCGCAATGAGTCAATCCGTGGCCCTTTGTCGAGCAATCGAGTTGTCGTAGTGCCGCGCCAAGGGCATGTGCGCCGGGGAGTTCGGCGCGCCGCGAGAAAGCTCAGGCGGCGACCGCGCATCTTGCGGTTTTGGCCGAACGCGGCCTTGCGACGGCGCGGTTGGCTCGCGTTGGCGCGTGCACCGCTCCTGGCGCAGGTGCTGCTTGGCATGGCGGCACTCGTGACCCTATGGCTGGTTCTTAACTGGGGCTACCAGGTGATCCGTAAGCCATCCGAGCTTTTCTTTCCGGTCAGTGGAACGCTGTATAAGACCCCGTCTGAGACGTGGCGTCAGTACGCGCCCGCCTTTGAAAAATACGCCACCAAAATCATGACGCCCGATTTTCTTGCGGCGCTTGCGCAGGTTGAGGGCTCGGGCAATCCCGTGGTGCGCACCTATTGGAGATGGTCGTGGGACGCGTGGCCCTTTGACGTGTACCGTCCCGCCTCGAGCGCCGTGGGCATGTATCAAATCACGGATGGAACGTTTGCCGAAGCGCGGCACTATTGCATCCGGGGGCACGCCGTGGTCGAGGACGGGCGCTGGGACGATTGGCGCTCGTGCTGGTTCAACCGGTATTACACGCGCGTCGTGCCCGCACACGCCGTCGAGCTCACGGCGGCGTATCTCGACCACAATGTGGCGAGCATCCTGGAACGTCATGGCATCAACTTCGCTACGCTGCAGCAGAAGCAGGATCTGGCCGCCCTGATTCACCTGTGCGGTGCGGGTGCGGGCGACGCCTATGCCGGGCGCGGGCTCAAGCTGCTCGCCGATCAGCGCTGCGGCGATCACGAGGTGCGTGGCTACATCGCACGCGTCAACATGATGAAACGCGTATTCGCGTTGCTCGCGGCCGGACGTGAGAGAATGTAATCCGCAGACGGGGAGCTTCGAACATGCCGCGGCAACAATGTGCTGGCGCCGTACTAATGGTGAAGCCGGCGGCTTTTGGCTATAACCCGGAAACGGCCGCCACCAATCAAATGCAAAAGCTGAGCGAGGAGGTGGAGCCGCTCGCCAACGAGCACGCGCGCGCCGAGTTCGCAACGCTGGTGCGCGCACTTGAAAGCGAAGGTATCGCCGTATGCGTCATGGAGGATACGCCCGCACCTGCGAAGCCCGACGCGGTATTCCCGAACAATTGGGTGAGCTTTCACGAGGATGGCACGCTCGTCCTGTATCCGCTGCAGGCGCCGAACCGGCGGCCCGAGCGGCGCCCCGAAGCCGTCGCGATAGCGCTCGAGCGGCTCGGCTTTAGGGCGCGGCGCACGCTTGATCTTACACACCATGAAAGTACCGGCCGGTTTCTCGAGGGCACCGGCAGTCTCGTCCTTGACCACGTGAACCGGGTCGCGTACGCCGCGTTATCGGCGCGTACACATCCGGCGCTGGTGGAGGAGTGGGCCGGCGCGATGGGGTACGAAGCGCTGACGTTTGAAACCCGCGACACGAGCGGCAAGCCGCTTTATCACACCAACGTGCTGCTGTGCATCGGCGCGCGGCTCATCGTCGTGGGGACGCAGTCGATTGCCCCGGGCGATCGCGCACGGGTGCTCGAGCGCCTTAAGGCAAGCGGCCGCGAGGTCATTGAGTTGCGGCCGTCCGAAGTCAGCCGTTTTGCCGGCAACATGCTGGAGCTTGCGACGTGGGATGAGGCTCTCGGCGATTCGCACGTGCTCGTGATGTCGGCGGGCGCACGCGCGGCGCTGTCGGTCGACACTTTCGCCCGCTTGAATGCATGCACGGACACGACTTTGGCTGTGCCGCTACCCACCATCGAACTGCTGGGAGGTGGCGGCGTACGCTGCATGCTCGCCGAGGTGTTCGTCGCGTGAATCGCGGGGCGCCGGAGGTTGCTCGTACCCTCGTTGAGCGGGTGTTCCGTGCGCTTGCGGATGGTCACTTCCATTCCGGAGAAGAGCTGGCACAGCTGCTCGGCGTGAGCCGCAGCGCGGTGTGGAAGGCCGCAAACACACTGCGCGAGCTGGGCTCGACCGTACATGCCGTGCGCAATCGCGGCTATTGTCTGGCAGGTGCGGGCGAGCCTTTGGATGCCGCGCTCATCCGCGATGCGCTAGCGCGCGGCCTGCGCCCGCGACTGCGCCACATCGAGGTCGCCTGGAAAGTGACGTCAACAAACACCGTGCTGCTTGAGCGCGGATCGCCGGCGCAGGGCGAGTGCGAAGTTGCGCTGGCGGAGTTTCAGAGCGCCGGTCGCGGCCGGCGGGGGCGGGCCTGGTTCGCGCCTCCGGGCGGTGCGGTGTGCCTATCGATGAGCTGGACTTTTGCCCAGGTTCCGCGCGACGTGGGATCACTCAGCCTCGCGATCGGCGTGTGCGTGCTACGGGCGCTCGGCCGACTCGGAGTTTCAGGCCTGCAGCTCAAATGGCCCAACGACGTCCTTATTGGCGATGCGAAGCTGGGCGGCATTCTCATCGAGCTGCGGGCCGAGGCTGCCGGGCCGGCGTGCGCCGTCATTGGCATTGGACTCAACGTTGCGCTCGGCGCGGCGCTCGTCGCCCAGATCAATGCAACCGGTGTGGCCGCGACCGATCTGACCATGGTGGGCATGTCACGGCCGGCGCGCAATGCCATTGCCGCGCAGGTCATTGAGTCTTGCATCGGCGGCCTCCTAGAATTTGAGCGGGAAGGGTTGCGCGCCTTCATGGAGGAGTGGCGGCACGCAGATGCCCTGCGCGGCAGGAGCGTGACCGTGTCAAACGGCGATGAGCGTACTCGCGGCCTTGCACGCGGTGTCGATGTGACGGGAGCGTTGCTCGTGGAGGCTCCCCAGGGCTTGCGCAAGTTCATTGCGGGCGAAGTCAGCGTGAGGCCGTTGGGGTGAGCGTTCTGCTGGTGGATATCGGCAACACGCGGGTGAAATGGGCGCGCTTCGCGAACGGCCGACTGCAGAAGCAGCGCGCGGCCGCGCATGAGGGCTGGCAGGCGGAGGATTTTGAAGAGAGGCTCGTGGGGCGAGCACGCGGCATCGAGCGCATCATTGTCGCGAGCGTCGGCGGCGCGCGCCTGGACCGGAGTTTGACCGCAGCCGCGCGCCGCGTGATTGGGGCCGTACCGCAGTTCGTGTTGACCGCGCGCCGCCTGGGCGGCGTGCATACAGCGTATGCGCAGCCGTGGCGGCTCGGCGTCGATCGTTTCGTCGCCGCCATCGCCGCTCACCGCATGGCCCCGCGACGTGCCGTGTGCATCGTCGACATCGGCACGGCGATGACGATCGATCTCGTCGATGCGCGTGGCGGTCATGTCGGCGGTGCGATCATTCCGGGTCCGCGCCTCATGGTGGCAAGCTTGCTGCGCGGTACGAGCGGCATCCTGAATCGCTCCGGCGGCAAGGCCGTGGGCAAGAGTCTCTTTGCGCGTGACACGCGTGCGGGAATCGAGCAGGGTGCCCTGTATGCTGCCGCGGGAGTCGTTGATCGTGCTGTGACGGAGGCGCACCGAGCTCTCGGCGCATCCCCGCTCGTACTCTTGACCGGCGGCGCAGCACCTGCGATCCATCCGCTCATTCGTAGCACACACTCGAGCGTCCCCGATCTTGTGCTTAGGGGTTTGGTGGCCCTGATCTAGAATGCGCAGCGTGCGCACCGCGGTCTTTGTTCTGATCTTCGTCAATCTCGTGTTCATGGCATGGGCACACTGGATCGATGTGCCCGTGGAGCCGCCCACGAATCAGGTCGACCCCCGGCTGCCGCGGTTGATTCTGGCAAGTGAAGCGCCGGCACGTGCAGCGACGGCCGTAAAGGCCACGGTCCCCCCCGGGGCGGCGACAGCGATCAAGGCGACGGTCCTCCAGGCCGGTGCCCTGCCGGCCGAAACATCCACTACCACGGCGACAACGGCAACTCGGCACTGCGTGTCGGTCGGCCCCTTCAACGATCTTGCGCAGGTGACACACGCTGGATCGCTGCTGCAGGAGCGCGGTTTCACGCCGCGGGAGAGAACTGAGGACGGTGATGTGCGCGACGGCTATTGGGTTTTCGTGGCCGGCATCAAGAGCGCTGCAGACGAGACGCGTGTGCTGCGCACGCTGCAGGACGCCGGCATCAGCGATGCCCATGCCGTGCCATCCGCGGATGACGGCAGACGTGTGTCGGTCGGTCTCTTCACCGAGCGGCCGCGTGCCGAGAGGCGCGCGCGCGCAGTCGAGCATCTGGGATTTTCACCCGACATCGTCGAGCGTCGCCGGCCCGGTACGGTCTATTGGGTGGACCTGGATCTAGGCACGAGCGACACGGCGGTTCCGACCGATGGCCTCGTACCAGCCGACCAAGGCGCCTCACGAATCCAGGTCCGAGCCTGTCCCTAGGCGCCTCCGTTCGGTGGATGAGGCTGCCGGGAGCGGCCCGCTGTTGCTCGTGCGGCAGCGAATGCGGAACATTCCAGGCGTGAGCCTGCGGCGCTCGCGGTGTGATCTGGATCATGGTCGCTTTGACTGAGGAACGTCGGGAAGTTGTAGGGAAACTCCGCGTATTGCGCAAGCCGCTTCGGCGTGGCGTGCTTTGCACGCTGCATTCTTGACCAGCAGATGCGAGCCCAGGATCTCATTCTTGACGCGGCCCTTGTCGCGATAGCTGCGGTGCAGCAGACGAGTGGCTTGCACATCGCCTTTGTAGCCGCGCCGTGTGGCGAGGACCGGCATAAAAGAATATTTCAATGAAACGGGCGCAACTCCGGGTCACTGAATGCGCTTGAATCGATGTCTCAAAGCGCACACGCCGCCGATGTGATTGTCTGCTAATGTAGTCATACGGGTTGCCGGGGGAGATATAAAAATGCCGATCCGCATCACGGCGTCATTCGCAATTGTCATCGCGCTCGCAGCTTTTACCGATCCTGCGCTCGCCGCGGACAAATTCCAGGGGTATCTGTGTTGCAACATGCGCACTGATGGCTCCTGGATCAGTGACATCAACTATGCTGAAAATGGCAAGACAGTCATCCCCGCCGGCACGCCTGTCACGGTAACGGGCTATGGCCGCCAACGGGTTTACATTCAGATCAGCGGTAAGAAACAGGCGATCGGCAACGACTATAGCCGGGATCTTTCGCTGGACGTATTCTCAAAACGCTACGTGGTATCGGATAATCCGTCCGATAAGTTGGCGCAGTATCCAAAGCCAATTCAGGACGCCATCACCTCGATGCGTCTAACCAAAGGCATGAGCCGCGAACAGGTGCTGATGTCCGTGGGTTATCCGGTGAGCAGTGAAAATCCGAATCTTGATGCGAAGGTCTGGCATTATTGGGTGTCGAGCTATGCCGAGTTTCGCGTTTCGTTCGACGATCGGGGCCTGGTCACCGACATCGACGGCGATCGAGACGCGCTCGAAAAAGTAGTCATGCCGTAGCGCATGAGGAGCGCCGCCGATCGGCGGCGACTCGTTCGCAGAATCTCGGTGATCTGTCGGGAACAATGCTCGTGCCCAACCGTAAGTGTAGGGAAACGAGTTACGTTAGGCTTTATGCCCTCCCTACTGCTAATGAGTCCGCGAACCAGCAGTCCTCGAACCGGTACACAATCCCGCGTGCACTGCCCCAGTCACGGCAAGGCGGATCTGCGCCAGAAGCGGAGCGTACCGATGAGTCCATGGACAGCCTGGAGGCGCCTCATGAACACGCATAGCGTTGCTGCTTGCTTTGTGGCAATCGGAATGGCCTGTGGGCCGCTGGCCCATGCAGAGTCGATCGTGCTACAGAACGTGCGCGTCATCGATGGCAACGGCGGTGCGCCCATCGAGCATGCCGATATTGTCATCAACGGCGACAGGATCACGGCCGTCAATGTCTCCGGACGAGTTGCCGTACCAAGCGGCGCGACCGTCGTTAACCTGAGCGGCAAGACGGCGTTACCTGGTTTGATATCGGATCACTCGCATCTTGGCCTTGTCGACGGCGCCAGCGCCAATGGTCACAACGTCACGCCTGCAAATATCCTGCGTCAATTGAGACAGTACCAAGCCTTTGGCGTGACGACCGTGACATCGCTTGGGCTGAATCTGCAGCCCTTTTATGATCTGCAGCCAAAATTGCATCGTGGTGAATTGCCGGGCGCCGACATTTTCGGCGCCGATCGCGGCTTCGGCGTCGACATGGGCGCACCGCCCGCATCCATGGGTATTCTGAACAAACAGGTCTACCGGCCGTCCACGGCCGACGAGGCTCGGTTAATGGTTCGTGAGACTGTGCCACGCCACCCGGACCTCCTAAAGATATGGGTTGACGATATGCATGGCACGGTGCCAAACAAGATGAATCCGGTCATTTACAAGGCTGTCATCGACGAAGCGCATGCGCACCATGTGCGCGTCGCTGCGCACATCTATTATCTCGACGACGCCGAGCGATTGGTCAACGATGGGATTGATATTCTGGCGCACGGCGTCCGCGATAAACCTGTCGATACCAATCTGATTCAGGCGATGAAGGCGCGCGGTGTCTGGTACATTCCGACCCTGGGTCTTGACGAGACCTTCTTCGTTTTTGCCGAATATCCGCCATGGATGCAGCAGCCCTTTTTTCGTCACGCGCTACAGCCGGCATTGGCGGCACAGTTCGATGATCCGACATGGCGGGCGAAAAAACTGGCCGACACCAAGACGATCTCCGAGGAAAAAGCCGCCTTCGCAATGAATATGCGAAACATCAAAACGATGTATGCCGCGGGCGTAAAGATCGGATTTGGCACGGATTCCGGGGCAACGCCGCTGCGCATTGCGGGTTTCGCTGAACATAGAGAACTGCAACTGCTCACTGATGCGGGTTTGACGCCGCTACAGGCTATCGGCACCGCGACCAAGAACGCCGCCGCGCTGCTCGCTCTCGAAGACCGCGGAGTTATCGAGCCGGGAAAGCTTGCCGATCTGCTGATCGTTGACGGCGACCCTTCGAAACATATCGCCGACATCGACCGCATCGCTTCGGTTTGGCACCGCGGTAAGCAGGTGGCCAATTCGATCACCACATTCTCGCCCTAACGGATCGCCGCCGCTGCCGGACACCAATTTCGCCACGAGTAAAGTGCGTGGATGATGATCTTATGAGAGGTGGCGCTGGCCCAGCTCCGGGAACACTTTCGATACTTTATCCAGCAGGTAGTCCCCGTAGGTTCCGTGAAGAGCTCGCAGGTCGATGCCGTCCCAGCGCTCGATGAGCTCAGGGCGGCTTACGACCGGCCCTATCCCGGGTATCGGTTCGAGCATGGCGTCGAAATTTGGATCGAAGAAGAACGGCATGGACAAGCGCGCGTTCTCGAGGTTGCTGCGAACGCGATGCAGGGCCGATACGTAACGTCCGTTGGTCAGCCGCTCGAGCATGTCGCCGATGTTGCAGACAAATGAGTCGGGAACATAGGGCACATCCAGCCAACGGTCGCGATACTTGACCTCCAGGCCTCCAATTTCATCCTGCTTCAGCATGGTGAGCAGGCCGTAATCCGTGTGAGCGCCGACACCCCATCGATCAGGCTCGATGGATGCGCCCGTGCGTCGTGGATAGTTGAATATTCTAAATAAAGTCGTCGGTTCGCCGGTGTAGCGATCAACGAAATAGCTGTCTGGCAGGCGCAGTCCACGCGCGATCATCGCCATGAGCGTATGGCCGAGGCCAGTCATAGTCGTCATGTACTCAAGCACGGCGTCACGCATTCCCGGAATCTGCGGGAATATGTTTTGGCCGTGCAGCGGCGTTCCGGATAATACGCGCGGGTTATCTGGCGCAAGTTCAGCCCCGAAGTAGATGCCCTCTTTGAGGTCGGGGGCTCCGGAGGTGAGCTCCGACCCGACAGAAAAATATCCGCGCCACGCGCGTCCTCCGAAAGACATTTCGACGCGCCGTTTGACTTTGTCCTCCTGCGCAAAGAATCGACGGCTCGACTCCAAAAGGCCGTCGGCGTGTGCCGGGTCGACACCATGTCCAACGATGTAGAAGAATCCGAACTCGCTCGCTGCCCAGTCGATTTGCGCGGCGACATGGTCGCGCCATGGATCTCCGCATTCGAACAGCGACAGATCGATGATCGGGATGCGTAGATCGTAATGTGCCATCACGCGAGCCTCGAATGAGCCATGGTGCATAAAGCGATCCTACGCCTACGCCTCAACCATCGTTCCAACTTGGAGTTCTTAGAGACTGCGGAGCGCTTATGTCACCGCTTTATCACCGCGTTTTCGCTCGCTGGTCGTGTATTGCACTTCAGTGACCGGTCGGCTGGCGGCGTGGACTCTTGGCTTGTTACCCGGTCGACTCCGCAAGCTTGCGGGCGCGTTGCAGATCCTCGAGCAAAGCGCGCCGCAACTGCAGAGCACCTTCCTCATCGGCACGTAAAATGGCGGAAGGATGGTAGGTGGGCACTATGCGTGCGCCGCTCGCGTGCGCCAACGGTTTGCCGCGCAGCTGCACGATCGGCGTCGAGGCGCCACTCACAGCCCGCAGCGCCGTGGCGCCGAGCGCGACGATGACCCGCGGCGTGACCGCGTTGATCTCGGCAGTGAGCCAGACACTGCAGGCCTTTATATGCCGCAGCTCCGGTCGTTTGTGCAGCCGGCGTTTGCCGCGCGCCTCCCAACTGAAATGCTTCACCGCATTGGTGATGAATACTTGCGCCCGAGGGATTTGCGCCTGCGAGAGCAATTCATCCAACAGGCGACCCGCCGGGCCAACAAACGGATGCCCCGCGCGGTCCTCGGCATCGCCGGGTTGCTCGCCCACCAGCAAGATGTGAGCTGTGCCCGGGCCCTCGCCCAGCACCGCTTGAGTGGCGCGCTCCCACAGCTCACAGCGCCGGCAGGTCTGCGGAGTTTCGCCCTTCGCCGGGGGTGGTGCTTGCGTTGGGCTGCGTGCAGCCATGCTCTTCTTATACATTTCCCGCAACCGCTTGGCTGTAGGAACCCTCGCACAGTGACGATCGGCCTTACCTGCACCTAGGCCGTGAGACGTGGATTTCTCTGGATTGCGCAGCCGGTATCAGGGCCAGCGAATCTTTCCTGCACCGAAGACCGTACGACCGCCGTATGCGGACGAACTAACCCGCTCCTGGTCGAGAACCGATTCAAAATCCGGGCCGGTTGCGAGGCGTTCGAGCGCGCGCGCCTGCGTGTCGAGACGCTGGATCGCCGCGAGACGGTCGCTATTGCCCAGTTTGGCGCGTTCCACGGCCCCTTTGAGCACACGAATGGTTTCGTCGTAGACGCGCAGCGGAACCGGGAATGGGTGCCCGTCCTTACCGCCGTGTGCGAACGAAAAGCGTGCCGGGTCGGAAAAGCGCGTCGGCGTTCCATGGACAACTTCCGCTACGAGTGCAAGCGAGGCGATTGTGCGGGCGCCGACGCCGGGCGTGAGCAGAAGCTCTGCAAAGTCCTTTGGCCCGCGCTCAGCCGCCGCCGCCAGAGTCGCATGCAGGCGTTTGAGCATGACATCCGAATAGCGCACGTCATGGTGAGCAGGCATATGTAGGTGTGGGCAAACGGCAGCTTGAGCGATGGGCTCCTGGTCCTGTGTCGCCGGTAGAGCTTCTGCAAACAAGCTCAGGTTTGTATTGCGTGATTCGCGCAGGCGCCGCAGATGTGCGACTGCCACGTCCGGCCCCTTGTGCACCAGTGCAAGCCCTGTTTGGCGGCTGCGCGCAGCGCGCGCATCGGCCAGATTGATGATTTTCCCCTGATTGCGCCCTTCAATGGCCGCATGCGGAGAGTCCAGAAAGCACTTGAGATTTTCCGACAGCCAGTGGTAGCGGCGCGCCTCGCGGCGCGATGCGCTCATGCCCTGTTGCACCACGCACCAGCGGCCTTCGCTGCTTACGACAAATGCGTGCAGATACAGATCGAATCCGTCCTGCACAGCGGCGCTGTCAACCTTCGCCACCAGGCGGCTTGCGCGCGTCAGGGGCGCGGCATCAAGGCCGGTCCTTTCGCCCACCTGCGCAAGCTCCATTGGCGTGCGACGGGAATGCCGTCCGCGCCCTCCGCAGACATATAGGCCGAGCTCGGATTGCACTGGCTGCAGACCGCGTTTCAGGGCACCCATTACGCTCGTTGTAATTCCTGAGGAATGCCAATCCATTCCCATGACCGCGCCGAAAGACTGGAACCAAAAGGGATGAGCGAGACGGCGCAGAACTTCGTCGCGTCCGTAGTGATGCACGACAGCCTCCACGATCACGCGGCCCAAAGAGGCCATGCGGGTGGTCAGCCAATGGGGTACATGACCGCTGTGCAGCGGCAGATCCGCGCTGCCTGTTCGAGTCGCCATGCGGGAAGGTCAGCACTCGAGAACAGGGTCGCAGCGGCTTAGGGCTGGCTGCGCAGCGCTATGACATTGAAACCTTCGGAGCGCGCGAGGGGTTCGCAATCAAGTCCTGGTATCAGGATATTCAGACCGGCGCCGGAAAGGATGCGCTGCTGCTGCGCTCGGGCCTTGCGGTATACCTGACGGAGAGTGATCCTCAGATCGAGGGAAATCGTCTGCAATGCGCTCCCAGAATCGTCCGAGCAGAGCCGTAGTCAGGAAATTGGGGCGATGGAAATGGATTCCAACCCCAATTTCCGAGATTGGTGCCCGACCGAATGTCGGATTTCGAGATGGAAGCAATGGTTCGTCCGCGTGGCCCGCGCGCGGGTTGTAGCATACACCGCCGATGCCGCGAATGGTGCGCCGCTTCTGAGACTTCTAAGCACGGGTGGGTGGGCCATGGCCGCCATTGGTCGCCCCCCGATTGTGCTTATACAGTACCTCAGGGGCACACTACTGCATGGATTGTAGACGACGTCGCGCCTACCCTTCGCCGCCATGCCCGAGGGTCACCAAGTCGCGCGCATAACGTGCAAGCGCTGCCGCCACGCGGTCGACGTCGACCCAGGGGTACTCAAGGGCTTGCGGGGTCCGCGCCTCTTCCGCGCGTTGCGGTGCAGCGAATGCGGCACCCGCGAGGCCAATGTGTCGCTACGCTGGGAGTGTCCGCCAGCAACTGGGAGCCGCACTCAGCGAGCGTTAGTCAGGCCGCTGAGAATCCTGCAGCGCGAGCACCGCAGCCTGCAAATCGTGGACTTGCGACGCGAGCTGTCGATTCTGCTCGATCTCATCCCGCAGTCTCTGATTCTGCTGCTTCATTTCGTTTAGCAGCATGGGCGCAAGCTCATCGTAGCGCACCCCGTCGATTCGACCGGTCGTTGCATCACGGACGACCAGCTCCGGGTACACCTCGGCCACTTCCTCGGCGATGAGTCCGTACTGGATCGGCTTCTCGCCCGAAGCGTCCGCCTTCTTGTAACGGAACTTGACCGGCCGCAGCTTCAATAGTCCCTCGCTCGCGTCGGCAATCGGTTCGACGTCTTCCTTGAACCGTATTGAGGATGACACCGTACCCAGTTGTCCCTCCGAATCGATGACGACCGCCGTGCCCGCGGTTGCGGTTTTGACGCCGTAGATGCCCGCGATGTAGGCGGCTGACTGGGTAGAAGTAGTGCCCGTGATCGTGCCGATGCGGATCACCCCGTTTTCTGCCTTCACGCCGGGACTGCCAATATCGATGTTGTAGCTACCCGTCGTGAGGTTGTAACCGGCGTGATAGCCCTCCGCAATGTTGTTACTGCCGGTCGTGTTGGAAGCGAGCGCGTGCACCCCGGTCGCCGTGTTTTGAGTGCCGCTCGTGTTGCCGTACAACGCCTCGTACCCGGAGCCGGTATTGCTGTTGCCGTCGTTGCTATAGAGCGCTTCGTACCCCGAGGCGGTGTTGTAGTCGGCAGTGGTATTGGAATAAAGCGCGCCGTACCCAGAGGCGGTGTTGTAGTCGCCGCTCTTGTTGCCTAAGAGCGCCTGCACCCCAACCGCGGTATTTTCCTGACCGTCCGAGTTGAAGCCCAGCGCCTCATAGCCGGAGGCCGTATTGTAGTTGCCCGTCGTGTTGCCGTTGAGCGCATAGGCTCCCACGGCCGTGTCGTAAGAGCCTGTCGAGCTGGTGAGCGCGCCTATCCCGTCGGCGGTGTTCTCGGTGCCCGTCATGTTCAACGCGAGCGCGTTCACACCCGTGGCCGTGTTGGCAGTACCTGTCGTGTTGTACTGAAGCGCGTTGTTCCCGGCGGCCGTATTGCCAAAGCCTGTCGTGTTGGAGTAGAGCGCCTCGTAGCCTGAAGCCGTGTTGCTACTCCCCGATGTGTTCGCGTTAAGCGCGTAGCTACCGACCGCCGTATTTTGGCTAGCCGTATTGGACTGGAGCGCGTAAGCCCCGGCGGCTACATTGTAGGAGCCCCCCGCGTTGAGGTTGAGTGCGTCATAGCCTGCGGCCGTATTGTTGGAACCCGTAGTATTGCCCTGAAGTGCGTAAGTCCCTGCGGCCGTGTTGTTGCCGCCCGTCGTGTTGTACTGGAGAGCACTGACTCCAGAGGCCGTGTTCTCGCTGCCGGTCGTGTTCGAGTTGAGCGCCGAGGAGCCTGAAGCCATGTTTTCGCTGCCCGACGTGTTGGAGCCGAGCGCCTGGAAACCGGAGGCGGTATTGGACTCGCCGCCGCTCGTGGCGGCTGGCCCGCCGAGCGCGCCGGTTCCCATTCCTGTGTTGGCGTTTCCGTCGCTTATGTCGTTGCCTGACCAGGTGCCCGCGGGCACTTGAGCGAAAACCGCGCCTGCCAGCGCGAGCGCGCCGACTGAAATGATTAAGATCTGGTAGAGAGTTTTCATGGCGGCTGCCCTCATTTGTTCGTTTTAACTTAACTCGGTATAGAAGTCTTCTCGCAGCAAATTCCCTGACGTTGTCACTGGCCCATAGCCGATGCGGCAGGGATCGCGCCCTATTTATTCAGTTTTGTACGCCTTTGCGAGCGCCAGTCAACCGTCCTTTGGTTCCTATTGCGCTGCGACCGCGTGTGCGTTCATGAATTCCTCGCTACGTGCTGAATCCGCCGATCAGCCGCGCCATTGCGGACGGCTGGGCAGACTTCGCCGCGACCGTTCTGCCCGCTATTGGCGGCGATACTCATGCCGAAGCGGACATCGCTTTTCACTTCAGCGCGATTTACGTGCTTCAGATCCTCGAACAGGTAGTTGAACACGGCTCCGCTGAGTCAGTCGCGCTCGCACTGGTATGTTGACCGCAAAACTTGAGGAATTTATGAAAACTCACCCGGTTGAAATGCAATAAAAGCTGATACGAAGGTTGAAACGCGCCTCCACGCTATCCGCACCCGCAGATCGGATCAAGCACCATTTCCAACCTAATGTTCTGCAGCGCATGCGGACAGACCAGCACCTCGCGCTCCTGCCGGCCAAACAGTAGCCCGCAAATATTTTCACGCGCGACCGTGGCGGATAGCAGCAAGGGCGGCGACTCCCAATTGCGGCACCTGTGAGGCGCGGTCGCAAACCAACGCGCCTGCTCTGGATCCAGCGTCCAGCTCACGCCGTACTCGCTACAAGCAGCTTCTGCCACTACCGTGCCTCGGTAGATAGTCACAGGATTCGGCAGCATCACGTATGCCGCCCGCGCAGCGTCACCATCGAATACGGTCTCGTCACTCGCGCGCAACGCCGTGAGAATTACAAGAAGGCGATCACGGTCATAGCGCAGAAGGTCGCCGGTTGATATGGCATCCGGAAGCAGTCGAGCCCACTCATCGCGGGGGATAATCCCCGCGACCGCAAGATCGATGAAGAAACTGACCCGTCGCGTGGACGCCGGCAGTAGAAAAGCACGCCCCCACTCTCGGGCGTTCACGTGCTCGATCAAACGAGGTCGTAGCGTCGAATCGACGTGGCGAGATACAGCTCGCGGGATCTTCATTCAACATTATCCCACTGGTGAGAGGCCGCCCGCTCGCGCGGTGGCCCGTTCGCTAGGTCGCGACGCGGCTTATGATAGGATACTGCCGCTCGGCGCGCCCGAGTCGGCGGCTTTGTGAATTCCATTCTGCGCGGCGCATCCCTGCCGTGCATTGCCCGCTCCAACTCGCCATCTGTAGTGATCGGCCGCCCGCGCCGATCCCGCATGAACTTCACCCCTTGGGCCCTCAAGAGGCGCGTAAGGGTACTGCACTGTTTTGTGTCAAAGACGCGCAGTAGGTCCAAATATGAGAGTGCCATTTACCTGCCACCATTTAATGGACCGGTATCCCGGCCTGATTGCGCTCCTCGAGCGCCTCTCGGGCCGTATATTCAAGCTTCTCTGCTGTAGTTGCATCGCTTAATTCTAGCGACCTCTGCGTCGCAACTCCTGATCTCTAGCCTCTCTGTTGAAGATCCGCCGGTCGATCCGCGCCTGCTCCTCGGGAGTTCTATTCGCAATTCTCTCTTCCCTCGCGGCACGCAATTCCGCCGCGAGCTGCTGCCCTGGCGATAGCATGGGGTCTCCTCGCCGCACCTGCGATCGGCATTGCTGTTCCAAATATTCGGCGAGCAGGTGCGGCATGAACACCCATGACTTGCCGATCTTCGCTCCGGGAATTCGGCGATCTTGCGCAAGTTTCCGCACCGTATCAGGGTGGGCTCGCAGATAGGCTGCTGCCTCTTCGACGCCCCACGTTACCGTCAGCTTATCGTGCTCGGAATTGTCCAGCGGTCTCGGTTGTTTTTGCTCGTCCATCAGTACTCCTGCCTCATCGCCGAACCGTGTACGCGTTGCGCAGGGCTGCATTATCGATCTCTTTCGGTGTCATGGGCTCAGGCTTCGGCCGACGCCCTAGACGGCGCGAACCCGGTGCCCGGAGAGGATTGGGCGCGGGTACTGCTTTAGCGCGCGCTATCATGCTGGTACGCGGTAGGAAGCGATCATCGGACGCGCGAGGCCATCGCGTGTTCTGTTCGATGTACCGCTGTACATCCGCTCGTCGGTAGAGCAATTTCGCGCAAAACTCCCCTGCTGGGAACTCGCGCTGCACGCGCGCGCGCCAGTGACTAAAGGAAATCCCAGCGTAAGCTGCTGCTTCGCGCACAGTAAGGTAGTCCTTTCCGGCGAAGCCCACCACGCGATTGAGCACGGCCAATAGTTGCTCCATTAGGACGTCCGGCTGAGCCGTTTGCGCTGGCTCGATCATGACTGCGCTTTCTCGAGACTACGCGCTAAGGTCTCCAGTACAAAATGCAGACCGACGACGTGGCACGGAGCATCCTCTGGGTCTTCCCGCCAGTCCTGCGGCTCGAGCGGTTCCGTCTGTGAGATGAATCGAAGCACATCTGCACAGTGCGGCGCGGATAACACCAATGTCGGCGAGCTCATGCCTCTGGCGCTCATCGCCATGCGCTCGATTAACGCGCGGCCGCGTTGGAAGTCCTGGCCCTCACCGATGTCCGCGCAGCCGCTGAGCGGTCGCACGCTTGCCAAATAAGCATAAATGCGCGCGCTCGTCTTTTCGGAATACCCGACCGGCGGCAGTCGGAGTGAATTCTTTGCGGGGGGTTTGGATTTGGCTTTACTCATGATTGCATCTGCTCTGGCCGCAAGATGCCAGTCGGGTCCAAGGCTCGATCGAGATCGAGCCAGTCTTGCACCTTAGTCGCCGCTTCGGCTTCAATGAACCGGCGCAATCTCATCACCTTCACCGACGCACGAAAAATCTCGTACTCGAGCTTTTCCAACAACCCACAACCAGCAAGCCGCACGCCGCCTCCGGTAGAGCAAAACAAGTAGTCCGCCATATGGCCGAGCGCGAGGCCGGCATCGCTAACATCCCGGAATGCGTCGTTCAAAATGCTCTTGGCTCTCATTGAGGGCCGATAAGGACTGATCACATGGTCTAACGCGTGAGCTGCAGTCGAGCTCGTGCCCAACACCAGGGCTTGCTTGTAGCGTCCGTAGAGTTCTGGCGTCAGCTGGTGGCCATCGACCTCCTTGATCTCGATGGGCTTTTGCTTTGGCGCTCGGCGGCGATACTTGACGCGATTTCGGATAGTCATCTTGCATCTCCTTGTTGACGATTTGCGCCGTGTGGCGCTGGTAGACTTCGGCTTATTCACGACACACCTCTCGGCGCGTGTTCCAGGCGCCGACAGCGCTTCGAATGGAATCGGTCACCGGCCCTTCGGCCTGGCAATTCCCGCAGTGCACGCGGGCGTCCTGCCCTTCGCCGTCACCGTCTGGGTCATCGGCCCAGATTTTCACGAGACAGGATGTGCCGCAGAACGAGCACGGCGCGGGTTGAGCGGAGCGAACGTGAGAAAGCCGCCGGATGGGCGGCCCTGTAAACTGCAACGTAGCCATGATTGAACCTCGTTCGTTCAGTTGTGGTTAGGCCCTCGTCAGTGTTATCAGCACTGTCGGGGGCCGTTTGATTACTTCTTGGGCTTTAGTAGCCTCTTCAGCTTTCCGTATTTAATTAAGAGGTCGTCCACCGCTTCGCGAAGCAGTACAGCCTTCAGAATGCGCGTTTCGGACGCGAGCAAGTCCAGGAGCTCGGCGCGCTCTGGCTCGAGATAAATCGATTGGGCGGTAAGCTTTCTGGGAGTCACGTCGTGAGTGTTCGTGACATGTCATAACATGTCAAGCGCGTGAGACGATAAGCTGCTTGGCCAAACCACGGCCACTACCGACATTCGATCGCCAGGCATTGTTGCGCCGCACACGAGTACGCTTACCAAGCACAGCTCGCCAATCGGCGGCTCACGCGAACGGGAAGGAGACCCATGAAATGGATCGTTGTCCTCGCGATAGTTCTGCTCGGCTACGTCGCTGTCGGGCCTTTCATAACGATTCATCAAATGAAGGTAGCTGTGAAACAGCACGACTCGGAGGCACTCTCGTCGTGCGTCGATTTTCCTGTGCTGCGCATGAACCTAAAGGATCAGTTCAATGCAATGATGCTTCAGAGATCTGGACGCGATCTTAAAGACAATCCCTTCGGCGCTTTGGGAATGGCGCTGGCGTCGACGGTCTTGGACAACGTGGTTAATGCCTTCATCACGCCGGCTGGGCTCGCAAATATAATGGAAGGCCATAGGCCGCAGCAGCCCGACAGTGGCAATGAAGGCGAGAACGGCCCGCAAGCAGGAGGCGGCCTGTCGCAGCAATCCGAAGCCGGAGAAGGGCTACGCGAAACGAATGGACCAAAGCGGCAACCCTTCAAGAACTACAAATACAGCTACGATGGTCTTAGTAAGTTCTCGGCATGGGTACAGAACGACGAGGGTCAAGAAATACGCTTTGTATTCAGCCGAGACGGCCTTTCGTGGAAGCTCACGAATATTCTGATCCCCACGATTCAAGAACGCGCTTCTACTTCCTCGAACACCACCGGGTCCAACAACTCTAGCAGTTCTGCTGAGCCTGAAGTCTCGCGCGACTCGGCGAGTCAATCCGCGGCGAATCAATCCGCGATAGATCACAAGCTCTATTTGGCGAGCGCCATTCGGGGGCAAGGCTTTAGATGTGAATACGTAGTAGAGGAAACGCCACCTATTGTGACTTGCCACTATGACAACAGATATATTTACTACGAAACTTCCGCGGGTGCTTTAGGTCCGGTTTTTGTATTAAGCGGCTCTGACAAATCAGCGGCCGTCGGTCGCTCCGCAGGAATCGCCACCTCTGCAACGCCGTCAACGGACGCTCAGAACATTCCCAACTCACCCCAAGGCCAAATAGGAGAGAAAGCCTTCGTACAGACAGCTGCACAATCCTCACCTAGCTCGGACAACACTTCGATATCTAACTTACCGAGCTCCGAAATCGTTAAGCCCAGTCCGGCGCGCGATTTCCCGAATGCTTTGGATTACTATCCGGCCGAATCGGTACGGCTACGTGAAAAGGGGCGCCCGATAGTTCGTGTGTGTGTGGGACCAGACGGCAACGCTAATGACGAGCCTACGATCATTACAAGCTCAGGCAGCGCCCGGCTCGATAAAGGGGCGCTCCAGCTTGCGAAGTCGGGGCACTACAATCCGGGCACTGAAGACTCTAAGCCGGTGACCGCATGTATCAATATGGCGGTCAATTTTCAGCTTAGAAATTAAACATGTAATGGCACCGGATCGCGCGGGATATGATCATCGAGACATTTCTTTCGGAGTTAGAAAACACGGGCTTCGATGTCTTGCGCAAGCAACTTGCGGACTAAAAGCGGCGACGCAAGCAACAGGCACCACAGCTGAAACCCTGACGAAGTTGCCGATAGTCGCTCGCCCATGGCTCGTGATCCACGTGCACTATATCTACCCGGACAAGGCTCGAGCGAAGGCCGACGCGGTGGGGATCTCGACGCCCACCTATTGGCAGCAGGTTAATTGCGCGCACAGCTACCTAGCCGGGCCGATAGATGACGTCGAAGAACCGACTAGGCGAGATTCTGCTTAACGTACGGGCGATGCGCGGCGATCAGAACGAATCCGAACTTGTGGACGGGTTGCTCGCTGCCGTGCAGCGTTGCACACGTCTGGCACACCGCTAGTATGGCGCGCTCATGCGAACGTCAAAGGGCGCGCTGTACCGGCTCCAGTATTGAGAGGCAATTGAAAACTTTGCGCGCGTATCACATTTGTTCGACGGCAGGCGGCTAACCGGCTGTGGGGCTGCGGGCGATCTTTTGGTCCCTTACCACCGTCGCGTTCGTGGCGTTGGTGATCGTTCTTGGCATGTACTTTTATGTTTTCGCACCGGGGCACTGGTTAGAACTGTCACGCAACCCGGGGGACTGGGAACGCTTTGGGACTTACGTCGGAGGCATGCTGGGACCGATATACGCGCTCCTGGCCATTGGCGGCGTCCTGATTACAATCGCAGTTCAGCGCGAACAAACAACGCTCGATCAATTGGCTGGCATGCTGGCGCGGAACGCTGACTCGATAGACGCAATTCTCGCGCGCGAGCCGGTGGTGTTACCGCCAGCCGCTCGAGCGCGCGCCGAGAGTGTTGGGATGCGTGGGTTTTCGGTGCAAATGCTCATAGCCGCGCTGAGTTCACAAGCCTTGACGCCTCCATCAGCCGATTCCGCGGTGCAGGCTTATAACGAGGCACTGACTCGCGAGCTGACGCCGGCTCTCGTGACCGACACGGCCTTGGTTGCGATCGAACTGCAGAATCTAGTGCGGTGCCTACGTCAGTACGCCACTGTTGCGGGCACTAATGCGCCGTTGATCCGCCTATACACGGATCGCTATCGGCCGATCGTCGTAAGGATTTACGTGCTCAAGTTACTTGATACCCAGGTCCTTCAAGAACATTTCAGGCCGCAAGACTATGTGGAAACACTCCGGCCACGGAGGGCTTGAACGACCGAGCTTGTGAAAGCTAAAGCTGAGCTATAAAAGGTTAGGTTTTTGGTGAGCGGCAGGACCGAACATCGAGCGCGCATCAGGCGCGCTTCATCGGCTTGTTGTCATCGCGCGTAGCGCGGTTGGCGCTAGGCGCTCGCTCTGCCTCGCCGCCGGCCGCTCCAGAGCCGCCAGAAGAGGAGGCATAGCATCAGTTAGGCCACGCGCCAAAGCGGTTGCAGGCTCGAATGCTGATGCCCAGAATATTGCGCTCCCTAGCGAAGCGCCTCTTCTGATTTCGGCGAACTTGCTGACGCACGTGCTGACACCGAAAATGAGTGATTCGTGTAAGTTATTGATATGCCGGCTTAGCACAGTGGTAGTGCAACGGTTTTGTAAACCGTAGGTCGTTGGTTCGAGTCCAACAGCCGGCAAAACCCTAATGCTGTTTATCAAAGGTTGCGGATTCCTGTTCCTCTAGGGAAGAACTCTACGCTCTGGTGTGGTCGGTTCCAGTAATACGTTTGCGAAGCGGTGTAGGCGGGAAGCTATCCCGCCGCGCTGTCATAGGGCAAAGGTTGCCTCTGGGCAGAGCTTACTGAGGCCACCGCTTGTTGCTGAGCCAGAACAGGGTCGGGCGCCCGAGGCGACAAGGAAGTTAAGCGCTTCTACGCGCCACGCTCAACGGACTTTGTCGACGCCGCCCTCGAAATCGGAAAGAACTGAACGCGCGGACGAAAAAACGCGCCTTAAGGCGCTATGTGCTAAAAGTGTCACGAATCTGTGGGCGTTCGTTATGCAGAGGGAGCTTGCGGACGTGCACGCAGCCCTGGATAAGCTGCAGATCAGGAACGAAGTCATCGCCAATCGCTGATGCAAATCTAATTCAATACGATCATGCAATGCGAAAGGACGGCTCATACCCACCGGTGACCGGTGCCTCGAATTCAACAGCCCGCAAACCGAAAAATGGGCCTTAAGCTGGATTCCAGGGTTCCGCGGAGCAGAGCCAAACTCTCGACATCTTCCGGACTCGACTAGCTAGATGAATCCGAGCGTACGCGGACTGAATGCCGACAGATTGGGTAACACGGCGGCGAGTGCCGCCGCATCGGCCCCGAACCATGTCGCCAGTGTCGCGGCGAATTGATCGACGGCGATCGTCGGAATCCACCGGCCCAAGTTACTCGCATCGTCCGGACCGGACAGTTGCAGTGTGGGCATCGACCCGTAGATCTTGCCGCCGTTGACGGCGTCACCGATGACCAGAGGATGGCTCCCCCACGCATGGTCCGATCCGCCGCCCGTGTTCGGCAGGAAATTGCGCGAAAAGTCCGACAGCGTGAACGAGGTGACGTTCTTGCCTACGCCGATGTCGCCCATTGCGCCGTGAAAGGCCGTGAGCCCCGCGTCCAATTGGCTGAACAAGGCTTGTTGCTGGTTGAGCTGGTCGGTGTGCGTGTCGAACGAGCCGAGGGTTGCGAGAAACACCTGGCGACTTGCCCCGAGCGAGCTGTGGGCCTCGATCACCTTGGCGATCGCCAGCAGCTGTTGTGAGAAGTTGTTCGTAAGCCCCGTGAAGCGGGCGGACAGCGTCGCATCGGTGGTCATCAATATGGGTTTCAGGATGGCGCTGCTGGTAAGCGCGCCGTTCATCACAGTCTGCCCCGCTTGCGTCAGATTGATGCCCTGATCGACATTTAACAGCTCCTGCAGCGCCGAGCGTCGCGCCGCATCGGCGCTGGCGTTCGAAAAACCGCTCAAGCCGAACGAACCGCTGGTGGGGATCACCAGGGCTTGCGACGCCGCGCCGGTTACGAACAGATTGTTGCCGCCGGCCGAAATCATCGGCGGCACGCTCGAGTTGACGTTCAGCTCGGCAAGCTGCTCCGCCAGCCGCCCGCCCCAGCCGCTATTCGACGACGTATCCGAGATCGACGCTTGCCACTGGTGCTGCTGATCGATGTGCGAGAAAAGATTTACCGGCTTTACCGTCGCCGTCGATAAATATTGTGCCTTGGTCAACGGTTGCACGAGCGGTCCGACGTTTGCCACTACGGCGAGATTACGCGATGCCCAGAGTGACTGCAGACCCGGCAGCGCCGGATGCAGCCCGTACTGAGGCGCACCGGCCGCGACGTCCAACGGCAGCAGCTGCGATTGCGGCAGCGCGAGATAACTGCGGGTCTGCGCGTAATTTTCGTAGCCCGCGGTGTCGAGCGGTACGATCATGTTGTTGGCGTCGTTTCCGCCGTACAGGAATATACAAACGAGGGCCTTATAATCGCTCGCCGGCGCGGCATGCGCCGCGAGGACGCCGAGTTGACCCAGGGCTGCGGTACCCGCGAGCGCGCCGGCATGCTGCAGAAAACCTCTTCGTTTCATATCAGCGCTCCACTTGGTATTGCGCGGAACTCAAGATCAAATAAGCGGCCGCACGCGCCGCCGCGAGCGGGTCGGTCGAACTCGCCGCAACCGAGTTGGCTGCGGCTAGAATGATGTTGCTTGCATTGCTCGGCAGGCTGCCGTGCATCAGCGTCTGATTCAATTGTGCGATCAGCGCCGTATTGTCAGTGGCACCCGAGAGCGACGTCAGATTGATCGTCGTACCGGTGCTGTGAGCGACCGTGGGATCGGGTGTGGCGCCGCTCTGCATGATCACGGTATTGATGAAATTGGCTCGCGCGAGCGCAGTCACGGCGTCGTCGATGTCGAATTCCGGCGCCACAGTCTGCGTGGCCGCAATCTGGTAGCTCGGCGGATAGAAACTAAATACCGTCTGCGGCGCGAATATGGGCTGACCCATCGCGGAACTCTCTTTGCTCAGGAACACACCGTCGGATTGACCCCCGAGACTGCGCAGGGTGCTCGTGATGAAGAGCGCCGGTTCGCGCAGATGGCCGAAGACGTTCGTGGTCGGCGCCGCGCCGCGCGCTTCCGCGTCCGTCAGGATCGCGCGCACGACTGCACTGAGATCGCCGCGCACGCCCTGGCCGTTGTTGGCGAAAACCGCGGCGACGCGCGCGACATAGGCCGGGCTCGGGTTGCTCGTCACCAGATGCTGAATCAGTTGCTTACCTATGAACGGGCCGACGTTCGGATGATTGAATATGCTGTCGAGCGCATTGGCGAGATCCTGCGCCGGTGTCTGATTTGCCGGTACCGTATAGCCGTTCAGCAGCGCCTTTGTGCCCGGCTGGTGGTGCTCGGGGAACGCCACCATCGTGCCGTCGAAATTGGCTGGGTTGGTCCAGCGCGATGTCGCGCCCGGCAGCGGCGGATAGGTCCAACCGGTGAACACCGACGCGAAGCCATCGACGGTGGCTCCATCGAAAGTGGGAATCGGCGCACCGCTGGCGTCCAGCTGCACAGTGCCGTCCGGATTCAATTCGACGAGACCGATCGAGAACAGCTGCAACACTTCGCGCGCGTAATTCTGATTGGGGACTGTGCCATTTTTAGGATTGGTGGCGCCGCTGTTCACCATGTCGAGGTAGTTTCCCATAGCAGGACTCAAAGTCACGTCCTGCAGCAGGGTGCGATAATTACCGAGCGCATCCTTCAACAGCACGTTCTCATAGGCGGCGAGCCCATAGGCCTGGAAGATCTGGACGCTCGAAACCACCATGATCTGCGATAGCGCGAACGCAACCCGCTGGCGCAATTGATCGGGGTTATTGAGCGCATGCGTGAAAAAATCGCGCTGCACTTGAAACGGCGAGTACTGATCGCGCGCGCACAGGCTGGATGCGTCGGGGGGATTCGATCCATCGTTCATGCAGCCCGCCGGCGCGGTTGCCGGGG
>Ga0302324_100004655_pt1 | contig 30254 bp, 25 predicted proteins | sample Palsa_T0_1_FD_201949 | JGI IMG/M metagenome (GOLD analysis project Ga0302324, IMG submission 201949) | Peat permafrost microbial communities from Stordalen Mire near Abisko, Sweden - Palsa_T0_1 | ecosystem: Environmental > Terrestrial > Soil > Palsa > Peat permafrost | place: Sweden: Abisko...
TCGGACACGGTCACGGGGACCTACTCGGGCGACGCCAACCACGGCGGCAGCGCTGCGAGCATGAACCAGGTTGTGAATGTGGCGAGTCAGACGATCAATGTCACCTTCATTCCAACCACGGCGACGCGGAAGAGCAGCTTCACGGTGATGGCTACCGGCGGCGGCAGCGGCAACGCCCTGGCCTACATGGCATCGGGTGGGTGCACCAACTCGGGGGCAACCTACACGATGGCGATGACCGGGCACGCGGCGTGCGATGTGATCATCAACCAGGCAGGCAACGGCAACTACACGGCGGCTCCGCAGGTCACCGACGCCGTAACCGTGGCCGCAGCGGTGGTGCCGACCAAGAGTCTGACCGGGCCATCGACGGCGTTCTATGAAAGCACCTATAACGTGACGGCAACGTCGGATTCGTTCAGCGTCCCGACGTTGACGGCTACGCCAGCGACGGTGTGCACGATCAGCGGAACGACAGTGACAATGATCGACGGAACTGGGATCTGTACGGCGAAAGCGACGTGGGCTGCGAACTACGAATATGCGGCGGCCACGGCAATTCTTGCAACCCATGCGGAAAGGGTGCCGAGCACGGTGCACTGGTCGAATCCGGCGGCGATCACCTACGGAACGCCGTTGAGCGCGACGCAACAGAATGCAACCGCGACGGACCCGAACAACAACCCGATACCGGGAACGTTTGCGTACACACCTGTGGCAGGGAAGATCCTGATGGCGGGGTCGCAGACGCTCAAGGTGAAGTTCACGCCGACCCAGACCACGGATTACACGACAGTGGCGGGAACGGAGGTGACCATCGTGGTGAATCCGGTGGGCACGACAACCGCGATCACCAGCAGCTCGGCCAATCCTTCGACTGTCGATGCAACCGTGACGTTCGACTTCACGGTAACGCAGGCCATCTCGAACCCGACGACCGCGCCGGGCATGGTGACGCTGACAGCGAGCACCGGTGAAACCTGCCACGGAGCACTGGCAAGCGGCGCCGGGCACTGCAACATCAAGTTCACCACCTCGGGAGCACGCACACTGTCGGCAAGCTACCCGGGCAATGCGAACAACCAGGCCAGCACATCGGCTCCGTTTACGCAGACGGTGAACTAGCAACGAGTCAGCACGGAACTGCAATTGCGGCCCTGGGCAACCCGGGGCCGCATCTTTCTTGGTCCCCTGCGGTTGCTTTCTTTTCCGATGTAATCAAAAGGTATGATCGCCATGAGAACTCCGAAAATGCGTACTGATAAGGCCACACTTGCTCCCCTTGGGCTAGCGCGGCCCGCTCGCCCGTCGCAAGAGCGACACAGGGATGGGGCAACCGCGGTGCGCTCGGTATTATGAGCTGCGCTTCAGGGCGCGCTGCAGGGTCTGGTCCAGGGCGGCTTTTGTCTTCTCGTACTCCTCTTGCGAGATGCGGCCTTGTTTGTGTTCGACTTCTAATTCGAACAACTCTTCCTTCAGGCCTTCGAGGAGCTTGGAGGCAGTTGAGGCGGGACTCGGCGCCGCTGCGACGGCCCTGGCACCGGCTTGAGAAGCGAAGGGCGCAGTTGCAAACTCCTCTTCGCTCACAGCGCCGGCTAATGTGGACCGGGCACGATTGGCGGATTGCTGGCGGCTGGCGACGAAAACTCCGCCGATGATGAGGACGGCGGCGAATCCTCCGAGAATGTACCAGCGATATTGCCGCAGGGGATCGGGAGCGTCGATGGGAGGACCGAGTCCGCCGCCGGGACGATTCTCGGCCTGCGGCGAACCGCCTTGCCCGCCGCTCTGGGCGCCTTGTTCGGCTTGCTCCTGAAATACTCCTTCGCCGGAGATTTTGAAGGCGAGTTTGTCGGCGACCTTCATGTTGGAGGCGACCTCGACGTCGGCGTCGGGCTGGCCGGGAAATGGCGTGGACGCGTAGTTTGCCGGAGATGCCGCGGAAAATTGCATGGACTTGGGCGACATCACGACGAAATGTTCGAGCGGATAAATGCTTTTGGGGTCGATGTTCACGCTGCCGGTGTAGGGCAGGGTGTAGACCACGGAGAAGCGCGACTCGCCGGGACGCAGCGGAAACAGAAAGGAGTAACGGGTTTTGCCGGCGTCTTCGGGCACGGGCGCGGAGTTGACGGGTTGGCCATTGGCGGTCATGGCCTGGCCTCCGACGATGGTTGCGCCCTGGGGCACGTAGAACTCGAGATTGTGCTCGTTCATCTGAGTGAGCGGCGGCCTGGAACTGTTCTGCACGGAGAAACTGCGCTCGATCTGCATCTGTCCCTGACCAGCCTGGAAGCGCATGATGTCGGCGACCACCTGGATGCCTTCGACTTTCTTGCTCACGTCGTAAATTTCGACTTCGACAGAAGTGGATCCGGGCGGGGCCATGCGGTGATAGGTGACTTCCTGATGGATGACGCGGACCAGGTGCGGCGATTGAGCGTTGTCGAGTTTGAAGCTGAAGTTGCCCTTGGCGTCGGACTTGGTGCGTCCGGATTCTTCCATGCCCTGGCCGAGGCTGAGGAGAATGACTTCGTCTCCGGCGGAGAGTTTGCCGGTGGTGGCGTTCATGACCTTGCCGGTTAGGGTTTGGGCGGAGGCGAGCGACGCAAGAATCACGCACAAGAGTGTGGCCAGGAGGATTCGTGCAGAGAACTTGACACGGCGGTGCAGGGTGCAGGCGAACGCGGGGTCCTTCGACTCCGCCAGTGCTTCACTTCGTGAAGCACTGGTTCCGCTCAGGATGACATGGCTTTGGGCTCGACTGACATGGACATGGGCTCGATGGACATGGCTTTGGGCTCGACTGACATAGCTTTGGGTTCGATTCATGATCTCGCTTTTCCCGGCGCGGCGGTTGATTCGAGGCGCGCGATTTCGGCTAGCAGCGTGGCCGCTTCATCTTGCAACGAGGACTTCATCGACTGATAGTCGGCGTCGGGGACTTTGCCCGCTGTGTATTCGAAATTCAGGTCGCGCAGGTTTTCGTAGACCGCATCTTTGCGCTCGCGCAAATAGGAGGCGCGGGTTTTCTCGGGACCAAGATAGAGGCTGCCGGGAATATAGAAGATGTAGAACAGCGCGGCGAGGGTGACCATGGCGCAGATTCCCCAGGCGTCGTAGTTCATAGGTCGGTCTCCTTGCGGGCCTGCTCGCGGAATTTGGCGAGATCGGAACCGGCCGCGGGATGCAGGCCGACGGCCAGCGCGGGCGCGGGACGATTCTTCCAGGCGCGGACGACGAAGATGACCAGGGTGAATCCGAACAGCAAGGCGACGATGGGCATAATCCACGCGGTGCGATCGAAGCCGGAGGTGGTGGGTGCGGCCAGGACCGTGGGCCCGTATTTCTGTACGAAGGATTGTTCGACCAGGCTGTCGCTATCGCCGCGCTCGACGGCGGCGGTGAGTTCGTTGCGCATGCGGTCGGAGTCCTGGCAGCCGACGTGATTGCATTCGAGCAGGATTTGTCCGCAGCCGCAGATGCACATGAGCTGATGGCCGACGGCGGTGAAGCGCGAGCCGGGGTCGGATGCGCCGGAGAATAGAAAGAGGCCGAGTGAGAGCGCGAGGGCTTGCAGCGTGCGTTTGCGGGGAGTCAGATTTGGTGTTGTCATCATTCCAGTTTTCGATTGAGTTATATCCACTTGGCCTCGTATGCCTTCATCCGCGGCTCGCTTCCTGCATTTCGATGTCCCGCTCGCTTCGCTCGCTGGGCGGACGAGGCGTCCGCCCCTACACGGACCTCTAGCCGCCCGTGGTTACCGGGGTGGCTACTTCTACCAGCTTTGGAACGCGCACTGTTACCGGAGCCGGAGCGCTCTCGACCAGGCATAGGCCCGTGCCGATGATCATGATCCAGGCGCCGATCCAGATCCAGATCACCATGGGATTCACGTGCGCTTTGATGACGGGCTGGCCTTTCTCGTTCTGGCCTTCGTAGACGAGATACAAATCTTCTTTGAAGGTTGAATAAATGTCGGGCTTGGTTGAGGGCTGGCTGCTGGCCTTGTAGATCAGGCGCACCGGCGACATGGTGGTGAGCCGCTTGCCGTTTTGGTCGACATCGATCAGAGCCCATTCGCTGGCGTAGTTCGGATTATCGTCCTGGGTATAAGACCGGCAAGTGAGTACGTAGTTGCCGATGGTCATCTTGTCGCCGTAGCTCATCTCCATTTCTTTTTCCTGGTTGAGAGCTGCGCCGGAGAAGCCGATCATGACCAGGACGACGCCGAAGTGGACGACGTATCCGCCATAGCGGCGCGTATTGCGGTGGGTGAGTTGCACGATGGAGGCGAACATGCCTTGGCCGGTTTTGTCGGAGATGACGCGGCCTCCGCGATAGAACTCGCTGATGATGGTGAAGGCGACCAGGGCGGAGAGCAAGATGGTCATCAGCGAATAGAAATAGCTGATGTCGGTCCAGGGCTTTAGGCCGAAGATCGATCCCCAACGCGTGGGAGTGAACATCACGAACAAGGCGACGGCGAGCGCGGCGATCGCGGGCCACAGGAAGTTGCGCTTCAGGCTTTCGAGCGAGGTTTTGCGCCAGGCGAGCAGCGGGCCAACCGCGGTCAGCAGCAAGAGCAGCAGTGCGACGGGAATCGCGACGCGGTTGTAAAACGGCGCGCCGACGGTGACTTTGTTGCCCTGCACCAGTTCCGAGATTTTCGGAAACCATGTTCCCCAGAGCACGTCGAGGGTGAGCAACAAAAAGAGAAGATTGTTGAACAGGAAGCTCGATTCACGGGAGATGAGCGCTTCGAGTTTGTGCTCGCTGCGGAGATGCTTGTGATTCTTGACGAAAAAGAAAACGAACACCGCGAAGGTGATGGCGAGGAACCAGGCGAACCAGTCCCCGATGGAAGATTGCGCGAAGGCGTGCACCGAACTGATAATGCCGCTGCGGGTGAGGAATGTGCCGAGAATCGCCAGCCAGAAGCAGGCGAACACCAGCCACATATTCCAGACTTTCAGCATGCCGCGTTTTTCCTGCATCATCACGGAATGCAGAAATGCGGTGCCGACAAGCCAGGGCATGAGCGAGGCGTTTTCGACGGGGTCCCATCCCCAGTAGCCGCCCCAGCCGAGGACGGAGTAGGCCCAATGGGAGCCGAGAAAGACTCCGCAGGTGAGAAATCCCCAGGTGACCATGGTCCAGCGGCGGGTGATGTGAATCCATTTTTCGCCCGGGTACTTCATGATGAGCGCGCCCAGGGCGAAGGCGAAGGGGACGGTGAATCCGACGTAGCCGAGATAGAGCATGGGCGGATGAATGACCATCTCGGGATATTGCAGGAGCGGATTCAGGCCGCTGCCGTCGGGACGCAGAGGGCCTTCGAGCAGGCCAAAGGGATTGGCGGCGAAATTGGTGATGGCGAGAAAGAAAATTTGCACGCCGGCCAGAATGACCGAGGCGTAGGCGAACAGGCGAACGTCCGTTTTGTAGCGCAGGCGGAGCACGAAGCCGTATCCGGCGAGCAGCAGCGCCCAGAAAAGAAGAGAACCTTCTTGTCCCGACCAGAGCGTGGCGAATTTATAAGGCCAGGGAAGTTCGCGATTGCTGTGGTGAAAAATGTAGGCGATGGTGAAGTCGTCGCGGAAGGCGGATATGACCAGCGCCAGCGCGGCGAGGAAAACCGCGCCAAAAGCGGCGACGCCGGCGCGGCGGGCGGTTTCCCCAAGGCGCTCCCACTTCGCATCGCCGGGAAAGAACAGGGCGATGATGCCGACTCCGAAACTATACACGCACAGCCCCAGAGCGAGCAGCAGGGCAAAACTACCGATTTGCGCCATGAAGAAAGGAACCCCGTTGCTATTTTTTCAGAAACAGCAGGGGAGGGCAAATCAGACTGGGTTCCGTGGAGTGCCGATTTTCGATTGCCGATTGTTGAATGTCGATTTTTGATTTTTGATTGAAACGCCTGAGACTCCCGCGCGCCGATTTTCAATCAACAATCAACAATCAAAAATCAAGAATCAAGAATCAACAATTCTCTCTCGTGTCCGAACTCTTGAAACTCCAAAACCTTGAAGCCTGCTCCTCGAAACCTCGAAACCTTGAAACTTGCCCTTCTCGCTAAGTCGTTGAAAGTAGGTGGAAGTTGTTGAAAGTAGGTGGAAGTTGTTGATTCTTCGTAAAACGCGCCATTAAGGGCGATTTAACGAACGATAAGGAGCGTCTGTGTGGGGGAGGGGCGGTCGCCTCGTCCGCGTCGCTCTACGGGCCGTTGCTGACGCAGCACGGGGCATTCCACGAATCGACCAGACCGGCCTTTTCGCTTCCCCTGGCGCGAAGGGGTATGTTTTCTGTCCCAAAATGGGAATTTGTGCCAATAATGTACGTCAATGTACATACGTTATTGTATATTTATTGCATTATTACTACAACGGTGTACGTACAGCACCCTTGGCCGTATGTTCGCCTCAGCCCCGATCTCCAGACCGACACAGCGGGTGCGCAAGAGCTCCTTCGCTCCGCCTGGCTTTTCCTCAAGGAACACGTTTTTCATAGGCGCGTTTTCACGGGCATGTTTTTATAAATTAAAGATGACTGCCGACCGAGAGCTCTTTCCCAATTGAGCCACTACCGATTTGACGGATAAATCTAAACTCTGCTGGTCTGCGGTTTCTTTGAGGAACCGATTTGGCTTCGGATCAGTAAACGTTATCTCAAAGAAATGGCGGCCTCGAGTGGCCGCCGGGTGAGTCGATCGGTGGGCGCTTTAGGCGCTGTGTTGGTGCTGATTGTAGCGCTGAAAGATTTCGCGCTCGGCGATGAGCCAGTCTTCGTTTTCGTGGCCGGGGATGAAGCCGCGGCGCTCGGACAGCAGATAGGCGAGCTGACGAATTTCATCCTCAACATTGATGGGCACCAGTTTGGATGAACCATGAGCGTCCCCATTCCCATTTGTCTTGGTCGCCTTGGTGAGTGCAGGCGTGGGTGAGGCTTCCGGCTTGCTCGCAGGTTTACTGGTGGGCCGTTTGGTTTCCGCAGGCTTGGTTTCGGCAGCGGCAGCCAGGTGGATGGGCGTTACTTCGGCGGGCGTGACCTCGGCCTGCTTGGCGGCGGCGACGCCGTTTGTTTTCTTGGGCATTCTTGGTTTTGCCATGTTGTTTCTACTCCTTGTAGTCATTGATTCTTAATGGATTTGAATTGAATGATGGGTTTTGTCGGCGACGAAATACACGCATACACCTCGTCCCGTACGCGCACTTCGAATTGGAAAAAATGTGAATGAATATGCTTCTACTATAACGCGTTTGAGCCTGTGGATACAGCACTGGAAGGCATTAAAAATATCTATTTGCGACTGCAGGAATCTTTATGGGAAACAAAGCGGGATCGGAAACGTTTCCGCTGCGGCCGGCTTCTGATTTTCTAGAACAAGCTGCCCTGCTGCTGAGTTAGAACGATGGGACGCGAGCACTCTTCGTCATCGTTGGCGGCGTAGTTGATTCTGGCGCTTACGGGATAGCTCTGCATTGTTTTGGCATCGAAGGGTTTCAGGAAATCGGACACTACTTTTGTGTCTTGCATCCCCGGATCAAGCCACAGGTCGTAATGATCGCGCTCGAGGATGACGGGCATGCGGTCGTGAATGGCCGACGTGACCGCGTTGGGAGTTGTGGTGAGGATCGAACAGGTTTTGATCCACTCGCCGCTGGGATTTTTCCAGCGCTCCCATAATCCGGCGAAGGCGAACAACTCTCCGCCATTGACTTCGAAACAGTACGGTTGTTTGGCCGTTCCTCTTTTCTGCCATTCATAAAAGCCGTCGGCGGGGATCAGGCAGCGGCGGAATTTGAGTGCGTCGCGAAAGGCGGGCTGAGAGTGGGCAGTTTCAGATCGGGCGTTGATCATTCGGGCAGCGCCCGCAGAATTTTTGGACCATGAGGGAATGAGTCCCCAGCGAATCAGCGACAGTTCGCGGCGAGGCTGGCGGGGATTCTGGCGGATGACCGGGACCGGCTGCGTAGGGGCAATGTTGTAGCGGGGTCTCCAGTCTTGGTCTTCATTGTCTGGGGCGTCGAAGTCTGGGGCATCGAAGTCTGGGGCATCGAAGTCTGGGGCATCGAAGTCTGGGGCATCGAAGTATTCTTCCACCAGCTTCTTGCGTTTCGTGAGTCGGTAACGGCCGCACATGACAGGGATTATGGCAGATTGGCGCGCCAACTATATATCTGCCGCTTCTTCAATGTTTTAGGACTAAATTGCGCCTTTCGGGGATTGACAGAGTCACTCCCCTGGTCTAGTGTAGCAGCACTCGATAGCGAATAAAAAGCGAAAATAGATATGGACGCCAGCCAGCTCCGCAGCGAGATCGAGAAGAAACTTCCGTCGGCGTTTACCGCCTATACGCGGACGTTTCGCGGGAGTATTCCGACCGGAATCGCGGCGATTGATTCGGTGGTCGAAGGCGTGCCGCTGCACGCGCTGACGGAAATCTGCGGCAGTAGTCTGGCCTCTTCGGGGAAGACCTCAGTGCTGGCGGCTCTATTGGCGCAGGCCACGCGGGAGCGTTTCTGCGCGCTGGTGGATGCCAGCGATTCGTTCGATCCGGAAAGCGGGTACGCGGCGGGAATCAATTTTTCGCGAGTGCTGTGGGTGCGATGCGGGAAGAGCCAGGCGAAACTCCGGCCGCTGGAGCAGGCGTTCAAAGTGACGGACATTCTGCTGCAGAGCGGAGGGTTTGGAGTAATCGCGGTCGATCTCAGCGGAATGGGCGAGCGGATTGTGCGCAAGGTTCCGTTGAGCACGTGGTTCCGCTTCAGCCGCGTGATCGAGAAGCAGCCGGCGGCGTTGGTGTTTCTGGAACAGGAACCACATGCGACCAGTTGCGCGGGGCTGGTGCTGCGGGTGCAGTCCGAGCCGACCGCGCTTTCGGGAAAATTGTTTACGGGCTTTGACCTGAAGGTGGAAGTGGTGCGCCACAGTGCGGCGAAGAAACCGGTGCGCTCGGCGAGATCGGGATTCACTCTTAAAACGCAATGGGCCTAATGTATGTTCGCGTGTCTTTATGCTCCCGATTTTGCGGTGCAGGCAGCTTTGCTGACTGAGCCGCCGGACCTGCGAGAAGGCCTGAGACGATCTCCGATGGTGGTGTTGGAAGGGCCGGAAAATTTGCCCAGGGTTGCGGCGCTCAACGATGCGGCGCGGAAGTGCGGGATGGAAGCGGGCATGACCAAATTGCAGGTGGAAACGTGCGGCGGCGTGTTGCTGCGAAAACGGTCGGAGGCAGAGGAAGACGCGGCTCAGGCGGAATTGGTGGAATGCGCGACATTTTTTTCGCCGAGAGTGGAATCGACCGGGGCAGGCACAGTGCTGCTGGATCTTGACGGAACGGAAAGACTGTTTGGCACACCGGAGAACACGGCGCGAAAAATCTCTGTAGCGGCCCGGGAGCGGGGATTCGATCTGCGGGTTGCCGTGGCCTCGAATCCCGACACGGCGTTGTATGCGGCGCGGGGGTTTCCCGGGATCACGGTGATTCTGGCGGGACAGGAGGCGCGGCGGCTGGCATGGTTGAACGTCGAGCTTTTGCCCATTGGCACGGAGATGCTGGACACGCTCCATTGCTGGGGGATTCGCACGTTCCAGGCTCTGGCCGCGTTGCCGGAAGTTCCGCTCACGGAACGGCTGGGGCAGGCTGGATTGTATCTGCAGAAACTGGCGCGGGGCGCCGTCCACAGAACCTTGGTGCCGATCGCGGTGGTGCAACAGTTTGTGGAAAGTTATGAATTCGACGATCCGGTGGAAACGCTGGAGTCGCTGTCGTTTGTGTTGAATCGGCTGTTGCAGCAGATTTGCTCGCGGCTGATGGCGCAGGCGCTTTCCACCAACGAATTACGGCTCACGATGGATCTGGCGGTGACGCAACGGCGTGTGAGCAACAGCGGCGAGCAGTTTCAACACGATTGGAAATTGCCTGTGCCCACACAGGACGGGCGAATGCTGTTCGCGCTGGTGTGGCTGGAGCTGGAGAGGAACATATTCTCAGCGCCGATTAAAAAAGTGACTTTGGAAGCGCTGGCGGTGAAGCCGCGGACTGCGCAGGGAAATCTGTTTGCGCCGCCGTCTCCGGATGCGGAAAAGCTGGAAATGACGCTGGCGCGGATTCGTGGAGTGGTGGGCGGCGCGGACGCGGAGGGAGTGAGTTGCGTGGGTTCTCCGGGAGTGGTGGATACGCACAAGACGGCATCGTTTGAGGTGCGGCCGTTTTCGAGTGTGCGAGAAGGGCTTAGTAAAGATGGGCTTGGTAAAGATGCGGCGGAGAAAGATCGTGCGAATTTAGTTCCCGCATTGTTGCCGACGATTGCGCTGCGAGTTTTCCGTCCGCCTCTGGAAACGGCGGTGGAGCTGAACGGGCAGACTCCGCACATCGTGTGCTTGTGGAAGAAGCCGGGGCGCGTGATCGCGGCCTCCGGGCCGTGGTGCAGTTCGGGACATTGGTGGAATCGCGCGGTTACCTGGGTGCGCGAGGAGTGGGATGTGGCGCTGAAAACGCCGGCGGGGATTGGGTTCTACCGTATTTATCTGGATCGGGTTCAGAAGCAGTGGTTTGTGGAGGGCATGTTCGATTGAGCCGGCAAATTCCATGTCCTACGTTGAACTCCATGCCCGCTCTGCCTTCAGTTTTCTGGAAGGCGCTTCTCTGCCGGAAACTTTGGCGCGGGTATGTGCCGAGCAGGGAATGCGGGCAATGGCTTTGCTGGATCGCGACGGAGTTTATGGGGCTCCGCGATTTCACATGGCGGCGAAGCGGCACAAGGTCAAGGCGCATATTGGGGCGGAGATCAGCCTGGCTGAAGAAGGCAACGGTCTGGGCAATTGTCCGGTGTTGGTCGAATCGTGCGCGGGATATCAGAACCTTTGCCGGCTGATTACCACCGCCAAACTTCGCGCTGGGAAGAAGCAGATCGCTCATTCTGATTGGGAGGAGTTGCAGGCGCATGCTGTCGGGTTGATCTGCCTGACCGGAGACGAAAATGGGCCCCTGGCTTGTGCTTTGAAAAATGGCGGGGTGGAAGCCGCGCGCCGATTGCTGCAACGATTTATTTCTGTCTTTGGCCGCGGCCATCTTTATGTGGAATTGCAGCGTCACGCGGACCGTTTTCAGGAGTCGCGGAATCAGGCGGCGATTTCTTTAGCGCGAGAATTTCATCTTCCGTTGCTGGCGACCAACGGGGTTTGCTATGCGACGCGGGCCGAGCGGCAGATTGCCGACGCGTTTACCTGCATCAAGAACAAGCGGCGGCTGGATACGGCGGGCCGGTTGCTGTTTCGAAATTGTTTGCGTCATGTGCGCAGCCCGGAAGAGATGACGCGAGTTTTTGCGGACCTTCCGGAAGCAATCGCCAATACTTCTGAGTTGTCTTCCCGGCTTGAATTCACGCTGGAAAATCTGGGCTACGAGTTTCCGCGGTATCCGGTGCCCGACGGCGAGAGCATGGATTCTTTTCTGCAAAAGCGAACCTGGGAGGGAGCGCGCTACCGCTATCAGCCGGTCACCGAGAAAGTCCGCGCGCAGTTGCAGAAAGAATTGGCGCTGATCGAGAAGCTAAAGCTGCCGGGATACTTTCTGATCGTGTGGGACTTGATTCAGTTTTGTCAGCGCAACGGGATTCTGGTGCAGGGGCGGGGATCGGCGGCGAATAGTGCGGTCTGCTATTCGCTGGGGATCACGGCGGTGGATCCGATCGGCATGGATTTGCTGTTCGAACGATTTTTGTCGGAAGAGCGCGGGGAGTGGCCGGATATCGATCTCGATTTGCCCAGCGGAGATGAGCGCGAGAAGGTGATCCAGTATGTGTATGAACGATACGGCAGGCGCGGAGCGGCGATGACCGCCAATGTCTGCACGTATCGCGGGCGGTCGGCGGCGCGGGAGATGGGGAAGGTGCTGGGGTTCGATAACCAGACGTTGTCGAAGCTTTCGACGATTGTGGGCGCATGGGAATGGAAAGATCCAAATGACACGACCGAACGGCAATTCACGCATAGCGGCCTGGACCTGAGTCATCCGCAGATTGCGGTTTATCTCGATCTGTGCCAGCGCGTGCAGGATTTGCCGCGGCATCTCAGCCAGCATTCGGGAGGGATGGTGGTTTGCCAGGGGCAGTTGGATTCGGTGGTTCCGCTGGAACCGGCGACCATGCCGGGAAGAGTCGTCATTCAGTGGGATAAAGAAGACTGCGCCGATCTGGGGCTGATCAAGGTGGACCTGCTCGGGCTGGGAATGATGGCCGTGCTCAAGGACAGCATCGGTCTGATTCGCGATCATTGCGGCGACGAAGTGGATCTGGCGCATTTGCCGCAGGATTGTCCGGATGTGTATGACGCGATTCGCAAGGCCGACACGATCGGAATGTTTCAGATTGAAAGTTGCGCGCAGATGGCATCGTTGCCGCGTAACGATCCCACGCGATTTTATGATCTGGTCACGCAGGTGGCGTTGATTCGTCCCGGGCCGATCACGGGTGAGATGACGAGCCCATATTTGAAGCGGAGGCAGGGCAAGGAGCCGGTGACGTATCCGCATGAGTCGCTGATTCCGGTGCTGAACCGGACGCTGGGCGTTCCACTGTTTCAAGAGCAATTGTTGAAGCTGGCGATGATCTGCGCCAATTTCAGTGGCGGAGAAGCGGAAGAGTTGCGGCGCGCTCTGGGCAGCAAGCGCTCGCAACAGCGCATGCGCGAAATCGAAACCAAGCTGCGCGTGGGAATGACGGCGAACGGTATTGCGGCGAATACGCAGGATCAGATCGTGAAATTCATCAGTTCGTTCGCACTCTACGGATTTCCTGAATCGCATGCTGCGAGTTTTGCGCTCATCGCGTATGCCAGCGCGTTTTTGAAAGTGCGCTATCTGGCCGCGTTCACGGCGGCGCTGCTGAACAATCAGCCGATGGGATTTTATCGGCCAGCTACGCTGGTAAAAGACGCGCAGCGGCACGGATTGCGCGTGAAGCCGATTGATGCGACTCGCTCCGAGTGGAACTGCTCGTTAGAGATGGGGGACGAGGGGCGGTTGCTGCTGCGCATCGGGCTGCGATATGTGCGCGGCTTGTCGCAACTGGCGGCGGAGGCGCTGGTGCGGCAACGGACCTGTGGACGGTATGTTTCCGTGCAGGATTTGGCGCGTCGTGTGCCGGAGTTGAATCGGGACAATCTGGCGATGCTGGGGAAAATCGGCGCGCTGAATGAACTCGGGGCGGATGCGCCGCCGCATCATTTTCATCGCCGGGATGCGCTGTGGCAGGTGGAAAAGGCCGTGCGAAAAACCGGGCCTTTGCTGGAAGGAATTGAAGAGCAGGATGCCGGTTCTCCGTTGCGCCGCATGGACGTGGAAGAACGGCTGGTCGCCGACTATCACGGGACCGGCTTAACGACCGGGCCGCATCCGATGAGTTATTGGAGAAATGTTTTGCAACAACGCGGAATTAAATCGGCGATGGAACTGCAGAGACTTCCTCACGGGCGCGAGGCAGCGACGGCGGGCTGCGTGATTGTGCGGCAGCGGCCGGGAACCGCCAAGGGCATGATCTTTATGACGCTGGAGGATGAGACGGGAACTTCGAGGGTGATCATCAGTCCGGATTTTTATGACCAGAATCGTATGACCGTGCTGCACGAGCGATTCGTGCTGGTCTCGGGGATGGTGCAGAATCAAGACAAGGTGGTGCATCTTAAGGCGCGATCCATTCGGCCATTGGAGATTAGCGCGGCGTCCTCGCCTTCACACGATTTTTACTGAGAAGAGCCGGATAGCGGCCGGTTCTAAGGAGGGTATTGGTAGCGCTAACGGGAATCGAACCCGTGTTTGAAGATTGAGAATCTTCCGTCCTAACCCCTAGACGATAGCGCCACGGCGTGAAAGCCGATTATAACAAAGGCGTGGGTGCGAGTTTCCGGATGAGAACTAGTTGGTTGGGGCTGCGAAAATTCCGTTACGCATCAGCGAGCCGCTCCAAGCCAGGGCGAAATTGCCGTGGAGATGCTAGGCTGACGGAATGATTCTGGACGCGCTGCATCGTCTTACCGATCTCGGGTCCGGGGGCGGTGGTTCGTCGCTCAGCCGCGAGCAGGCGCGCGAGGTGATGGCAGAGGTGTTGTGCGGCAAATGCACGGACGCGCAGATCGCGGCGATGCTGATTGCGTTGCGCATGAAGGGTGAGACGGTCGAAGAGATCGTAGGATTCGCGGAGGCGATACGCGCGGCGGCCGCGCCGCTGCCGATTGAACGAGGCGAGGGCGGGCGCGGCTTAGGCGATGCGCTGGCCGTCAGCGGGACGGGGCGGGATGCGCTGGCAGAGGATTCGCCGGGTGAATCGTCTTTCGGTTCCGCATCGCCGGTCGATTCTTCGCTGGTGGACACCAGCGGTACGGGCGGCGATGCCAGCGGCACTTTCAATATTTCTACGGCGACTGCGCTGGTGGCGGCGGGGGCGGGCGTGCGCGTGGCCAAGCATGGCAACCGCAGCATTAGTTCGAAGTGCGGCTCGGCCGATGTGGTAGAGGCGCTGGGGGTGAATATTCAGCTTTCTCCGGAGCAGGCGGCCGCATGCTTGCGCGAGATTGGGATCTGCTTTTTGTACGCGCCCAATCTGCATCCGGCGATGAAGCAGGTACAGGGCGTGCGGCGCGAACTGCGCATGCGGACGATGTTCAATCTGCTGGGGCCGCTCACCAATCCGGCGCGGGCTTCAGGGCAGGTGGTGGGCGTGTATTCGCTCGAATTGGTGGAGAAACTGGCTGAGGCTTTGAGCATGCTCGGGCTGCAGCGGGCGCTGGTGGTGCATGGGCTTGACGGGTTGGACGAAATCACGATCACGGGCAAGACGCGTGTGGCGGAGGCGCGGGATGGGGCGGTGCGGTCGTATGAAGTGGAGCCGGAAGAATTCGGTATGAAGCGTGCGCCGCTGCAGGAGATTTCTGGAGGGGACGCGGCGGAGAATGCGGCCATCATTCGGGCCGTGCTCGGTGGGGAAAAGTCTGCGCGGCGGGATGTGGTGCTGTTGAACGCGGCGGCGGCGCTGGTCGCAGCGGGCAAGACCGATCATATTGCGCAGGCGGTGCCGATGGCGGCGCAGGCAATTGATTCGGGAGCGGCGGCTGGGAAACTGGAGGGGCTGGTGCGGTTCAGTTCTGGAAAGTAAGGGCTGCGACTCAGCGGCTCGGAATTGGTTCGTCGCCTTATTCCAGCCTTGTCATCCTGAGGAGCGTTCTTGGCGACGAAGGATCTCTGCACTTTGCCGGCACTATTAGTGCTGCCGGCAAGTTGCATAGGTCCTTCGGCCCGCAAAAAACGCGGGCCTCAGGATGACAAGTCAGGGATTATTGCGCGGTGTTTGGAACCTTGGCAGTGTATGGAACCTTGGCGGTGTTTGGAACCTTGGCGGTGTATGGAACCTTGAACGTGTTATTGGTTAAGTCGCTTTCGGGTACGCTGCCGTCGTTGACGTCGACCTCGGTCGGAGTGGCGGGAGTTTCGATGCGGATGGTGGCCTTGCTCTTGGCGCGGACTTCGAGGCGTTTGGTGGTTTCTCCGTTGGCGAATTTTACGATGACGGGGACTTCGGCGCCGGCTGTGCCAAGATTATCGACCGTGACGGCGGTGACGAAGGTTTCTGTCAGCGTCTTGCGCGGGGACACCGCTTCGACTTTGAAATCGGGCAGGCCGCGGTCGCGGTAGATCCAGTCGTCGAAGAACCATTCCAGATCGCGCGTGGTTTGCGCGGAGATCAGGCGGGGCATGTAGGAAGGGTCTTTATCCTGCTCGGGTTTGTAGGCGGATATGGCTTTCTTGAGCGCAGCGTCGCCGATCATGTCGCGCAGCATCCACCACACGCACATTGCTTTGCTGCGGTAGAGTTCTTCGCTCGCGGTGTTTACCAGGGAGTCGTGAGTTGCGTCTTCGGGCTTCGGTGCGGAACTTTCCATTGCGAGGAATGCCGATCGATGCAGTCCCATGTAGTCGAGCGCGGCCTGGCGATTTTTCTCGTGCTCGAGATAGAGCGCTTGCGCGAAGTGGGCGAGGCCTTCTTCGATCCACGGACGCGGCGAGGAGAACGATGCGTGCGTGAGCTGATGGGCAGCGACCAGGCCAGCGAGCTTCGGATCGGCGTTGGCGAGCGGAGTAAGGAGCAGCGCACCGCTCTCGAACGGTGCGGCATTGGGGTCGGGAAGATCGGCGGTCCGCGCCTTTTCACGCTGCGGGCCGAACCAGTCGCTGACAAACGATGAGACCTTCTCGGCGGCGTCGGCGTAAGCCTCGGCCGCGGTTGCGTGCGAGGGCAGGTTGAAAACCATGATGGCCGGACGATCCACGACTCCGTAGTTGGCGATCACCCAGGTTGGCGCTGACTGATCGAGTTCATCGTAAGAGCATTGGGCCCAAGGCAACTTCTGTGTCCCTTCGCGGGTAACGCCTTGCATGCCTTTTCCGCTGCACAGCATGCTGGCGGAAGCGGCATCGCCGGTGAAGTCGGGATCCTGAAACGAAGTTTTCATGCGCGCGCCCGCTTCGCGCGCCTTCCATCGCGCCAAGACCTCGAACAGTTCGGTGCCTTCCGATAGGTTGGCGACTTCCGTGGCGATGGGATACCACGCCACGTATCCCGCGCCGCGGACTGCGGTGAAGCTCGGGCTGATCTGATCCCAATCGCTGCCTTGGGCTGTATCTTCCGGTGTGCCGATGCGGGTTAAACGTGTGGCGTCGAGGACGATGATGCCTTCGTAGGCGATATCGAGATCGACCGTGGCGTGCGGATCGACTGGTTGCGGGAGAGTTACGATCGCTTCAGACAAGGCTCCGGTGTGGTCGATGTCGGAAGTGTAGGTTTGCATGACGAACTGCACGGATTTGTCGCCGACTCGAATGGCGCGCCAGTCGAGCGATGAGGAGATCTGGAGGACCGCGATCTTTTGTGGACTCGAAGTGTCGTTGCGCAGCGTGATTTTACCGCGGACTCCCAGGCGGTGCTGGTCGGGTTCGACGCGTAGGTTGAGGTCGTAGTTGGTGATGGAGAAGGCTTCGCGATCCAGGGAAAAACCAAAGCTTGCACCACAGAGGACACAGAGGAAAGTCAACAACCTTAGAAAACGCCGATTCAGGAGCGACGGGCAAACAGCAGGTCCCTCGACTACGCTGGATTGCCTGCTACGCAGGCGATCCGGCTCCGCTCGGGATGACAGCGGGGATTTATTCCGGCCAGTCGTTAGACAGGACTTCATTCTTTATCCGATGAGGGTTGGCCTGCGCGGCGCTGCCTGACGATTTCGTACATCACGACTGCGCCGGCGACCGACACGTTGAGCGAGGGGACTTTGCCGAGCATGGGGATGGAGACCAGGAAATCGCACTTGCGCTTGACCAGATCGTGCAGGCCCTTGCCTTCGGCTCCGAGGACGACGGCGCAGTCCATTTTGTAGTCGAGCGCGTCGTAGGTTTGCGGGGCGCGCTCGTCGAGGCCGACGGTCCAGATGTTGTGGTCTTTGAGTTCTTCCACGGTGCGGGCGATGTTGGTGACTTTGGCGATGGGAAGATGCTCGCTGGCTCCGGCGGAAGCTTTGGTGACGGTGCCGGTGACGGCGGCGGCGCGCCGCTCGGGAATGACGATGCCATTGGCTCCGGCGGCGTCGGCGGTGCGGAGAATGGCGCCGAGATTGTGCGGGTCTTCCACGCCGTCGAGGACGACAAGGAGCGAGTAGTCGCCGCGCTTGGCGGCGATCACGTCTTCGAGATCGTTGTATTGTTTGGCGGAGGTGACGGCGACGACTCCCTGATGGGCGGCGGTTCCGGCCATGCGGTCGAGTTCCGTGCGCAGCAGAAAGCGTACCGGGATGCCGAGCTTGCGGCATTCTTCGATGACGCGCTGCAGGCGGAGATCGTGGCGCTCTTTGGCCATGCCGACCCATTCGAAGGAGCGTCCGCGGGCCTTGAGGGCTTCGGTAACGGAGTTGATGCCGTAGATGTAGTGCATGAATGGATTAGTGTATCGCGGAGGAGGCAGCTTCCAGCTTCCAGCTTTTTAGCTCTTAGCTTTTAGCTAAACGCTGCCGCTTAGGAATTCTACAAGGGCGCTTGGTTCGGGGCGGTCGGTGTAGTCTTCGTTGGCTGACGCGTAGAGGATCGTGTGCTCGCTGTCCAGGATGAAAGTTGCGGGGATGGGTAGCTCCCAGCTTTCGTCGCCGTTGGTGAATGGCAAGTTCACGAAGGCGCGGCGGAAAACGGCTTCCTGAGCGGGCGGGACGCGATAGGTCAGGCCGAACTGGCGCGCGACCTGGTTGCCGGCATCGGAGAGCAGAGGGAAGCGGAGCTTGTGCTGATCGCGCATGAAGAAGGACTGCTTTACGGTTTGTGGAGAGATGGCGACTAGCGTCGCGCCGGCTTGTTCGATTTGCGGCAGGATGAGATTGAAGGCTTCCATCTGTCCGACGCAGAACGGGCACCAGCGGCCGCGAATGAATGAAACGACGAGGCGGCCTTTGGCAAGCAGGTCGGGCGAAGCGACCGGCTGGCCATTATGGTCAAGAAGCCGGAATTGTGGCGCTTTGGCTCCGACAGGAAGAATGTTGGCGGCGAGATGTCGAGCTTTGAGTTCCGCAACGGCTTGGGCGTGGACGGCCAGAGTTTCTGCAGGAACGTATTTCGCGATTAGCGCTTTGCGTTCGGCGTAGATTTCGCTCAGGGGGCGTAGATCAGAGGTAGCGGCCGCTTCTTCGAGGGATCGCCATTTCATGGAGATAGTTTAGCGGGTTGGGAACGGACTGCACTGGTGTCGAATTCCCACGTCTCGCAAAACCGGCGAGACGTGGGGCATCCCTTGTTTCGAGATAGGCGCGCTAGTTCTGCTGGAAGATGTATACCGCTCCTTCGTAGTCGATTCCGTTGCGGGTGGCGCCTTCGGCACCGACTACGATTATGTTCCCGCTGATGACGACGGCGCGCAGGCCGAAATCATCGGTATTGGTTTCATCGGAAGGAATGATGGTGGAGTTGGGAGTGGAGGTATTCTGCCAGCCATCTGCAGGCTCGTCGTAGAGGGCGAGACCACGAATGCCCTGGAAGATGCCACCGTACTCGACGATGCGAGAGCCCGCTTGAGCAAGGAGTTTAGTCCAGTTTCAATTTGTAGGTCAAGGCGAAAGGGCGGAGTTTCGTGTTCAGCAGAACAAGCGGAATGGCGTCGAACCGGGCGGTTAGGTTGGGGTTTGACCGGCCGAAAAACCGCGTGATACGGTAATCAGTCACCCGTTCTCAAATTCATGCATTCCGGCAGAAGATGTTTGGCAAACCAGATCCTGCCCCGCTGATTGAGGTTCAACTTGTCATCCGTTGAGGCGACGCCCGCCGTCATCACAGCTAACATCCGTAAAACTGCGCTCAACGCCGTCCATCGCCAGATGGGCGCGAAGATGGTGGAGTTCAACGGCTGGGACATGCCGGTGGAATATCCCGCGGCGATCGGCTGCGGCATTATCAAAGAACACATGGCAGTGCGCACCGGCGCGGGTATTTTCGACGTCAGCCACATGGGCGATATTCGCCTGGCGGGGCCGCAGGCGCTGGCCGCGGTGCAGCACATTTCGATGAACGACGCGTCGCGGCTGGCGATTGGGCAGGCGCAATATTCGGCGCTGCTTTATCCCGAGGGAACGTTTGTGGACGATGTGATCGTCCACCGGCTCGGGGAACAGGAATATCTGCTGGTGATCAATGCGGGAACGCGCGAAAAAGATTTCAGCTGGGTGCGCGAGAACACGCGGCAGTTCGATTGCGCGGTGGAAAATCTCTCGGACGATTTCACGCAGATCGCGATCCAGGGGCCGAAGGGCGTGAATCTGTTGCAGAAACTGACGGACGCGGATTTGAGCGCGGTGAAGTTTTATTGGGTGACGCGCGGGCGGATGTGCGGGCTGGAAAACATTCTGATGGGCCGCACCGGATATACCGCGGAAGATGGATTTGAGATTTACATTCCGGCGGACGAAGCGACCAGTGCGCGGGTGTGGAATGAGATTCTGGCGGCAGGCAAGGAGTTCTGTGTGGTGCCTTGCGGCTTGGGAGCGCGCAACACGCTGCGGCTGGAAGGCAAGCTGCCGCTCTATGGTCACGAGATTTCCGATACCATAAATGTTTGGGAAGCGGGACTGGATCGCTTCTGCAAAATGGAGAAGCCGGAGTTTTTGGGCCGTGCGGCTCTGGAGCGGGCGAAGGTTGCGGGAGTGACGCGATCGCTCGTTGGCCTGGAGATGACCGAGCGCGGTATTGCGCGTGATGGATACAAAGTGCGGGGCCCTGAGGGACGTGAGATTGGTTATGTGACGAGCGGGTCACCTTCGCCATTCTTGAAAAAGAATATTGCGCTGGCTTATGTTCCGGTGGAGTTTGCGGCGGTTGGTACGGAAGTGAAGGTGGAGATTCGCGGTCAGGGTGTTGGCGCGGTGGTGGTGCCTACGCCGTTTTATAAGAGGCCGAAAAAAAGCACTTAACACAAAGGACACAGAGTTTCACAGAGGATTTCGCTAGAAGCTGGCGGCTAGGAGCTAGAAGCTTTTATGATTTATCCCACGGATCGCAAATATACGAAAGAGCATGAGTGGATTCAGGTCAACGGCAACACGGCGACGATTGGCATTACCGATTATGCGCAGGAGTCGCTGGGGGACATCGTTTTTGTGGAGGCTCCGAAGGTTGGGGCTGAACTGGTCGCCGGGAAGACTTTCGGTACGGTTGAGTCGGTGAAAGCGGTTTCAGACTTGTTTGCGCCGGCTTCGGGGACGGTCACAGAAGTTAACGCGGCGTTGGCGACTGCGCCCGAAAATGTGAATAAAGATCCTCACGGTTCGTGGATGCTGAAGCTGACGCTGAAGAATCCTGGCGAACTGGACGGCCTGCTTTCCGCCGCCGACTACGAGAAGTTTGTGGCGGAGGAAGCGGGACATTAAGGATTTCCGATTGTTGATCTGCGATTGACGATTGGCATGCCTTTCGCGATCGAAAATCGGCAATTCAAAATCGACAATTCTTATGCGCTATCTACCTAAATCTCCTGCCGACCGCGAAGCTATGCTGAAGACCATTGGCCGCGGATCGGTTGACGAGCTGTTTGCCCAGATCCCGGCTGAATCGCGTTTGCAGCGCGATCTCGACATTCCGCGGCAGATGGCGGAGTCCGAAATCGTCGAGTACTTCCGGCAGCGTTCGCGCGAAAACGGCGAAGGCTATACCAGCTTTCTGGGCGCGGGCGCCTATTACCATTACCGGCCCATCATTATTGATTCGCTGATTTCGCGCGGCGAGTTTTTGACCGCGTACACGCCGTATCAGGCCGAAATTTCGCAGGGCACGCTGCAATCGATTTTCGAGTTTCAGACGATGATCTGCGAGTTGACGGGAATGGAGGTAGCCAACGCTTCCATGTATGACGGGTCGACTGCCGCGGCCGAGGCTGTGATGATGGCCGTTCGTCTGACCGGACGGCGGTCGGTGGTAGTGGCGAGCAGCCTGCATCCGGAGTATCGCGAGGTGCTGGCGACGTATGCCACGCATCAGGGCATGCCGCTTTCGACTGCGGGATTCAGCGACGACGGCCGCGTGAAGCTCACCGAGCTAGAGAAATTAATCACGGCCGAAACGGCGTGCGTGCTGATCCAGTCTCCAAACTTTTTCGGCACGATTGAGGATGTGGCCGCGATCGCTGACCTTGCGCATCGGCGGGGCGCGATGTTGGTCGTCTCGATCGCCGAAGCGGTATCTCTGGGAATTGTGGAACCGCCGCGGCAGGCGGACGTGATCGCCATGGAAGCGCAGTCGTTCGGAGTGCCTCTCGGTTTTGGCGGGCCTTACTGCGGGGTGATCGCGACTCGCGAAAAAAATGTGCGGCAGATGCCGGGACGGCTCGTTGGACAGACCGTCGACAAGCAGGGAAGGCGCGGGTTCGTGCTCACGCTGGCCACGCGCGAACAGCACATTCGGCGCGAGAAGGCGACCTCGAACATCTGCACGAACCAGGCGCTGGTCGCGCTCATGGTCAACATCTTTATGACCGTTTACGGCAAGGTTGGTTTGAAGGAATTGGCGAAACAGAATCTGGCGAAGGCTGCGTATGCCGCCGGCCAGTTTGCCCGGCATGGAACAATTCTTTTCTCAACTGCGCCCCGGTTCAACGAGTTTGTGGTTGAAACCAGCGAGGAACCTTCTGCAATCAATTCGCGGTTGTTGGGGCACAAGATTGTCGGAGGACTGCCGCTGAAGAAGTTTTATCCCGAACTGGGGAATGCCGCGTTGTGGTGCTGCACGGAATTGACGGCGCGATCGGCCATTGACACGGCTGTTGGCCTGGTAGCGGAGAGCGAACGGTCGGTGCGCTCGGCCAAGGAAGAAGTGGAAGAGGTGGTGCGATGAACAAAACCGGTCCTAAGGCTTCGCTCCACGTCAATCAGAACGAAGGCTTGATTTTTGAGAAGTCGTCGCCGGGGAAGGCCGCCTGGAAGCTGCCGCCGCTTGATGTTCCGGACGTTGATACGGCGAAGCTGCTGGGCGCGGCGGAAAGAAGAGATCTTGGCCACATGCCGGAAGTCAGCGAGATCGAAATCATCCGGCATTTCACGCGCCTGTCCACGTGGAATTATGCGATTGATCTGGGCATGTATCCGCTGGGATCGTGCACCATGAAGTACAACCCGCGGGTGAATGAAGCCGTTGCGCGGGTGGAGGGAATTGCGAACGCGCATCCCTATCAGCCCGGAAAAATTTCGCAGGGGGCACTGCACATCATCAAGACGCTCAGCGAATGCCTGATCGAAATCACCGGCATGGATGCAATCACGCTGCAACCGGCCGCGGGCGCGCATGGCGAGATGACGGGACTTCTGATGGTGCGGGCGTATCACCAGTCGAAGGGGAATGCGCGAAAGAAAATTCTGATTCCGGACTCGGCGCATGGAACGAATCCCGCGACGGCGGCGATGGTCAATTACGCGGTGGAGAATCTGAAATCGGATGGGCGCGGCATGGTCGACATCGGTGCGCTCGCAGCGCAGATGAACGAAGACGTCGCCGCGCTGATGCTGACTAATCCCAATACGCTGGGCGTGTTTGAACAGGACATCCACCGGATCGCAGAAATTCTTCATGCCAAGGGCGGCTTGCTCTACATGGATGGCGCGAACATGAACGCGCTGGTGGGCAAGGCGCGTCCCGGAGATTTTGGCGTTGATCTGATGCATCTGAATTTGCATAAGACCTTTTCCACTCCGCATGGCGGCGGTGGACCGGGATCGGGACCAGTGGCGGTGAAACAGATTCTGGAGCCGTTCCTGCCTGCGCCCGTGGTGGTGGCGAATTCTGACGGCACGCTTGGGTTCGACTACCACCGTCCGCATTCTGTGGGGCGGGTGCGTGCGTTCTATGGCAACTTTGGAATGTTCGTGCGGGCGCTGGCTTACATTCAGGCGAACGGGCCCGACGGCTTGCGGCAGACGACCGAAGACGCGGTGCTGAATGCGAATTACATTCGCAAGGGTCTGGAGGGCGCGTACGATCTGCCGTACGCCACGCCGACCATGCATGAGGTGGTATTCAGCGACAAGCTGCAGGCAAAGAAGGGTGTGCGCACCATGGATATTGCCAAGCGGCTGATCGATTACGGATTTCATCCTTACACCACGGCGTTTCCGCTGATCGTTCCCGGTGCGCTGATGATTGAGCCGACGGAGAGCGAATCGAAGGAAGAGATGGATTTGTTTGTCGAAGCGATGAAGTCGATCGCAGACGAAGCCGAGAATGAGCCACAGACGATTCTGGATGCGCCACACTCCACGCGGGTTTCGCGGCTCGATGAAACCGCTGCGGCGCGGAAACCTGTGCTGCGGTGGAAGCCAAACTGATTTTCGATTCTCGATTTCCGATTGAAAATCATGATCGACCACGGTGAACTTTTTCAATCGGCAATCGTAAATCGGAAATTGGCAATTGCCTTTTCCGTTTCCTCCTCTGTGTTCCTCGGTGGCCTCTGTGGTTAAATCCTGATATTGCCCACAGTCACAAAAACTGCGCGAACTGGTGCGTCGGCGGGAATCTTTTCGTCCACTGAAAAGCGCAACTCCGTCGTTTGTTTGCTGCTTGCGGTAGTTACGCTGGCGCTTTATAACCCCGTCAATCGGCATCCCTTTGTGAATTATGACGATGACCGGTACGTCACGGAGAATGCGCACGTCCGCCAGGGATTGACCGGCGAGACGATCGCCTGGGCGCTGACTTCGACCGAACAGGCGAATTGGCATCCGCTGACCTGGATGTCGCATGCGCTCGACTACTCTCTGTTTCGTCTGAATCCCGCCGGGCATCACTTCACCAGCATCGTGCTGCACGCGCTGAACGTGGTGCTGCTGTACTTGATTCTGATGTGGGCGACCGGGAGGTTCGGGCCGAGTCTGTTCACGGCAGCGTTGTTTGCGTTGCATCCCATCAACGTGGAATCGGTGGCATGGGTGGCGGAGCGGAAGAATGTTTTGTGCACATTTTTCTTTCTGCTGGCGCTCTGGGCTTACGGCTGGTACGCGCGAAAGCCAGACTGGAGGCGGTATTTGGCGGTTACGGCGTTGTTCGCTGCCGGACTTGCCTCCAAACCGATGGTGATCACGTTTCCGTGTGTTTTATTGCTGCTGGATTTCTGGCCGCTTCGACGTGCGGGAAATGCAGACGGCGCTCCAAGCTCATCTTCGCTTCCGTGGTTGCGTCTTCTGATTGAGAAAGTGCCATGGCTTGCGCTGTCGGCGATCAGCGCGGTGATCACGCTGCGCGCGCAACAATCGGGCGGCGCGGTGCGGACCGCTGCGGAAGTTTCTTTTGCCGTGCGGCTTGCCAATGCGGTCTACGCCTATGCCGTGTATTTGTGGAAGATGGTTTGGCCGGCGCGCCTGGCGCCGTTGTATCCGCATCCGGGAGATTCGTTGGCAGCGCGGCAAGTTGCGGTTGCAGCGCTGGTTCTGATGGTTATCAGCGGGGCGGTTTGGAGATTCCGCAATCGGCGCTACTTGCTGGTCGGATGGTTGTGGTTTCTGGGAACGCTCATACCGGTCATCGGGCTGGTACAAGTCGGTGAGGCCGCGATGGCCGACCGCTATGCCTACATTCCGTTGATCGGTGTTTTCGTGATGGTTGCTTTCGGCGTTGCCGATTTTGCGGAGAGCCGAAAACTCAGCCGATGGGCAGGGGCGTGTGGTGCGGTGATTCTGATCGCGTTCGCCTATGCGACTCACAAGCAGATCGGCTACTGGCAGAGCAATGTCGATTTGTGGTCGCATGCGATCGCCGTCACGCAGGCCAATTTTGTGGCGGAAGACAATTTGGGAGGGGCGCTGATTCTGGAAGGCAAAGAGGAGGAAGCGCGTGCACATTTTGAAACGGCGGAACGCATCAATCCAAAAGATCCCATGAGCCGCAGCAATCTGGGAACGTATTTTCAGACGCACAACCGTCTGCCCGAGGCCGTGGCGCAATATAAAGCTGCGCTCGATCTGACTTCCGATCCCGGATTGCTGGCGCAAACTCATGCCAACCTGGGTTCGGCTGAGCGCGTGCTGGGAGAAAACGAACAGGCGCGTCGAGATTTCGAGGAGTCGCTTCGGCTGAATCCGAATCAGTTTAATGCATGGCTGGGGGAGGGACTGCTGGCACGACAGGGAGGCAAGATCGAAGAGGCGATCACCGATCTGTCGCATTCGCTTGACCTTCGGCCGAGCGCGCAAGGTTACTTCGAATTGGGGCGAACGCTGGAACAGGCGGGACGATCAGGTGATGCGCTGAATGCTTATGAACAGGCCTTGAAACTTGCGCCTGACGATGCGGACGCGCAAAAAGCCGCGGACGCTCTGCGCCCGCGGCCATGAAATCGCCGGAAATGGTTCCGCATGCTATTTGGCGGTGATCGCGATTGACGCGCTCGTGGTCTCCCAATCCATGTGCAGTTTGCAACCGCTGCCGGTCTTGTCGTAGGCGATCGTGAAGTTCTCCATGGGCGAAGGCAGTTGGGAGACTTTCATGTCCGCCCGCACCAGTTCGTCGCTCTCGTACTTGTAAGGGATTCCCCACTCGCCGGTTTTCTTGTTGATGATCAGCGTCCACTTGTCGGCGTTCGGGATGGTGAAAATGGTGTAGCTCCCCGCAGGCACGGCCTTGCCACCGACGGTGATGTCGCTGGAGGTGGCAAACGTTGTGGCTTCGTTTGCACCGGCGCGCCAAACTTCGCCGAAGGGCACGAGTTCGCCGAAGATTTTTCGTCCTTTCATGCGGGGGCTGGAGTAGTCGGTCTTGATGGTTTTGCCTCCGCCGAGATCGCAGGATGCCGAAGCGGGAGGGCTGGGGCGCTTAGACTTGTCGGACTGGGCGAAAGACGAGGCGGACATCACGAGAGCGAGAAGCGTGAGCAGAGCGATTCTTTTGTGCATAATTTCTCCTAGCGGCAGTTGGGATGACAAGAGCTTTAGACGTTGGCGAATGTTTTTCGTGAGCATTATGCGTCACAGGGCGGCGCGGTTACAATCGTCCGATGCCGGTATTCGACGAGAAGCAGGAAGAGTTGGAACACTACGAGACGATGATGGGGGTTCCGCGCGGGCGGCTTGCCGTCACCATGGATAGCATCACCGACGCTATGGCCCTGGTTGGGCAACACGGCGTGTATTGCCAGAGCCAGCGCTGGCCCGGCCGACCGGTGATGGACATTCAGCTCATTATGAAAAATCTGAGCGATGCGAAAGAGCTCATTCAGAGCGTGATGCAGGAGCTGAAAAAGCCGCCGAATGATTCTGCATCGTCCGATGCAGGTTCGCATCTTTAGCGGGAAAGCGTGGAGGAAACGGTATGCGTAGAAAAGCGGCAGCGGCAGTTTCTATCATGACATTGTGTTTCGCGGTGACGTCGGCGATCGCACAAACTGCTCCAGCGGCACAGACGACATTGAGCCCGCAGGAGCGGGAGTTCGCGGTGCAGGAGTTTACCAGGACGCGTGATAATTTTCTGAAGTCGATAGCCGGCCTCTCGCAGAAGCAGTGGACGTTCAAGCCGGCCCCGGACCGCTGGTCCGTCGCGGAGGTCGCGGAACACATTACGGTCGCGGAAACGACGATTTTCGGGCTGGTGCAAAGGACGATGCAATCGCCAGCCGCGCCGGAGAAGCGCGAGCAGGTGAAAGGCAAGGATCAAATGATTCTGGAGCGAATGCCCGACCGCAGCCACAAGGCGCAGGCTCCCGAAATTCTGCGTCCCACAGGCCGTTTTGCGACTGAGGCGGATCTGGTGAAAGCGTTTGAGACGGCCCGCGCTGCGAACATCGAATATGTGCGCACGACCAACGACGATTTGCGCGATCACTTCTTCGATCATCCGGTATTCGGAACCTTGGATGGCTATCAATGGCTGCTGCTGATTTCAGCTCACAGCGCGCGGCACACCGCGCAAATTGAGGAAGTCAAGGCCGATCCGAACTTCCCGAAGGACTAATCGATTCTGGCTGTGTCACTCGTAGATTTATGGTTTGACGGTGACCATCACCACGCCGTGAGACGCCACCGGCGCTGAGAACTTGCCGGTGAGCTTTCCGAGATCCTTGTGCTGCCAGAGATCGTGCACCGAAGCGGGGATGCTGGAGGGATAGCCGAGTTGCTCCCATGTGACGGAGATCTCATGCTCTGCGCCGCTGCGATTCAGTAGAATTACCGCTCGGCCGCCGTCTTTCAATTGCTTCGCCCAAACTTCAAAGTCTCCATCCTTGGCGACGCGCTCGCCTTCGCGGCCGAGCGGGTCCTGATCGACCGCGATCACTTCCTGGTTGGTAAGAATGTCGTGGATTTCCGGACGCATGCTGCGCAGATCGTTGCCGGCGATCAAGGGAGCGGCCAGGATCGCCCAGAGACTGAAGTGAGAACGGTATTCCACGTCGGTCATTTTGCCGTTGCCGACTTCAAGCATGTCGGGATCGTTCCAGTGTCCCGGACCGGCGTAGGATTGCAATCCCACCTGCTGGTCGAGAATCGACAACACGCCGTTTGAGCAGCAACTGCCATCGGGCCATTTTTCCTTGCCTCCCCATCGATCCTGGATATCGCCGGTGCTTCGCCACAGGTTACCGCCCACTTCTTTGCCCCACAGCCACGGCTTGGCCGTGCCCCACTCGCAGATGCTCAGCACAATGGGGCGGCCGGAAGCGTCGAGGGCGGCGCGCATATTAGCGTAGGAAGCGCGAGCATCCTGTGTAGTGGTGTTGCACCAGTCGTACTTCAGGTAGTCCACGCCCCAGGCGGCGTACTGTAGTGCATCCTGATATTCGTGGCCAAGCCCGCCCGGACGGCCGGCGCAGGTCTTGGAGCCGGCATCGGAATAGACCCCGAACTTCAATCCCAGCGAATGAATGTAATCGCCGAGCGCTTTCATGCCGTGGGGAAAACGCTGTGGATCGATAACGATGTTGGCTTTGGAGTCGCGGCTGACCTGCCAGCAGTCGTCGATGTTGACGTAAACATATCCGGCATCTTTCATGCCGGTCTTCACGACTGCGTCAGCCATCTCTTTGATCATGTCTTCGTTGACGTTGCAGCCGAACTTGTTCCAGGAATTCCAGCCCATGGGCGGAGTGAGTGCGAGACCGGGGGAGACGGGCTTGGATTCCTGCGCGAAAAGAGCTGCGGTTGCCAAAAATAAGGAGAAGAGTATGCGGAGGGCAATTTTCATCGGAACGTTGTATCAGAAGCGCCCCCACAGTGGCGAGGGTATACTTTGAGCTCCATTTACGATGCACTATCCTACGCTTTCAGGCTCACTGTAGATCATAGAATATAAGCATGTTATACCAATATTGCATATTATTACATCTTGATGTAATATTTTGAGTGAGGTAAGGAGTGACCATGTCCAACACAAATCTCCGAAATGTCCGCAAGCAACGGGGCTGGAACCAACAAGAGACCGCCCGTCGTCTGGGAGTCTCGCAAACATTGGTTTCGTTCTGGGAACGTGGTGCGCGTAAAGTTCCTTTCCGGCGATTGACCCAACTGCGGCAATTGGGGATGGAACTCAATCCCCTTGAGCTACCGATGCGAAACATGGTGAGCCCGCGCGAGGTGGATTATGCGCAAGAACTCTCAAACTTGGGCTATCCCGGGTTCGCACATTTTCAGGGTGGAGAGCCAAATTGGAATCCAGCAGAACTGCTGGTTCACGCTTTATCGGAAAAGAATCTGGACCGGCGTGTCGCGGAAGCTTTGCCTTGGCTTGTACTGCGCTACTCAGAGATGGATTGGGGCTGGGTGCATCGCGAGGCAAAGCTGCGCAATTTACAGAATCGCCTAGGGTTCACAATTGTACTGGCTAAGAAGCTCGCTGTCCAAAAGCAAGAGCTCGAGGTGGCTGCCCGACTCGAAAGGCAAGAGGAATCGCTGCGGGAGTCTCTACTTGCCAAGCAAGATACGTATTGCTGTGAGGGCATGACGCAGGCGGAGCGCAAATGGTTGTCGACGCGGAGACCGATTGAAGCATCCACATGGAATGTCCTCTCTGATCTCCAATCTGCATACCTCACACATGCCTGACGCTGAGCGCATTCCCGAACCGTGGGGTTCGTTTCTTAGAGGGAACTCGACAATATCGCTACCGATCCAGTGGATTTCCACTGTATCGGTGGCTTCGTTGTCACTAGAAAATACGGGTCCCAGCGCGAGACCAGAGACGTCGATGTTCTGTCGATTACGCCCAACGTGCGACAAAATGATTTTCTGAACCGGGCTAGGGAGGGTTCAGGGCTACATCGGAAATACCGGGTGTATCTTGACTTGGTTGCGGCCATTGATGCTTTATCCCTAGGATTACGAAGCTCGACTCACTGAGATGTACCCGGGCGAGTTGAATCACGTTCGACTGTTAACACCTGAAGCACACGATCTCGCTTTGATGAAGCTTGGACGGAACATTGAACGTGATCGGGGAGACGTCAAGTTCCTCGCCCGTCAGGGGTTCATCACTCCCGAAGAACTCAAGCGCCGATATGAGAGGGAAATGCGACCCTACATTACCCAGCCGGAACACCGTTCAGATCCCGTTCTTAATCTCTGGGTTGAAATGATCGTAAGCGTCCGGTGTGAACCGTGTTGACAAGCCTCCAGATTTAAGTGTCCACGAAGATTGGACGTGGACACTTACAGGTTAGGAGTGGGTGGTTGGCGGTGGATTGATCTCATCGGTGAAGATGTCT
>Ga0302324_100004657_pt1 | contig 30247 bp, 24 predicted proteins | sample Palsa_T0_1_FD_201949 | JGI IMG/M metagenome (GOLD analysis project Ga0302324, IMG submission 201949) | Peat permafrost microbial communities from Stordalen Mire near Abisko, Sweden - Palsa_T0_1 | ecosystem: Environmental > Terrestrial > Soil > Palsa > Peat permafrost | place: Sweden: Abisko...
CGCGCGGATCGACGAGCCGGAGAAAAACTGGAAATTCAGCTCCGCGGATATCGCGGAGCGCGGCTTCTGGGATGACTACAGGAAGGCATATGAGGAATGTATCGCCGCGACGAGCACCAAACATTCTCCTTGGTACGTCGTTCCCGCTGACGACAAGGAAAACGCCCGCCTGATCGTGTCGCAGATCGTTCTCGACACCCTAGACGATCTGAAGATGGCTTACCCTAAGGTAACCGCCGGGCGCCGCAAGGAATTGCTGGCGATCCGCAAACAACTCGAGAAGTGACTGTTCGAGCGCGCTGAACCGAAAACAAGGGCGGTATGCGATTTTTCAAGCCGCGATGTCATGGACGTGAACATCGTGTGCTGCGTGCGTTCGTAGAACCCCCAGCGCTGTCTCCTCTTCGCCGGCGTTGCGCACATTCACCCAGAGCAGCAGTCCGCCGCGCGCGAGCTGCTCTTGAACCCGGGCGGCATGCCGTTCATGCATCAAACGGCCTAGCGCGGCACCGAGCATGCCTCCCGCACCCGCCGCAATCAGGACGGGTACCACAGCGCCGGTCCCAATCAGGACGAGAGCGCCTACCGCAGCGAGTGCTGGGGCTGGCAGATAGTCCGCTTCGAGGCGCGAAGCCTTCGAAAAGAAAGTCTCTCGGGGCGTTTTCGGATCGTCCTCAACTTCTCTGACCTTCTGATATCTATGACCAAGCTTCTCCACGATCGCCGCCTCGCTGGCCAAAACCGAGAATGCGGCGCGATCGAAACCGCGTGTCTGAAGTTCGTACACCGCTTTATCGAGTTCGTCGGCGTTGCTGAAGGCTGCGACAACTTCTCGGATTGTATCTGGCACTGAATCATCTCCTCGATTTCGTCGGTGGCTATTGGAAAAAGTCATGAAAGTATCTCCCATGCATGCCGCGCTATCTGCTCGTCTTCCTGAGAGGGGAGAACGCACACCACACAACGCGGACCGATATGGTTGATCGGATTTCTAGCAGCGCCGCTATGACCATCTTTCAGGCCGACTCCCATCCACGACAACCCTGTGCAAATGTTAGCGCGCACCTCCGCATCGTTTTCTCCAATACCCCCGGTGAAGACGACTATGTCGACTCCGTCCAGCGCCGCAATCATAGCGGCTATCTGTTTGCGTACGGAATAGCAAAACATTTGAATTGCCAGTCGCGCATCGGTGCTCGACGGCGCGGCTTCATGTAGGCGTCGCATGTCGCTGTCGATGCCCGAAATTCCGAAAAGGCCGGAACGGCGGTCGACCAGTTCCTCAAGCTCGGTAGCGCCAAGATTCTTTTCCCGCATCAGGTAGACGAGCACGCCGGGATCAAGTTCACCGCTGCGCGTGCCCATGATGACCCCCCCCGTCGGCGTCAAGCCCATGCTGGTATCGATAGATTTCCCGTTTCTGATCGCCGTAACGCTGGCGCCATTGCCGAGATGGGCGACTATCAGACGTTCGGGCAGATTGTTTCCCAGTTGACGGACGATGGATTCGCACGAGAGCCCATGAAATCCATAACGCTGGATGCCCTCGGACAGCAATTCTTTTGGGAGGGGCAAAACGCGCGCAATATCAGGCAATTCCGCATGGAAGGTCGTATCAAAACAGGCGATTTGCGGCAGTCCCGGAAAATGACCTTGGGCGAGGCGAATGAGGGACATGGCCCCAGGGATATGCAGTGGCGCGAAGGCGCTGGCGGTCTCAAGCGCGCGCAGGACTCCACCGTCGATCAGGCAATGTTGGCGCAGCCTCGGCCCACCATGCACGATGCGGTGACCGATGGCGTCTGGCGCCGGTAGTTTGGAATCGGTCAGGAGCCTGCCGATGCGGGCGATTACTGTTTGTTGGTTCGGAACGGGGAGTATTTCGGAATGCAGAGCAGTTCCATTCCTCAGGCGGGCGTGAACATTGCTGTCCTTGTCTCCAGTCGAATCGGCCTCGCCTGAAACAAGCAACTCGGCCTGGGCTGGGCCAACGCGATACAAACCGAATTTGAGCGAAGACGAACCGCTGTTCAGGGCGAGTACGTTCAGCGCTGCGCCGCTATTCATCGTGCGCAACTCAGCCAAGCTTTCGTGATCATTGGGTCCAATGCCAGTCGCGCACTTCCGGCATGTCTTCGCCGTGCTCGCTGATATAGAGCTTGTGACGTTCCATGGCCGTCCAGTATCGCGCCTTCGCCATCTCCACCTGCTCGCTGAATCGTGGAACGCGCTCGATGGCGTCCAGCGCAAGCTGATAGCGATCGAGATTGTTCAGTACGACCATGTCGAAGGGGGTCGTGGTCGTGCCTTCCTCCTTGTAGCCGCGCACATGCATATTGTCGTGATTGTGCCGCCGGTAGGTCAGCTTATGAATGAGTGCGGGGTAGCCATGGAACGCAAAGATCACAGGCTTGTCTGTCGTGAACATCTCATCAAAATCCTGATCTTCCAGCCCATGGGGATGCTCGGACTGTGGCTGCAGCACCATCAGGTCGGCGACATTGACGACCCGGATTCGGATGTCGGGATGATACGCGCGTAGCAACGTCACGGCGGCGAGCGTCTCCAATGTCGGAACGTCGCCCGCGCAAGCCATGACGACATCAGGATCGCCGCAATCATTGCTGGCCCATTTCCAGATGCCGGCGCCGGCGGTGCAATGGCGAACGGCCGAGTCGATGTCGAGCCACTGCCACTCCGGCTGCTTGCCGGCGACGATCAGGTTAATGTAGTTGCGGCTGCGCAGACAATGATCGGCCACCGACAGCAGGCAGTTCGCGTCCGGCGGCAGATAGATGCGCACGATGTCGGACTTCTTGTTCGCGACATGATCGATAAAGCCGGGGTCCTGATGCGAAAAGCCATTGTGATCCTGCCGCCAGACATGCGAGGTGAGCAGATAGTTGAGCGACGAGATCGGCTTGCGCCACGGAATTTTCCGGCTGACTTTCAGCCATTTGGCGTGCTGGTTGAACATCGAATCGATGATGTGGATGAAGGCCTCGTAGCAGGAGAACAGGCCATGGCGTCCCGTCAGGAGATATCCCTCGAGCCAACCTTCGCACAAATGCTCGCTTAGGACTTCCATCACGCGACCATCGACGCTCAGGTTGATGTCGACATCTTCCACAGCGGCCATCCATTCCTTGCCGGACACTTCGTAGACGGCCTCCAACCTGTTCGACGCGGTCTCGTCCGGACCGAAAAGACGAAAGTTCTGCTTGTCGAGATTGAGCTTCATCACGTCGCGCAGAAATGTGCCCAGAACGCGCGTCGCTTCCGCCCTGACGGTTCCTGGTTTGAGCACCGGCAACGCATAATCATGGAAGTGCGGCATCGACAGTGGGCGCAACAATTCGCCGCCATTGGCGTGCGGATTGGAACCCATGCGGCGATGACCCGTCGGCGCGAGTTCAGCGAATTCTTCGCGGAACTTGCCGCATTCATCGAACAATTCCCGCGGCCGATAGCTTTTCATCCAATCTTCAAGTTGCCGCAGATGTCCGGGATTCTCGAAATCCGCGATCGGCACCTGGTGGGCGCGCCACGTGCCCTCGACTGGCTTGCCGTCCACGAATTTCGGACCCGTCCAACCCTTGGGTGTCCGAAAGACGATCATGGGCCAACGCGGACGCTCGACGCTTCCCGTCTTATCGCCAGATCGCGCGGCCGCTTGAATTTGATTTATCTGCGCCAGAACCATATCAAGCGTGCCGGCCAGCGCCTGGTGCATGACAGCCGGATCGTTGCCTGAGATTAAATGTGGCTCATAGCCATAGCCACGCAACAGCTCTGTCAATTCCTGATGGCTGATGCGGGCCAGAACGGTCGGGTTGGCGATCTTGAAGCCGTTGAGATGCAAGATTGGCAGAACGGCGCCGTCGCGTGCGGGGTTCAGGAACTTGTTAGAGTGCCAGCTGGCCGCCAGCGCGCCTGTTTCTGCTTCACCATCGCCAACGATACAGGCGACTATGAGGTCAGGATTGTCGAAAGCCGCGCCATAGGCGTGGAGCAAAGAGTACCCTAACTCACCGCCTTCGTGTATCGAGCCGGGCGTCTCCGGCGATACATGGCTGGGAATGCCGTAAGGCCAGGAAAACTGACGAAAGAGCCGGTGCATTCCGTTGCGGCTGCGCTCAATGGCTGGATAGCGCTCCGTATACGATCCCTCCAGATAGGTGTGCGCCACGATCCCAGGGCCGCCGTGGCCGGGACCGATGACATACATCATGTTCAGATCGTTCTTTTTAATGAGGCGGTTCAGGTGGACATAGAGAAAGTTCAATCCCGGTGTCGTACCCCAATGTCCCAGCAAACGCGGCTTGATGTGCTCGAGCCTCAGCGGCGATTCAAGTAAGGGATTATCCCGCAGATAGATTTGACCGACTGACAGGTAGTTAGCCGCACGCCAATAGGCATGCATTCTCCGGAGGAGATCGGGCGACAGGGGATCGATCACAGGCGTCTCCGGGTTTCGAATGTAGCTCACCTCTCCACCGCGGCTATGCTCCCCATACGCCGTTGCCTTGATCGCGTCGCGGTCGGAACTCTCACTGGTGGCCGGTCATCGGGATCACGCGCTTGAGGATGGCGGCAGGTCCACCTAGTGCGCCATCCGCCGGGATGAGCGCCGCGAGTTCCCAACCTTGCTCTCCTTCGGCATTCAGAACATCGCCCAGGTTGCGCCAATTGCTCGTCGGCACATCAATCGTTCTGTATTCCCATCTCATATCATTGTCCTCTGTCCCCTGATTTTGAAGCCACCGAGGAATTTCGGGCTTTGTCGGACTATTCAGCACATCTGCTGCTCAGACCCTTGCGGTCTTGGAGCACAGAAGGAACCGAAAATCTGATCAATTTTGCTCGGCCGATCCTACCCCGCACGCCCAACGCCTTAACCGCATAAGCGCATAATGGGAAATAAAAGCGCGCAAAACTGGGCGTAATGTTCTCTCGCACGTTGTGTGGTCGGGAATGGGCGCGAACAGAGACGTCCGAATCCTCTTGCGCGACCTCCAAGTATGACGACGGTTCGATCCGTCTCACGAGACGTTTGCAGGCCTATCGACGAGAATTTCTTCGGGCGTTCTCGGTAGGCCGTTTGATCGTGCGGTACGGTTGGGCCGAATAACTCAGCCATCAAAATGCGTTAGGAGCATATCATGTCAACAGACAACCAATTGAAACAGGCAGTCCTCGCGGAACTGGCGTGGGAACCCAGCGTCAATGTGGCCCACATCGGCGTCACGGCAAAGGCAGGCGTCGTAACTCTCACCGGCCACGTCGAAAGCTTTATTGAGAAATACGCGGCCGAGAGAGCTGTGCACCGCGTCAAAGGCGTCAAGGCAGTCGCTGAGGAAATAGAGGTTCAAATTCCCTTCGAGAGAGAACGAGGCGACGAAGCTATCGCAGAGGCGGCAATTGATCGCTTGGCCTGGGACGTCTCTGTTCCGCGTGACGCTGTCTCTGTGAAAGTCGAGAAGGGTTGGATCACCTTGACGGGCGAAGTCGAATGGCATTATCAGAAAGAGGCTGCGGAACAGAATATACGCCGCCTTATGGGCGTTGTCGGCGTATCGAACCAGACAACGATCAAACCTAGGGTCGACACCGCGAACATCAGCGACGACATTGTGCATGCGCTGCACCGTTCCTGGTTTTTCGACCCACAGACCATCAAAGTCACGGCGGACGGCGGAAAAGTGCGGCTCAGTGGCACCGCGCACTCGTGGCATGAACGCCAGGTCGCGGCGTCGACCGCCTGGGCTTCGCCGGGAACTACCGCCGTCGAAAACAACATCACGGTCATGTAACGCATTTTCGGGGCCCGCCGATTGACAGCGACGGGTCCCAACGCCCGGAGGCGAATTGTGGCCAACGCAACCTTAATGGTTCATCTGGAACTTGGCCGTTCGAACGCAAACCTGTTGCTCGCAGCAGGCGATCTTGCGGAAAGCATGCACGCCAGCGTGATCGGAATCGCAGCGTGCCAGACAATGCCGCTTGGCTATGGGGATAAATATTTTTCCGGAGACAGCATCCAGCAATTGCAAGAAGAGGTGGATAAGGAATTCAAAGAGGCTGAAACGGAATTCCTAAAGGCACTTCAACCGCGCGTCAGTACTCTTGAATGGCGTTCCATGGTGACCTTTGTGCCGCCGGCAGACTATCTTGCTCGTGAAGCGCGCTGCGCGGACGTCGTCATCACCGGCGTTACGAAACGCGATTTTCTCGATTCATCGCGGCACACGGACACCATCGATCTCGTCATGCAGCTAGGCCGACCGGTGCTGATAGTTCCTGAAACCACGGGAAAACTGAACCTGAACCGGGTAATCGTAGCGTGGAAAGATACGCGTGAATCGCGACGGGCGGCGCTTGACGCATTGCCCGTCCTGAAACTCGCTACGCATGTTGTAGTTGCCGAGATCGCTACGGAAGAAAACGTTGCAGAAACCCGCAAAGGTCTTGCGGATGTCTTACGATGGCTCGATCGTCATGGGGTCGTCGCGGAAGCCCTCGTAACAGCGTCTGCGGGCAATAACACAAAGCTACTAGGCCTGATCGCCGATCAGCAGGATGCCGATATCATCGTAGCGGGCGCCTACGGCCACAGCCGACTCCGCGAATGGGTTCTCGGCGGCGTGACCAGCGATCTTCTGCTGTGCGCGGACCGTTGCACATTGGTATCCCACTGACCTTATCCCTCTTAGAGTGAGAGACCGCCATGCATGCGATGGTATTAAAGGAGCTTCGGACAGCGCTTGAATGGACAGAACTTTCGGATCGGCAACCCGGTTGGGGAGAAATTCGGGTAAAAGTGGCCGCCTGCGGCGTCTGCCGGACGGATTTACATGTCGTCGATGGCGAGCTGCCAGACCCTCAGCTTCCCATTATCCCCGGTCATGAAATCGTCGGTCGGATTGATGAAATCGGTGCTGGCGTTGAGGGTGTGAGCATGGGTGAACGCGTCGGCGTTCCATGGTTGGGCCATACTTGCGGCATCTGCCCCTATTGTTTGAGCTGCCGGGAGAACCTCTGCGATCGTCCGCTCTTCACCGGTTATACGCGTGATGGCGGCTTCGCGACGGCAGTAATTGTCGATGCGCGTTATGCGTTCCCTCTCGGCGAAAATGGCAGTGACGAGGCGCTTGCTCCATTGCTCTGCGCCGGCCTTATCGGGTGGCGTTCTCTGAAGATCGCTGGTGAGGGCAAGAGACTGGGTCTCTATGGCTTTGGCGCCGCTGCCCATATCGTTGCGCAGGTCGCAAAATGGCAGCGTCGATCCATATTCGCTTTCACAAGGCCGGGAGACGTTGCCGCCCAGGCTTTCGCTAGGCGTCTCGGCGCAGTATGGGCGGGCGGCTCAGACGAAGTGCCCCCCGAGCCACTGAACGCAGCGATTATCTATGCGACGCCAGGCGACCTCGTACCTATGGCGCTCAAGGCGGTACGCAAAGGCGGTCGCGTCGTCTGTGCAGGCATCCATATGAGCAATATTCCAAGCTTCCCCTACGGACTGCTGTGGGAAGAGCGGCAACTCATGTCAGTCGCCAATCTCACGCGGCAGGATGGTCTCGATTTTCTGCGCCTGGCGCCAGAGATCGGCATCGTCACAACGACTACGCGTTATCCGCTTTCCCATGCCAACAAGGCTCTTGCCGATCTTCGCGTTGGCGGGTTCGAAGGCGCCGCAGTTCTTGTGACCTGAACGGGGACAATTCCGACCCATATACAGGACCGCCGACGCAAAGACGGTCGCGTAATTTCGGTGAATTGAATGGAGCTGCATCAGGCCCGACACCGCGGGACTAAGGCCGTCCAACAACTAACGCGCTTGCTTTGTGTTGATTAAAGTGCCGTGGCGCATAGATGGGATGGGTCGGCGCTAATTTTCGATCTCCGACGAGTAGCCGCAGATATTTGCCACCATTTATGCCATGGTATCCGAAATGCGTTTAGCACATGTTTGTAGTGAGTGAGTGGAGGCAAAGTAGTGCCGGCCGTTTTGGGTAAGGAGAGTGAATGCGAATTGCAATTCTCACTGGCGGTGGTGATGTGCCTGGGCTCAACGCTTGCATTAAGGCAATCACCATAGGTGCGGTGCGCCTGGGTTGGGAGGTTGTCGGCTTCCGGCGCGGATGGGCTGGTCCGCTCAATTATAACCATGCAGATGCAGACCAAAGAGAAGGCGAATTGATTCGATTGACTGCTGATCGCGTTCGCACGATTGATCGCTTTGGCGGAACGATGTTGCACACATCCCGCACAAATCCGGGGAAGCTTAAGGCATCCGAGCTGCCTGCTTTCCTCAACGGAAAAATGTCCCGCACCGGCGACAATTTTGACGCGACGCCGCACATATTGCGGGTTTTGGAGGACCTGAAAATTGATGTGCTGATTGCGATCGGTGGCGACGACACCCTTTCTTACGCGGCGCGCTTGCACCACGAGGGCGTGGATGTGATGGCGGTACCGAAAACAATGGATAACGATGTCTTTGGCACGGACTATTGTATCGGCTTTTCAACTGCTGTGTCGCGATCGGTAGAATCTGTTCATGCTTTGCGCACGCCCGCGGGCAGTCATGAACGCATTGCGGTGATCGAGTTATTTGGACGTAATTCCGGCGAGGCAGCGCTGATTACGGGATATCTCGCCGGTCCCGACCGCACCCTAATCGCGGAGGTGCCGTTTAATGTTGGCAAACTTGCGGAGCTACTGGAAGAAGATAGGGCCGCTAACTCGTCGAAATACGCGATGGTTGTCTTGTCCGAAGGCTCGCGCCTCGACAATGGCGAAACGCTTGAACAAGGGCCGCAGGATGCTTACGGCCATCGTAAGCTCGGGGGCATCGGCGAGGTTGTTGGCGCTGAAATTGCGCGGCTGACGGGTACAGGCGTCCTGAATCAAAAACTGGGCTACCTTATGCGTGCCGGTCCGCCTGATACGCTCGATCTAATGGTGGCGAAGAACTATGGTGCGATGGTCGTACAACTCTTGGATGAGGGTAAGCGCGGCTTGATGACAGCACTGTGCGGCGGAAACTATTCGGCCGTATCGGTCGGTAGTTGCGTCCAGGGAACACGACGCGTCGACGTGGCGGCGCTTTACGATGTCGAAGCCTATCGCCCACGCATCGCGCGGGTTACCGGAAAGCCTATGTTTCTTTATTGAAATAGGCCCTTGTATAAATCGCATTGGATAATATCACGGGCCGCCGGTTGAAATTTGAGGCGTCTGGGGGACTATTTCTTGGAGTGATTTTGGCTATAACCAATTGAAAGCGCGCTTGTATTCGAAGCGAATCTAGGCGTCGGATTCTCCAATATGACGATGTTTCCTGTTAAACAGGGAATTGGGGCTACCAAGTCGAGGCGCATCTCGCCAGCCTGAAACGCCTTACGATAGTCATTCGTCCGTGTCAGCCAACCATCCTCCGGTAAAGCCGGCTTGACGCAGCCCCTTCTGGATATAGGAACAGCCGCGCATCAACCGCCATGGCATTTCGCTGCGGTAGTTCTCGATCATCAACACGATCGGGCCCTGGTTCAGACCGAAATGCCTCGGCGAAATCCACCAGCAATCCGGATTGCCGGAGTTGCTCGGGTGCGTCGGATTGAACGAAGCCTTGAAGCCATAGGTACTGAAGTCCTTCAGCCTGGGCTCATGAATGAAGAAGTCGACAGCGGGCAGGACAATGTCGGGCGCGAACGGCAAGGAGGCGAGCACGGCCCAGGGCGCAATGGTACCGTCGTCGGGTCCATACGGAACGCCTCGTCCGAGGTAATCGAAAAACTCGCGTTCGACGCCGTCCAATTTGAGCGTTTCTGGACCAGGCCCGTCACTTGCGGTGATTCCCCAGCAATGCTCGCTATAGCCCGCGAACTTGCGAGGATTTTCTATGGCGTAACGCTGCTGCACGTACGTTGCGCGCCGGCTGTTCTCGAAATAGTCGCTTCCCTTGGCCCGCATGAAAGCGTCCTGGATTCCGCGGAAATCGATCCAGACGTGAGAGAGTTGGTGCGTAAACAAAGGCCCCGCGTAAGCATAATCATAGCCGTAACTGTGTTCCCATCGATAGGTGGAGAGCCACGCGTCGTAGCTATCCCGGGACAAAGGATGCGTGGGAGAGCCCAACCCGAGGACGTAAAGCAACAGGGCTTCGTCATAGCCTTCCCATCGATATTGAATGAACCCGCTTTCGGGTCGCCAGCCATGCGCCACGGTGGCTTTTCCGTTCTGTGCCCATGACCAATCGCAACGTCGGTAGAGCGCGTCGGCAAGTTGGCGGATTTCCCTTTCATCGGTAGATTCTGCATCGAAATAAGCACGGGCGGTAAGCGCGCCAGCCAGCAGGAACGCACTGTCGACCGTTGATACTTCGCAGTTCCACACGCGTCGGCCCGTCCGAATGTCGAGGAAATGATAATAGAACCCATGATAGCCAGTAGCGCTTGCATCCGGTCCTTGTTCACTGCTCCAGAAGAAGCGCAAAGTTGCCAGCGTCCGATCTGCCGCAGCGCTGCGCGTCCAAAAACCGCGTTCGACACCGACAGGATAAGCCGCGAGGGCCAATCCGGTAGCAGCGATGCTAGCGGGCGAATTGGCCTCCGTCTTGTCTAAGATCAGTCCGTTGGCGGGATTCGCCTCGCGAACAAAATACTCAAAGGTCTCGCGCTGCAGTCTGTCCAACTTGGTTTCGGAGATCGGTCGTCGAGCGCTCATGACTGCGACCATATCGGAAAGACACGAGAATATCGCCCAAAGCGCAGATGCATTGAGGCTAATTCCAAAAGTCCGAGAAATGACTATTCTGGAACCGAACACGGGTGAAGAAGACAAGGGTCACTGACATCGTGAAATCGCGGCGGCCGCCTGAACCAAGGTGGTTATGACTGCACTAATGCAAGGCGCGAATTTATGGCAAAGCGCCCAGGAGTCGCTTGGCCTTGTTCGCGTAGAGCCGAAAAATGTCTTGAAATAAGGCGTCGCAGCAAGCGATTAGACCGGCAGGAGCAACGTCAGGGCAACATAGCACTCGAAAATCCGGAGACGATGCCGATAAATGGTTGAATGACATCCGCGGGGAACTCGTCGCCGATCCTATGATGCGGAAATGGAAGGTCCATCCACTTGAGCCACATGGCAACAACCAACCCGCACCGCCATCACCCGGCGGCCGCCATTTTATTGAGGAAGACAGCGTCCATCTTGCGATCCTAGAAGCTGCGTTCGTTAGCGCCCGGACCGCGCCCGCGTTCTTCGCAACCAAGCCGTTCCAGGTGGTGATGGCCGAACAAGCCACACATATCGATGCCCTTGGCGCCTATTTGGTGAGTGGCTCTTACGCCTTAGTACGCGACGGACTGCCTATCGCAGTCGGTGTGTTACAGGCGGCAGGCAGAACTCATCGGTGAAGTCAGTGCGACCAACCAACTGGCACCGGAAGTTATCGAAAAGTTTGCGAGGTTTGATGTAACGCGCGAGTCCTGCGGACCTTTAGGCGGATATGGATATGGCCAAGCTGGCTCAGCTTGTTCTCTTGAGGGGCACGACTTCTGCTGAATTGAATTTTCCATCCATGGCTTCAGCAATTCGCCGTGATGTTTTGTAGGCGTGGCGATGGGTGTCGGTTGCGTTGGCACAGCCGCAATTGAATTCCCTCCCTATTGCGCCAGCGCAGGCTGGCTCAGCAACAGTGTGAGCGCGGACAGATATTTGAGCGTGTTCGTTCTCTTGATCGCTGACACCAAAGGCGCGCACTTGTCCAAGATGGGCATCGACTCAATCCGCATCGGACATTCCTGCGTCATCCACCAATCGCCAGTGAAATTCTTGCATCTCGTCTACTTCAATTGGCTGACCATTCTGCGTCACGGGCCAGAAATGCCACGTAGAGAGACAGTCCGTTGAGCCTTGATCGAGCATGGCGCTGTCGCTTGACTGCGCGATTTGGGGGTTCTTCACGCTGCCGTCGATGGCGATGCGAAAGGACACTGTTACATCACCTTCGATGTTCAGGTGTTTGGCAATCGGCGGATAATTGCAAGTGTCGAGGTATCCGGGCGGTACGGGAGGAGCAAAATGGGGCCCCGGATTTTGCCAATAAAAGCCCAAGATCCAGGTTGCTTCGGCGGGTTTGCCGTTGACGAGCGTCGACCAGCCGTCAATGGCTTCGTGCGCGCATGCGAGCGCTGCCTTGTCCAAGGCGTCGTTGCCGCTGGACGTGTGTAAAGAAATGTCCTTTATGACAGCACTCGAAGTGAGGCTGACTGCGAATGTCGGAGAGGCGACAGCTGCGGGCCATGTGGCTGCACCGATGAAAGATTTGTCGCAGCCAGACGCAGGCGCGTAGGGAAGGCCAACAATTTCAGCAGAATTGGGGACAAAGGATAGAGATGCGCCATATAGTGGCGCGACTGTGGGATCGGAACATGCAGGCTGCGCCCATGCCAGCCATACGACGGCCAGAAAGCCAATCCTGCACCTCAGTCTCACGATGGAACCCGCCATGTTAGCCCGAGCGAATCTTACGCGATGGCCCTCAGTCTGACATCACTATTTGAAATTCAATCACCGCGACAGCGTTTCCCCTGCTCGGCGCATCAAAGGCGAACACTGCCGCAGGCACCGCATTGTGTTCCTTGGAGGTCTGACACGAATTCGTCGCGCTCCCGTCGCCCCTATCGACTTCGCACGAAACCGTGAAACGTCGTGTCATTGGGGAGGTAAAAACCTCCAACGATGGAACCTTTATCGTTGATTCCATAACTAATGGAGTTTGTCGCACCGGGAGGGTCAAAGCTTTTAATAGCGCCGTCTGCAGACCTTATGTAGCTGTGAACATCGTCGCCGCCGTCCGAGTAATCCCCCGTGACCACGCCCTTGTTATTGATGCCGAAGGCGTAGGTATATGTTGACCCTGGAGGATCGATGATTGCGATCGTTCCGTCGGCCGCCCGCACGAAGGCACCATATGGGTCTTCATTGTTGACGAAATAAACTCCGGTGGTTGCACCTTCGCTGTTGATGACGAACGGATTGATGCCGGAATCCCCGGCAACATCGAAGGTGGTAAATACTCCGGAGGCTGTCCTTATGAAACCGTGAGATACGCCGCTGCTGTCGAAGTACCATCCGGTGACGGCGTCCGCTTTGTTGATGCCGGAAGCCAGGGTGCCTGTCGATCCCGGCGGATCGAAAACAGTGAAGCTTCCCTGGGCATTCCGCACGAAACCATGATTCATACCGTTGGTGTCGGCGTAATATCCGGTAATCGCACCCTTGTCGTTGTTGTCGTAAACGATGGTGTTCGTCGATCCGGGAGGGTCGAAGCTCGTGATCGTTCCATCGGCCGCCCGCGCAAAGCCATGAGTGATGTTGTTGCTGTCTGCGTAATATCCGGCAATCACGCCCTTTCGGTTGATGCCGTACGGGTATGTGCCTGTCGATCCGGGAGGGTCGAAGCTCGTGATCGTTCCGTCGACCGCCCGCACGAACCCATGAATTTGCGAGTTGCTGTCGTCGTACCACCCGGTGATCGCACCGGAGTCATTGATGTTCCCCGGGAAGGTACTTGTCGATCCGGGAGGGTCGAAGGCCGTGTACACTGGTTTGCCGGCCGCAGCTTGGCTTCCAAGAGCCACGAGCAGGAGCACCAGCCCGTAACGCGGGACGGAATTCTTCGAGATGTTGAGAATTTGATGCATTGCTGTCCCCCCGAGGTCTAGCCCGACATTCCCCGGATGACCCCGGATTGGAGCGGACAATACCGCCTTTTTGAGAAAGTGTAAGGTCCAGTGACCGTTTTCGACACCAGAATTCAGTGACCGTGACAGCGTTCGCCTGCTCGACGCATCAAAGGTGAACACTGCCGCTGGCACCGCATTACGGCACTCTTTCATAGGCGCCAAAACACTTTTGTAAAATTATCAACCTGAACCGGCTGTCCGTTCTGTTTGATTGGAAAATATTGCCACTTGGAAACGCAGTCGAGCGCTGACTTGTCGAGGTCGGCGTTTCCGCTCGACGCTGCCACCGTCGGCTTTTTGACACTGCCATCGATCGCGATCTGAAAGAAGATGAGCGTGTCGCCGCGGATGTGCTGCCTGATAGCGCTTCTCGGATACAGACTGAAGCTGCACAAATTCGGAACACCGGTCGGGGACAATGAGCCGAAGCCGGATCGCGGGCCGCGCCAAAAATATGCCATCGTCCAGGTGATTTCCGCACGCTTTCCGCTGATCGTCAGCGGCTTGATATGGCGCCCGCTCGCGCAAGCCAGAACAACCTTGTCGAGTTCGTCATTGCCACTCGATTTGTACAACGCCACGTCTTTGATTTCGCCGTCCGTCGTGAGACGGAACGAAAAGGCCGTGACGCTTTGCGTTTCGACAGGCGCCGTCATCGCCGGCAGATATTCATTGCAGTTCGGCGGCAGGACGGGCAGCGGAATGCGCTCCGTTGGCAACCACGCCGCTATGGCCGGCGGCGAAGGGGACGGGGAAGCGGCGGACGCTCCCGCACTCGAATTCCCACTCTGCTGCGCACCGGCGGATTGGTTCAGCAAAAGGGTGAGCGCTGAAATCCATCCGACCGCTCTTATTGACTGCGTCGTTGAACCCCGATTCATGCTCTGGCTCGAAGGCACGAAAATTTAATGCGCATGCTGCGCAAAGCGATTACATCCATAGATGCCACCCAACCGTCACAGTTTTATCAATTTCAACGGGCTTTCCATTCTGCATCACGGGATAAAAGTGCCAGGAGGAGACACAATTGATCGAGATTTGATCGAGATCGGCCGCGCCTGTTGATTGGAGGAGTTGAACGTTGGTGGCGCTGCCGTCCGGGGAAATTCGGAAAGAGATTTTTGCCGAGCCCTGAATGCCCTTCCGGATGTCATCGTAGGGATACTGCTTTTGGTCACAGACTTCTGCGCTTCCTGACGTTGTGACAGCCGAAAAATAAGAGATGTAGCGAGGACGCCAAAAATAGGCCCAAACCCATGTGATTTCGGCGGGTGCTCCCGCCACACGCATTGGCGAGCTTTTGCGGCCGTCGGCGCATGCCAGAACTGCTTTATCCAAGGTGTCGTTACCGCTCGATTTCACCAACGCGATATCTTGCATGACGCCAGTGGTTGGGAGGCGAAACGAAAACACGGTCGGGTTCACGTCTCGGGGTATTGTGGTATCTGGAGGCAGGAACTTGGCGCATTCAGGCGTTTCTTTGTAGTTCGGAGGGGGCGGCGGGGGTGTGGCTCCGAGCGCACTTTCCGGTGGAGCGGGTGATGCTGTTCCGTCACTCGGATCGGCCCAGGCAGGCCGCGCTAACGTGACGCACGCAATAGCCAGAAATCCAATTCTGCTCTTCAATCCAGCGACAGCTCCCCGCATGTTGGCCCCGTGTTAGCTCGTGACGCTTCTTATGGTATCGAATGCGCTGGAAGGCAATGAAAGACAAGGTTTTATGCAAATCCGATGCTCTGTCGTGTGCCCTCGGATTTTCTCGCGTTGACTGTCCGGTACGTTCAGGCGACAGCAGCTTCCGGCGACAGGATACCTATCTCCAAGCGATGCCCGTCCTTGCGAGAGCGGACTATTTCGTCTTTATACTGAACACGACGCCATACCCATCGGTGCCGCCGCTGGACGCCGTGCCGTAAAGCGGGCCGTGGTTCCTGGTCAGTCCGGCCTGGGGCGTCGCGCCGTCATCGCCCCTGAAGGTGTGAAGAACCGTCTCGCTACCGCCGGCCGCATCGACTTTGTACACAACGCCGTCGTTATCGGCGCCGCCGCCCGTTGTCGTGCCATAGAGTTGTCCCTTCTCCTGAAGCAGATCGCCTTGCGGATAGCCGCCGTCCTTCCCGCCGGTGAATACGTAAAGCGTGGTCAGGGTTCCATCCGGGGCCAGCCTGAACACGGTCCCGTTGGGATATTCCCCATTGCCGGCGAGGTTGGTCGCGCCATAGAGATTGCCGGCTTTGTCGCTGCTGAGGCCACCGGAAGGATAGCCGCCATCGGCGCCGCCGGTGAAGCTGTAGAGAACGGAGAATGTTTTGCCGTTGGTGCCAAGCCTGTACACCACGCCGTAATTGTCGGTGCCTCCCGAATTTGTGACGCCATAGAGATTGCCCGCGCCATCCAGCAGCAGACTGCCTTGCGGAGAAAAGCCGTCCGCGCCGCCGAAGGCATGCATCACCTTGAACGCGCCATCGGCGCCATACCGGAAAACCATGCCGCCGCCATTGGGGCCGGCGGCGGCAATGCCATAGTAATTGCCGCGGCCGTCGCGGATGAGCCGGGCCGCAGGATTTTCGCCGTCTTTGCCGCCCTTGAAGGTGTGGAGCACGGTGAAGGTGCCGTCCGCCGCGAGCCGGTAAAGGATGCCGCAACCGTTGCGGCAACCGCCGCTGCCGCCGAAGGTGGTGCTTCCCGTGAGGTCGCCGGTGGCCGGATCGAGCGTCACGCCGGCATTGGGATCGGAACCTCCCGCGGCGCCGTCGAAGGAATGGAGCAGCGTCTCGGTTCCGCCCGCCGCGATCTTGAAAATTGTCCCGGCGTCCGCGGCGCCGCCCAGATTGGTCGCTCCGTAGAGATCGCCGCCCGCGTCGAAACTGACATCATTATAGGGATAGGAGCCGTCATTGGGCGGCCCGGCGAAATTGTACAGCAATGTGTAAGGGCCTGCATGGGCGCTGGCGGCAAACGCGCAGAACGCGGAACCCAGCAACACGCTGCGAAAGAGCCTGGTGGCAGAACGCATTTAACGCTCCCACGCAACCAGGGAAAATGCCGCGCCTTGCGGATCCATCGCCTGCACGATCCATTGGCCGCCCGGCACCTGCATGGGGCCGTTGAGGATCTTGCCGCCGGACGCCGTGATGCGCGACGTCGCGGCGTCGATCGCGGGGACATTGATGTAATAGCCCCAATTGGGCACGGGCACGGCGGGCGGCTTGGTCATCATGCCGCCGACCGGCTCGCCGCCGGTGGCGAAAAGCTGATAGGTGCCCATTGGTCCCATGTCGTGGGCTTCGGCGGCGGTCCAGCCGAACAGCTTCTCATAAAAGGCAAAAGCGGATTTCCCGTCCGCAGCGAGCAGTTCGTGCCAGCCGATCGTGCCTTGCGTGCCCACAGGCAGGTCGGGTCGCGCGGCGCTCGACAAAGGCTTCGCAACCAGGAAGCCGGCGCCTTGCGGATCGGCGACCACAGCAATGCGAATGGTTTCGGGAATGTCGAACGGACCTCTGTACAGTCTGCCGCCTTCCTGCTGGATGCGCGCGACGGCGTCTTCCACGTCGTCCACATGGATGTAGCCCATCCAGCATGGGGGCATGCCACGCGCGTCCTCCGGGATCGGCATCAGGCCGGCAACGCCATGGCCGTCTACCGTGAAGACCGTGTAGCCCGGCTGGCCGGAGTCCAGCACGCCCCAGCCCACCACATCGCGATAGAATTTCTCCGCCGCGGCCACGTCGGTGGTCATCACGTCGTACCAGAAGAATTTGTTGGGCATGGGCGCCTCGATTGGTTGTGTGACAGGTAGGAAGATAGCCGGTTTCTTTGAAGGTTGTGAAACAAGGCGTGCCGGTAACGCTTGCGAGTCTATTTTTCCTAACCGCTAAGCGTCAGCGTTTGATCTTGAATACAGTACCGGAAATGTGCGCGCCCCCCGAAGGGCTTGTGCCGTAGAGGGCGTTCCCCAGCTTGATCAGACTGCCGTTCGGCATCTCGCCGGCATTTCCATCGAACGCGTAAAGAACCGTTTCAACGCCGGTCACGGGATCGAGCGAAAATACAGTACCATCTCCCGAAGTGCCGCCGACTATGGTCGTGCCGTAGAGCGTGCCGTCTGCTTCGAGCAAACCGGCAGATGGCCCCCCGCCGTCCGCACAGATTGTCTGAGCGCAAAAGGAATGCAAAACGGTTTCCGTGCCGGATATCAGGTCGAGCGAAAACACGGTGCCGCCGCCATACGCACCGCCGGAGTAGGTCGTGCCGTAAAGCTTTCCACTCTTTTCAATCAGATCGCCGTTCGGTGCTCCGCCGTCGGTGCAGCCTTGCTGATAGCAAAAGGAATACAGGACAGTCTCAGTGCCGGTGGCGGGATTGAAAGAAAATACTGTGCCTTCGCGGTTGGCGCCGCCAGCGTTCGTCGTGCCGTAGAGCAGTCCCCTCACATTGAGCAAACGACCGGAGGGCGAATAGCCGTCTTCCGCACTACCAGGGAAAGAATAGGCTACTGTTTCACTGCCGGTTTTGGGATCGACGGCATAAATGGCACCGAGTTCGTGGACACCGCCCTGATATGTCATGCCATACAATTCGCTTTTGGCGACAGCCAGTTCCGCTGACGGGTATATGGCATCCTGGGAGTAGACGTTGAAAGAATGAAGAATTTTTTCTTCGCCCGTCGTCAGATCGAACGAGAAAACCGACCCATAGTCATAGGCGCCGCCCTGGGTGGTTGTGCCGTAGAGCTTCCCTTTGAATGAGATGACACCGGCGTCTGGATTCTGACCGTCTCCCGAAAAGCCGAATGAATAAATCACCGTTTCGACGCCTGAGTGGGGGTCGATAGAGAACAGCGCGCCCGGACTGATATTTGCGCCGCCTATTGTAGCGGTCCCATAGAGCAACCCGTTCTCATCAAGAAGTCCGGCCTGTGGCAGACCGCCATCCGGGCAGCCCTGTTGAACGCAAAACGAATGCAGCACCGTCGCGGTCGAAGCTTCGGCCGGCGAAAGATATGAAAGGAACAACAAGGCTGTTGTACCTGCGAATATTCGAGTTGGTGTCGCCTTCATATCGCTCCCGCGAGTGCCGTTAAGAAAAAGAGTCGTTAGGCAATCAACGTAACCGAGGTCCAGTCCGTCGGCAATTCCATGGCGCAGTGCGCGCCGGCAGAAAGCCGAAGAAGGGCTATCTGCGGAAAATTCATCCGTGCGCGTTTCGATCCGTGTACGGATAACGCGCTTGACGCGTTTGATCAAACGTGCTACAAATTTCGTCATAACGGCATCGTGCGCCCGGCGTTCCGACAGGAGCGGCCGGGTTTTGTATGCCGTGTTCGTAGTTGTGACGTCGACCTCCGCGCTGGAGGAAGGCGGAGTGCTGCCCGGTTGGGATGCCGGAAGGCGGGGCTCGCGGTGTTGGGAAACCGTTCCTGTTATTCCCTGTTAATTTTATTCCCTGTTAAATTCCCTGCTAGCAGGGAATTCGATCTCGGAATGTTCCGCCGCGAAATTCCCTGTTCGGAAAGCCGGGCGCCAGGTCGACGCTGGCGGTCTGCGCAATGCTTTCGACATGAAAACTTCGCCGCCCCAAGGTTCAAATCCGCAGGGTGAACGTCGCGCCGCCGCCTTCCGTGTCGGATACATCGACCACGCCGCCATGAACGAGAGCGATCTGCCGGACCAGTGTCAGGCCGACGCCCGTTCCCAGCCGTCGCGTGGTGAAAAACGGTACGAAGATTTTGTCCCGCTGCGCGGGATCGACGCCCGGGCCGTTATCGGCCACCGCAATCATCACGCGACCGCTGGCATCGCGGCGGCCCGATAGGACGATTCGGCCGTCCGGCTCGTCGCGCAAGGCCTCCATCGCATTGCGCATGAGATTGATCAAAGCCTGATCGAGCAGCTCGGCATCGCCGGCCACTTCCAGCGTTTCGGGTTCGACGATCGTGCTGAGCTGAATGGCGCGCGCGGCGAGATCGGCCGCGAGCAGCCGGTGCAGGCGCGCGAACACCCGGCGAACCGGCAATATTTCGATCTGCGCCACCAGCCTTTTGGTCAGGCGACGATGATTCTGCACGAAATGCAGCAGGCCTTCGCTGCGTCGCGCCACGGCCTCGAGCGCATCGGAAGCGTCCGCCAGCGCCGACGCTTGCGGACTGTCCGCGGGCAGTTTTTGCTGCACGTCGCGTACGAGGTCGTGGGCCGTAACCGACAGCGACGAAATTGGCGTCAACGAGTTCATCACCTCGTGGGCCATAACACGGATAACGGTCTGCCACGCAGCAAGCTCCTGCGCACTCAATTCGGTTTCGATGTTTTGCAGCGAGATGAGCCGCCGCCGTCGCCCCGCGATCGCGAGATCCGTCGCCACGGCTTTGAGTTGCAACGCGCCGGTTCCCCGCTCCATGCGCAAAAGTGCCGTGGCGCCGGGCGTCAAACCGGTAAGCCCGATGAAGAAATCATCGCCGAAATGGGAGAAATCGGACTCTATGACCACAGGCGTTTCGAACAGCCGCCGCGCCGCCATGTTGAGCAATTGCACGCCTCCCTGTTCGTCGAGGGAAATGAGCGCGACGGGCACATGCGCCAGCAATGTCTGCAGATAGCGCGCCTGTTCCTCGCGTTCGGTGCGGCTGGCACGCAGGCGCTCCATGACCCTCGACATGGCCATGCCCAGATCGCGAAAGGCGCCATTGCGGTGCAAGCCGTTGAAACTCTGCGATGGATCGTCGAAGGCGATCGCGTCGAGAAAGCGGGCGATTTCGCGGTCGGAGGCGGACGCGAATTGTACAAACAGCGCGATCTGTGCGATGGCCGCCACGGCGAACAGTGCGATGGTCACATACCATTGCGTGTGGGCCACCATCCAGGCTGTCGCGGCCAGTGTGAGAAACAACCCGGCTGCGCGGCCCATCATGCCTGCCGTGAAGCGGCTAGAGGCCATATTTTTCCATCCGCCGGTAAAGCGAAGCGCGCGTCAGCCCCAGCGCCTCGGCGGCGCGGCTGATATTGCCCTTATGCCGGTCGAGTGCATGCGCAATCGTATTTCGTTCCACCGCATCCAGATTGAGAGCGGCGGCAGCGTTCGGCGCAGGCGCTTCGTCCCGTCCGGGCGGCAGCGAAAAATCCTCCGGCTCCAGCGTGGTGCCTTCGCCCAGGATCGTCGCACGTTCGACGGCATGGCGCAGCGCGCGCACGTTACCGGGCCAGGAATAAGCGGTCAGGCGTTCAAGGGCCGCCGCCGTCAATCGCTTGCGGGGAAAATTGTATTTCTGCGCATAGAACGAAATGAAATGTTCCAGCAACAGTGGAATGTCCTCCTGGCGTTCGCGCAAAGGGGGCAGGGCGATCTCCACCGTGTTGATGCGGTAGAGCAGATCCTGGCGGAAAACGGTTTCGTCGGCCAGCCGATCGGGCGCCAGATTGGTGGCGCAGATCAACCGTACATCTATCGGCTCGGCGCGCTCGGCGCCGACGGCTACGATTTCGCGCCGCTCAAGCGCCGTGAGAAGTTTGGTTTGCAGATGCAGCGGCACATTGCCGATCTCGTCGAGGAAAAGCGTGCCGCCACCGGCGGCACGAAAACGGCCGATGCGATCTTCCTTCGCATCGGTGAACGCGCCGCGCCGGTGGCCGAACAATTCGCTCTCGAACAGCTGCGCCGCGATCGACCCCAGATCGACCCGCAGAAAAGCCTCGTTGGCACGATTCGACTGGCGATGGATTTCGCGCGCGACCAACTCCTTGCCCGTGCCGTTTTCGCCAAGAATGAGCACATTCGCGTCGGTCGGCGCGGCGCGGCGAATGAGATCGAACACGCGCAGCATCGCTGCGGAAGAACCCACGAGATCGCTGTCCGAAAGGGTCGCCGCCGCAAGGCCGCGGTTGCGCGCCCGCAGATCGTTGGCTTCCCGCCGCGAGCGCCGCAGATGGGCCGCGGAAGTCAGCGTTGCGAGCAGGCGTTCGTTTTCCCATGGCTTGACGACAAAATCCGCCGCGCCCTGTTTCATCGCCCGCACGGCAATCTCCACATCGCCATGAGCGGTGATGAGAACGACCACGACCTGCGGGTCGATCGCGAGGACGGTGGAAAGCCAGCGCAATCCTTCGGCGCCGGAATCCGAACCCGTCACAAAGTTCATATCGAGCAACAACACGTCGAATGCGTTACGCCGCACCAGGTCCGGCAGGCGCTCGGGATCGCGCAATGTTTCGACGCTTGCGAAATGCCGTTTCAGCAGCAGCCGCGCCGCCAGCAGAATGTCTTCCTGGTCGTCGACAACGAGGATGCGCGCGGCGCTGGGGAAGGCAGGACTCATGGTGTTCGGAACCGGACACTCTGTGAATGCGTGTGCGGTGGTGAACATCGCATGCGAACACGAAAAATACAACTATTTGATTTCAAACGATTATTTTCCGGCATGGACCTTGCTCCTTCGTCGGTATGACAGGGAAGGGTCCGATCTCCGTGTGGATAGAACGTCTGACACATCGGATGCGTGACGACATATTCGGCGCAAAAAGCGCTGGGCCGGCGGACAGCCCGGTACCGGGCGGCAGCAGCATGGACCGGCAACTGACCCGACCGCCCCTGTGGCGCCGGTATGCGCCTTATGTCATCGGCGCCGTGCTGGTCCTTGGCGTGGCAACATGGTTGCTCATCGGCACCGGAGGCCATGTTTACCGGGTGCCGGCCGATCGCGTGACGCTGGGAACGGTGACGCAAGGCCCGTTCGAGGATTTTATTGCCGTGCGCGGCGCGGTGGCGCCGTTCATCACCGACTATCTGACCACGGATCAGGGCGGCGCCGTGAAGCAGGTTCTGGTCGAGGATGGCGCCAACGTAAAGGCCGGCCAGCCGCTCATCGTTCTGGCCAATGCTGCGTTGCAGCTTCAGGTCGCATCCCACCAGGCGGACACAGCCGGCCAGATCAACACGCTCGAAAATACCGAGCTTCAGCTCGAAGAAACGCGCTTCAAATATCAACACGATCTGCTCGATATCGAACACGCCATCAGCAAGTTGAAAGGCGAATTGGGACGCGACAAGATTCTCCTCGACGGCAACGCGATTGCACCGGCCACCTACAAGGAGGAACAGGAAGAATACGATTATGAGCTGAAGCTCAGGGATGCGACCGTCGCTTCGCGCGACGCCGAGCAGAAGGTTCGCGCGACGCAGCTCGCCCAGCTCCAGACCACGCTGGCCAGCCTGAAGTCGAGCGTGGCTATTGCCAATGCGGGCATCGATGCGCTGACGATCCGTGCTCCGATGGATGGGCAATTGACGGCGCTTGATGTCGAAGTGGGTCAGTCCAAGGCACAAGGCGCCGTACTCGGCCAAATCGATTCGCTCGACAAGTTCAAACTCACCGCGCAGGTCGACGAATTCTATCTTGGCCGTATCGTGCTGGGGCAGGAAGCACTTTTCACCATCGACGGTCGTGATTTTCGGGCCAGTGTCGCCAAGATCTATCCACAGGTGGCCAACGGTACGTTCAAGGTCGATCTGCATTTCGCGGGAACGCCGCCTGCCGGCATTCACAACGGCCAGGCCGTGGACATGAAAGTCGAGCTCGGAGGCGCGGCCCGCGCGCTGATGCTCCCCAGCGGGTCGTTCTATCAGGACACCGGCGGCAATTGGGTATTCGTGGTGTCGGACAATGGCCATTACGCCACGCGCCGCAATGTGCGGCTTGGCCGCCGGAATCCGGAATATATCGAAGTGCTGGATGGATTGAGCGCGGGCGAAAAGGTGATCGTCTCCAGCTACCAGGCCTTTCAAACCATGGACCGTGTGGAATTCGACAATTCCGCTGGCGGCGATTCCTGATTCAACCGAGGAACCAATGATCAAGCTCAAGACGCTCAGCAAGGTTTATCGCACGACCGAAGTCGAAACGACGGCGTTGCGCGGCATCAGCCTGGACATCCTCGCCGGCGAATTCGTCGCCGTCATGGGCGAATCGGGTTGCGGCAAATCAACCTTCCTCAACATCGTGGGTATGCTCGACAGTCCCTCGAGCGGCGAATACTGGTTCGGCGACCGGAACATCGCCGGTTATTCGGAATCGCAACTTTCCGAACTGCGCAAGAATGCCATCGGGTTCATCTTCCAGAGCTTCAATCTGATCGACGAGTTGAACGTCTCCGAAAACGTCGAACTCGCGCTGCTTTACCATCAGGACGTTTCAGCCGGCGAACGGAAGCAGCGGGTGCGAGAAGCATTGGAGCGCATGAAGATCGCGCATCGCGCCCGTCATATGCCGCAGCAGCTTTCCGGCGGCCAACAGCAGCGCGTGGCGATCGCGCGTGCGGTGGTGGCGCGGCCCAAACTCATTCTGGCGGACGAACCTACCGGCAATCTCGATTCCGCCAATGGCGAAGAGGTGATGCAGCTCCTTACACAACTCAATGAGGAAGGCACCACCGTGGTCATGGTCACCCACTCACATTCCCATGCCGAATACGCCCGCCGCATCGTCCACCTCTCCGATGGCAGCGTCGTTGCCGAAAATATCAGGGCCGTGGCGTAAGGAGCCATCCATGTTCCGCAACTATCTCGTCACCGCGATCCGTAATTTCGCCCGGCACAAGCTTTACAGCTTCATCAACATCGTCGGGTTGGCGGTGGGGCTCGCCTGCGCCATCTTCATCATTCTGTTCATTCGCGACGAGATTTCCTACGACGCGGGGATCCCGGGCACCGCGGACCTCTATCGCGTCGAGGCGGCCCTCGTTTTCCCCGGCATACCTGGGATGCAATCGGCCGTAATGCCTTATCCGCTGGGCAGTGCCATGCAGGCCGGCATTCCCGAAGTGCAAAGCTTCACGCGCGACGTGCCAGAGGACATGACGGTCAGGGCCGGCGACCGGTTGTTTCCCGAAACCGTCGAAGCCGTCGATCCCGGTTTCTTCGCCGTGATCGAGCTGCCTTTGGCGAAGGGGATGCGCGCGCACCTTCTCGCCGAGCCGGAGTCAGTCGTTCTCTCCGAACGCACGGCACGCAAATATTTCGGCGATGCCGACCCTATGGGCAAAACGCTGATGCTGGGCGGAAAATACCCGCTCGCCGTCACCGGCGTGTTGCGCGACCCGCCCCACAACAGCAACTTCCAGAGCGATCTCTACATTTCAAACAAATCCAAAGCGGATTCGTTCGGCGACCGGGATCAATGGTTGAGCACGGAGACCTACATTTATGTACGGCTGCTGCCGGGCGCCAATCCGCAAAATGTCGTTGCCAAAACGCAGGCGATCCTGCGGCGCAACGCCGACCCTTCCAAATTCATTCAGACCAAACTCACCGGCGACCAGGTCATTCAAAGCCGGCTCGTGCCGCTCGCCGCTCTGCATCTGACGGGCGACGAGAGCGGCAACAGGGCCGCAGGCAACTGGGCGACGATCTATGGCTTCGCCGCCATCGCCGGTCTGATTCTGCTGATTGCCTGTTTCAATTTCACAAACCTGGCGACGGCCCGCGCGATGATGCGGGCACGGGAAACGGCGCTGCGCAAGGTCGTGGGGGCGAACCGGCGCCAGCTCATCGTTCAGTTCCTGGGTGAATCCGTGCTGACGGCGCTGATCGCATTGATCCTGGCGGTCGCCATGGTCGAGATATTGCTGCCGACATTCGACGCGTTTCTCGACCGGCCCATCGCGTTTCACTATCTGCGCGACTGGCCGCTCAGCCTAGCGTTGACTGGCATCACTGTCCTCGCGGGCGTCCTCGCCGGCTTCTATCCCGCCCTGGTGCTTTCGGGCTTTCGCCCCGTCGTTGCCCTCAAGCCGGCAGCCTCCGGACGCAGCGGCGCCGGCGTGCTGCGCACCAGCCTTGTCGTGCTGCAATTCGCGATTTCTATCGGCCTCGGCATCGCCGCCATCGTGGTGTTCGCGCAGCTCCGCCATGCACGCCATCTCGATCTAGGCTTCGATCGCGACAACATGGTCGTCATTGAAGATGCCGACGCACTGACGAACACAGCGCGCGAAAGCCTCATGCATCGGCTGGCTGCGAGCCCGGATATCGCTGGCGTCACGCAATCGAGCGCTGCGCCGTTTGGCGGGCTGGTGCAGGGAACCGCTGTGAGCGTGCCCGGCAGTGCACAGCAACTCACCATGCGCATCCTCACCGTCGCGCCCGACTTTTTCAATGTATATGGCACCCGGCTTCTCGCCGGACGCTTCCTGACGGCGGACCGCGGCACGGACGTGATGGGATCCATCGGCGACAGCGACAAGGCAGAAGCCGGAAAGAATGTCGTCATCGACGCAGCCGCAGCCCACGATCTGGGCTTTGCGCCGGCACAAGCGGTAGGACACGTCGTGCTCGCGGGATCGTCGCACGCCGCGGTGCGTATTGTCGGCGTGGTTGCCGATGCGCGTTTCTTCCGCGCCCGCGACTCCATTGACCCCACGATCTATGTCGACAGGCCGACTTTCATCTACACAATCTCCGTGCGGGTGAAGGGCGGCCATATTCCGCAAGCCCTCGCCTTCATCGATGGGACGTGGCGGCAATTCGCGCCCACAATAGCAATTCGTCGTCATTTCCTGGACGATAGTTTCGACAAGCTGTTTGCGACGGACGAGAAGCAGGGCCGGATATTCGGCATTTTCGTCGGCATCGCGATCTTCGTCGCTTGTCTCGGATTATTTGGTCTTGCAGCTTTCACCGCCGAGCGCCGCACGCGGGAAATCGGGCTACGCAAAGCATTCGGCGCCAGCACGCGCGATATCGTGCGTCTGCTGTTGTGGCAGTTCTCCATTCCGGTGCTGATTGCCAACTCAATCGCGTGGCCAGTGGCGTATTACTATTTGCACAACTGGCTTGAGGGTTACGCCTACCATATCGCTCTGAGCCCCATCTATTTCGTCACCTCCGGAGCGATTGCGCTCCTCATCGCGTGGACGACAATAATCGCCCATGCCGTCCGCGTCGCCCGCGCCAACCCCATTGATGCCCTGCGTTACGAATAGGAGGGGACCATGTTCCTGAATTATCTCGTTACCGCGATCCGCAACTTCGCCCGGCACAAGCTTTACAGCTTCATCAATGTCGTGGGGCTGGCGGTGGGCCTCGCCTGCGCGATCTTCATCATCCTATTCATCCGCGACGAACTTTCCTACGATAGATGGATTCCGGACAGCGCCGACCTTTATCGTGCCGAGGCCTGGTTTTATTTCCCGGGGCACGGAACCGATCGGACCGCAAATGTGCCTTTTCAGGTGACGCCTTCGATGCTGGCCGGAATTCCGGAAGTACGGGCCCAGACGCATCTCATTCCTGAATCGATGACAGCCAAGGTCGGCGACCGCCAATTCTCCGAATTTGTCGATGTGGTCGACCCCGATTTTTTTCAATTGATCCGGCTGCCGTTAGCGCAGGGCAATCCCGCGACGGTGTTCGCGCAACCTGAATCCATCGTCCTGTCGCAGGCGATTGCCAAGAAATATTTTGGCAGTGCAGATCCGATCGGCAGGACGGTCGTGATGGATGGCGAGCATCCGCTCACCGTGACGGGTGTGATGCGCGACCTGCCGAGCAACACGCAACTCGTCGCCGACATCGCGCTGCCGAATACCTCCAAGGCGGACAAGCTGCCGCTTTCCGAGAAAGACAAGTGGTTCAATATAGATGGGGAAGGCTTCGTTCGGCTTGCGCCCGGCGTAGACCCGAATGTCGTGCTTGCCAAGCTCAAGCCCATTCTGGACAAAAATATTGACACAAGAAAAGAACTGAACATCCAGATTCCGGGCAGCCAGGCGCTGCAGATGCATCTCACGCGATTCCGAGATGATCATCTGACCTCCGACAATTACGGCGGCTTGGCGACGGCCGGAAATTGGGCCACGATATATGGCTTCGCGGCAATCGCGGCATTGATCCTTTTGATCGCCTGTTTCAATTTCATGAATCTGGCGACTGCGCGTGCGATGCTGCGGGCGCGCGAGGTGTCTTTGCGAAAAACCATGGGCGCCAGCCGGCGGCAACTCGTCGCCCAATTCCTGGGGGAATCCGTTTTCATCGCGCTGATCGCGTCGATTCTTGCGCTTGCGATCGTCGAAATCCTGCTCCCGGCCTATAACGGCTTTCTCGGCCGTACCATCCGGTTGAACTATCTGCAGGATTGGGACGTCACACTCGGTATTCTGGGCCTAGCCGTAGGCGCAGGTCTGCTGGGCGGTATCTATCCCGCCCTTGTGCTGTCCGGATTTCGTCCAGCCGCGATTCTTAAAACCAATGCCGCCAAACAATCAGGCTCAGGATTGCTGCGAACGACGCTCGTCGTCGCACAATTCTCCATTTCTATCGGCCTCGGTATCGCCGCCATCGTCGTCTTTGCCCAGATCCGTCACGCGAGGCAGGTCGATCTCGGTTTCGACCGCAATAATCTGGTGGTGATCAGCGGCGCAGACGATCTGTCGCCGAGCTTGCGCGACAGCCTTTCTCATGCGCTTGCTGCGGAGCCTTCCATCGCGGGCGTAGCCCAATCTTGGAGCACCCCCTTCGGGCACAGTATAGACAATGAAACAATCCAGCTGCCAGGCGAGCCGCAGACCTACGATATTCGAACGATAGACGTCGATCCGGATTTCCCGCGCGTCTACGGCATGAAATTTCTCGCCGGTCGCAGCCTGTCGCTGTCACGGGGCGAAGACATCAATTCGGCCACCGGAGACGCCGTTGTCAACGACGGCCGCAATGTTCTCATCAATGCGGCGGCGGTTGGCCGCTTCGGCTACACAATGCAGGACGCCGTCGGTAAAACCTTCGCAGTCGGAACCGCGCATGTAACTGTCGTCGGCGTTCTCGGCGACGCCAAGGTGGATGGCGTGCGCACGCCTTCGATACCAATCATCTATTACTATAACCCGAGTCGGATTGATTCCCTTTCCGTCCGTGTCAAAAGCGGCCAGATCGAGACTGCGCTCACTGCCATCGACAAAACCTGGCGCCAGTTTGCGCCGACCCATCCCATTCGCCGGCGCTTTCTCAGCGAAATGTTCGACAGGCTGTTCAAGGCCGACGAAAAGCAGGGGGCGATGTTCGGCATCTTCGTCGGCATTGCAATCTTCATCGCCTGTCTGGGCCTGTTCGGCCTCGCCGCCTTCACCGCGGAGCGGCGGACGAAGGAGATCGGCGTGCGCAAAGTGTTCGGCGCCCGCACGCGCGATATCGTGCGCCTGCTGTTGTGGCAATTTTCGGTTCCCGTTCTGATCGCCAATCTGATCGCCTGGCCGGTGGCCTGGTACTATTTGAGCCATTGGCTGGAAGGTTACGCTTATCGCATCACGCTGAACCCCATCTATTTTCTGGCGGCCAGCGCAATAGCGCTGCTGATCGCCTGGGCTACGGTCATGACTCATGCGATCCGCGTCGCCCGCGCCAATCCGATCAATGCGCTGCGCTATGAATAACGATTTGCGGGCGCAGCGTCGCGCAAGGCGTGTCGTTCCGATATTGGCACTGCTGCTCGCAGGTTGCGCTACGCCCGTGCCGCAGGTGCTGCCGCCACAAGCCGTGCCAAAGGCGTTTGCCGGACCGATCGTCGGCACCGCACAAATCTGGCCGGCGCCGGATTGGTGGCGCAACTTCGGCAATCCCGAACTGAGCACACTGATCGCCAAAGCCCAGGCCGACAATCTCGATCTCGCCGCGGCGGCGGCGCGTGTGATGGAGGCTGAAGCGCAGACCACCATTCAGCGTTCGGCGTTGTTTCCGCAGATTGGTCTCCAGGGCCAGGCGCAGCGCGCCGGGGGAAACGGCACGCTTTCGTCCACCACGATATCCTCTGCGTCCGGCAACTCGGGAAATTCCGGCGCTGCAACGACCGCGGGCAATTCCTTCGGTCTCACGCTCGGCGCAACCTACGAGCTCGATTTCTGGGGGTTGGCGCATGACAATCTGCGATCGGCTGAGGAAACGCTAAAATCGGTCCGCTTCGCGCAGGAAATCGTGGCGCTCACGGTCACGTCCAACGTCGCGGACAATTATCTCAGCGTGCTTGCCCTGCGCCAGCGTATTGGCATTGCCAACGCGAACATCGCCGCGATCAACGACATCCTCAAAATCATCACATTGAAGGTCTCAACCGGTGCGGCCTCCCATCTCGATCTGGCGCAGGAACAGGCCCAGGTGGAAGCGGTCGAATCCCAATTGCCCGCGCTAGAGGAACAGGAGCGCGAGGCGCTGTTCGCGGTCGCGATCCTCCTGGGACAGCCGCCGGAGCAGATCGACGTCAAGGCGCAGAGCCTGGACTCGCTCAGCGCTCCCGTCGTGGGACCGGGACTGCCGTCGGATCTGCTGCTGCGGCGGCCGGATGTCGCGCAGGCCGAAGCCAATCTCGCGGGGGCTCACGCCAATCTCGACGCCGCGCGCGCGGCCTTCCTGCCCCAGATCGCGCTCACCGGCGATGGCGGGTTCGCAAGCACGGCGGCGGGCGTGCTGCTCCACGGTTCGAACTTCGCCTGGGATTATGGCGCGAACCTGCTGCAAACGAT
>Ga0302324_100004658_pt1 | contig 30240 bp, 30 predicted proteins | sample Palsa_T0_1_FD_201949 | JGI IMG/M metagenome (GOLD analysis project Ga0302324, IMG submission 201949) | Peat permafrost microbial communities from Stordalen Mire near Abisko, Sweden - Palsa_T0_1 | ecosystem: Environmental > Terrestrial > Soil > Palsa > Peat permafrost | place: Sweden: Abisko...
TCCGGCGGCCAGCAGCAGCGGGTGGCCATCGTGCGGGCGCTGGCGATGCGGCCGCAGATCATGCTGCTCGATGAGGTGACGAGCGCGCTGGATCCCGAACTCGTCGCCGAGGTGCTCGACGTCATCCGCGAGCTTGCCGCGTCCGGCATGACGATGCTGATCGCCACGCACGAGATGGGATTCGCCCGCGACATCGCCCGCCGGGTGTGCTTCCTTGAGGAAGGGCGCATCATCGAGGACGCCCCGCCCGCTGAGCTCTTCACCGCGCCGAAGGACGAGCGGACGCAGCGCTTCCTGCGGCGGATCATCGCGGCGGGCCGCCTTTGACAGGCCGCCGCCGGCGAACCCGCTGACGACCGGCCGTTCCTCGCGAACGGCTGACGAGCAGCCGCCCTGGCGAACAGCCGACCCGGTCAGCCCGCGGCCGCGCTCGCATACGCCACCGCGACCTCGGCCGCCAGGCCTGCGTTGTCGGCGATCAGCTGACGGTTGACCTCGGCGCTGCGGCCGTCGCTCAGCTCGGCGACGAGGGCGAGGACCGCCGGGGTCACCGCCTGGCCGCTGACCCCGGCGCGGCGCACCTGGTCCACCGCGTCGGCGATGAGCGGCTCGATCTCCAGGCCCGTTCCCGGGGACCGGGTCAGCAGCAGCCCCGATCCCGGATTCAGCTCCCAGTGGGCCGCGGCGATGCTGGCCGCCTCGGCCGCGGTGTCCACCGCGGCCGACACGGCAGGCCCGGGCCCGGCGCTGTAGAAAGCGGGCATGATCGCGGTCCGCCAGCCCAGCACGGGGACGCCGAGGCTCTCCAGCAGTTCCGCCGTGGCCGCCACGTCGAGGATGGACTTCACCCCCGAGGAGACCACGACCGCCGGCGTCCGGGCGATCTGCAGCAGGTCGCCGGAGATGTCGAGGTTCTCCGCGTAGCCGCGGTGCACCCCGCCGGTCCCGCCGGTGCCGAGGAACCTGATGCCGAGCAGGCGGCATACGGCCAGCGTTCCGCCGACCGTGGTGGCGCCGAGCGCGCCCTGGACCACGCAGGCGGCGAGATCACGGGCGCCGACCTTGCGGGCCGCCGGGCCCGCCTCGGCGAAGCGCTCCAGTGCCGCCCGGCTCAGCCCGGCCACCGCGGCGCCGTCCGCGACGCCGATGGTGGCCGGCGTGGCGCCGGCTGCCCGGACCCGCTCCTCGGCGGCCAGCGCGACGCGCAGCCCCTGCCCGCCGGAGAAACCGTGCGCGACCAGCGTGGTTTCCAGCGCCACCACCGGGCGGCCAAGCCGCAGTGCGTCCGCGACCTCCGGGGCCACCAGCGGCCGGATTGTCACGGCATCGCTCCCATCCTCGCTACCGCCCTGGCCGCGGCCTGCAGGCCAAGGCTGATCCCGCCGAGCAGGTAGCCGGCCGCGAATGCGTCCCCCGCGCCGGTCGAGTCGACCGGGCGTGTCGCGGCCGCCGGGTAGACCTGGCCGCCGGCCCGGACGCCGCCGGGGCCCAGCTTGACCACGAACTCGCAGTCGGGCAGGTCACCTACCATGGCCGCCTCTGCCTCGTTGCCGAGCACCACCGCCGGGCGAAGGCGCCCGAGCAGGGCGCGGAACCGCGCGATCCCGTAGCCGCGCAGGGCGGCAGTCGAGGAGAGATCGACGCTCAGCCGCGGCGCCAGGGCCGCCGCGGCGATCGATGCTGCGGCCACCGGGGCGGCCACCAGACTGTAGGCCGGCAGGTGCAGCCAGGTGCACTCGTCGAACCAGCGGGCCTGCAGGGCGCTGGCATCCAGGCGCGGGCCGACCCCGCGGTCGGTCAGCATCGACCGCGCGGCGCCCCGCTCGGAGAGGGAGACAACTACCCCGGTCCGGCCCTGGAGCACCGGCCCGACGAGATCGACGCCGCGCCCGGCCAGCTCGGCCGCGACAAGGCGGCCGGCCGGATCGCCCGCCTGCGCCGCGACCAGCCGTGCGCGGCCGCCCAGCGCGCATACCCAGGCCGCCACGTTGGCCGCCTGCCCGCCGACGCCGACCGAGGTCACCGCGGTGGTGTCGGTCTCCGCGGCGATCGGCTCGTCCAGCCGGACGACGACGTCAAGGTGAGCGTCACCCAGGACGCAGATCACGCGGCTAGCCGCTCAGCGGTATATCAAGAATGGGCGCGGTGGTGGGCTGGGACGTCCCGCCGGCCGGCTCGACGGTGACGCCAGCCTGGTCCCCTGGCGCGACGCCGGACGCGAGCAGCGGAGCCGTGCGCCCGCCGCTCGGGGCTGGCAGCAGCCCGGCGCGCTTGCTGCCGCCGGGCGCGATCAGCCAGAGCTCGTAGACCTTGCTGGCGGGCAGCGACGGCAGGTCAGCCGTCGTAACGATCATCTGGCGGCTGGCGTCGGAGAACACCACCGTGGCGGTGCCGCCAACCGAGGAGCGGTGAGTGGCGATCCTGGCGTCCGGAGCGTTCAGCACAGCCTCGATGGCCTGTTCCTGTGCCCGCGCGCGATCAAGGCGGCCCTGCGTGGCGGCCTGCGCGAAGCCCAGCACCACGGCGGCGATCAGGGCGATCGCCGCGACCGCGCCGGCCAGCCTCGGCATCCACGCGGAGCGCGGCGGCGGTACGGGCCGCTGGTCGAGGACCAGCGGCGGATGCTGACGTGTCGTAGCGGCCGCCGCCAGGACACGCTCCCTGAGCTGCGGCGGCGGCACCCGGGAGACCGCCAGGGCCAGCCCGGTGGCGGTATCGCGCAGGCCGCGGACCTCGTGCGCGCATTGCTGGCAGTGCTGCAGGTGGTGCTCGAAGCGCTCGCGCTCGGCGGTCTCCAGCGCGTCGAGCACGTAGGCGCCGGCGAGAATATGCAGGTCGTGACGCAGGAGCTTCACTGGCCGACACCCATGCAGTCACGCATCCGGATCAGGCCATCGCGGATTCTGGTCTTGATCGTCCCGAGCGCTACGTTGAGCAGCCCGGCAACCTGGCGGTAGGTGTAACCGCCGTAGTAGGCGAGGGTGATCGATTCACGCTGCAGCTCCGTCAGCGAGTTGAGGCAGCGGCGCACTCGTTCCCTGTCGAGGCTGGCCTCGACGGCCTCAGCCACCTCGTCAGGTGACACGACGGCGGCCGCCGCGGCCGACTTATGGTCCCGCTGCGCCTCGGCGCTGGCCGATCGCACCCGATCGATCGCCCTCCGGTGCGCGATCATCATCACCCAGGTCGTCGCGCTGCCCTTGACCGGGTCGAATCGCGACGCGCTGCGCCAGACCTCGAGCAGCACTTCCTGCGCGACCTCCTCGGACTGCGCCGGATCCCTGACCACCCGGCGGATCAGGCCGTAGACCGGGCCCGCCAGCCGGTCATAGACGTGCTCGAACGCCCCCTGATCACCCCGTGCCACCCGCGTCAGCAGCCTGTCAAGCGGCTGGTCGCCGCCGCCAGGGGGGGCAGTGCCGAACTCAGGTACGCGAAAGTCGCGTGCGTCCATGTCATCCATTCGGGACCAAGGCGGCGGCAGATTGGCCGGGCCTGCCGCTGTCCGGCCTCGTCAGCCCGGCCTCGTCAGCCCAGGTTCGCTGACGCTAGCCGCCGTCTGCCTCCTTCGTCAGCTCGAAGACGAAGTACCGGGCGTTCACCGTGCCGACCCCCGATGCCAGGTCGTACCCGGGCCCGGCCCCGAACCCGCGCACCGTGTGAAGCTTCCCGTGCTGGCGGAACGAGACGGTGTTGTTGCCCTTGACCACGTCCACGATGCCGCGCATGCGCGCGGCCGCCATCTGATACAGGAACGGGTTGATCAGCCCGAGCGGCCGGCCGGCGACCTGGTCGGCCAGCGCCATGATGCCGGCGAATTCCGGCGTGGCCTCGCTGGTGCCGCAGGTCTGGTACCACCCGGCTGCCTGACCCTTGAAGCTCTGGTACATGTCGACGGCGCCGTCACAGGCACCGCTCATCGAGATATCCGGCACGCCGCGGCTGGAGCCGACGACAGCCTGCACGCCGTTCTGGTAGCCCGGGCGGCTGAAGATGACCGACTTGCCGCCGCCGCCCGCCAGCGGGTTGGGGCCCTTGTCCCCTTCGATGAACTCATTCGTCGGCACGCTGTAGGTGTCGTTCCACACGGTGTCGGGCGCGGCGTGCGCGCCCGTGGCGGTGAGATGAAGCCGGGTGGCGCCGACGCCGGTGACCAGCGGGTCGCTGTCGGGCCACGAGGTCACCGGGTGCAGGTAGTAGGTGTACCCGTTGAATTTCACGTCCGCCGCGCCGCTGTCACCCGACGCGGCGAGCACGGTCACGCCGTCGCGTGCCGCCTCGACATACGCGCCGCGCAGGTCGAGCAGGGACTTCCTGGACGGGAAGGACTGCTCCGTCGCGCTGAAGCTCTGGCTGATCACGCCGCCGAGGTGATGGCTGATCACGTACTTCTCGGCCGTCACGATCTGCGGGAAGCCGGTCGTGCCCTCGTTCTCCGACGTGGGGGTCTCGACCAGCAGGATGCTGGCACCCGGCGCCATCGTGTGGGAATACTCGACGTCCAGGTCCGTCTCGCCGGCCCAGCCTTCCCGGTTGGGTGTCGGCCGGTAGCGGGCGACCTTCCCGGCCGGCTGGATGACCCGCAGCGACGGCGGCGCGGGCAGGCCGGCCTCCCGGTCGAACACCCTGAGGTCGCGGCCGACAGTCGGGGACCCGTAGGAGTCGACGATGACGATCGTCTGGCCCTTGCCGTCTATCCCCTGCCGCAGCAGCGCCGGGAGGTTATAGGCCCGCTGGATCTGCTTCGGGAGGTAGCAGGCGATCTTGAACTTCTTTTCGCAGAACGCAGTTGTCGGGGGCAGCGCGCGGGCAGCGGACATGTGCACGATGCCCGGCTGGATGGACACGATGGCGGGCAGCGAGCCTGCCGCGCCTCCGGCGGCCGGCGTGACGACGCCCGCTCCGCTGACCGCGGCGGCGAGCAGTGCGGATCCGGCGGCTGCCGCCGCTGGCCTGGCTAGGCGCACGAGATCTCCCTGGGGCGAGGGGCCGGGGTCCGGATCCGTTCCAGTATGACGACCCAGGCCTCCCAGCGATACCGGTAGTGCCCCCGCCAGCCCAGCCCTGCCCCGCCTGCCGGGCGCGTACGGTGGTACTGCCGGCGGATCGGAAACGGTGCTGCCGGCGGATCGGAGACGCCCGCGATGAAGCTCAAGCTCGACCTGCACGAGATCTACAACCGGGGCGAGGACATCGACCGCGCCCTCCGGGACATCATGGACGAGGCGGTGCGGAAGAAGGCACCGCTGGTTGAGATCATTCCGGGGAAGGGATCCGGGCAGCTCAAGAAGAGGGTGCTCCGGTTCCTCGACCAGAAAGAGGTCAGGGCGCTCTACCACCGGGTAGAGAAGGACTCGAAGAACTTCGGCCGCGTGTTCGTCCATTTCCGCTGGAAGTGAGGCCATGCGAGCCGGTGAGCCGATGAAGGCCCTGATCCGCGTGCTGACCACGGCGGTCGCGCTGGCCGTGGCGACCGCTGCTGTTCCCGGCATCGAGCTGCGGGCGGGCACGACGCTGTCCAAGGCCGCCACGCTGGTCGTGGTTGCCCTGATCTTCGGCCTGGTCAACGCCTTCCTGAAGCCGATCGCGAAGACGCTCGGCTGCCTGTTCTACGTGCTGACCCTCGGCCTGATCGGCCTCGTGGTCAACGGCCTGCTGCTCTGGCTCACCAGCTGGGTGGCCGGCCAGCTGTCCCTGCCGTTTCACATCACCGGGTTCTGGGCCGCCTTCTGGGGCGCGATCATCGTGGGCGTCGTCGGCTGGCTGCTTAACATGTTCGTCGGCGATCGCGGCCTCGGCAGCAGGGCAGACAGCTAGATCACCGGCAGCTGGCGGGCAGGCGCTGACCCCGGGCCGAACCTGCTGCGCTCAAGGAAACGGCCGGCTCCGGGGGTTCCGAGGAACGTGCCGTCGCGGACCAGGATGTTGCCGCGCTGCAGCACTACCTCGGGCACGCCGCGGACGGAGCGGCCCTCGTAGCAGCTGTAGTCGACCCGCATGTGGTGCGTCGAGGCGGACAGCGTCCTGCGGGCCTCCGGGTTGAAGACGACGATATCGGCGTCGGAGCCAGCCGCCAGCGTGCCCTTGCGCGGGTGCAGCCCGAACATCCTGGCAGGCGCGGTGGCGATCAGCTCGACGAACCGCATCGGGGAGATCTGGCCGGCCGCCACGCCGCCGTCCCACAGCAGCGTGTAACGGTCCTCCACGCCGGGCAGGCCGTTCGGGATGGCGGAAAAGTCGCCCGCCCCGAGGCTCTTCTGGTCCTTGTAGTCGAACGGGCAGTGGTCGGTGGAGACCACCTGCAGATCGTCGGTGATCAGGCCGCGCCACAGGTCAGCCTGGTGATCAGCGGGCCGCAGCGGCGGCGAGCAGACGAACTTGGCGCCCTCGAAGCCCGGCCTGGCCAGGTCGTCGAGCGACAGGTACAGGTACTGCGGGCAGGTCTCGGCGTACACGGGCGCGCCGCGGTCGCGGCCCTCCCTGACCGCGGTGAGCGCCTCCCGGGAGCTGAGATGGACGATGTAGACCGGGACGCCGGCCAGCTCGGCGAGCGCGATCGCCCGGTGCGTCGCCTCGCCCTCCATCGACGACGGCCTGGTCAGGCCATGGTTGACCGGCGCCGTCTTGCCCTCGGCGAGGTAGCGCTTGACCAGCACGTCGATCGCCCCGCCGTTCTCGGCGTGCATCATGATCAGGCCGCCGTTGTCGGCCGTGCGGCTCATCGCGCGGAAGATCGCCGCGTCGTCCAGCATGAACACGCCCGGGTAGGCCATGAAGAGCTTGAACGACGGGACGCCGCGGTCGATCATCGCGTCCATCTCGCGCAGGATCTGCTCGTTGATCTCGCGCACGATGAGATGCAGCCCGTAGTCGATGTGCGATTTCGGGCCGGCCTTCGCCAGCCAGCGGTCCAGGCCCTCGGAAAGGCTCTCGCCGTAGCTCTGCACCGCGAAGTCGATGATCGTGGTGGTGCCCCCCCAGGCCGCCGCGGCCGTGCCGGTGGCGAAGTCATCGGAGGCGAACGTGCCGCCGAACGGCAGTTCCATGTGGGTGTGCACGTCGATCCCGCCCGGCATGACATAGCGGCCGGCCGCGTCGATGACGGTGTCCGCCTCGCCGAATCCGGTGCCGATGGCCTGGATCTTCTCCCCGTCGATGAGCACGTCGGCCCGGGACATGTCGGTGGCGGTGATCACCGTCCCGTTCTTGATCAGCGTGGTCATGGCAGCTGCCCGGCCAGCTCGCCGTAGGTCTCCGGCCTGCGATCGCGGAAGAACTGCCAGGTATTGCGCACTTCCCTGATCTCGTCCAGGTCGAGATCGGCGACCAGCACCTCGTCGTCGGTGTCCGATGCCTGGGCGATGATCTTGCCGCGGGGGCTGCAGAAGTAGGACGACCCGTAGAACTTGTGGGTGGACAGCGGCGGCTCCGTGCCGACCCGGTTGCTCGCCGCGATCCAGAAGCCGTTGGCGACGGCATGGGCTGGCTGCTCGAGCTCCCACAGGTAGCGGGAGAGCGACTCGACGGTGGCCGACGGGTTGAAGACGATCTCGGCGCCCTTGAGGCCGAGCTCGCGGGCGACCTCGGGAAAATGCCGGTCATAGCAGATGATCAGCCCGATCCGGCCGGCCGAGGTGTCGAAGACCGGGTAGCCGAGGTTGCCGGGCTTGAAGTAGAACTTCTCCCAGAAGCATGGCCCGACGTGCGGAATGTGGGTCTTGCGGTACTTGCCGACGATGGAGCCGTCGCGCTCGATGACGCAGGCGCTGTTGTAGTAGACGCCGGGCTGCTCCTCCTCGTACCACGGGACGATCAGCACGATGCCGTGCTCGCGGGCGACCTCCTGCATCCTGCTGACGATCGGGCCGTCCTCGCGCTCCGCCGTGTCGTACCACTTAGGGTCCTGTTCGGCGCAGAAGTAGGGCCCGTGGAAGATCTCCTGCAGGCAGACGACCCTGGCGCCCTGGCTGGCCGCGTCGGCGATCATCGCGATGTGCTTGTCGACCGCCGCCTGCTTGGACATGTTGGCGCTCGCCTGGATCAGCGCCGCGCGGACTGTCCGCATCGGTGAGCTCCTCTCGCTTGGCCGCTAAGCCCGGTCCGCCGGCGGCTGGCCGAGCGCCGGGATGATCTCGGTCCCGAAGCCGCGGATCAGCGCGTTCGGGTCGTCCACCATGGAGTAGATGTTGAATTGATGAACTCCCAGGTCCTGTAGCTGCGCCAGCTTCTCCCGCACCTGCTGGGGAGTCCCGAGTACGCAGAACCGGTCGACCACGTCGTCGGTGACGAAATCGGCGTTGCCGGAACCGGCCCGGCCGTGATGGGCGTAGTCGTAGCGTTCCCTGGCCGCGATGAAATCGGTCAGCTCGCCCGGCAGCTCGGCGTCGTGGTAGCGCTTCACCAGGTCGACGACATGGTTGGACACCAGCGCGGGGAACCAGCGCACCTGGTCGCGGCCGTGCGCGAGGTCGTCGGAGAGGTACGCGGGCGCCGCCGCCATCACCCGGATGCTCGCCGGGTCACGGCCGGCCTGCTGCGCGCCCTCGCGAACGTAGCGCAGCGCCCACTCGATGATGAACGGGTCGGCCAGCTGCAGGATGACGCCGTCGGCGATCCGGCCAGCGCAGCGCAGCGCAAGCGGCCCGTAGGCGGCGACCCAGACCGGCAGCCGGTGGCCCGCCGACCAGGCGAGCCTGACCTTGGTACCCGCCAGGTCGACCTCACGGCCCTCGGCCAGGTCGCGGATTTCCGCGCAGGCCTGCTCGAGCGCGGCGACGGTCACTGGCGTGCGGCCGAGCACGCGCTGGGCCGAGTCGCCCCGGCCGATCCCCAGCTCCATCCGGCCGCCGGAGATCTCGTTGAGCGTCGCCATCGCCGACGCCGTCACGGTCGGGTCCCTGCTGACCGGGTTCGTGACGCAGGGCCCGATGCGGATGCTGGTGGTACCCGCCGCGATCAGGGTGAAGATCGGGTAAATCTCCTGCCAGAGCACGTGACTGTCCCACAGCCAGACGTGGCTGAACCCGTTGCCCTCGGCGAGCTGCGCCCGCTCGACCACCTCCGAGACCGGCGGATCGGCCATGAAGGTCACACCGAAACTCAGCATCTCCGCCCCTCCGGGATTTGCAGGCAGCCGGACACTAGTCCTGATCAGAAGACCCGTCAACGCGGTGCGTGGCTGCTGGCGGTGCCGTTTGCGCCGCCCTACTCTGTCGGTTGTGCATGCCGGGATGATCAGCCCCATAACGCGTGGCGGCGGGCCCCGCTGGCCGGGCGCTCTGCTGGCGGCCGCCCTGGCGTTCGCGGCCCTCGGCGGGGCCCCTGCAGCGTCGGCAGCCATAACGGCAGCGGCCTCGCCGGGTGCCGCGGGCCAGCCGGCCCTGGCGGCGTCCATCCGGCTCGGGAGCGTCACGCTGCGCCGCTGCGCGAGGTCCCCGCTGACCTTCTGCGGCCACCTCGCCGTCCCGCTGGATTACTCATCGCCGGTCAGCCCGAGCATCCGCATCGGCTTCCGCTGGCTGCCGGCCACCCGCCGTGCCGTTGGCACGGTCCTCTCGGTCGAGGGCGGCCCAGGCTTCGCGACGACGGGCAGCGAGGACGACTACCTTCCGGATATCGGGCCGCTGCACCGGACCCGCAACCTGCTGCTCGTCGACCTGCGCGGCACCGGCACGTCGACCCCGATCGACTGCCGCGGCCTTGAGCGGGCCGGCTCGCGCCAGTCCGGGCCGCGCTTTAACCGGCTCGTCGGCGACTGCGGTACCCAGCTGAACCATGAATGGCGCTATCGGGGGGGCGGCTGGGTGCACGCCTCCGATGACTTCAACACCGCCTATTCCGCGTTGGACGTCGAACGGGTGCTGCGCGCTCTGCGGCCGGGCCGGGTGGATCTCTACGGCGACTCCTACGGCAGCTGGTTCGCCCAGGTCTTCGCGTCCCGTTACCCGGGCGCGCTGCGCTCGGTGACGCTGGACTCGACCTACCAGGTTCTCGGGCTCGATCCCTGGTACACCACCACGGTCATCACTGCCCGGCGGGCCTTCAATGCTGCCTGCCGCCGGTCGGTCGCGTGTGCCGCGGCGACCCGCGGGCCCGCCTGGGGCAGGATCGGGGCACTGGCCCGCCGGCTGGCCCGGGATCCGGTCAGCGGGGAGACCACTACGGCCGACGGCACCAGGGGCCGCCTGACGGTGACCGTCGAGACGCTGGTCAACCTCGTGAACAACGCGGGCTTCGACCCCGTCGTCTACCGCGACCTCGACGCGGCGGCCCGGGCGCTGGTTCAGCACCATGACGCGGCGCCGCTGCTGCGGATCTCCGCGCTCTCGCTGGGTTTCGACGACACGAACTACCCGCTGCCCGAGTTCAGCGACGGCCTGTACTTCGCCGTCGGCTGCACGGACTACGTGCAGCTGTTCAGCCGGTCCGCGCCGCTCGCGGTCCGCGCCCGGCAGTATCGCGCTGCGCTGCGGCGTGAGCCCAGGCGGACGTTCGCCCCGTTCAGCGTGACCCATTGGACATCGCTGGACCAGTACACGGAGGCCTACAGCGGCTGCCTGCGCTGGCCGTCGCCGGTCCGCCGCCCCCGGCCGATCACCCGGCGGCCGCCGCTGGTGCCCGCCAGGCTGCCGGTGCTCGTGCTGTCCGGGACCCTGGACTCGCTGACGCCGAGGCTGGACGGCGCGACGCTGGTCACCCGCCAGATGGGCCCGTCGGCCCGGCTGGTGACGCTGGCCAACCTGACGCATGTGGCCGGGCAGGACGCCAATAACGGCTGCGCCCTGTCGATCTACCGGCGGTTCGTCAGCCGCCCGCAGGACCTGGCCACCGAGAACACCTCGTGCGCCCGGCGGATCACGCCCGTGCACACCGTGGGCACGTACCCGCGGTGGCTGGCGGGGGCCGTTCCCGCGACCGCGGCGCCCGGCGACACCGCCGGGCGGCGGGCATTGCGGGCAGTGACCGCGGCGCTGGCCAGCGTGGGCGATGAGATCAGCCGCTGGCCGCTGCTGAGCGGCAGCCGGGACCGCGGCCTGCGCGGCGGCGCGGTCACGTTCCGGCAGGGCCGCCGCCTGCTCCGGATCCGGCTCAGCGGCGTCCGCTGGGTGACCGACGCCACGATCGACGGCACCGCCTGGTGGAATCAGTCCGCGGACCGGGTGACCGCGCGCCTCGTGGTGCGCCCGGCCGGCGGGCGGGCCATCCGGATGACGGCGCGCTGGCGGCCGTTCGGCACGCGGACCCAGCTCGCCGCGATCACCGGGTGGCAAGGCGGGAGGCGGCTGGTCGCAGTCGCGCTCGCGCCGTAGCCCGGGGTTGCTGATACGGCGTAACACCGGACTGGCTGTCGGCGAAGGGAGCAGCGTGACCAGCGCGCAGCAGGATCCGGCCGCCGCGGCGGCGGCCTCCGTCAGCCCGCCCGGCTCCGGCACGGTGAGCGACGAGCGAGCCCTGGCGGCTCAGCTGTTCAACGAGACCTGGCGGCTGCTGGAGCGGGAGGACCGCGGCCAGGAGGACGACGACCAGATGATCCACATCGCGCATGCCTCGCGTTACCACTGGGGGCAGGTGCCGGGGGCGACGCCGGCTCACCTCGCGCGGGGCGAGTGGCAGATCTCCCGCGTCTACGCGGTACTCGGCCGGTCCGAGCCGGCGATCTACCACGCCCAGCGGGTGGTGGACATCTGCCAGGCCGACGGCATCGGCGACTGGGATCTCGCTTACGGCTACGAGGCCCTGGCCAGGGCATTCGCCGTCGCCTCCGATGCCGAGGCGGCCAGGGCATTCACTGACAGGGCGCTGGCAGCGGCCGAGTCCATCGCCGAGGACGAGGATCGTGACCTGCTCCTGGCCGACCTTGAGACCATCCCCCGCCAGCCCCGGTACTGGTGATGCCGGGCGCGATGAGGTGCGGCTGATTCCATCATGATCGCGTTCCGGCTCGGGCCAGGGCGTCCTCGGCCTGCGCGGCAAGGGCTCCGACCAGGCCGGCTGCGGATGGCTGGTCGGTGATGAGATCGATGGCCTCGCTGGCCCACACCGGCTGCGGAGGCAGATCGCCTCGCGCCACGCCATCCTGATATGCCCGCCTCGCATCGGCGTCCGCGGCGAGCTCGTCCTCCCGGCCCCGCCACTCATCGAGGAACGGGTGACCGAGGGTGCGGGCCGGGTACTTCGACGGCCACCGGGAGCCCCTGGCGATGTCCAGCACCGTGCTGCGCTCGGTGTCCTCCCCGCGTCCCTCGACGATCGCCCTGGTGACCGAGGGATCGACCAGTGCCTCGGCAGTGGCCTGAAACCGGGTCCCGATGAGCGCCCCGGCGGCTCCAAGGGCCAGGGCCGCCGCCACGCCCCGCCCATCGGCGATCCCGCCAGCCGCCAGCACCGGCGTCGGCGCGGCCAGGTCCACCACGACCGGCACGAACGGCAGCGTGGATCGCCCGCGCCGGGCGCCGTGACCGCCGCCCTCCGTCCCCTGCGCCACGATGACGTCGGCGCCGAGGTCCACCGCCTGCCTGGCCTCCTCCAGGTCCGTCACCTGGAGGATCAGCGCCGCGCCGGCCTGACGAATAGGCGCCAGGAACGCGCGGGGGTCACCGAAGGACAGCATCACCGCCCTCGGGTTGTGCTTGAGCACCTGCAGGACCGCGTCGACGTCGACTGCCCAGCTCTGGAAGCCGACGCCCCATGGCTTGTCCGTGCCAGCCGCGACGATCGGCAGCTCACGGGCTAGCCAGTCCGGATCCCCGGGGCCGCCGCCCAGCAGCCCCAGGCCCCCGCCGTTGGAAACGGCCGCCGCCAGCGCGCCGCCAGCCGATCCGCCCATCGGCGCCAGCGCGATCGGATGCCGCAGCGAGAACAGTCTCGTGAACGCCGTGCACAATGCCATGACCGCCATCATCACCCCTGGCGGGCACGTTCGACAGCTAGGGGCGCCCGGCCGCGGCGGGCAAAGCGGTCACGCCAAACAGCTCGGTGAACCGGTCCACCATCATGTCGCGGCCCTTGAGCTGGGAGACGACGTCAGCGCTGATGAGATCCTCAGTACCTGGCCGCTGGCCCGAGCCGCCCAGCGGCCCGATCGGCACGATGATCCCGGGAGGCAACGGCTGGTAGGACGTCAGGCTGGCGTCTCCGGCAATGTGCGCACGGATGTTGTCCGCGACCAGCTGGGCCTGCCGCCCGGCAATGCCGGCCATCTTGTGGTCAGCGGCGGCAACGTCGCCGACGGCGAAGACCCGGTCCTGTCCGGTCACCTGCAGGTAGGGCGTGACGTCCACGAAGCCGTCCGCCCGGCGCGCGGCGGCGAGCTCACCGGCCAGGTAGTCGCTCACCGGGGCCACTCCGTAGCAGCGGAACCAGATGTCCGCGGTCAGCTCACGCCCGGACTCGGTCACGACGGTGAATGCCCGCAGCTCGCCGGGAGCCGTCGGCGGGGCTTCCCGGAGCGGGCTGGCAAGCATCAGCTCCACACCCATGCCGGTGAGCTGGCGGCGCAGCTCCGCCTTCAGCTCCGGCCTGAACCGGGCGCCGAGGACATCGTCGGCAACGTCAAGCAGGGTCACCTCCTTGGCTGGCCACACCGCCTTGATCTCGCCGGCCAGCTCGATGCCGACCGGCCCGGCGCCGAGCAGCAGCACCCGCTGCGCCGCGCTGAGCGCCGCGTGAGCCGCGCGGACCTGAGCATGAGCCGTAGCGGTGCTGTCGATGTCGCTCTTAGCCGGGAACGGATACGCGGACCCGGTCGCCAGCACGATGTAGTCGGCGCGAATCTCCTCACCCGAGGCAAGCGTCACCATGCCGACATCGACCTTCACGGCCCGGTCGTGTATCACCCGGCCGTTGGCGAGCAGGTTGCCGTAGGGAAGGTAGATCCGCGGCAGCCAGGACGGGTCGACAAGCGCGCGGAGGGCCGCGACGTTGTGCACGAAGGCGTCCTTGGGTTCCACGAGCACGACGTCGGCCACGTCATCGAGTGACTTGGCCGTGTTGACGCCGCCGTAACCGCCGCCGATGACCACGACGGTCGGCCTGGCGGGTGAAGTCTCGCTCATCTTGATCTCCCGGTTAACTGGATTAGCGCACAGGTTGAAGATCGCATCGCAGATAGTATTTGTTACAGAGTATCTTGTACGCAAATCATCTATCGCGCCGCTTACCAAGGTAGGCTTATCGCATGAGCGCCACGACTCAGGACGACGCCGGACCGCGGGGCAGCGGCCGGGCCGACGCGTGTGGCGGTGCGCTGAGCAGTGATCTGGGCTGGGCACTGGGCGTGGTTTTCCGTTCCTATGCGAAGGCTGCGAGCGCGGCCTTTGCTGAGCTGCCGGGCGGTCCCCGCGGCTATCAGGTGCTTGCCGCCGCGGCCAGCGGCGCGCCGGGCAGCCAGCTGGAACTGGCCCGCCACCTGGGGATCGACCGCACCGTTATGACCTACCTGCTCGATGACCTTGAGAGTGCCGGGCTGATCGAGCGCCGCCCGGACCCAGCCGATCGCCGCGCCCGGCGCATTGTGGCGACCGCGCAGGGGCGCGAGTCGCTCGACGGCCTTGACCGGCGTCTGCGGGACGCCGAGCGGCACGTGCTGAACGGCCTGGGGACCGAGGCGGACCGTAGCGCGTTCCGCGACCTGCTTCGGCAGCTAGCGACGCATGTCAGCGGCGTTGACCCCGGGTCAGGCACATGCGACGCCGCTGCCGTCAGTCAGGCTGGCCCCGGGCAGCCAGTTCAGGGCATCGCCGGCTGAGGTTGGCGCGGCGCCGCCGCTTCGCATGGCAGGTTGTCCGCCCAGACCCAGGTCATGCCGCATAATCGCTGGCCGGGCCCGGAACCTCGACGGACATCGCCCCGGTGGCGATCGAGGTGATCCGCACAGGGAGGCCGCGGACCTCAGATGGGAGCTGTTGCCGTGAGCCGCTCGACTACCAGCGTGTTTGATCTTCCCGACCGACTCGCCCCCAAGGCCGATCCGAGGCTGATCGCTGGCGACGAGCAGCACTTCGCGGCCATCGCGGAGAGCCTTGAGCAGTCGATTGCGGACCTGTCCGGCCGCCTCGATGCCGAGCGGCAGGCGCCCGGCGGCATCGGCCAGCAGGCGCTGGACCGCGACCAGGAGATCCACCGGCTGACCGCCCGGCTGCGCGTCCTGCGCCGCTTCGGCCTGGACCTGTGCCTCGGACGCATGGTCAGCGCGGACACCCCCGAGCCTGTGTACGTCGGACGACTTGGCCTAGGTGCCAGGCCTGGGAGACCAACGCGAGGCCCTGCTCGCCGCGGTCGCCGGCGATCCCACCTCCGCGCGCTTCACCCTTGAGCAGGTGCCTGACCTGGGGGATCATCGCGAGGCGATCGCTGCTGCGGCGGCGCAGGCAGCACCGTGACTCTTGCCTGTCCCGGCCGCTGAGTTGAGGTTCGCATCTCAGCGGTCGAACTCCCAACCTTCTAACGCTTCTATGTTTGTCAAGGGCTTGCGGGCGGTTTCATTGACTGGTTGAGCTGCCGGCAGAGTTCGCGGGCGATGTATCGCTTGAGGCAGCGGCGGATTTCTCGTGGGGTCTTTCCCTCGGCGGTGCGCCGGGCGACGTAGGCGCGGGTTCGGGGGCAGCTGCGTATCCGGGTGAGCGCGATGACGTGAATGGCGCGGTTCAGGGCACGGTCCCCGCCGCGGTTGAGCCGGTGCCGGACCGTTTTGCCGCTGCTGGTCGGGAGGGGGCTGGTGCCGCCCAGTGCGGCGAATGCGGCCTCGTTGCGGCACCGGCCGGGATGGGAGAAGCTCACGATGGCCTGGGCGGCGCTGACCGGCCCGACGCCGTAGCGGCTGGTGAGACCGGGGGCGATGTCGTCGACGATGGCCAGCAGCTGGTTGCGGTTCTCCTTGAGCTGGCACCGGTCCTGGGCTAGCGCGAGCGCGAGACGGCGTATCTCGGATTGGCGGACGATGTGATCGCGGCTGGCGCGAGCGGGGGGCTCGCAGCTGGCCAGAGCGGCCAGGGCCGTCTTGCTCAGGGTCCGGCGGGCGGCCCGCCGGCCGGCATCGTCACCGGACAGCAGCAGGGCGCGCAGCCGGTTACCTTGCGCGGTGCAGGCCGCGGTGATCTCCTGGCGTGCACCGAGCAGGATACGCAGTGCTTCCCGGTCGCCGTCGGCGCGCGGCACCGGGAGCCGGCCGGCGTCTAGGCGCAGTGCGGCCAGTACCGCCAGGTGGGCATCGATGGGATCGGACTTGCCCTTCCCGCGGCGCTGTTTGCGGCTGGGCTGCTCGCACTCGATCACCAGCAGGCCAGCGGCGGCCAGCGTCCGCGCCAGCCCGATCCCGTAACTGCGGCTGCCCTCGATCGAGACCGCCACCCGGGGCCCCGGCGTCACGTCGGCGATGGCCGCGAGCAGCTGTGCGAACCCGGCGCTGTCACTGCCGATCTGCATCGTCGCGATCGGCTTGCCGGCCGCATCCGCGATCTCCGCCTCATGGCTGTCGCGATGCGTGTCGATCCCTATGACGGCATCTACTGCCTCTGCCAGCATGGACATAAGGCCTCGTGTCTCCTTCCAGTACTGGGGCCGAAGTCGGCACCGGCCTGGGTGGAGTCACCGAGTGGCACATCTGTGACGGGTCACGCCATTGGCGGACAGGCTTCTGATCAGGTCAACGCGGTGTGGGCCAGGCCGGGGCCGGCGACCCGGGGACAGGTCAGAAGAAGGGCACGCCAACGGCGGCCAGATCCGTAGCGAGTCACCCGGCCCGCCGGCACCGATCCTGGCGGCAGTCCACCCAGAACCACCACAACGACACTCACAGATCCGTAGCAAGTCGCAGCTATCCAGGCTAGTCCACCTGCGCTTGGATCGCCGGGCTGCATCGCTCATGATGGTGCAGCGGTTCCAGCCGGGTCCGTGCTTGTCCAGAGTCGTTGTCCGCCGGAGTCCACCAATTTCCGGGATCGTTGGTGTCAACCGTGGGTGTCAGCCGCCGTCCGCGTTCCTGCTCGGCCAGGGCGCATCGGCAAGGTTGCCTCCAGGCTTGATCATTCGTGGCAGGCTCTTGCAACGTGGCGAACTCGCTCGATCTGCGTGCATGGCTGCGCGAGCAGTGCTCGGATTTCCGATTTGATGTCGGCGGGGTATTCCAGCGCAACAGCGACTTGTCCTGGTGGCCGTTGAGGGCGGCAGGGCCTGCGGAGCTGGAGCAGCGGCTGACTGAGGGCGGGCATCTCCTGCCGCTACCCAGGGAACCGGCCGCGCTGGCGAATGTGCTGGAAGTGGCGATCGTGAACTTCCTGAGGTCCGCGGGCTCCTGATCCCCGAAGCGGTGGTGCGCCGCGGGAACGAGCGCGGCTACCCGGATCTTGAGATCAGCGGCCCGCCGTTCGGCGGAGGTTTCCACGCGGTCGATGTCAAGGCCGCCCGGCGTGCCAGGAACGGACGGCAGACGCAGAGCAGGATCACCCTGTACACCGGCAACACCTACTTCAAGTGGCCGGACCTGCACTGGCCGGGAACCTTCCGGCCGTTCCGCGACTACGCCACTCATCTCGACGTGCTCATGATCTATAGGCTCAACACAGAGAGCAACGCGCGCGTGGAGGACCTGGAGATCATCGTGCAGGAACCCTGGCGGATCGCGAGCCGGGAGCGGTCCTCGACCACCAGGGAGTACGTCGGCGCCGTCAACGGCCTGGACGCGCTGCGCTCCGGCGAGGGCGCGTTCGCGACCCCGGCGGAGTTCTACGACTACTGGCGCAAGTTCCCGTTCAAGGTCAGTCCGCAGGTGCAGACCCAGCTCCAGCGGCTCCTGACAGCTGCGCAGGCGGAGCTGGCAGAGCTGCGGAAGCGCAATCAGCCGGAGAACGAGTGACCCAGTTCGAACCATGTCGTCCGTCGGGCTTGTCGCTGCCGCGCTTTGTCGGCAGTTGCTGGGAGGATCGTCTTCGTGAGCGCTCAGGGCATCGCCATCTCTCTCTTCTCCGGAGCAGGCGGCCTCGACCTCGGAGCCGAGCGAGCAGGCTACGAGGTCCGGGCTGCCGTTGAGTGGGACCGTGACGCCGCCGCGACAATGGAGAAGAACTTCAGCCACCTGGTCTCTCCGGTCATCCAGAACGACATCATGACCACGCCGACTCAGGCGATCGTGCGCGCTGCCGGTCTCCGGAAGGGCCAGCGGCCAGAGCTGCTGATCGGCGGCCCGCCGTGCACGCCGTTCTCCAAGTCAGGCTTCTGGCTGGAGTGGAAGCGCGAGGGCCTCGATCCGGGCGCCTCCCTGTTGCAGGCCTATACCCGCGTCCTAGCTGAGGCCCGGCCGCGCCGGTTCCTCCTGGAGAACGTCTACGCGCTCACCTACAGCAACAAGGCCAGCAAGCCCGCGTTCGACCGGATGATGCAGGAGATCGCCGCGGCGGGCTACCACTGCCACGCCTCTGTGCTCAATGCTGCCGATCACGGCGTCCCCCAGGCCCGGCCGCGGCTGTTCATCATCGGCGTTCCCAAGGACGAGCCGCTGCCGCGCCTGCCCGAGCCAACCCACGGCGGGCGGTGGGAACGGCGAGTAAGCGGTAATCCCCAGCGACCGCACGTCACAGCCGGGGAAGCCCTGGCGGGCCTGGTCACCGATCCTGAGCCGGGTGAGTCGGTCAACGGCAAATACGGACACCTTCTGCCTGACATCCCGCCCGGCGAGAACTATCTCTTTTACACTGACCAGCGCGGTCACCCGGAGCCGCTATTCAAATGGCGCAGCAAGTACTGGTCATTTCTCCTGAAACTGTCACCTGACAAGCCCGCTCCGACGATCCAGGCGCAGCCCGGACCTTACGTCGGGCCCTTCCACTGGGCCAACCGCCGTCTACGGATTGGCGAGATAAAACGGCTCTTCACGTACCCGGACGACTTCGATTTCGTCGGCAGCCGCGCTTCGATCCAGGCGCAGCTAGGAAATTCAGTACCGCCGCTTCTGGCTGAGAGGGTCCTCGGAGCCTTCGACACCCCTAGCTGAGCCTGGTCGAACGGCCGCTGTTTTCGGGCACGTTCCTGCTGTGGGTGCGGCCAGTATCCAGGTCATCACGGCTCCGACCGCCAGCCACGCGGCGCAGATGGGCAGCTCCCTCCAGCTCACCACGGCAGGGCTGCCAATCGCAGGGGAGTTCCCTGGGTATTCTCCCCAGATCTCGGCCTGGTATAGGAGCGCGAAGCCTGCAATCCACGCCCCCGCCCACGCAGCTATACGGAGCCAGTTGCGCGTTCGCGAGCCGCGAAACCTGACGAACCCGGCAATCAGCAGCGGGATAGGCAGAGCCAGCGATGCGACAGTTGCCAGAACTACGGCGATCCTGACCGCCTCAGGATCTGTGCTCCACCCCTCGATCCCGAGGCTGACGTCAGCCCAGGTATACGGCTTGGTGGTGACTGGTCCTGCCGCTGACCGAGATTGGGCGAGGCATAAGCCCAGGATAATCCCAAGATCAGCTCATCCAGCGTTCTGCACCTCCCCCGTCCTCCTCATAGGCGCCAAACCCTGTGAGCGGTCACCGGGTCAAGGATGGCGCAGCCATCGCGCAGCGACGGGGGCCTCTAATGGGGGTTACCAAGTTAGTCCTGAGCTGGGACTTCAGCTCCCACGGAGCGTGCGTCCTTTAGGCCAGACTTGGTTCCGGTAGCCGCTGGAGGGTGAGCACTGAGAGCCTCAGGAGCACGTGAGTCCTAAGAGGGCATCTGATCTAGGTCAGTGGTGGTTCGCCGGTTTCGGCGGGGGCGTCTCGCCAGGTTGGGGTGGTTTCGCCGGTCAGCCGCTTGCTCATGTTGTCGATCATGGCCCAGTGGATCATGGTGGCGGAACGTTCCGGGAGAGTCTCGAAGTCCCGGGCAAGCCGGCGGTGCAGGACGAGCCATCCGAAGGTTCGCTCCACGGCCCATCGGCGCGGTAACGGGGTGAACCCCTTCTGGTCCGGCTGCTTCCGGGCGACTTCGAAGGTGATGCCGCGGGCGGCGGCCTCGTCCAGGAAGGCCGTCTTGTAACCGCCGCCCGCCCATCCGGCGGTCACGGAGGGATGCCGGCTGGCGAGCTGGGCGACGACCTGCTTGCCGCCGTTGGTGTCCTGGACCGAGGCAGCGGTGATCACCAGGGCCAGCAGCAGCCCCAGGGTGTCCGTGGCAATGTGCTGCTTGCGGCCCTTGGCCCGCTTGCCCGCGTCGTAGCCCTGGGTCGCATCCGGAACATTGGAGGAGGTCTTCACCACCCGCGCGTCGATGATCGCCGCGGTCGGCTCCGGCGAGCGCCCGGCCTGCTCGCGGACCTTGCCGCGGAGCAGGTCATGAATAGCCTCGGTCGTGCCGTCGGCTTCCCATTTGGCGTAGTAGTCATAAACCGTCTTATACGGCGGGAAGTCGTGCGGCAGGTACTCCCACGCGATCCCGGTCCGGTTCACGTACAAGATCGCGTTCACGATCTCCCGCAGGTCATGCACCGGCGGACTCAGGCCCAGGCCGGCCTCGGCGCGGGCCTGCCGCCACGCGGACAGGACGGGCTCGAGCAGCGCCCACCGGGCATCGGACAGATCAGTGCGATATAACCGCCGGCCAGTCACGACGGCGATCTATATCACGCGATCCAGCGACAGCGGGGGACCTTGACTGCAGAGATATCCCTGCGCGGGGACAGACAGGGATCACTACGGATCAGATGCCCTCTAAGGTCAGACCGTGCCCCCGCTGGTGGCCGGGAGACATGACCGCTATTGGGATGTCGCGCCCGCCCCGCTGGGGCGTGAGCACTTGTCCATTAGGGCGCGAGCCGTTCTCCCGCGGGCTGCTCATGCAAGTTTGTCTCGCAGACGTTCGGGGGGACGCGAAGTGCTGTTCGCAGGCGATGACTGGGCCGAAGACCACCATGATGCGGAGATCCAGGACGAGACGGGGCGGAAGCTGGCTGCCAGGCGGCTGCCGGAGGGCGCGGCGGGGATCGCTGCCCTGCATGAGCTGATCGCCGGGCACCTGGGGCAGAACGGCGATCCCGGGCAGGTAGTGGTGGCGATCGAGACCGACCGCGGCCTGTGGGTGCAGGCGCTGGTCGCGGCCGGCTACCGGGTGTACGGGCTTAACCCCAAGCAGGTGGCCCGGTTCAAGGAGCGCTACAACCTCTCCGGGGCCAAGAGCGATGCCGCCGGTGCGCATGCCCTGGCTGACATGGTGCGCACCGAGCGGCATCAGCTGCGGGCAGTGGCCGCGGACACGCCGGAGGCAGAGGCTATCAAGGTCGTCGCCCGAGCCCATCAGACGCTGATCTGGGAGCGGACCCGGCACACGCTGCGGCTGCGCTCGGCACTGCTGGAGTTCTTCCCCGCCGCCCCGGCCGCTTACGCCGGCCTGGGCCTGACCGGGGCCGACACGCTGGAGCTCCTGGTCAAGGCTCCCGATCCGGCATCGGCGGCACGGCTTTCCGCCGCCCAGATCACCGCTGCGCTCAAGCGTGCCCGCCGTCGCGACGTCGCGGTCAAAGCCGGGGCAATCAAAGATGCGCTGCGCGTGCGGCACCTCATCCAGCCGGCGGCGATCACAGCGGCCTACGCCGCTTCGATACAGGCCACCGCGTCCGTGCTGATCACGCTGAACGAGCAGATCAGCGAGCTGGACGGCCAGGTGGAGGCACATTTTCGCCAGCACCCGGACGCCGCGATCTACCTGTCCCAGCCCGGGATCGGGACCATCAACGGCGCCCGGGTGCGTGCTGAGTTCGGTGACGCGGACGGCCGCTACGCCTCCGCCAGGGCCCGCAAGAACTACGCAGGCTCCAGCCCCATCACCCGTGCGTCCGGGCGGAGCAAGTTCGTCCTGGCCCGGTTCGTCCGCAACGACAGGCTCGCGGACGCCCTGCAATCACAAGCGCTCTCCGCGCTGACCGGATCACCCGGAGCCCGCGCATACTACGACAAGCAACGCGAACGCGGCCTCGGCCACAACGGCGCCCTTCGCCAGGTCAGCAACCGCCTCGTCGGGATCCTGCACGGCTGCCTCAAAACAGGCACCCTCTACGACGAAGCAACCGCCTGGCCAGATCACCACGCGACGCGACACGCCTCACGCCCTGCAGCTTGACATCTAAGCCTTTGGGATGTCTGACCTGGGCGCGCTCGGAGGGACTCGAACCCCCAACCTTCTGATCCGTAGTCAGATGCTCTATCCGTTGAGCTACGAGCGCGTGTGCGCTGCACAGTTTACGGCACCTTGCAGGAGTCGCGTGCCAGGGCAGGCGGACTTGATTCACCGGTCCAGCGGCACCGCGTAAGCTTAGACAAGCTAGGTTGTCTACATGCGTATCGGGGAGCCGGCCCGTAAGCACGGCGTCGATGACGAGGACGTACGGCATGCGATCCGCAACATGATCCGCACGGTCAGCGAGAGCGATGACCTGATCATGGTCATTGGCCCGGATCGCCGTGGCAAGCCACTGGAGATTGGCATTCTCGGCCCGGCGTCGGACGATCCCGTCGTCATACACGCGATGCGACTGCGACCGAAGTTTCAGAGGTTTCTCAGATGAGGGGTGATCATGTGACGCATACAGACGAAGAGATCGAGGAAGCCGCCCGCCGGTTCGAGGAGTGGGCTGAAGGGCTAGATCCTGAGACTGCCGTGGTAGAAAACGCCGAGGAGCTACGAGCGGTCGCCGAGGCAGCCGAAACCGCCCGCAGGGACGAGGCGCTCCTGGCCGAACGGGTTGCGGCCGCGCGGGCCCTGGGGCAGTCCTGGAACCGGATCGCCCTAGCGCTGGGCGTATCCAGGCAGGCAGCACGACAGAGGTTTGCCGGCAAGATCGGCGCTTAGCTGGCCTGGTATCCGAGGAGCCATGTACGACGTCCGCTCGATAACTAAAGACCAACATTTGAGCGTCTGACATGTGCCCGCCAGCGGTGCGGTGTCCGGGCGAGGACCTGCGGCCATCAGCCGGGCGCCATGTCGACGAAGCGGCTGAAGTGGCCCTGGAACGCCACGGTCACCGTGGTGGTCGGGCCGTTGCGGTGCTTGGCCACGATGAAATCCGCCTCCCCTGCGCGCGGTGACTCGCGCTCGTAGGCGTCCTCACGATGCAGCAGGATCACGACGTCCGAGTCCTGCTCGATGCTGTTGTGCAGGCTGATCCCATCCGCGACGAAGTTGTGTGTGCTCAGCACCGTGGCGTCGTACACAGGCTGCTCACCGAGGCTCTCCACCGATGCGATCTCGTCCCAGGACACGTCGTTGGTGGCGACCATCTCCAGCTCAGCGTCATCCAGGATTGTCGCCACGCGGGACAGGCGTTCCCGGCTCGGAGCATGCTTCCACAGCGTGCTCCCGCAAAACTGTGTGCCAAGTGCCGCCGCGAACTGGCGGTGTGACATTTGCTGCTCAGCCAGGACAGTGCGCACCCGGTCCCAGACCTCGCGGGGAATGGTGTCCAGGTTCGTGTTGCCCTTGATCGAGACGAGCATGGCCTTCGCTTTGTCGGCCATGGCGGATCGATTCCCGTGCACGCCGATCTCCTGCAGAAAGCGGAGTTGGTTCTCAGCCCCGTAGACGAGCAGGTGGTAGCAGAGCCGGTCGGTACCGTTCCTGATCTCCTTGATCCGGGTCATCACGGTGAAGCGCATCAGCAACCGGGCCACGTCCTCGACCAGCCGACGGCTCGTCGAGGCATAGTGGATACGGGCCTGCCGGGCCTGCGCATCCCACCAGACGCAGCCGCCCGTAGCCCACAAATGATGCAGGAACAGTGCGAGCTGCTGCTTCGGAACCGAGAAAACCGGCGCAGGTACGAATTTCTGGTGCCCGACGAAGGAGCCGTCACCCAGCAGGTGGCCCAGCATGATGAGCTCGGATTCCGGCATGTCCCGCGATGCTAGCGGCGCGGGTGTGTGTCGTGGCACAGCCACCCGGCCACCGACCGGGATCTCGGCCAGCGGGCGCCATCCGTCATAAGTGAGAAAGGGATGATGCGCCGTGGACTGGACCTCACGGCCAGACTTCAGCCGGACCTGGAACACCTCCTTGATTCCGCTGGGGAACGCATGCGTCATGGTGCGGGGCACCAGTCGCAACCGCTCATCAAGCGACCAGACGGGAATGTCCCGCTCCCCGGATGCCAACAACTCTCCAAGGGAAATCTCAGCGCCGGTATCGGCTCGCATGATGCGAGTCCCCGCCGTGAGGCACCCACTTTCACGTAGGTCAGCCAGCAGCGGCCGCTTGTCGGTGCGCTGCTCAGGACCACGGTTCAGCTGGGCGACCGCGACGACGGGGACGTGGAGCTCCTTGGCCAGCAGCTTCAGCGACCGGGACATGTCCGATACTTCCTGCTGCCTGTTCTCCACCCGCTTCGGCGAGGTCATCAGCTGCAGGTAGTCGATGATCACCAGCCGCAGGTCGTTGCGCTGCTTGAGCCGACGGCATTTCGCCCGGATCTCCATCATGGACATGTTCGGCGAGTCGTCGATGAACAGCGGCGCGTTTACGACCTCGCTCATCCGCCGCGCCAGCCGGGTCCAGTCCTCATCGCCCATCTGGCCCGTGCGCATGTGATGCAGCGGAACCCGTGCCTCGGCCGACAGCAGCCGCATAGTGACCTCGTTACGGCTCATCTCAAGGCTGAAGAGCACCGAGGTGAGCCCGTTCGCGACCGAGGCCGCCCTGGCCAGATCCAGGGCCAGCGTCGAATTGTGCGTCGGGATCATGCCCCGGCCTGCCAGGTACAGATGATCCGGACTGTCCACCTGCACGCACCGAACCGGCCGAGACGGCACGCGGCGCACGCCGACAATGCTGCGCCAGCGCGCATGCCGCGGGTAACGCCCGAGTCGTTCCTTGTGCAGGTGCTGCTTGCTGCTCAGCAGGAATACCTGGTCCTCAGTAGCGAAGCTGACCAGATACTCCCGCGCCGGTGAGGCCCCGGTCCTGCCTCTCACTGGCCTGGCCGTCATGGCGCAGCGGTAACCAAGGCTCAGGACAAGCTCGCGCACGTCCTCGGCAAGCTGCAGGCCTGTCACTGCCAGCCGAACCGATCCGGTGCTGTCCACCGCCGCGCCGACGTCAAGGATGCCGGCCAGCAGTGCCCTGCGTTGCGCCTCGGACGCCCGGAGGTAGCACGCGGGAATGCGCAGGAACGCGTGCCGCGGCGTCACTGACATCCCGGCTGCCTCCACCCGCATGACAATTTCCTGGTCCTGGCTGGTGAGGCGGGCCCCGGCTGAATACCCCGTGCCGAGCCATACGCCCATGACATACGGAGGCATGGGCAGGTCAGCGTCCGGCAGATCGATGGCACCCGCGACAGGAACCCAGTGATTGGGTCGCTGGCCCGTGCCAGACCGCAGCGTCGCGGCCACCTGCTCCGTGGTCACGACCGCTGGGCACGCCGCACGCGCGTGATTCCGCCTGCCGCCGCTGAGCTGAGCCTGGTGGCGGCGGGCAGCGCGGGACCAGGTCAGCCATTGATGCTGGCCATCGGCGATCATGATCTCGCCGGTGGAGAACTCGACCTCATAGCAGGGCCGTCCGTGCATCACCCCCGTGGCGGCGACCACGGTGACCGGCCTGCCATCAGCGTCTATCAGCCGGTCGCCGACCCTGACCTCGCCCATCGTCGTCCAGCCGGCCGGCGTCGGCAGCGGAGTGTCCAGCGCCAGCGCCTTGCCCAGGGCCGGCCGTGCCGCGATCACGATCATCTGGCCGGGATGCAGTCCGTTGGTCAGCGAGTCGAGGTCAGCGAATCCGGTGGGAACGCCCGTCAGCATGCCGCCCCGGCTGCCAATGGCCTCGATCTCGTCCAGCGCTCCCGGCATAATCTCCGACAGCGGGAGGTAGTCGTCACTGACCCGCCGCTCGGCGACTCCGTAGACCTCGGCCTCGGCGCGGTCGAGCAGGTCGTCGGCGTCCCCGTCACCGGAGTAGCCGAGCTGCACGATCCTGGTGCCCACCTCCACCAGACGGCGCAGGATCGCGCGCTCCCTGACGATCCTTGCGTAGTACCCGGCGTTCGCGGCGGTGGGCACTGACGCGATCAGGGTGTGCAGATAGGGGGCGCCGCCCATCCGCCCGATGTCCCCTCGCTTTGTCAGCTCAGCGGCGACGGTGACCGCGTCGGCGGGCTCGCCGCGGCCATACAGGTCGAGGATCACCTCGTGCACGAGCTGGTGGGCGGGCCGGTAATGATCCTGCGGCCGGATCACCTCAAGGACGTCAGAGATCGCGTCCTTCGACAGCAGCATCCCGCCGAGCACGCATTGCTCGGCCGCGATGTCATGCGGCGGAGTCCGCTCGAATTCCCCGTCCCTCGGCGCGATCTCTGTGACGCTCACTGGATGCCACCTCCCCCTTGCCCGCGAGCCCCCGCCGCGGCCTGCGCGGGCGATCACCTCCGTTCTACCGGACGGCTCCGACAGTCTCCTGGCAGCCGGTTCCGGCGTCCAGTCGCGCTGTGCACAGGGCTGTGGACAGCCTGTGCAGACACGCCGGGGGCGCTGTGCGCAGCATGGGGATACCCTTGTGGAAATGGCGCGGGAAAGCGCTTAGTCACCGCCTCTGCCTGCGTCGATGCCGTCCACCACCTGTGCATAAAGAAAATTTTCTGCACGCTAAGGCGGCCCGGCAATAGCGGAAGTTATCCACACGGGAATTGGACACCGGCCGTTATCGGTATGTCGTGACAACGTAGCCGGAGGACCAGCCCGGAACGGGACGAGCCGGACCGCCGCAACCGCGCCAGCCGGCCGGGATCGGATTGAGACTCTCGCCAGTCGGCCGGAGATCGGATTATTTGGCAGGCGCAGGCCACCGGGGCACCCTACTGTTCGAGTATGTGTTCGACACCGAGCGAGCGGCTGGCCCGGATCGGCGAAGCCATCGACAAGCTGGCCGCCGACTCCCGGGCACCGGATCCCGCCGGGCCGGATCCCGCCGGGCCGGGCCCGGCCGGGGTGGACGGAGGCATCCAAGATCGTCTCGCGAGGATCTGGGCAATGGTCGCCGAACTCGATCCCGACCTCGCCAGGCGGGTTACCGACTACGGCCCGGGAACCGGCCGGTGACGCGACCAGCCGGCAGCACGGGACGTGAACTCAGGCCGGCCGCGGCCTCGCCCAGGGATACCTGCCCAGCCGTCTGCGACGACCCGCCTGCTGACACTGGCCTGCTGTGGCCGGCCCGGATGTCAACCGGCCACCGCGGCTCAGTTCGCCGCGACCTCGACGTCCAGGGTCGCCCTGACCTCGGGATGCAGCCTGATCGCCACCTGGTGCGCGCCGACGGTCTTGATCGGGTTCTTGATCTCGATCCGGCGCTTGTCGAGCTCAGGGCCGCCGGCCGCGAGCACGGCGGCCGCGATGTCGGCCGGCGAGATCGAGCCGAACAGCCGGCCGCCGCTTCCGGCCCTGGTCTCCAGCCGCACGGTCAGCGAACCGAGCGCGCTGGCGGCCTCCCTGGCGTCGTCAAGGCCCCTGATATCGCGCACAGACCGGGCCCGCTTGATCAGGTCGATCTGCTTCTCCGCGCCTCGCGTCCAGCGCATCGCAAGCCCGCGCGGTACCAGGTAGTTGCGGCCGTAGCCGCCCGCCACCTCGACCACGTCACCGGGGGCACCCAGGCCGGAGACCTCCTGGGTGAGGATGAGCTTCATCGGCGTACCGCTCATCGGTGCGCGACCTCCCTGCGCATCAGCGTGCCTGGCTGGTGTACGGCAGCAGCGCCATCTCGCGCGCGTTCTTGATCGCCGTGGCGACGTCGCGCTGGTGCTGCGTGCAGTTGCCGGAAACCCGTCGTGCCCGGATCTTGCCGCGGTCGGAGATGAACTTCCGCAGCAGCCCCGTGTCCTTGTAGTCCACGTGGGTGATCTTCTCCTGGCAGAACAGGCAGACTTTCTTCTTTGGCTTACGAATTGGCGGCTTGGCCATCGTGGTGCTCCTCGGCAGAGCCCCGCCTCAGCGGGGATGGTCGTTTCATCCGGCGGAAATGACTGGCAGTGGATATCGGCATAGTGGATACGGCAACGGGCGTGCCGCCGGCGGCTCGCCCAGGCGAATCCCGCCCAGGATCAGAACGGCGGCTCGTCGCTGAACCCGCCATCGCCGGCTGACCCGCCACGGGCATCGGATGCCCACGGGTCGTCGGCGGGAGGGCGCCCTCCGGCGGCTCCACCATACCCGCCCTGACCGCCAGGGCCGGCCTGGCCGCCACCGCCGCTACCGCCGCCGAACCCGCCGGTGGAGCGGCTGGACTTGGTGACCTTCGCCGACGCGTTGCGCAGCGAGGGACCGACCTCGTCGACCTCGACCTCGTAGACGGTGCGCTTCTCGCCTTCCTTAGTCTCGTACGACCGCTGCCGGAGCCGGCCCTGCACGATCACCCGCATGCCCCGCTGCAGGCTTTCCGCGACGTTCTCCGCGGCCTGCCGCCAGACATTGCAGGAAAGGAACAGCGAGTCGCCGTCCTTCCACTCGTTCGTGGTCCGGTCCATGAACCTCGGCGTGGAGGCGATGCGGAACGTGGCCACCGCCTGGCCGGTCGGGGTATAGCGGAGCTCGGGGTCGCCGACGAGGTTGCCGACGATGGTGATGGTCGTGTCGCCTGCTGCCATCGGGATACTCCCGGTCTTTCAGATGGGTGGGTTGCGGCCCGGGTGGGCCGCGTGTCGGGTCAGTGGATCTCGGGGCGCATGATCTTGGTCCGCAGGATCGCCTCGTTCAGGTTCAGCTGGCGGTCAAGCTCCTTGACGGTATCCGGCTCGGCAGTCAGGTCGATGACCGCATAGATGCCCTCGGGCTTCTTGTCGATCTCGTAGGCAAGCCGCCGCCTGCCCCAGACGTCAACCTTGTCCACCACGCCTCCCGCGGTGGTCACGACCCTCAGGAACTGCTCAAGCGACGGCTGGACGGTACGTTCCTCAAGCGAGGAATCAAGGATGATCATCATCTCGTAATGGCGCATGGGCTTTACCCGCCTCCTCTGGACTGGCGCGGTCACGGTCTCTCCGTGACAGGAGGAGCCGCTCGCCACCGGGACGGTGACCTTACGCGGCCGGGTCAGCTTACCAGGGACCCAGCGTCAGCCCGCCACTGCCGAAAACCTCGCAGACCATCGAGAACGCACGCCATGATGGTGCTCCCGCCCCCAGCGGCGCCGCCATCCCGGGGGCACCGCAGGATTCCACCCCTGATCCGGCGGGAAGACACCAGGTTGACAGAGATAATCAGGGGAAAGCGCCCTTCCAAGGGGGTGGCAGCCATGCCTGACACCATCAAGGCCGGCCTCGGCCGGATCAAGGCCGGCTCGGTCCGGCCGGAACTCACCCTGGACACCGACGGCAAGCCGCATCCGGTGCAGAGTGCCCTGACCGCGTTCACCCTGCTGGGCGGCGCCCTCGCGTTCGCCACCGGCCTGATCGTGGTCATGCACGTGTTCGCCCTGGTGCTCGGCGTGGCCGCGCTCGTGGTCGGCCTCTATACGCAGATGATCTCGGTAGCGAGACCGCAGCGGGTCGTCCTGATGGCCGGTGTGGTGGCCGCCTTCGTCGGGACCTGCCTCGCCATCGCGCACGGCGGCTTCGGCTGACCTGACGCGCCCGGTCAGCGCTGGCGCCCGACCCGCGCTGGCGGCCGGTCCGGCGTTAGGCTCGGGGCATGGTGCGGATCGGAGCACATCTCCACGACGGTGACCCGCTGACCGAGGCGCTCGCGATGGGCGCGGATGCCGTCCAGTTCTTCCTCGGCGACCCCCAAGGCTGGAAGGCCCCCACGTTCCCCGGCGACCCGGCCGAGGTTCGCGCGGCGTTCGCGGCGGCCGACGTGGACGCGTACATCCACTCGCCGTACGTGATCAACGTCGCGTCGCCGAACAACAGAATCCGGATCCCCAGCCGGAAAATCCTGGCCCAGCAGCTGGCGGCCGCTGCCGCCATCGGCGCGAAGGGCCTGATCGTGCACGGCGGCCACGTGACCGCCGGGACGGATCCGCAGGAGGGGTACGACAGCTGGCGGAAGGCGGTCGAGCGGATCGACCGGCCGCTGCCGATGCTGATCGAGAACACGGCAGGCGGCGACGGCGCGATGGCCCGCGGCCTGGACGGCATCGCCCGGCTCTGGGAGGCGGTCACCGACGGCGCAGGTGACGACGGCGGCGAGGTCGGCTTCTGCCTGGATACCTGTCACGCGAACGCGGCAGGCGAGGACCTGGCCGACGTCGTCGACCGGGTCAAGGCGATCACCGGCCGGATCGACCTCGTGCACTGCA
>Ga0302324_100004659_pt1 | contig 30229 bp, 26 predicted proteins | sample Palsa_T0_1_FD_201949 | JGI IMG/M metagenome (GOLD analysis project Ga0302324, IMG submission 201949) | Peat permafrost microbial communities from Stordalen Mire near Abisko, Sweden - Palsa_T0_1 | ecosystem: Environmental > Terrestrial > Soil > Palsa > Peat permafrost | place: Sweden: Abisko...
CGGCATCGGCCAATTCCTTTTACCTGTCGCGCTCCGCGGGACCTCAGTCTACCCGGATTCGCAGCGCCGGTGTATGTGAGGATCGATGCCAGCCACGCCAAGCCGCCCGCCCCGGAAAACGAAGGTCGTCCCCACCCTCGATCGGGTGGCGCGGGGCGTGGATGCGTTCCGTCGCGGCGAGCCCGTCCTTGTCAGCGGCACCGATAGCGCGGATATCCTGGCACTGGCGGTCGAAACGGCAGCCGACGATGCACTTGCGGCTTTCGATGCGACAGACGACGTGCCGCCCTTGCTCCTTTTGACGCATTGGCGTGCGCGGACGCTCAAGATCCGGCTCTACACGCCCGAGATCGCCGCCATCGTGCCGGAGCGCCCGCTGCGGGCTGCGCGGCTGCGGGCCGTCGCCGATCCCACGGCCGACCTTGCCGAACCCTTCAAGGGGCCGTTCGAGACGTTGCGCCACGCTTTGCCCGAGACCTATCCGGCCGCCGTGAAGCTCGCGAAGCTGGCCGGGCTGTTGCCGTCTGTGATTGTGCGGCAGGCGCCGCCCAGGATGCGAGATATGACTGTCATTCCGGCTGCGGCGATCCGCGACTATGACGCGGACACCGTACGGTCTCTCGCGCTCGTCACCCGAGCCCGCGTGCCGCTTGCCGGCGCCGAACAGACCGAACTCGCCGCCTTCCGCGCCGGCAATGGCGAGCCGGAGCATTTTGCGATTATCATTGGCCGGCCGCCCACGGATCGCGCCGTCCTCACGCGGCTGCATTCGGAATGTTTCACGGGCGATCTGCTGGATTCGCTCAAATGCGATTGCGGGGCCCAGCTCCGTGGCGCGATAGAGACCATCGCCAAAGCGGGCGGCGGTATCCTGCTCTATCTTGCCCAGGAGGGTCGCGGCATCGGCCTCATCAACAAGCTGCGCGCCTACAGGCTGCAAGATCAAGGCTTCGACACGATCGAGGCGAATGAGCGCCTGGGGTTCGATCCCGACGAAAGACGCTACGGCATCGCCGCACGGATGCTGGGCCTGCTCGGCTACAAATCCATCCGCCTGCTGACGAACAATCCCGACAAGGTGCTGGCGCTCGAAGCGGCCGGCATGACGGTGGTCGAACGCGTCCCCCACGCCTTTCCCGACAATGTGCACAACCGCGCCTATCTCGAGACCAAGGCGGCGAAGGCGGGGCATCTGCTATAAGTCAGCCTGTTCCCGGTGGCCGAAAATGGCGCTGCCGACGCGTACATGGGTCGCGCCGAAACGGATCGCGGTTTCGAAATCCGCACTCATGCCCATGCTGAGATGTGCCAAGCCATGCATGCGCGCCATTTTTTCGAGCAATGCGAAATGCGGCGCGGGCCCTTCGTCGGCGGGCGGGATGCACATGAGGCCGCTGATGGGCAGTTTGAGTTCGTCGCGACACAGCGCAATGAAATCCGACGCCTCGCCCGGCAGGATGCCAGCCTTCTGCCGCTCTTCGCCCGTGTTGACCTGAATGAACAGCAACGGCTGGCGTTGTGTCCGCTCCAACTCGTCGCGCAATGCGTGTGCCAGTTTCGGGCGGTCGAGCGAATGAATGGCGTCGAACAATTCTACCGCTTCGCGCACCTTGTTGGATTGCAGCGCGCCGATGAGATGCAGTTCGATATCGGGAAACTCGGATCTGAGCGCAGGCCATTTCGCCTTTGCCTCCTGCACGCGATTTTCCCCGAACACGCGCTGCCCGGCCGCTAGAAAGGGCCGGATGGCCTCAGGTCCGAAGGTTTTCGAAACGGCGATCAATGTCGTGTCCGCCGCCGGCGCCAGCGCCGCTTTCCTTGCGGCTGCAATGCGCGCGAGAATATGGGCCAGGGCTTCGGCGGGCGCGGGTTGGGGGTTGCGTAAAGATGAGGACATGGAGTGGCGAATAAGCGCGCCCGTGCGGCGCTGGCAAGAGCGGCCTCGCAGCTGTCCCAGAATCTGCGGCTGTCTTTGCCCGCTTTGGTGCTGATGACGGATGACGAGCGCCTCTCCTGTCCGCTCGAGGCGGCCCGCGCCCTGCCGCGCGGCAGCCTTGTCGTCCTGCGGGCGCGGGATTCGAACCGCCGTGCCGAACTCGCCGAGGGGCTTGCCCGGATTGCGCGTTCCGGTGGTCTTAAATGGGTTGTGGCCGGCGACGCGGAATTCGCCAGCTGTGCACAAGCCAATGGCGTGCATTTTTCAGAGCGGAATATGTCCGCCGCCTTCCATTGGCGTGCGCGCCGGCCAGGCTGGCTTATCATTTGCGCCGCGCATTCGCTGGCGGCTTGCATCAAGGCCGCGCGATCGGGCGTGGATGCGGTTTTTCTAACAGCAATATTTCCTACCGCGAGCCATCCCGGACGGCCCTGTCTCGGTCCATTGCGTCTGCGCCGCATCGCGCAGTTGTCGCGCGTGCCGGTCTATGCGCTGGGCGGCGTCGACGCCGCGACAGTTGCGCGCCTCAAAGGCGCGCCCGTTGCGGGCATCGCGGCGATCGGCGCCCTGTCGGTGTGAAAGTGTTCTTCAGATCTGAAATGCGACATGCAGGAACGCAGCCTGCATCCGGATTGCCGCAGCGCCACTATAGAAATCGCCCTCGCTGCGTGTGAAGCGCGGGAATTGCCAGCCGAGTGTCAATTGCAGATTGGAATTGACGACATAGGCGATGGAGGGCTCGTAGCCGATGCGGTGCAACGCCGGCAGCGTCGCTTCTGCGTCCGCGCCACCGGTCGAATACTCCAGGCCGCCGATCCAGGGTCCGCTGGTGATCGTCACCCCGAGCCGCGCACTGTGCGTATTTCCTTCGCGAAACGCATCGTCGATGGCGAACGCATAGGCGTTCGATTGGCGATAGCCGCCGCCGCCGGCCAGCTTCACGTCGCCGAAATCGTAGTCGATCTCGCCGCCCACAGCCCAGTCGAGCAGCCCTGCATGGCCGGACGTCGTGTGCGCGCTCTCACCGGCCACGGCGCCGGCATAAAAGCCCACCGATGCGGGGCCGAAATCTTCCATGTAGTTGACGGCGCTCTCGAACAAATTGGATTGCCGGTCGGCGACGTTTTGGCCTTGCGGCATGAGCGCCGGTCCGCCGCCTGCTTGGGCTGGCGCATAGGAGGCGCCGAACTGCACGCCGAAGAGGCGTGGAGAATAGTAGGAAAGCTTGGCGAAGTTCGCGCTTGCGAACTCGTCCGTCCACAGCGGAAAAATCTTGACGAAGGCGTTACCGGTCGTGGGCTCGCGGAAAAACGTTTCGGTCCCGTCGTCGATGGCGACGGCATCGTCGACCTTCGGTCCTGTCATCGACATGGCGGTGGCGGCGCCGTCCTGCCGGCCGGCTTCCACGCGTCCATATTGCGTCTGCAGCGACGCATAGGCCTTTTCAACCACGCGATCGCCATAGGCGTCGCCCGACAGCTCGTCGTGATAGGCAAGGATGGTGCTGTGGAAACCAAGCTCCCAGCCGTTGTCGAGCTCGATCTTCGCGCGCGGCGCGAGGAGGAATGTCCCTGTCACGCCGATCCGATCGGACACGTCCGCCTGCGTCGCATCATAGGCCGCGCCGGAAAGGCTACCGCCCAGGGTTGCCGTCCAGTCGCCAAGCTCGGCCGAAGCAGGCGATATGTTCCAATCGGTCAGTGAGGCGGCCCGCGCCTGGGTCGCGGCAACGAGGCCAAAGCATGCCACAGTGAGAAGATATCGCATTCAACGCGCCGCTCCCGGGTGATTCTTGCAGCCGCCTCAACCTAAGACGTTATAGCACAAGCCTTTCTTCCGTCGGCCTATGGCGTTGCGCCCGGCCTTGGGGGAAAGTATAAGGCCGCCCCACGGGGGAAGGTCGGCGGCGGTTGCCGCAAGGGAATGGGACGCGTAACGCTATGCGGGCTTTGACTGTCGTGCTTTGCACGCTGCTTCTTGCGGCCTGCGGTTCTTCCAACGACTCACCGGATACGACGACCGGCACGACCGCCATCGAGAGCGGCAGCGGACGGGTGACGCTGGGGGTCAATTCCTATCTCTGGCACGCCACACTCGACACCCTGGCGTTCATGCCTTTGGCTTCGGCGGACCCATTCGGTGGCGTGATCATCACCGATTGGTACTCCGCGCCGGCGGATCCCAATGAGCGCATGAAGGTGACGATCTACATCCTCGACCGTCGCCTCAGGGCCGATGGCATCAAGATTGCCGTGTTCCGTCAAACCCATACGGGCGACACCTGGGCGGATGCCCAGGTCAACCCGCAAACGGCGACGAAACTCGAAGACGCCATTCTGACGCGTGCGCGCGAGCTTCGACTCGCGAGCGAACCACCCGCCAGCTAGGTATCAGTTGCTGCAAGCCCTTTGATTCGTCCGCCGGCTTCAGCGAAAGATGAGGCGGGCGAGCGGAGACGATCGATGGCGCGTTACAACGCCAAAGAAGCCGAAAAACATTGGCAGGCGGCATGGGCTGAGCGAAACGCCTTCGCCGCCAGCAATCGCTCGTCCTTGCCCAAAGCCTATGTGCTCGAGATGTTTCCCTACCCTTCGGGCCGCATCCACATGGGGCATGTGCGCAATTACACAATGGGCGATGTGCTCGCCCGGTTCCGCCGCGCGCAGGGCTACAATGTGCTGCATCCCATGGGTTGGGATGCGTTCGGCCTGCCCGCCGAGAACGCGGCGCGGGACCAGGGCATCAATCCGCGCGAATGGACCTATGCGAATATTGCGGCGATGCGCGAGCAGTTGCAGGCCATGGGTCTCGCTATCGACTGGCAGCGCGAATTCGCGACCTGCGATCCCGCCTATTACAGCCAACAGCAGAAATTGTTCATCGATTTCTATCGGGCCGGTCTCGTCTATCGCGCCGAAGCCGATGTGAACTGGGATCCCGTCGACCGGACCGTGCTCGCCAATGAGCAGGTGATCGACGGCATGGGCTGGCGCTCCGGGGCTTCCGTGGAACGGCGCAAGCTCGCGCAATGGTTTTTCAAGATCACCCATTTCGCCGACGAATTGCTGCAGGCGCTCGATGGGCTGGAGCGCTGGCCGGAAAAAGTGCGCCTCATGCAGCGCAACTGGATCGGCCGCTCCGAAGGCCTCCGCTTCGCGTTCGACCTGTCGAATGCCTCGACGCTCGAAGTCTTCTCGACGCGACCGGACACCTTGTTCGGCGCCAGTTTCGTCGCGCTGTCGCCGGATCATCCGTTGACGGAGAAATTGGCGGCAAGCGATCCGGCGCTGGCGGCTTTCGTTGCCGAATGCCGCCGCACCGGGACCGCGGAAGCCGCCATTGAGACGGCCGAGAAACTGGGTTACGACACCGGCCTCACCGCTGCGCATCCCTTCGACCCGACATGGAAACTGCCGGTCTATGTCGCGAATTTCGTGCTCATGGGCTATGGCACCGGCGCCATCTTCGGCTGTCCGGCGCACGATCAGCGCGATCTTGAATTCGCTCGCAAATACAGTCTTCCCGTGCTGCCGGTCGTCATTCCGGAAGGCGCGGATCCGGCCGCTTTCGTCATCGGCGACGAGGCCTATGTCGGGCCCGGCAAGCTGGCCAATTCGCGGTTCCTCGACGGTCTCGAGGTGGACGCTGCCAAAGCGGAAGTCGCCGCGCGGCTGGAAGCGCAGAACAAAGGGCAGCGTACGGTCAATTACCGGCTGCGCGACTGGCTTGTGTCGCGACAACGCTATTGGGGTTGTCCCATTCCGATGGTGCATTGCGCCGCTTGCGGCATCGTGCCGGTGAAGAACAGCGAGCTACCGGTGCTGTTGCCGGAAGATGTGCGTTTCGACGTGCCGGGAAATCCACTCGATCATCATCCGAGCTGGAAGCATGTGTCGTGTCCGTCCTGCGGGCAGCCGGCACTGCGCGACACCGATACGCTCGATACATTCGCAGATTCTTCCTGGTATTTCGTGCGCTTCACCGATACAGATGCGCCAGCGCCGGTGAACAGTGAGGCCGCGAATTACTGGCTGCCTGTCGATCAATATATCGGCGGCATCGAGCACGCGATTTTGCATTTGCTCTATGCGCGATTTTTCACGCGCGCGCTGCAGCAACTCGGTCAGGTGGGTTTCGACGAACCGTTCGCAGGCCTCTTCACCCAGGGCATGGTGTGCCACGAAACCTATCGCGATGCCGACGGGCAATGGCTGTTGCCCGAAGAGATCGAGAAGCGCGACGGCCTGGCATTGCGCAAAGGCACGGATACGCCGGTGACAATCGGCCCGTCGGAGAAAATGTCGAAGTCGAAGAAGAATGTGATCGCGCCTGAAACCATCATCGACATTTACGGCGCCGACACGATTCGCTGGTTCATGCTGTCCGACACGCCACCAGAGCGCGATATCGAATGGACGGAAACCGGCGCGGAAGGCTGCTGGCGCTTCGTGCAGCGCATTCACCGCCTTGTGACGGAAGCGCAAGGTCTGTCGCCGCCCGGCGCGGAGATTCCGGCGGAGCCCATCAATGCCGCCCTCGAATTGCGCCGCGCCACACACCGCGCCATTCAAGCTGTCACGGAAGATGTCGAAGCGTTGCGTTTCAATCGCGCCGTCGCGCGCATCTATGAACTCGCGAATGCGCTCGGCGGCAGCGAAGCACTGCCGGGCGCTATCAGGCGCGAAGCGCTCGAAACCATGGTGAAGCTCATCGGTCCGATGATGCCGCATCTCGCCGAGAGTTGCTGGCAGTCCCTGGGATACGACACGATGTTGATCGACCAGCACTGGCCCGTCGCCGATGCCGCACTCGTGCGTTCCGACACAATCACGATCGCCGTTCAGGTCGATGGGAAACGTCGCGGAGAGATCGCCATCCCGCACGATGCGCCCGAGGCTGACGTCAGCCGCGCTGCGCTCGCGCTCGATGGCGTCGTGCGCGCGCTAGACGGCAGGACCCCGCGCCGTGTCATCGTTGTGCCTCGCCGCATCGTGAATATCGTCGCATGAGCGCGCGTCGCCTTTCGCTCGCGGGCGCCCTGGCGCTTGCGCTCCCGTCCGGCGGTTGCAGTTTTCATCCGCTCTATGGGCGCGCGGAAGCCAATGCCGCCGGTCAGCAGGTCTTCCATTCGATTTATGTCGAGCCCATCGCCGCCGAACGCGCCGGATTCGAGTTGCGCGATTCCCTAATGGATCTTCTAGCCGGCGCGGACAAGCCCGATCACGCGCTCTACCGCCTCAACGTCACGGTGAGGCAGACCGTCGAAGGCATTGCCGTCCAGACCAACGCCTCGATCACGCGCTACAACTACACGCTCATTGCCGACTACGAGCTCACCGATATCCACTCTGGCGCCAGCATCACCAAAGGCATCGAGAAAACGGTCTCGGCCTATGATGTGGTCGCGTCGCCCTATGCCACGCTGGTGGCGCAGCAGACTGCGCAGAAGCTGGGCGCGCACGATATCGCCGATCGCATCCGCATCGATCTGGGCGTCTATTTCTCCAAGCATGCCGGCGGCTGAATGATCGTCAAGGCTTCCGACAGCGAACGCTATGTCGCCCGCTTTCCCGCCGGGTTCGTGGCGGCGCTGCTCTTCGGACCCGATCTGGGCCTGGTGCGCGAGCGCGCCGAACGCCTGGCGAAGACCGTCGTTCCCGATCTGCGCGATCCGTTCCGCATGGCCGAGATGGACGCCTCGACACTTTCGGAAGATCCGGCACGCCTGTTCGACGAGGCCGCAGCGCTTTCGATGACGGGCGGGCGGCGCGTGGTGCGCGTGCGTGGCGCGGGCAATGCGCTGGCAAAACTGTTCGAATCCTTTCTGGAAAATCCCGCGGGCGACTCGCTGGTCATCGTGGAGGGCGGCGATCTCGCCAAGGGCACCGGGCTGCGGCAGGTCTTCGAACGCGCCGACAACGCCGCCGCCATCCCCTGCTATCTCGACACACCGGAAGCCATTTCCGAATTGGTGCGCAGCACGCTGAAGACCGAAGGCGCCACAATCGCGCAGGACGCGCTCGAAGAAGCCGTCTCGCTGCTCGGCGCGGATCGCGGCACGACGCGGCAGGAACTCGAAAAGCTCGCGCTCTATGTTCGCGGTCAGACGCGCGTCAGCGCAGCCGACATACGGGCCATATTGGGCGACGAGGCGGAGGCGCGGGTCGAAGATGCATGCGACGCGGCCGGCGAAGGCGATACGGTGCGGCTCGATCGCGAACTGGAAAGATTGTGGAGCGCTGGGATGTCGCCGGTCGGAATCGTGCGGCTCGCGATGGGGCATTTCCAACGTCTCATGCTGGCCAAGACATCCATGGAACGGGGCGAGAGTCTCGACGCCCTCTATCGCCGCACGAGGCTGCATTTCTCCCGTCAGGCATCCTTCAGGGCGCAGCTGCAGCGCTGGAGCGAAGATCGCTTAGGCGAAGCGCTGGACCTGCTTCTTGACACAGAAGCGCTGTGCAAGACGACGGCCGTACCCGCGGAAGCCGTCTGCGGGCGCGCCCTGTTCACCGTCGCCGCGTGGGCGCGGCTCAAGCGCTGAACGATGCTTAAGGTCCGCATCATTCCCTGCCTCGATGTGAAGGATGGTCGCGTCGTGAAGGGCGTGAATTTCGTCGATCTGCGCGATGCGGGCGATCCGGTCGAGCAGGCGATGATCTATGACGCGGCCGGTGCCGACGAACTCTGCTTCCTCGACATCGCGGCCAGCCATGAACGTCGCGGCATACTGCTCGATGTCGTCCGACGCACGGCCGAGGCGTGTTTCATGCCGCTGACCGTGGGGGGCGGTGTGCGCACGCTCGACGACATCCGTGCGCTCCTGCTCGCCGGCGCCGACAAGGTGTCGGTGAACACCGAAGCCGTGCGGCGGCCGGAGTTCGTGCGCGAGGCGGCCGAGAAATTCGGCAGCCAGTGTATCGTCGCCGCGGTCGACGCCAAGCGGGTGGCTTCAGGGCGTTTCGCGGTTTTCACCCATGGCGGGCGGCAAGCGACAGGTCTCGATGCGGTAGCCCATGCCGTGAAGCTCACGGACTATGGCGCCGGCGAAATCCTGCTGACGTCGATGGACCGTGACGGTACCAGAGCGGGCTATGACATACCCCTCACGCGGGCTATCGCCGACGCCGTGCCCGTGCCGGTGATCGCGAGCGGCGGCGTGGGTTCGCTCGACCATCTGGTCGAAGGGGTGCGGGAAGGCCATGCCAGCGCCGTCCTGGCCGCTTCGATTTTCCACTTCGGCCAGGCAACGATCGCGGCCGCCAAGGAGAGGCTGGCGGGCGCCGGGCTACCCGTGCGGGCGGCCGTTCCCGGCGTTCGATGACAGTTTTGCTTCAGAGCGCGATTTGTGGATGATGCGCCCCCGGGATGAAGACCAAGGGAATGCCGCCCCGTCCATCAGACGGGTCGTCGCCATGAACCAGCAATTCGAATTCAGACTCGTCGAAGAAGAAAGCGACGCGGCGGCTCTTCATCGCCGGCGCGCGATCCATGCCGGCGCGCTGCCGGCCGTCATCGATGTCGAACCTGTGTCCGGATCGGCGCGTCCGCGATCGCGTGCAGTGAAGGCACAGCCTTCTCTTCTGCCGCGGGACGTGGTTGCCGCCGACGCGTTCCGCATTACGCTCCTGCAGTGCAAATGGCACATCACGGCCAACGTGCCCGTCGTTGTCGACGCGCGCGACGCCGAAGGCCTGCACCAATTGCGCGTGTCGCTGCGCAGGCTGCGCGTGGCTTTGTCGTCTTTCGGCGGCGAGTTTCGCGCGCCCGAACTCGAAGCCGTCAGGCTGCGCGCCAAATCTATCGGGAGCCGGCTCGCGCCCGCGCGCGACCTCGATGTGTTCACGCAGGACTTGCTCGAGCCGGCGGCGTCGGCAAACGGCGCCAAGGATGCGTTCGCAGTGTTGCGCGCCCGCGCCGAGACGGCGCGCAGGGAAGCTTGGAACGACACCGTCGCGCAAATCGGAGGCGCGGGTTTTCGCATTTTTCTGCGCGACATAGACGAAGCGATCGATCGGCGGTTGTGGTCGCGCACCGCCATGAGCGGCGGCCATGCGACGACGGATATCGCTGCTTTCGATGCACCTGCCCTCGCGCTCGCAGATCGTATGCTCGCCTACCGACAACGCAGCGCCCGCAAGCGGGCGCGTTGTCTCGACGTGCTGTCTGTCGCGCAGCGCCACAAACTGCGCATCGCGCTCAAGAAGCTGCGCTACGCGGCGGAGTTTTTCGCGCCGTTCTACGAGAAATCGCGCGTCGAGAAATTTCTTTCGCGGCTGGGCGCCATGCAAGATGTTCTGGGGGCGCTCAACGATGTGGCGGTGGCGCACAACACGCTGGAAAAACTGGTGGCGGAACCGGTTGAAGGTTCGTTCGCGGCACAGGCGGAACTCAATTTCGCTGCCGGCATCGTCTATGGCTGGCATCTGGAGCGTGCATCGCGCACTTGGGAAGACGCCGTGAAGCGCTGGAAGAAATTCTCGCGCACAACGGAATTCTGGAGCACCTCCGCCGCCTGAGGGCAGGCGTCAGATTCTGAGCGTCGCTACCACCGGCACATGATCGGAAGGCTGGGCCCAGCCACGTATCGGCTTGAGGATCGCATGCGATTCGACCTGGCCCTTGAGCCCCTGGCCGATCCAGATGTGGTCCAGCCTGCGGCCGCGATCGGATGCTTCCCAATCCTGCGCGCGATAGCTCCACCAGGAATAGATTTTCTCGCTTTCCGGGATGAAGTTGCGCGTGACGTCGATCCAGTCGAAGGCCGCCTTGACGTCTCCGAGAAGGTTCGTCTCGACCGGTGTGTGGCTCACCACGTCCAGCAATTGCTTGTGACTCCAGACGTCGTTTTCCAGCGGCGCCACGTTGAGGTCTCCCACGAGAACGACACGCGCGGTTTTCTTCCCGCGTCGCTTGTCGAAAGTGCGCGCCATCTCCCGCAGGAAGTCGAGCTTGTGGGCAAATTTGGGGTTCACGTCGGGATCTGGAATATCGCCGCCCGCCGGCACGTAGAAATTGTTCAGTTCGATGCCATTCGCGAACGTCGCCGAGACATGGCGGGTGTCGTCCTTGCCGCAGAAGTTCAGCGCGCCCGTCTTTGCAAAGGGCAGGCGCGAGAGGATAGCGACGCCGTGATAACCCTTCTGGCCATTGATGGCCTGATGGACATAACCGAGCTTGGCGAGCGGTTCCCTCGGGAACAACTCGTTCATCACCTTGGTTTCCTGCAGACACAGCACATCGGGCGCCTGCTCTTCCAGCAACCTGGTAACGAGGCCGAGGCGCAGCCGGACCGAATTGATGTTCCAGGTGATGACCTTCAATTTCTGCAACCCTCCCATGTGCTTCTGTCCGTCCTCGCGATGTCTATAATAGTTATTATAAATCAATATCTTATGGGGCATTTACGACTGTTACAAATTCGTAAATACTAAATGATATCAGATTTATTCATTGAATTGCCTTCAAATATCCCCATATCCGCTCGAGCAGAGCGAGGCAGTCCTGCTCAGTTTTCGACTTCGCCGGGACGTCAGGCCCGGCCCGATTTCAGGAGAAAAATTATGACACAGATTTCAATTCACGCGCCGAGTCAGAGTTCGCGGTTCCATGAACTCGCCAGCGCTTTTCTGTCGGCCGCGGTGCTGGTCATGTCGGTGATCGTTTCGCTGTCGTTTGTCGCGCAGTCGTAAACCGCGCCTCACAAGGACTTCCCGGACGCGCCAATCCTTTGGCTCCCCCCAACAGGCGCGTCCTGAAGCGGCCAGCGGGCCTTCGGTGCGACTTCGAGTTCATCGAAAAGTCCCAGCTGGCTTCGTTCAACCCCCGCCCAGGCGACCATCGCAGCATTGTCGGTGCATAGCCCGGGCGGGGGTATTTTTATCGATAAGCCTTCCACCTCGCACAAGGCCGTCAGCGCGCCGCGGATTGCGCCGTTGGCGGCGACGCCGCCCGCCACGACCAGTGCGCCTTCTTGCGGAAACTCGGCACGGAAACGCGTCAACGCCGAGCGTGTCCGCGCGACAAGAACGTCGAGGATCGCAGCCTGGAACGATGCGGCGAGATCGGCGCGGGCCGATGGCGTGAAGCCGTCGCCGCGCACGAACTGGCGCACGGCTGTTTTCAAACCTGAAAACGAAAAATCGGTGCCTTCGCGTCCCAGCATGGGGCGGGGAAGGGCAAACCGCCGGGCATCGCCCGTGCGCGCCAGCAACTCGACATTGGGGCCACCGGGATAAGGCAGACCCAGGAGCTTGGCCGTCTTGTCGAACGCTTCGCCGACGGCGTCGTCGATGGTCGTGCCGTAAAGCCGGAACCGTCCGACACCTTCGACAGCTAGCAGCTGGCAATGTCCGCCGGAGACCAGCAGCAGCAGAAACGGAAACGTGACGCCGTCCGTCAGCCGCGCGGTCAGCGCATGAGCTTCGAGGTGGTTGATCGCGATGAGTGGCTTGCCGGCTGCCAGCGCCAGTGCCTTCGCCGTTGTCAGGCCCACCATCACGCCACCGATGAGTCCGGGACCGGCCGTCGCCGCGATGGCGTCCACCTGCAAAAGATCGAGCTGCGCCGCGGCCAAAGCGTCGCCGATGACGAAATCGAGCGCTTCGACATGGGCGCGTGCCGCGATTTCCGGCACGACGCCGCCATAGGGTCGGTGTTCCTCGATCTGACTGAGGACAACGTTCGAGAGGATTTCGCCCGGCCCCGGCGCGCTCCCGCGCACAACTGCAGCGGCTGTTTCATCGCAGCTTGTTTCGAGGCCCAGAACCGTGAATGTGCGCACGCCAATCGTCATGTTAGGTTTCCACCCGGCTCTAGACTGATCCAATCCATGCCGCAAAGCATTTCCTCTTCTCCGCCGCGCGCTTCTCTGCTGCGCCCCTCTGCACTGCGTCTGGGCAGCCGCGGCTCGAAACTTGCTCTGGCGCAGGCCGAAATGGTCAGGGCCGCGCTGGCATCCTTTGTGGATTGTACCGTCGTCGCAATCAGGACGACGGGCGACCGTATTCAGGACCGTCCGCTCGCCGACGCCGGCGGCAAAGGCTTGTTCACCAAGGAGCTGGAAGAAGCGCTGCTCGCGGGCCAAATCGATCTCGCCGTCCATTCCATGAAAGACGTACCGGTCTTTTTGCCGGAGGGGCTCGCGATCGGTGCCGTTTTGCCGCGCGAGGATCCACGCGACGCGTTTATTTCTCCTGTCGCGGCCACGCTTGCAGAGCTGTCCGCAGGCGCACGCGTCGGAACGAGTTCTGTGCGCCGCGCCGCACAGATTGCGCGCGCCCGTCCCGATCTTGAGATCGTCAGCCTGCGCGGCAATGTCGACACGCGTCTGGCCAGGCTCGATTCCGGCCGGATGGACGCGATCGTGCTGGCGGTGGCGGGGTTGAAGCGGCTTGGCCTGGATGCGCGCGCAACGTCGATTCTATCTGCCGATACGTGGTTGCCCGCGCTTGCCCAGGGCGCGGTGGGAATCGAAATCCGCGCTGCCGACGGAGCTGCCGCTGCGGCCGCATCGCGCCTCGACGACGACGCGACTGCGATAGCGCTTGCCTGCGAACGCGGCTTTCAATCCGCGCTCGACGGTTCGTGCCGCACCCCGATCGCGGGCCTGGCGGTCTTCACGAAGAACCGGATTGGCTTTCGTGGTGAAGTGCTGGCGCCGGACGGTAGCGACTTTGCGGCAACCGCTTTCGAGAAAGACCTCGCGGGCGATTTGCGTGACGAAGCCGCCCGAGCCGGCCATGCAGCGGCATTGCAACTGAAACCGCGCGCCCAGTATTGGCTTCTCGGGTGACATGCGATGCGCGTCCTTGTGACGAGACCTACGAACGACGCCCTGGACACTGCGGCAAAACTTTCTGCGCGCGGCCACGAGCCCCTGGTGGCACCGCTCCTGGAAATACGCTTTCGCAAGGGACCCCGCATATCGCTCGCCGGCGTGCAGGCGGTTCTGGCAACCAGCAGCAATGGCGTGCATGCTCTGGCGGCGCGCGTCAAAACGCGCGATGCCGCGGTGTTCGCCGTCGGCCCGCAAACCGCTGAGGCCGCACGCGCGGAAGGTTTTTCGGTGGTGAAAAACGCGGGCGGCGACGGGCATGCGCTGGTCGAGGCTGCGGCGCGCTGGGCTGTGCCGCATGGCGGCACGCTGCTGCACGCGGCGGGCGCGGAGACGCAGGGTTATGTAGCCGCCGATTTGCAGGCGCGCGGTTTCGAAGTGGCGAGCGTCACACTCTACGATGCCGTCGCGGTCGAGAAATTGCCGGAGGTGGCGCGCGACGCGTTGCAGGAGGGCACGCTGGACGCCGCGCTTTACTACTCTCCGCGCAGCGCGCGCGTGTTCGCGGATTGCGTCCGCAAGGCTGAACTCGGCGATCGTTGCGGGCGCGTCGTCGCCTGCTGCATTAGCCGCGGTACGGCAGATGCGTTGGCACCCCTGGCGTTCCAGGCCGTGCGTGTCGCATCGCACCCAGACGGCGAAGCGATCATCGCCTTGCTGACTCCGGCGGACCGGCGGATTTGAAGGTCGTTTGCGGGCGTACCTGTAGGACATGACCGCACGCGGTAAATGCGGCGGCCCTTGCGCGCTTGCGTCAAACCTATGGCGTCGGCCTAGAATACGGCGCACAATGGCCGTTGTAGGACATTCGGTCGATGAGCGAATTCGATCCCACCGCGCTTGAGCGGCCCTTTCTCGCCGTCCCCGCGCCCGATCATACGGACGCGGCGCGCGCGGCGCCTTCACAACGCTCATGGTTCGATCTTCCCGATGGCGCGCTTGGCGTCTTTTTTCTGGTGCTGCTGGCAGCCTTGTCCGGCGGTCTGATTGCGGTCTACTGGCCATGGATGCAGGGTTCATCGGAAACCGCAACAGCGACGAACGACAGGTTGCAGACGCTTGAAACGCGGATGGATGAAATCGCCGCGGGGCATGCCTCCAAAGCCGTCGCGAGCGCTTTCGCCAACCAAAGCCGCGACCTTGCCGCACTTAAAAGCCGGCTCGATGCGGATGAAGCGCGCCTGACCGAAATGGAAAAATCGAGCGGCGCGATCGATAGCGTCGAGGCGCCGTCCAGAGCCGGGCACGACAAACACGCTGTCGAGATCACGCAGCTTTCGGGCCGTGTCGCCGCTCTGGAAAAATCGATGTCGCCTTACGATCTCGCGCGGGAACTCGACAGCTACGCATTGAAGAGCGAAGCGGCACCGCTCGGCTCGCAGGCCGGAAAGCCGGAGGGGGCAGACATGACGAACATCATGCGCCATGCCGCTGCGGTGCTCGCGCTTGCGGATCTGATCCGCGCTACGGGCAGCGCCGAACCTTTCACAACCGAACTCGATCAGTTGAAAGATCTGGCGCCGCAATCGCCGGCGCTGGCCGATCTTGCCCAATATGCGGGCCAGGGCGTTCCCACCCGTACGATGCTTGCCGATCAGCTTTCGCGCGACATTCCCTCCATCATGGCGGCAGAGAGTGCGGTAGCCGGCGCCACCTGGTCGGAGAGTCTCGCGACAAAATTCCAGAACATTATTTCTCCGAGCCGTGCCGCGGATCCGACTGCGAACGATACCGACAGTCGCCTTACGCGCGCGGAGTCCGCGCTCAAGATCGGCGATCTCGAAAGCGCGGTGCATGAAGTCGGTGCATTGCAGATGGGGGCACATGTCGCGTCCGAAGCCTGGCTCCGCGCCGCCGAACAGCGCCTTGCCGTGGATCGCGACACGCATGCGCTTTCGACCCAGCTTGTCGCCAGTCTCGCCACGCCGAACGCTCCCACGAAATAATTCGCCGGAACGGGATCATGCGAAAATTCCTGATCGGATCGCTCGTCGTCTTGGGCGTGTTGGCCGGAACACTCTGCTGGTTCAGCGAGCCCGACATTCCCCGCACCGTGCTGGAAGCGAAGTATGGCGCGCCGCCATCGCAATTCACCACGCTTCCCGACGGCGCGCGCGCGCATTTTCGCGATCAGGGACCGCGCAATGCGCCCGTACTTGTGCTCATCCACGGCTCCAATGCTTCGCTCCTGACATGGGCGCCGTGGGTCGCGCGACTCGACGGGGATTTTCGCATCGTGACGCTGGATATGCCCGGTCACGGCCTGACCGGCGCGATCCCATCGCATGACTATTCGGGAAAATCGATGGTCGAATTCGTGCGCGAAGCGGCCGACAAGGTCGGTCTGGCGAAATTCGCCATCGGCGGCAATTCGATGGGCGGAGGAATCGCGGCACGGTTCGCGGAGGAATTTCCCGACCGCGTGACGGCGCTCGTTCTTGTGGATGCGAACGGTATGCCGGCTCACCGCGGCAGTCGAATTCCGCTTGCGTTCAGGCTTGCGCGTATTCCCGTGCTGAACCTCGTCCTGCTGCACGTTACACCGCGTTCGCTCGTTGTGGAAGGACTGAACGACGCCATCGTCCGCAAGCAGATCATTACCGACGCGATGATCGATTCCTATTGGGACTTCGCGCGCATGGAAGGCACGCGCGAAGCCACGATCGAACGGTTCGAAATGCCGCGGGGCAAATACGTCCAGAACCATGCTGCAGATATCAAGGCGCCCACGCTCATCCTGTGGGGCCAGCAGGATCGTCTCATTCCGGTGGCGGCCGCACAGGAATTTGCGAAAGCGATCCCGGGTTCGAAACTCATCGTCTATCCGGAAACGGGCCATATCCCCCAGGAAGAGGTGGCGGACCGGTCGGCCTTGGATGTCCGTGCCTTTCTGCTGGCGAAGGCTTTGCCCTAGCCGGGCAGAAGCGAAGAATCTTCATTCAATCCAGCCCCGGCACTTGACGGGCGGGCCGAAGAGCCTTTCACATTTCGCGTATGCAGCATGAAGCGCTTGCGATCGTCGACGAAGGTGCCGCGGATTTGCCGCGCGGTGCCCTGTCGGAAATTCGGGTCGGCTGCGATGCGCCCTATGAAAACTATCGGCTGGGCGCCGCTTATGACGAGATGTTCGCACGCGACGGCAGCGTGCGACCCCATTGTGCGGCGCTGCATGCCCGGCTCGCGTCGCTGCCCACCGAGGAATTGATCCGCCGCCAGCAGAATTGCGAGCAGTCCTTCCTGCATCAGGGCATCACCTTCACCGTGTACAATGACAGCCGCGCCACCGAGCGCATCATTCCCACCGATCTGCTGCCGCGCATCGTCACCGCGCAGGAATGGGTGCGCGTCGAAGCCGGCCTCAAACAGCGCATCCGCGCGCTCAATCTGTTTTTGCAGGATATCTATGGCGAGGGCAGGGTGTTGAAAGACGGCGTGCTGCCCCGCGCCATGATCTACGGCTCGAAACACTATCGTCGCGAGATGCGCGGGCTGCATGTTCCTCACGGTGCCTATGTCAATGTGTGCGGCACTGACCTCGTCCGCCGCGAAGACGGTGCCTTTGTCGTGCTGGAAGACAATCTGCGGGTTCCTTCCGGCGTCTCCTATATGCTCGCCAATCGCGAAGTGGTGCGACGGGCTTTTCCGGGTGTGTTCCGCGCGGCGGGCGTCCAATCGATCGAGCACTATCCGCAAGCGCTGCTGGCGACCCTCAAATCGCTCCTGCCATTCCAGGAGGAAGTGTCGATCGCGCTGCTGACGCCCGGCGTTTTCAACTCCGCCTATTTCGAGCATGCGTTTCTGGCCAGGCAAATGGGCGTGGAGCTGGTGGAAGGCCGCGATCTCGTCGTCAACGACAATATTGTCTATACGCGCACCACATCAGGACTGAAGCGCATTGATGTCGTCTATCGCCGCGTCGACGACGATTTCGTCGATCCGCTCACCTTTCGTGAGGATTCGACTTTGGGCGTGCCTGGCATATTCAACGCTTATCGCGCCGGAAACGTCGTCATCGCCAATGCGCTGGGTACCGGCGTCGCCGACGACAAGGCGATCTATGCCTATGTGCCGCGCCTCATCCGCTATTATCTTGCCGAAGAACCGCTCATAGAGAATGTCGAAACCTTCCTGTGCCGCGAGCCTGAATCGTTGTCGTATGTGCTTGCCAATCTGGACAAGCTCGTTGTGAAGGCGGTCGGCGAATCGGGTGGCTACGGGATGCTCGTGGGCCCGCATGCATCGAAGGCCGAACGCGAGGCCTTCGCGGAAAAACTCAAAGCCGATCCGGAAAACTATATCGCCCAACCCACCATTCAGTTGTCCACGGCGCCGGCTTTCGTAGAAGGCGCGATAGAGGCGCGGCATGTGGATTTGAGACCATTCATCCTCCACGGCGAAACGACGACGATCGTACCCGGCGGGCTCACCCGCGTAGCGCTGAGGCGCGGTAGCCTCGTCGTCAATTCGAGCCAGGGCGGCGGCTCCAAGGATACCTGGGTATTGAGCGCCTGATGCTGAGCCGGGTCGCAGACAGTCTTTACTGGATGAGCCGCTATATCGAGCGCGCCGAACACACCAGCCGGCTCATCGCCGTCAAGCTTGAAGCCATGGTGGAACAGTCGCGGGAGGATTCGGAAGCCTCCTGGTCGCGCGTCATCGCTGGCCTCTCCGCTGAGAAGCACGCGCTCGATCCCGGCGATTCCTTCGCCACCACACAAACGCTCGCCTTCGACCACGTCAATCCGTCGTCGCTCGTCACTTCGTTGCGCCTGGCGCGCGACAATGCGCGCCAGGTGCGCGAGCAATTGTCGACGGAAGTGTGGGAGCATCTGAACCGGCTTTATCTGCGCCTGCAGCCTGTGACGATCGATGCGATCTGGGTGCATCAGCCCGCGCGTCTGTTTCGCGAGGCGCTCCAGGACCTGCAAACACTCGAAGGCGTTACTCATTCGACGCTGCGCCATGGCGAGGGGTGGTATTTCCTGGAGCTGGGCCGGTATATCGAGCGTGCGCAATTGATCAGCCGTCTGCTCGACATTCATTTCGGCGTCGTAGCGCCCGGTTTCGCGCTGCCGCCGCCGCCGCCCAAATATCTCGACTGGCCCGTGCTCCTCAAGTTTTGCACAGCATTCGAGCCCTATTGCAAAGAGCACACGGCGGCCATCAAGCCCGAGCGCATTGCGGAATTCCTGTTGTTCGACGCGGAATTTCCCCATTCTGTCAAATTCGCGGTCGATCGCGTGCGCGAAGCACTGGTGCACGTGGCTCCCGGCGCGCCGCCCGCGCGCCGCGCCGCCTGCGAGCGTCTGGCGGGCCGGCTCAAGGCGGCTGTCGATTTCGGCCGCATCGACGAACTGATCGGCGGTTCGATCGATGCGTTTCTGGTCGAGATCACGCGCCAGTGCGAACAGATTCACGAAGCCGTCTATCGCGCCTATATCGCCTATGGCGCGGAGACGGTGCTGTGAAGGCGGAGCACGTGACCTGATGTTCTACTCCATCCGGCATATCACCCGTTTCCGCTATTCGGCGCCCGTGCATGAGAGTGTGATGGAATTGCGCATGCAGCCGCGTTCGGAGGGGCCGCAGGCACTGCGCAGCTTCCAGCTGCTGACGGAGCCGCGCGCCCAAATTCACGCGTACACGGATTATCTTGGCAACGCCGTCTATCATTTCAACGTGTTGCGCGCGCATGAAGAGTTGCGCATCGAGGCGCAGGCCGTCGTCGAGCGCAGCGTGGCTCCGGCGCTGCCGGAGCGCGCCGACATGCTCGAGTGGGAACGGTTCAATGCGTTCAACCTGTCCGGCGATCATTTCGATCTGCTGGAACCGTCGCGCTACGCCACGCATTCGCATGCGCTCGAGCGTTTCGTGGCGAAGCACGGACTCGCCAAGCCCGATTGCGATCCCCTGACGGCGCTCAAACATCTCAGCAAGACAATCTTCGACGCGTTCGATTATGAAGTGGGGATCACGGAGGTCCATTCGCCTATCGATCTTGCGCTCGCGGAGGAGCGGGGCGTCTGCCAGGATTTCGCGCATATCATGATCGCGGTGGCGCGCGGCTGGGGCATTCCGGCGCGCTATGTGTCGGGTTATCTGCATCATCGCCGCAAGAATCAGGATCGCTCGGGCGACGATGCAACGCATGCCTGGGTGGAGGCCTATCTGCCGAGCATGGGGTGGGTGGGATTCGATCCCACCAACGACATCATGGTGGGCGACCGCCATGTGCGCGTCGCAGTGGGACGCGATTACGCGGACGTGCCCCCCACCCGCGGCACGTTCAAGGGCGATGCGGAATCGGAGTTGGCGATTGCCGTTTCGGTGGAGCCGACCCAGGCGCCGGTTCGCCACGAGGAATTCTTGCGCGTTGCGCGCGCGATGAAGCCGCGGAGCCCTGCAGAAGCCGCCGCCGAGCACGCCTATCATCAACAGCAGCAACAGCAGCAATAACAGTTTTTCCGGCGTTTCCGGGGCAGACCTAGGCCGTGGTGATTTGTATCCGGCCAAGCGCCACGTCGGCGGCGGCGCGTGCGCTCGCCTGCGTTTCGCCCGTCGCCAGCACCGTGGCGGCGGCAGGGCCTGCCTCGTCCGGGCCCGGTATGATGTAGCCCTGTTTGACGGCTACGACGATATCCGCAACTCCGGGGATCCTGCAGGCATCCTCGACACCGGAAATGGAAACGACACGCCCCGCATTGGGCAGGACGTTGCATGCGACCACGGTCAGGGAAGGCTTTGCTTCCAGTTCCTGCGGCGACACGACATCGCCGAGCGCAAGCCTTGACGCGACACCTATGATGTCGACGCCGGTGGCGAGCGGAATTTCGTGGGTGCAGAAAGTCCCGCCCGCCAGCCCGATCGTCATGTCGACGACGACGGGCATGCCGTCTCGCAGGGCGATATCGCCCTGTATGGCCCCCTCGGTCACGCCGAGGACGGCAGCGGCACGCGCCACCACATCCCGGATATGAACCTCGATGTCGGTGGGTAGCGAACTTGGCAGTTCCTGGCCGCTCGCGACAAAAAACGGGGCGAAACGCGTCGCAGGATCGAACCCGCGCGCCGCGATGGCCGGTGTGAAGCAGCGTCCGTTCACGACAACGGATTGGGTCGCGAGGCGCGGACCCGCGATATGTTGCTCGACCATCACCCGCTCCGTCGGCGAATGGGAACGTGCCAGCATGAATGCGCGGTCCAGGTCTGGTGCCCGTTCCAGGAGTTGCACGCCGGCCAGGGCGCGCCCGTCCACCGGCCTGATCACGAGGCCGCGGCCGCGCTCGATTGCCAGGCGGGTCAGCGCCTGTGGCGTTTCCACTAGCTGGAAGCCCGGCACGGCAACGCCCGCGCTGCTGAGGCGCTGACGCATGGCGATGCGGTCGGACAGAAGTCTCGCGCTTTCCTCCGGCAGGCCGGCCAACCCCAACCGGCGCGCGAGCGCGGCCAGGGTTGCGGGAGCATCCGCTGCAATGCCGATGACGCCGTCGATCCGGCGGATCTTGCGGTTGAACCGTTCGGCCGCCGCTGCTGTTTCATTGGATTCGTAAGGATTGGCGATGAGCACGGAATCCGCATAGGCAAAAGCGGCTGCTTCCGGGTCCCGGTCGCAGACGACGGCATAGAATCCCAGCTCTTTCGCGCGCCTCGCAACATGCGCAGCTGCTGCGCCGCCGGAAACGATCAACAATGTCCTGGTCGTCACGAAAATGTCCCGCCGGTAGCAATCGCGCGGGAACCAATTTCGCCCGAGCAGCGTTAATTTTTATTCCGCAGCCGAGCAAAACGCGGCGTTAACATTCTCTTAGCCATATCGCGTTTAAGAATCGGTTAAGCCACGGGAGGCGCCCGCGTGCCGCACCACACATCGATCCTCGCGTCCATTTGCGTATTCGGCTATCTATGCATGGATTCCGCAAATCGCAGATGGATTGCGCACCCGCCGCGCGCGATCTGGAGCACAGTTTCATGATGCTGCTCCCGGAGCCCAGCGATCACACACGCGTCATCGCGATCGTCGAGGCGCTTGCGGACTCGCTCGCGGCACCGGCAGATATGCCTGGCAAGCAGAATCTGTGGCAGATCGTGGATCGCCTCAAGCGCTCGCAATTCATCGAGCGGATCGCGATTGCAACATCCGTCGATGCCGACGACCAGGCCGTCGTCGCATTCGCGATCGAGAACGACTTAATGGCGATTCGCGGTACTGTGGACGATCTTCTCCCGCGGTTTGCGCGCATCGCGGAATTGCTGGATGCCGACATCGTTGTGCGGGTGACCGCGGATGCCGCGCCCATCGATGTGGGCTTTGTCGATCATCTCGTGATGGCACTGATCGAGCAGGACGGCGACTATGTGGCTATGGGCGCCGCGTCGCAGGGCATTCATCCCTTCACGCGCCGGGCGCTCGACAAGCTTATGATGGACGCGCATGACAACGGCGTCGCGCGTGCAGCCGTGACCGATTATTTCGACGTCTATCCGGATTTCGTGCGTGCCGCCCATGCCGCGGCCTATCCCGATGCAAGGCGCGCGGACGACAGTCCTCCGGCTGCCGGGACGAGCGACGTGACGTTCGTGGAAACCATGCTCGACCGCATGGCCGCGCGGGCGGGCGAGGCCTCTCTTTCGGATCTGCTGGCACTCAGGGATCGCAAGCCGCGGTCGCGTGAACGCGCAGCAGCGGCCAGCAGGCGAACCGGTGGGGCTGCGCACGCTCTCATTCGCTGCGATGGCGGTGGCCGTTTCGGTTATGGCCATGTGATGCGCATGGTCGCCCTGGCGCGAACGCTCCGGGACAAACACGGTTTTGCCGCGACGTTCGCGGTGCACGGGTCGCCGGATGCTCTCGATCCCGTGCGCCATGCCGGATTCGAGGTGAAGGTGATCGACGGCGCCCGTGACTTCGCTGTGCTGGCGGAGACGGTCGATACGCACGCACCGGATTTGCTCATCTGCGATCAGGCCGAAGGGATTTCACGCGGCGCGCTGGCGGAGCTTTCGGACCGCGTGCCTGTGGTCGCCCTGATCGACGATGTTTCCGAGCGGCGGCTCGCCGCGGATATTGCCTATTATCCGCCTCTGCCGCACATCGCCGGTCTCGACTGGACGGGCTCGCATTGCGTGGCGCGCATCGGCTGGGAATGGTCGCTCCTGGGACTGAGCAAGACCGAAACGCCGCGCCGCAGTGCGCTGCCCCGGCCCACTTTGCTCGTGACCATGGGCGGCAGCGATCCGCAGGGATTGACACTGCGCATCGCGCGGGCGCTGGCGAATCTGGCGCCCGTGTTCCGCGCGCGTTTCGTGATCGGGCCGGGCATGAAGAACCGGGCCGGCGTCGCGCGCGCGGTCATCCGCCTCGCCCAGCATTTCGAAACCCTGGAAGGGGCAGACGATCTGGCGACGGAATATGCGGCCAGCGATCTTGCGCTGGCCGCGTTCGGCGTCACGGCCTACGAACTCGGCGCCAGCGGCGTGCCGGCGCTCTATCTGTGCCTGACAGAGGAGGCGGCCCTTTCGGCGGAGGCATTCGAGCGCGCCGGCCTGGGCGTATCGCTGGGATTGGCCGCCCGCGCGCCGGACGACGACATCGCTCAGGCCGTGTGGGCACTCATGGCCGATCCGCACCGCCGCCGGCAGATGCGGACGGCGGGACTCGCCACGCTCGACGGCAATGGCGCGGAGCGTATCGCAGCCGATCTCGCGGCGGCGCTCGAAGCCAGCCGCGCGTCGGGCAGGAAGCAGGCGGCGCGATGAGAAAGCTCGTCCCGACATTGCGTTGAACGCTGTCTCGCGTTCCGACAATTTGGCGCAGTTTTTACACTTCCATGTGAGGAAATCTTTGGGTTGCGCGCATGCCGTCCGGCGCAATACCCGGCTTCGATGGTATGCTGCGTTCGACGTGCCGTAAGGGAGGGACGCGATGCGCCGTGACAGAGGGTGGAACAGGTTCCTGCTCGCGCTGTTCGCGATCCTGCTATGCGCGCCGGCGCACGCGTCGGCCGTGAACGCGCCGGGCCCCAGCGCCGCTTTGTTCAACCATCCCTATTACAAATGCACGACGAATTATTACGTCGCCACCAACGGCAGCGATTCCAACAACGGCACCGATCCCAACACGCCGTGGCTCACGCTGCAGCACGCCAATGATTCATTGCCGGGTGCCGCGGCCGGCTCCTGCATCAACGTGGCGCCGGGCTCGTATGCTGGCGGTGTGGCGCTCAGCACGGGCGGCGCGCGCGCAGCCGCCGACGGCTATGTCGTCTATCGCTGCCAGTCGCTAGACGCCTGCACCGTCACGGCAGCGGGCTGGACCACGGGCGCCTTCGACGCGACCGGCACATATCAGGGCGCGCCGCACCCCGCCTATCTCATCTTCGACGGCTTCAAGATCATCGCCAACGCCGCCTACCAATATTCCGTGGCGATTAGCTGCTGGGCCGGCAATGTCGCTACGTCGGCCACCTGCCACCACTGGATGGTGCTCAACAGTCTCATCAAGGGTTATGGCGAAGGTGGCATCGACATGGCGGACGGCGAATATTACGTCTCGTCCCACAATGTCGTTTACGACAATGGCGTCTTCTGCGATGGCCAGATCTACGGCTCCGGCATTTCCTATGTCGTGCTGAAGCCGGTCGCGAACTATAAGCCCACGCCCGACGACACCAATGCGCGCAACAATGCGGCGCTGGACCTCATCGGCCTCCAGGGCCCCGCTTTCCCGTTCCACAATGTCGTGGCGTGGAACACCGCCTACACCAACCGCAACACCTGCAAGGGCAGCGACACCGACGGCAACGGAATCATCATGGATTCGTTCAGCATGGGCAACGGCAACACGGTGCAATACACCGCGCCCACGCTCGTCGCGTTCAATCTCAGCTACAACAATGGCGGCGGCGGGGTTCACATCTTCTTCTCGGAAGATGTCACCGCGGCGAACAACACCGTCTACAACAATTATCTCGATCCGCAGAATGCGGGTGCGGCGCGCGCGGGCATCGACACCAATCAGAGCTATGGCGACACGATCGTCAACAATCTCGTCGTGGGCATCCCGCTTGCGCCGGGCCAGGGCGGCTGCGCGTTCGGCGTCAAACCTTACGCGCAATTCAACAGCGCCATGATCGGCGGCGGCATCGAGGGCCAGCCGCCCGATGTCTTCAGCAACAATGTCACGCAATTGCAGGGCGGCAACGATTCCTGCTGGGGTCAGTTCGGCGAGGACCCGCCCACGGGCGAGAACCCGATGTTCAACGAGGACACCTATTCCTGCACGGCCAATCTGTGCGCCACGAATCCGCTATGGGCCGATGTCGGCAATAGCTCGACAGGCAGCGAGAAGAAGCAGCCCCAGGGCGCCAATTTCGCACTGCAATCGGGCAGCCCCGCCATCGGCTACGGGCTTGGCGAGGGCTGGCTTCCCGCGCAATCGGTGGACGCCGGCGCGTGCTATCACACCGAGGCGACCTGTCCGCAGAAGCATCCGGAGTAGAGTGTTGTCGCTGCAATCGAAATCGATCGGTGTCTGGCGGCTTCCCCCTCACCCGGCGCAAATACGCGCCGGCCTCTCCCCCAAGGGGGGCGAGGCAACTCCGATCTGCACCCTCGCCCCCATCGGGGGAGAGGGTGGGGTGAGGGGGTGTTTCAACCTGAAAAGATCAAGCTCAAGTGGACAGCTGAAAATTGGACTCCAAACTTTACGCCGCCAGCGGGAGCGGCGCGGCACTCCTGTTCCGTCTTTGCCCGGGCGCGCTTTCCGGAAACAGCATGAGCGCGATCTGCGCGATGGACGTGGCGACAAGCAGATACCAGGCGGGCGCCATCGCGCTGCCCGTGCGATGGATGAGCCAGGTCACGACGAATTGCGTCGTGCCGCCAAACAGCGCGATCGCCAGCGAATAGACCGTGCCGAAGCCGCCGCAGCGGATCGCTTTCGGCAGGCTTTCGCTCAGCGCGGCGCAGAACGACCCGAAGCCCAGATTGGAGAACACGCCGAGGATCGCCATGCAGATGCACAAGACGGCCGCGGAGGGCACAGCCACCACCCAGGCGAAGAGCGGATAGATGAGGACAAGGAAGACCGCATTGTTCAGGACATTGACCGTCCGCCGCCCATAGCGGTCGGAGAGCCAGCCGCCCAGCAGCATGGCGGGAATGGCGACCACCGTATTGCCGGTCTCCGCGAGGAACCCTGCATGTTGCGAAAGATGCAGCGTATTCTGCGCATAGGTCACGACATAGATCTGGATATAGCTGCCGATCGTGCCCATGCCGAGAATGGCGATGCCAAGCGCCATCACGCGCCAATGGCGCTGCGCGAGACCGACGCGGTCGACCGATGCGGGCGCGGCCTGCGCGCCGCTCTCCACCCGGTGCAGGGTCTCGGGCAGGCTCGTGCGCAGCCACAGGCCGAACGGCACGGCCACGCCGCCCAGCAGGAACGCGATGCGCCAGCCATAGACATCGAGCAGATGAGGCGGCAAGAGCGCCGTCAGCGCGACGCCGATCACACTGCCCGCGAATAGCGCGATCATCTGGCTTGCACCCTGCCATGAGACGATGAACCCTCGCCGCTCTGGCGACGATGCCTCGAGCAGGAACGCCGTGTTCGAGCCGATTTCGCCGCCCAGCGAAAAGCCCTGCGCCATGCGCGCGAGCACGGCGAGAATGGGGGCGGCGACTCCGATGGCGGCATAGGACGGAATGAGCGCCATCGCGAAGATCGAGGCGCCGATCAGCACGAAGCTCAGGAGCATCGCGGGTTTCCGTCCGACACGATCCGCATACCGGCCGATGACGATGGCGCCCAGCGGGCGCGTGGCGAAGCCGGCTCCGAATGTCGCGAGCGATCCCATCAGGCTCACATAGGCGCTGCCGCCGGGAAAGAATGCATGGCCGATCTGGATGGCGAAGAAGGAATAGGTGAGGAAGTCGTAGAATTCGAGCGCATTGCCGAGCGTCACGGCTGCGATATCGCGCCGCCTGAGGACCTCAGCCCCGTTTTCCAGAACTGGCATCGCGAATGCGCCCCGGGCTTGCCGCGGACGAAGTCGCCGCATCGCAAACTGCGAAAGAAGTAGATGGCGGCAAATGATGGTTGTCAACAAAGTGGCAATGGCGCGGAGATCACTGAATCAGATTCGGAACGCATACGCGGATCGCACGCGAAAACGGCCGACCTCGATCGGCTTGCGAGCGATCTCTTAGCAAACGTCCGCAGCCTGGCGGCTTCCCCCTCACCCCACCCTCTCCCCCGATGGGGGCGAGGGAGCAGATCGCAGTTGCCTCGCCCCCTTTGGGGGAGAGGCCGGCGCAGCCGGGTGAGGGGGAACGGCGGCTCAAGCCGCGCGCAACGTGAAATCCATATGCACTTCGTTATAAAGAAAACTGCGTCGCGAGGTTCGACTCGCGCTTATGCGGGCAATAGACGGACCCATGACGGAAAAAACAGCGCCGGCCTGGTCGAGACCTTCTGTGCTGCTGGCGCTGGCCTGCCTCATGCTCCACGCGCTGGCGAACGGCAATTACGGCATCTTTCGCGACGAGCTTTACTTCATCGTCTGCGGCGACCATCCCGCCTGGGGCTATGTCGATCAGCCGTCCGTCGTGCCGCTGCTCGCATCCTGGTCGCATGCGATCTTCGGCGATTTTCTCTGGGGCTTTCGCCTGCTCCCCGCGCTGGCGATGACTGTGACGGTGGCGCTGAGCGCCGAATTCACGCGCGCGATCGGCGGCGGCCGCTTCGCGCAGTGGCTGGCCGGCCTGTGCGTCTTGCTGGCGCCGATGTTCCTGCTCGATGGCGTGCTGTTCTTCACCGACATGTTCCAGGCGATGACGTGGCTCGGGCTCGGCTGGGTGCTGGTGCGGCTGGAGCAGACGGGCGACGAACGACTTTGGCTCCCGTTTGGCGCCATCGCGGGCTTCAGCCTCAACACCAAATATCTGATCGCGTTCTATCTCGCGGCACTCGCGATCGGCCTCCTCGCCACGCCGCTGCGCAGATCGCTCGCGCGTCGCTGGGTCTATGCCGGCGCGTTGCTCGCGGCCCTCATGGTGCTGCCCAATGTGTGGTGGCAACAGGCGCATGGCTGGCCCTTCCTCGAATTGGGCAGGGCGGCCGCGGCCGGCAAGAACATCGCCATGTCGCCGCCGGCGTTCTTTCTGCAGCAGATCGTGTTCGTCAGCCCCGCGATGACGCTCGTGTTTCTGTGCGGGTTGTGGGCGGGAATCGTGCGGCCGAATTTCAAGGTCTTCCGCGCGTTCCCCATCGCGTGGCTGATCCTGTTCCTCGTGTTCGATGCCTCGCATGGCAAGGCCTATTATCTGTCACCCATCTATCCCACGCTGCTGGCACTGGGTGCGATGCGGATCGAGGAATGGTTCGCGGGCCGTCGCGCGCGGGCCGCGGCGCTGGCGGTCGTCGCGATCACGGGCGCGCTGACGGCGCCGTTCGCGTTGCCGATCCTGCCGGTCGACATGTTCGTCCGTTACGAACAGAGCGTTGGCTTCATGCCGTCCGCCGGCGAGCGCGACACGGTGGGGCTCCTGCCGCAATATTACGCCGATATGTTCGGCTGGCGGGAGATGGCGCAGAAAATTGCCGCCGTTTACTGGTCACTGCCGCAAGCGGACCGGGCGCGGGCCGTCTTCTTCGGCAACAATTATGGCGAAGCCGCCGCGATCGACGTGTTCGGCCGCGCGCTCGGCCTGCCGCCCGCCATCGCCGGTCACAACAATTATTATCTCTGGGGGCCGCGCGGCCATGACGGCAGCGTGATCATCATCATCGGCGGCAGCCCGCAGCATTATGCCGATCTGTTCCGGTCATACGCTGTGGCCGGACACATCGATGCGCCTTACGCGATGCCGTACGAAACCGGCCAGCCGATCTACGTCTTGCGCGGCATGAAACAGCCGCTCTCCCAATACTGGCCGCAGGTGAAATCGTATCAGTGAGGGGCGGCGGGGAAGCAGCCTCACCCCAACCCTCTCCCCCGATGGGGGCGAGGGGGTGGATCGGGGTTGCCTCGCCCCCTCCGGGGGAGAGGCCGGCGTAGCCGGGTGAGGGGGTTTGGAAAGATCGTGCCCCAGCGGGCAGCTTAGAATTACACTCTAGCTCGAATTTGAGGACCGGGAATTGATGCAATGGTGCCCTCTCACGTGAGAATTTTCTGGTGGCTCAGCGTCGCCTTGGTGGCCTACTGGGTTCTCTCGGCCGTTTGGTTTCTGGAGTTTCCTACAAATCACTATCTCGCGGTATTGGCGAAACTGCCGGCAGCACATCGCGAATCCGTGCGTAGGGCCGACTTGCAGAATATGCTCATATGGACCTCAATTTTGGTCGGCGTGACATTGGCTTTGGCGTGGTTTGCAATGTTTCGTCACGCGAATTGGTCTCGCTGGGCCTTTGCCGCCCTCTTCATCATGCGCGAGTCGATACCGTTCCTGATATACGTCGCCTACTACCATCGGCTCGATCTCTTCAGGGAGGAACTCGCGCGCGAGAACTGGACCGATCCCCTGGGCTATGTGGACGCGGCACTCTCGATTGCGGCGATTTTATTTGTCTTTTCAGGAAATGCGCGAGGGTGGTTCAGGACGCCGGCGGCGTCGTCGAATCCTCGGCACACCATCGCGCCGGGGTGAGGGGGTGATACGCGTGCGCTTGGGGATTGTGCTTTTTATCCTGGCTTTTGGGGCAATGACCGGGGCTTCGTCTCGCGTCGAAGCTTCGGACGCGAAACCTTGTCAGAACCCCGAGCCCGAGCCCTTCGCACGGGGGCAACCGTTTCTGCTGAACGATCCGCGCAGTGGGCTTTCACTGCGTCTCGAAAGCGACGGACGCCACATGAAGGCCATCACACGCGGGGGAAAAATCCTTTGGCAGCGAAATCTGTTTGACGACCCGAAACTGGAGAGAATGTTTCCGCCGCCTCCACAAATCGAAGGCGAACCTTCCATTTCCAACGCGGAATGGCGTCGCCGCATGCATTCGTATGTCGGTCATCTTGGTATAGACCGTATCGGAATCGAACCCGACTGCGCGCGGAATTTGAACGATCATCATTTGCCTGCGCTATATCGCGGTCATTACATCTACGCGGGTTCGGGCACACACATCTTCTGGCTTCTGGACGCCAAAACGGGCGACCTTCGGATCGATCATATCAACTAGACATTGCATTGGCGTTGCAGTGGTCCGAAACATATTTGCTGTTGCCGGACGCTAAACCCGATCAGCCTTTCGATGTCAGCGAAACAGGAACGCGAACAGCCCAAGCCATGAGAGGCCTTTCGGATGCCGGCTCTGAACTTTTGCATGAGACGGAAATGTAGTTCGTGTCACCGACTTCCTTTCGCACGTCGTGTGGAGGCCGGTCGCGCCGCTTTCGTCGCGCGGCGCTGCTTCTGTGCCTCGGCTTTGACGATGACCGCGCCCTTCGCGCTCGGAT
>Ga0302324_100004662_pt1 | contig 30217 bp, 27 predicted proteins | sample Palsa_T0_1_FD_201949 | JGI IMG/M metagenome (GOLD analysis project Ga0302324, IMG submission 201949) | Peat permafrost microbial communities from Stordalen Mire near Abisko, Sweden - Palsa_T0_1 | ecosystem: Environmental > Terrestrial > Soil > Palsa > Peat permafrost | place: Sweden: Abisko...
TCTCAAGTTGGAGGGGGTGGACCGGAAATTTTTGGGGAAATATATCTGGATTGGATGCAGGGGGTTAGGGGGAATTGAGGCGATTTGGGGGGTTGACAAGAAATGTGGGAAATCGGGTTTTCGAGACTGCTGGACGAGTGCGTCCGCTGCTATGAGATTTTCTCAGCGGCTGAAGCCGGGGGCATTGTTGGTGCTTGGCGGCACGACTGAAGTCGTGCCCTGATACGGACCATCCCGATACGGACCACTCTGATTCGAACCATTCTGATATGAGCCGTCCTGATACGAACCATCCTGATAAGAACCATCCTGACGCTTTGAAGCGGCGCGTTGCCACCGCCCCCGCGCGATATTAATCAGTCCCTTGAATCAGTCCCTTGGCGGGAATTCCAGGGTCACAAATTTGGCTGGGGTCTTGCCGGTGTTGGTGAGGGTGTGGGAGTAGCCGCCGGGGATCCACTTGACTTGTCCGGACATGAAGTGGGTGGAGGTTTTTCCTAACTTTCTTTCGGGCGCTTTCTGGGACATGGCTCCGGAGGGTGATGCGGAGATGGGGTCGATGGCGGTGACGTCGCTGAGTACGTCGAAGTCGGTGACGGCGACCAGGAAATGCGGGCCGGCGTGGTGGTGGAGGGGGATCATGCCTCCGGGCTGGAGTTCGACTTCGGAGACGCGGATGCCGTCTTTGACGAAGAGGATTTCTTTGGTGCCGCCTTCGAGGACTTCGAGGCCTCGATCTTCTTCTGACTTAGCGGAATCTGTCTTACCGGAGTTTGGGTGGGTGGAGTCTGGGTGCGCCGCGTCTGGATGGGGAGAAGCTTGGCGAGGTTTGTCGTCCTGGAGGATTTCGATGGTGAGGTTGCGGTAGGGCTGATTGAGATTGTGGACGAGGTGGGCGAAGCCACCGGGAACGAATCCAGCCTGTGCCTCGTGCAGCTTGGCGGGGACGGGAGCTTTGCCTTCGACCGCGTTTACGATTTCAGAGGCGCCGAGCATGACGTAAATGTAGTCGTGGCGATGCCAGTGCATGAGAGTGTCGGTGTGCGGGGAGATGTCGACGTAGAAGGCGCGGATTTGGGCGTTCTCGAAGACCAGGTGGTGGTGGGGCTCGGCGGTGATTTCAACTTCGGGCGCGGTTTGCGCTGCGAGGACGGCGGTGACGAGCAGGAGAAGGATGCTGCGTTTCATGAGCGGGATTCTAGCAGTAATGCGGAGGACAGTAATCGGTGGTCAGGGATCAGTGGTCAGTGGTCAGGGATCAGTGATCAGAGGTTCGTTATTCTTCGCGGGTTAGACGGATCCATTGTTCCATTTGATCTAGATATTCGGATAACGCTCGGCGGCCGGTGGGGGTGAGGCGGTATTCGGTGCGGGGGACGCGGCCTTCGAAGAATTTTACGCAGGAGATGTATTGCGCCTCTTCTAGTTTGCGGGCGTGGACGCTGAGGTTGCCGTCAGTGGTTTTGAGGACGCGTTTGAGGTCGTTGAAGCTGAGGGAATGGTTGGTGGCGAGGGCGCTGACGATGCCCAGGCGGATGCGCTCGTGGATCAGGCGATCGAGCTCGGGGAGTTCGGGAGCGCGGGCAGCTTCGTGAGTTTGATCAGGAAGCTTGGCACGAACTTTTCCGCGAGAGCTCTCGCGAGCTTTCTCACCGGCGGGGGCAGGCTTGCGAGTTGGCAGAGGTCTAGCCACCGTGGCGCCTCGCGATTAGGAGTCCGAAGAGGATGTGGAGGGCGCCGAAGCCGGCGGCCAGGAACCAGTTTCCCCACGCGGCGGGGCCGAGGACGGCCAGGCCGCCGAGCAGCATGAAGCAGAGTCCCATGACGGGGACGATGGGAACGGAGAAGGAGCCTCCGGTCATGATGCCGGCGCCGTAGAGCAGGAGCCAGGTGGCGGGCAAGGCGGACTGCAGGCCGGAGCGGAATAAAAGGAATGTGAGGAAAGCTCCCGCGACCAGGGGCGGGGCGAGGCCCAGGGCGACTTTGCGGGCGGGGCCGGAAAATAACGGGAGGCCGCGGCGGTTTGCTTTCCAGGTGCAGGCTAGTAGTCCGATGGCGGCGGCTAGCAGGCCTTCGGCGAGCCAGACGCGGAGCCATGCGAACGGAGATGTCTGTTGGGCGGCGAGCCACGCGGCGGCGAGGGCGGTTGCGCCGAGCAGGACTTGTCCCCAGCCGGAGACGGCGGTGAAGGCGGCGGAGCGCTCCATGGTGTCGCGGATGAAGCGGAGGTCTTCAAAGGCTTCGGGGACGAGGTCGGGGGCGGTGCGCGAGGAGGGTTCGGGGACGCGGTGTTCGACCGAACGAGAGAAACGGCGGAGGCGGTGCGGCCGCGGGTCAAACATGGGGATAGAGTAATGGGGCGGGCGGCAAGTGTCAAGTACTTTGCAATGCAAAGACCGGATCTGAAATCTTGGGTGCAGTGGAAGTCTTGCCCTGGCCGCGAAAAGCGTGGCTAGGATGGGCCACCCGACAGTCGCAGTATTCGAATCTTAAAATCAAAGACCCCACCCTCTCGCAAAAGACGCGAGAAGGGTGGGGCACCCGTCGTTGCAAAGAAGGTAACGAGAGGCTTGCTTTGATTCTTGATCACTCCCATTTTGGGAATACACTTACGGGCACGTGCGGGAGGCTCTTTTGATCAAGTCTTGCTGGTTGGCTGGTGCGGTCACGGTGGTGGTTCTGGTGGGGTTGAGTGCGATGGCGCAGGTTCCGCTGGTGAATCAGGGGTTGATTCCGGTGAGCACTGCGCCGGGGAGTAAGGGGTTTACTTTGACGGTGAACGGGACCGGATTCACGCCGGGGGCGGTGGTGAATTGGAATGGATCGCCGCGGTTGACGGAAGTGATTTCGAGCAGTCAGTTGCGGGCGACGATCAACGTTTCCGATGTGTCGCAGGCGCAGACGGGGTTCGTCACGGTGACCAATCCCTCGGCGGGAGGGGGAACGTCGAATGTGGTGTTCTTTCCCGTCACGACGGAGTCGTCGAGTGTGGGCATGGCCATTACCCAGCCCTTTCCGAATGCCATCAACGTGGTGGTGGGCGACTTCAATCACGATGGCAAGCTGGATGTCGCCTGGGCAGATGCTTCCGGCAACTTATACGTGTCGCTTGGAAATGGGAAGGGCGGTTTCCAGGCTGCCATTCAGAGCACGGGCTTCCTCATCCCATCCGAGATGTTTACCGGAGACTTTAACGGGGACGGCAAGCTCGACATCGTAGGGTCGGATTACGGGAATATAACCGTGATGCTGGGGAACGGGGATGGCACCTTCAATGTGGGCTGGACGTACCACTCTTTCGATGGAGGCGTTCACATCGCGACCGCCGACTTCAACCAAGACGGAAAGCTCGACTTGTATGCGACGGAACAGGACCTGGGAGAACAGTGGTTTGAGATCTTCATGGGAAATGGGGACGGGACTTTCAATTCTCCTGGCGTGCTTAACTACACGAGTTATTTTGGGGGGTCTCCGGCGATCGGAGATTTCAATGGCGATGGAACGCTCGATTTAGCAATTCCCGTACCGAACAACCCGGAGGACGAAGTCGCCATATTCTTGGGCGATGGAAAGGGTAACTTTCAGGAATCGGGGATGTTCGGTGTAAACGACTATCCGGTCGTGCTGACAGCCGACATGAACCAGGACGGGGATCTAGACCTGCTCGCCTTCAGCGGGTGCATCTGGCTGGGTTCGGGGAACGCGACCTTCGCGGAGGCAGGATGCTCCAAGGGATACTACCCGACAGCAATCGGGGATTTCAACGGAGATGGCAAGCTTGATACGGTCCTCTTCGATGCAGCGCTCCCGTTGCCGCTTGCGATTGACCTCGGGGCGGGTGACGGCACATACCTGAGTGATTTCCAGTTTCCGCTCTCCACCATCATCGCAGGGGCGGCGGTTGGAGACTTCAACAACGACGGCAAGCTGGATGTGGTTACATCGAATGGGTACTTGCTGTTGCAGACCACCGTCGATCTGACGCCGTTCAGTCTGGCGTTTGGCAGTGAGAATGTGGGAACGAAGAGCGCGCAGCAGACGGCCACGCTGACCAATGTCGGGGCCAGTGCGTTGCCTATCAACAAGATCAGCATTACGGGGGTGAACGCGGCTTCATTCGGTGAGGCGAACAGTTGCGGAACGAAGCTGGCAGCGGGCGCGAGCTGCGCGATTTCAGTGAATTTCGCGCCGAAAACGAGCGGATCGCTGGTGGCTGTGCTGTCAGTGAGCTACAAGGGCACGGCGAGTCCGCAGACGGTCGGGCTGAGCGGGAGCGGACTTGCGGCTTCGACGGTTAGTTTGCTGCCTGCCGGCTTGACGTTCGCCACGCAGCTGGTGGGGACATCGAGTACAGCGCAGACGGCCACGTTGACCAATACCGGCGACCAGGCGGTGACGATTTCCAGTATCGCGGCTTCGGGGGCGTTCAACGAGACCAATAATTGTCCATCGAGCCTGGTCGTGGGCGGGAGTTGCCAGATTCAGGTGGGGTTCGTGCCGACAGCGGCGGGGGCCGCGAGTGGAATGCTTTCGGTTACAGACAACGCGGCGAACAGTCCGCAGCAAGTGACTCTGAGCGGCACCGGGACGGTGATTACGGTTTCGCCGGTGGGGGTGAATTTTGGGGATCAGGAAGTTGGGACGACGAGTGCGGTGGCGGCGATCACGCTGACGAACTCGGGTGCGGGCGCGGTTTCGATCAGCCGGATCAGCATTACGGGAACGGATGCGGGAGACTTTTCGGAGACGAATAAATGTGGCAAGAGTCTTGCCGCGCAGTCGAGTTGCACGATTCGAGTGACGTTCAAGCCTGCGGCTACCGGGGCGCTGGCAGCGTCGGTGAGCGTTACTGATAATGGCGGGGGGAGCCCGCAGAGTGTTTCTCTCACTGGAACGGGGACTGGGAACTGAGGCGTAGTACTTCGGACTCTCTGGAATAAGAATCCCAGAATCTTCACAGTAGCCGCAAGAGACGCGGGTAGTATGGGCCACCCGGTCCGGCCATCCGGCCAAAGTCAAAGTCCCCACCCGGTCGCGGAGAGCGCGACAAGGGTGGGGCACCCGTGGGGCGCGCTTATAATGGCGGCTGCTTTTTGACGTCGCGAAGGAGATTTGAATCATGCGGTGTTTGGGCTGGGTTGGGTTGCTGACATTTCTGGTGAGTGCCACGGTTTTCGCAGCTCCGGCGCAGGGTGATCTTGAGGCGCGGCGGAAGGCTTTGAATGATTTGCTGGCGGAGCAGTGGCAATACACGCTGCGCACGAATCCGACCTTTGCGTCCATGCTGGGAGACAAGCGGTGGAACGACAAGCTGGATGATTTTTCGCAGAAGGCGATTGACGACGATCTGGAGCAGAACCGGAAATTTCTGGTGCGCTTCGAGGCCATCGACACGACCGGGTTTCCGGAGCAGGAAGTGCTGAACAAGACGCTGATGGTGCGGGACCTGCGAAGCACTCTGGAGGGAGCGCGGTTTAAGTCGTGGGAAATGCCGGTGTCACAATTTGGCGGGGTGCATATTTATCTGCCGCAACTGGTCAGCCTGGTTTCGTTCACCAGCGTGAAAGATTATGACGACTACATTGCGCGGCTGAAGGAGATGCCGCGCTACATGAACGAGACCATGATCCAGATGCGCAAGGGGATGGCGGATGGGTTGATGCCGCCGCGCATATTACTGGAGAAAGTGGTGGATCAGGCGAACGGGCTAGCGACCAAGACGCCCGGGGATTCGCCGTTCGCGCAGCCGTTCAGCAAGTTTCCTGAGGCGATTCCGGCGGCGGAGCAGAAACGGTTACGAGAGCAGGGGCTGGCGGCGATTCGAGACTCGGTGCTGCCGGCGTATGTGAGCTTCACAAAATTCGTACGGGAAGATTACGCGCCGAAGGGGCGCACGGAGCCGGGCGCGTGGGCGCTGCCGGATGGCGCGGCGTATTACGCGTTTCGGGTGAAGGAGAGCACGACCACCGATCTGACGCCGGAGGAAATTCACCAGATCGGGCTGAGTGAAGTGGCACAGATTGAAGCCAAGATGCTGCAGGTGGTGAATCAGCTGGGGTTCAAGGATCTGAAGAGCTTCAGCGCGTCGCTTGCGACTAATCCTAAAGTGCATGTGCATTCGCGGCAGGAGATTCTTGACCTTTACCAGAAGTATGTCGACCAGATGTATTTGAAGCTGCCGGGGATGTTTGGGCGGATGCCGAAAGCGAAGCTGGTGGTGATGCCGATTGAAGAGTATCGGGAAAAAGAGGCGTCGACGTCGTACATTGCGGGAGCGCAGGATGGATCGCGGCCGGCGCACATTATGGTCAACACCAGCAATTGGGAGAAAGGCACTACGGTTGATTTTGAGACCACGGCGTATCACGAAGGGGTGCCGGGGCATCACATGCAGATTGCGATTGCGCAGGAACTGCCGGAGTTGCCGCCGTACCGGCAGAACGAGTACTACACGGCCTATACGGAGGGTTGGGCGCTTTACTCGGAGCGGCTGGGGAAGGAAGTTGGATTCTTTCAGGATCCGTACAGCTATTACGGACACTTGCAGGATGACATGCTGCGGGCGATCCGGTTGGTGGTGGATACGGGATTCCATTACAAACGCTGGACGCGGCAGCAGGTGGTGGATTTTTTTCATGCGCACTCGGCGATTGACGAGGCGGACGTGCAGAGCGAGACTGACCGATATATGGCGTGGCCGGCGCAGGCGCTGGGGTACAAGATTGGGCAGCTGGAGATTTTGAAGTTGCGGCAGTATGCGAAAGATCAGTTAGGGGACAAGTTCAGCTTGAGTAAGTTTCATGATGAAGTGTTGGGCGCGGGGGCGCTCCCGCTGGATGTGCTTTCGATGAGGATTCACGAGTGGGTCGCAGCGCAGAAGGTGAGTGCGTCGGGCGGATCGCAGTGAGGAGGGCGCGTGGGGGCTTGGGGGACGGGGAGTTTTGAGAATGACGATGCGGTGGGATGGGTTGCGGGGCTGGACGCGGTCACGCCTGAGGAGCTGATGGGGATTTTGGTGCGGGCGGCGGATGATCCGGAGTATTTGGAGGCGGGTCCGGCGCGGGTTGCGGTGGCGGCTGGTGAAGTGGTCGCGGTTTTGAATGGTTCTGGCGCGGAGAGTGCTCCGGCGGCGGTCGTGGAGTGGGCTGGGAGGCATGAGTGCACTCCAGAGTTGAAGGCTGCGGCTGGGCGGGCGCTGGAGCGGGTGCGGAGGAATTCGGAAGTGAAGGATTTGTGGATGGAAGCGGATGGATTGAATGAGTGGATTGGGGCGATCAAGGAGTTGCAGGGGAGGGTGGAACTGTAGGGCTGGATTTATCGCCGACGCATTCGCTAAGCAGCAATAAAAGGCACGGCATTTAGCCGTGCCCTTTCTATTTATCGTTCGTAGTGGTTGCGGAGCGATCCGTCGTAGTGGCCGGTTTGCATGCAGCAGTTCTTGAAATCTGCGACCGGACCCGCATGGACACGGATCTTTGCGTCCTAGCTTTTCGAATAGCTCCTTATCGCAGTGCACGATTCGGAAAGCCGCGTTTAACTTTCGTCTCCGAGGGAAATCCTTTGCGACGCTTGCTGCTGCGTTCGAAGAAGAATTCGGCGTTCATGGCAGTGTCTCCTTTGGATGGATTTGCCCGTCACATCCCGAGGATGAAACTGCCCTCTAATCTTAGCGCATCGGACTCGTGTTGGGCGGGCCAAACACCGCCAAGCGCCCGTCCGGGGGATTCAGGTGCTCTTCCGCCCCGCTGGGGCTGGCTCCTCTTGTGTGGCGGGTGAACCCACGGCTTGCGCCGTGGGCTGTATTCTTTCGCCGCTTCGCGGCTTCTCGAGCATTCGCGCTCTCCGCTCCCGGCGAACACGATTAGACGCAGGCGGGCATCAAAATCAAAATCCCCACCCTCTCGCGAAGTGCGCGAGAAGGGTGGGGCACCCGGTTCTTCTTTAATGCTTACTTGCGTTTAATGCTTACTTGCGGCGAGCAGGCCGAAGACGCCTACGCCGGTTGTGGTGCCAACGTAGACTTTGCCGTTGGCGATCATGGGAGTGATGAATTTGTTGCCGGCGCCGAATTGGTCGCGGCCTCCGGCGGCCTGGTTGGTGTTGTAGAGTTCGACTAAGGTCGCGGCATTGTAGGCGTGGAGGACGGCGGGATTGGTATTCTCCGTGGCCCACAGGATTGTGTTCTGGCCGGCGTTGGCGGAGATGCTGGGCGAGGCTCCGGGGTAGCCGAAGGAATTCGCGGTTTGAGCTACGGCCGTGGGGCGCAGCTTGGCATTCTTGAATTGGAATTCGAGGATGGGCGAATTCACCGGGCCGTAGTAGACGCTGTTCGCTGTGGCGGCGGGAGTGGACCAGATTCCGCCGGGCAGCGCGCCCGTAAGTTCCTGGTAGATGTGGTTGCTGGTGGAGTTGAATTTGCCCATGTTGGCGCGGTTGACGACGTAGAGGTTGCTATCCTTGCCGGCGCCGATGGCGAGTGGAATGACCTTGCCGGCGGAATTTTTCTGGTTGGTCAGCAGGCTGCCGCCGGAGCCGAGGTCGGTGTCATCGTCACTTTCCGTGATTCCGTTGTACATTTCGAAATAGTCGGCGACGGCGAGTGTGCTGCCGCTGGTGGTGAGGCGGAGGAAGGCGTTGCCGTAGTCGGCTTCGGAGGGAAAGCCGGAAGCGTTGAGGGTGGAGTCGAAGACTCCGTTGGCGTCGAGCAGGAAAATGTTGCCTTTGCCGTCGGAGGACATGCCGGCACCGGCGCCCCAGATGGCACCTTCGTTGGCGTTGGGGGTCAGGTTGAGTACTGTTGTCTGGGCTAGCGTAGTTGCGTTGTAGCCCATGACCCATCCGGTGTAGGGGCGGGCGTCGCAGTGCGAGGTCCAGGCAAGATAGACCGTGTTGCCGGTCAGGAGCAGGCCGGAGCGCTCGGCGTATTGGCTGGGCTCGAAGATGACGAAGCCTCCGGAACTGTTGTCGCCGGTGCCGGGATACTGGGCCGAGACGGTGGCGGGACCGCCGTAGAGTTCAGCGCCGGTGGTGGCGTCGAGGGCGTGCAGACGCTGATAGTAATTTCCGGAAGTGTCTTTCGACATGGCGACGACGTAGATGACGGGATCGCCTTTTTTGGGATGAGTGATGACGGGAGTCGCGGTGATTCCGATGGTGGGCGAGATCTGGCCGCAGCCGTGATCGTCGGAGGGGACTTCGCCGGAGAGCAGGGTGGTGATCTGCCACAGGCTGGCGCCGGTATCGGCGTCGTAGGCGTAGACGGTAGCGTTCTCGGTGGCGACGATGAGAACGTTGTGGATGACTCCGGCGATGGACACGGAGGAAATGTAGAGGGGTTCGGCGTCGACGTGGCCGTCGGCGGGGAGGATGAAGAGCTTGCCGAAGGTGGTGGAGTTTACGTTGGCGAGGGTGAGGGTGGTCTCGGCGTTGTCGAAGGCGGTGCGAGCGATGTTGTTGTGGTAGGTGAGGACGTCTTGAGAGTGGGCTGATGCGCACAGGACGGCGAGCGAGATTGCACATGTCAGGAGCGCTGGTAGGCTGCGGGAGTCGTTACGGACACCGAGGGACTGATGTAGCGGCATGATGGGAGAACCTCCTAGAGTTTAGCCAGAGGACGACGGTGGTTGGCTTTCAGGGTACACGGAAAAAAACGAAAAGGAAGATCACTTTTGTACACTTTCGTGGGGCGGAATAAGGAGCGGGTGAGGCGGATATGACGGATTTGGGGAAGTTGCTGATCGGGGTGGGGGTGGTGCTGGTGGTGGCGGGAGTTCTTCTGATGCTGGCGGGACGGGTGAACCTGCCTCTGGGACGGTTGCCGGGGGATATGGTTTTTCGGGGGAAGAATTCGACCTTTTATTTTCCTCTGGCGACTTCGGTGGTGGTGAGTGTGGTGATTTCGATTGTGTTGTATGTGGTGGGGAGGTGGAAGAGGTGAGGGCAGACGTTTCCTAGCGGCGAGCCGTCCGAAGTGTGTGGTGCGGTTTCTCTTTCGCCCCTTTGGGGCTGGTTCGTTTTCTAACCGCCTACCCACGGCTTGCGCCGTGGGCTGCATTCTTTCGCCGCTTCGCGGCTTTGATCCGTTGCGATGCGATATCCGCATTTGACTTCGGCATGGTAGGCCATTAGATTCTTGGGGCGGTTGTTTCTGTTCTTTGTTCTTTGTTCTTTGTTCTTTGTCATTTCGTTCGGAACGCGCGTCTTTGCCGCTGGGTGAAGACAGGGAAGCGGGTGAGAATCCCGCGCTGCCGCGCAACTGTAAGCGAGGAAACTGTTCTCGGCCACTGGGAGAAATTCCGGGAAGGCCGCGGACGTGAACGGATGTGAATCATCCTTACTCGCGAAGCCAGGAGACCGGCGCGATCCGTCTACTTCAACCTCTTTCGCGTGCAAAGGAGGAACGTATGCGCGTATCCGTGTTTCCTGGAATCGTTGTCTCTCTCTGTTTTTGTTTTTGTCTGTCTCTTTCTCTAGCTGCGTCCGCGGCCGATCTCAAAGTTAAGGTAGTTGATCCGCAGGGTGCTGCTTTGGGCGGAGCGCAGGTGTTGCTGCTGCGCTCTCACGACAGTAAGGTGCTGGCCACGCAGATCACTTCCGCCGAGGGTGCCGTAATTTTTTCTTTGGTGGATGGAGAACGTTATCAGGTACAGGTGCTGGCACCGGGGTTTGCGGTGGAGACAGTTGAGGTTTCGGCTTCTGCCTTGAGTAGCAAGGAGATCACGGTGAATCTGCGGCTGGCGACGGCCTCGGAAACTGTGGTCGTGACCGCGACCCGGACGCCAGTGGTGGGAGAAGCGGCGGGGGCGGACGTGGATACGTTGAGCGGGGCGCAGTTGACGACTATGCAGCCGGTGGCGGCGGACGACGTGATGCGATTTCTTCCGGGGGCTGTAGTGAATGCTGCGGGGCAGCGGGGAGGGTTGTCGTCATTGTTCGTGCGCGGGGGTGAATCGAATTACAACAAGGTGATCGTCGACGGGGTCACGATTAACGAACCGGGCGGCACGTTTGATTTCGGAACGTTGTCGCTGGCGCAGGGTGACCGGATGGAATTCGTTCGGGGGGCGCAGAGCACGTTGTATGGGTCGGATGCGATGACCAGCGTGATTCAGGTGTGGACGCGGGCGGGGAGTACGCGGGTTCCGGAATTACTGCTCGGCGCGGATGGCGGGAACCTGGGAACGGCGAGTGGGCATGGGTCGCTGACGGGAGCGCGCGGGCGGTTCGATTACAACCTGTTTGGCGATCAGTTCAACACGGAAGGTTCGGGAGTGAACGACGCTTACTCGGATTCTCTGGAAGGAGCGAATGTGGGGGCGGCGTTGAGCGATAAGACTTCGCTGCGGGTGCGATTTCGACATTCGAACTCGCATACGGGACTGCCGGGGGAGTGGAGTTTTAACGGGTATGATCCGCTGGTTCCGGTGAATGGATTTTCGGAACCGCTGGCGCCGCTGCCGCCGAATCCTTATGCGTGGTCGCAGTTGAATGATTTGCTGGGCAGCGTGGAACTGGCGATCAGCGCGCCTTCTGGCTGGCAACACCATCTCACGGGATTTGATTATCTCTATCGCTATTACGATCTCGATCCGGGCGATCCGCAGCGGGTGAATTCGGAGAATTGCGCTTTCTCTGGGCCGCCGGTGCCTTGTGCGATTGACTATCCGTCGAACGAAGTGGACCACATCAATCGAGCTGGATTTGAATATCAGGGGGACTACACGGAGCGAGCCTCGTCGCGGATTTCGGCGCACACTACGTTCGGTTATCGATTGGAAAATGAAAACGGATTTGTGGGCGACCTGGATTATGGTCCGCAAAATCATGGGCAGCGGCTGAACCAGGATACTTATGCGCAACAGGAGTTGACGCTGGGGCGGCTGGGCGTGATTGTGGGCGGACGGTTTGTGCACGACAGTGCTTACGGCAATACGGGAGTTCCGCGGGTTGCGTTGATGTTCCAGGCTCTGCGGGGGAACGACATTTTTTCGGGGACGCGGCTTCGGTTTTCCTATTCGACGGGATTCAAGGAGCCGCGGCTGGAGGAAACGTTCAACGGACTTCCTGGGGATCCGTATGACATTCCGAATCCGGGGCTGAAGCCGGAGCGGGTGCGGGCGTTTGAGGCTGGGTTCCAGCAGGATTTTTATCGCGGGAAGTATGAATTCACGGGGACGTATTTCAACAATCTTTTTCATGACCAGATCAACTACGTAACGATGAATCTGCCGCCGAATTATCCGGGGGAGTATGTGAATGTGAATCAGGCGTTTGCGCAGGGAGCGGAGGTGGTGGCGCGGGCAAAACTTCGGCCGCGGGTGCTACTGAATATGGCTTATACGTACACTTCGTCGGAGTATCTGGATAATCCTGCGCCTTATGATCCGGCATACGATCCGGGACAGCCGTTGCTGCGTAGGCCGAAACATTCCGGGAATACGCTGCTGTCTTATCTGGGAAATCGTTGGGGCGGGAGTGCGGGCGGGAGTTTTGTGGGGCCGCGGGCGGATTCGGATTTCGATGGGTTTGGGATTGATCATGCGGCGGGATATGTGCGCGTGGATCTTGGGGGATGGTACGCGGTGCATCCGCGGGTAACATGCTACGTCAATGTAAATAACGTGTTGGACCGGCGGTATAACGAAGTGGTCGGGTATCCGGCGCTGCCGATTAATTTCCGGGCGGGGCTGAGGTTTCGGATTGGCGGGGAGTAGACTCCGCTGCGCGGGGCAAGCTTTGGCGGCGTGCTTGCCTAAACTTTGCAGCGGATGAACGGTAGCCTAGCTGACTTTTTGGGGGAAGCGGGGCAGGGGCATGGCGGCGGCGATTTTTGCGCCGAAATATTTGGTGCGGGCGAGGAGGAGTTTTTCGATCTCCACTTCTTTCAGCGGCTGCTGGCGGCCGAGCAGGTGCGTGACCAGGGCGATCTGGGCGAAGTGCTCGACGGTTTCCATCTTCATGTAGGCGTGTTCGAGGGTGTCGCCGTAGGTGACGACGCCGTGGTTCGACATGAGGATGGCGTCGTAGGTGGGAACGTAGGGTTCGAGGGTCTTGGCTAATTCCGAGGTGCCGGGCGTGCCGTAGCGGGCCAGCGGAATGCATCCCAGGCCCATGACGACCTCGCAGACCAGAGGCTCGGTGAGCGGGATGCCGGCGGCGGCGAAGCCGGTGGCGGTGGGGGGATGGGCGTGCACGATGGCCTGGATGTCGGGGCGCATGCGATAGATGAGCAGGTGCATGCCGATTTCGCTGGTCACACTGCGGCGGCCGGCGACCTGCTGGCCGTTGAGGTCGACGATGACCATGTCGGGGGCGCGCATGGCGCCTTTGCTGACGGCGGTGGGGGTTACCAGGATGCGGTCGCGGTCGAGGCGTACGGAGAGATTGCCATCCATGGCGGCCACGTACCCGTGTTCATGGAGCATCCGTCCGTAACGGACGATTTCTTCCCTGTGCTTGCGTTCCGTAGGCATGGCTACCCTTGGGGGGAGAATGATAAAAAGCAGGCCGCAGTCTGGCTCCCGCATAGTATCAGCAGGCGGGGAGCGGAGACAATCCATTTTTCGGGAAAAGCCGAAGCAATTCGCGGCGCAGATGGCGCGCGGGTCGAGGCATGATGCCGGTCATCGTCACGATGATGCTTAAAATCCCACTGTCTATAATCAGGGCGTGCTGGTCTCTGATTTCGATTTCGAACTTCCCGAAGAATTGATTGCGCAGGAAGCGCTGGCGGACCGGGCGGGGTCGCGGATGCTGTGTGTGGGGTCGAGTGGGGAGTTGAGTGACCGGCAGTTTCGCGAGTTTCCGGAGTGGCTGCGGGCGGACGATCTGGTGGTGTTTAACAATACGCGAGTGTTTCCGGCGCGGTTGTTTGGGAGGCGGGGCGGGGGGAGAGTAAGTGAAGGTCAAGATCGAGATCAAAACCCCCACCCTGTCGCGAAAAACGCGACAAGGATGGGGCACCCCGATGCGACTCCTCCCGGGCGGGTTGAGGTTTTGCTTACGCGGCAGGTTTTGCGGGAGCCGAATGAGTGGGAATGTTTGGCGCGGCCGGGGCGGAAGATTGGGGTGGGGGAGCGGCTGTTCTTTGGGAAGCAGAATGAACTGCAGGCTGAGGTGATTGGGCGCGGGGAGTTTGGGGAGCGGAGGGTTCGATTTGCGGCGGTGGACGACTTCTTTGCGTTGGTCGAGAGGATTGGGCATGTGCCGCTGCCGCCTTATATTTCGCGGGCGGATTCTTTGGGGGATCGGGAGCGGTATCAGACGGTGTATGCGCAGGAGCGGGGGTCGGTGGCGGCTCCGACGGCGGGGTTGCATTTCACGGAGCAGATTCTCGGGCGAATGCGGGAGCGCGGGATTGAGACTTGTGAAGTTACGCTGCATGTTGGGTTGGGAACCTTTCAGCCGGTGCGGGCGGAGCGGGTGGAAGACGTTCGACTGCATTCGGAGGCGTATTCGATCTCGGGCGACGCGGCGGGGAAGATTAACCGGGCACGGAGAGAATTGCGGCGGATCGTTGCGGTCGGGACTACAACAGTTCGGACTTTGGAGTATGCGGCGGAATGTGCGGCGCGGCAAGGTGGGAGCGAGATTTGTGCATCTTCGGGTGAGGCGAATTTGTTTATTTATCCTGGATACAAATTTCAGGTGGTGGGGGCGCTGCTGACGAATTTTCATTTGCCGCAGTCGACGCTGCTGATGCTGGTGTGCGCGCTGGGCGGGAAAGAGAATGTGATGCGGGCGTACGAGCACGCGGTGCGGGAGCGGTATCGGTTTTATTCTTATGGGGATTGCATGTTGGTGGAGTAGGGGTTCGAGTGTAGTCGCCAGTTCTCTGACATTTGTCGGTCCGCAAGGCTGCTCCGACCGTCCGTTCTTAGAGAGAATCAACTTTTTGCTGGCAACATCCAAGGTTCCGTGTGATACAAGTTCTTTATTTTGAGGACGAATTGCGAGGTCAGAGTTGGTGGACCTCAGGGGCTGAAGCCCGTGCTCTTTCTCGGCCTCGAACGCGGCGCTAAAGCGCCGCTCTTCCACTCGGTTCGTCATGGCGGCACGGCTGAAGCCGTGCCCTTCCCGGTCGAATCCGCGAGGCGCTTCGGATCAGCGTTCGATTTTCCTGGTTCGATCTTCCTGGTTCGATCTTCCTATTTGATGGCCAGCGGGATGGGGTAATACTTCTGGATCATTCTGCCGGTCATCAGGCCGCCTTCGTATTCGGGGATGATGACTTCGTCGGCGCCGGAGCTGCGGATGGCGTTGGCGTAGCGCTGCTGGCCGGCGCGGGTGATGATTTTGATTTTGGGGTTCAACGAGCGCGAGGTGACGGTGATGTAGAGGTTGTCGGCATCGTTGTCGATGACGATGCAGATGCCGCGGGCGCGGTCGATGCCGGCCTGGAGCAGGACGTCGTGACGTTTGGCGTCGCCTTGAATGACGGGGATCTTGTCGGTCAGCAGTTCGCGGTAGAGGCCTTCGTTGGTTTCGATCAAGACGAAGGGGATCTCGAGGCGCTGCAGTTGATCGACGACGGTGCGGCCGACCTGGCCGTAGCCGCAGATAATGAAATGGTCGCTGAGGCGGTTGACGTTCACTTCGTTGATCATGGTTCTCCAGGCCTCCACGCCGTGGCGGCTGAAAATGGTGAGCAGGACGCGCTCGGCAATCCAGATTTGCAGGGCGAAGACTCCGGCGTACACGAATATCGAGAAAATCTTGGTGGAGCGGTGGACTGCGCGGAATTCGATGGAATGGGGATGGATCACCCAGAACAGGGCGTCGAGCGGGCGCAGGCCTTCGACGCGCATGTAGAACACGACGCACACTCCCAGGAAGCCCGCCAGAACCAGAAGCGGGAGCCATAAACGTTTTAGGAAAACGAGGATGATGCGTCCCATGGGCGCCGATGCCAACCGACCGGTCGGTTGGCAGAAGTCCGGAGTATATCAATTCGCCGCGGCATTGGAGCATGAATTTTTTGCATCGCGCTATAGCGGAGGGCCAGGCTGCCGAGCGACGGGTCAGGAGGGCCGATCCGACCGGTATCATCGAAGGCAAATGAAACGGGCATCCTTGAGGATGCCCGGTTTCTCAGAACACTTCGCAATCATTCCCGCAGAGGCTGAAGTCGGGCCCTTCCATCCGAGCCCTTCTCACCTGCGGTAAAACCTACGCTCTGGCGCCGACTGCGGCGGGGTCGGGAGTTGGAATGGACTTGTCTTCGCCGTTGGGCTTCGCTTGGTTGGGCTGACCGCCTTTGCGGATGTCGATGCCGCCTTTGAAGAAGGCGCCGTCTTCGATGGAGATGCGGGCGGCGATGACGTCGCCGGTGAGGGAGCCGTCACTGCGGATGTCGACGCGATCGCTGGCAGTGAGATTGCCGCGGACTTTGCCCAACACAACGATCTCACGGGCGTTGATGTTGGCGGCGACGACGCCATTGCGTCCGATGGTGACGCGATTGCCGGCGAGGTTGATGGAACCCTCCACGCGACCGTCGATGTAGAGCGACTCGGAACCGGTGACTTCGCCTTTGATGACGAGCGACTTGCCGATGGTGGCCTGGTCGGCGGTGGTAGTGGTGATGGGCCGGGGAGCGACTGGTTCAGCGGAAGTCGAACCCATTGCGGTCGCGCTGGGGGCAGGCATAGTGGGACGCTCCGGCGCGGCAGGCTGCGCAGGAGTTTGAGGCTGATTGGTCGGCTTCCACATGGCGTAAAAATTCCTTCCTGGTTGGGATTAAGGGGTCACTGGCCGCACTTTCGTGACCAAAGCCGATTGTACTCCCGCGTCTCAAGGTGAGCACTGTGGAAAAGCCTTTATTTTCAACTGAGAGTAACTGCGATGATGCTTTCGGCGGGAGGTTTCCGGGGGCAGGGTGAGCGCGCGCGAGCCAGATACTTTCTGCCTGGTCGTGTAATGATTTCCGGAAAAGTTGGCTGGAGCGTACCCTTTCATGGGAGTGGAGCGTTATGCTTACGGGGTCGAAGATTTATCGAAAACGGAAACCGGGATGGGGAGTCTAATTGTTCGGAGTCCAGCCTTGGAATTCATTCGATATGGGAGCCAAGCATGTTAGAAACACCCGTGGTGTCGCCAGCAACGTTGATGATCGCGCGGCCGGAGCCCGGCGAGTATGCGCCTTATTATGACCGCTACATTTCGTTGATCGCCGGAACCGACATTCTGGGGACGCTCGACGCGCAGAGGCGGCAGATGATGACGATGCTCTGCGGACGCGATGAGAGTGATGGAGACATCCGCTATGCGCCCGATAAGTGGAATGCGAAGGAAGTGCTGGGACATGTCTGCGACACGGAGCGCGTGTTTGCGTATCGGGCGCTGCGGATTGCGCGCGGAGACCAGACGCCTTTGTCGGGCTTTGAGCAGGATGATTATGTGAAGAATGGTCCGTTCGCGAGGGCGCCGCTGGCAGAGGTTATTGAGGACTACATTGCAGTGCGGCGGGCGACGCTCACGCTGCTGCGCAATCTGGATGAGGTGGCGTGGGTGCGGCGCGGCGTGGCCAATAAGAATGAAGTGAGTGTGCGGGCGCTGGCTTATATTACGGCGGGGCATGAGTTGCATCATCGTAGGATTCTGGAGGAGAAGTACTTCGCTGGGCGGTAGGGGATACTTCTGCGCCGCTGATTCGCGCAATGAACGCCGATTCGCGCGATGAAGAATGATTCGCGGATCGTTCTTTTTATCTGAGTGATAATGTCATCCCGAGCAACGCGAGGGACCTGGGTTTTTGCTCGCCCGAGCGCCACCGCTGGCGCCGGCAAACACCCAGGTCCCTCGCGTTGCTCGGGATGACAACGATTTTTTTCTTTCATGTCTCAGCGCGCACTCACGGAATTGCTTCGCGGTAAGGGGGCGCACGCCGATCCCATCGCGTGTGTGGAAGATATTTCTGCTGAGCTGGCGGCGCGGCAGGTTGCGGGATTTCCTCACTCCATCGGGCAACTTGTTTTTCATATCAATTACTGGATGGAGTATGAGTTGCGGCGGATTCGCGGGCTTAGGCCGGTCTATCCGGAGCATAACTCGGAGAGCTTTCCAGCAGTCGCGTCCGCCGATGAGCGGGAGTGGGATCGATTGCGCGTGCGAATGACAGAGTTGCTGGGCGAGTTTGCCGAGCTGGCCAAGTCTTCTGCTCAGGAATTGCAGCGCGAAATCGGGAGCGTGTATGAAGGCGACAAGAATGTTGCGGGCACGCTTGAAGCCGTGTTGTGGCAGATGGTGGCGCACACGAGCTATCACGTGGGGCAGATTGCGATGATGCGGCGGGCGCTGGGAGCTTGGCCCCCGCGTGGGGGCGGGGATTCGTGGTAGGGCTCTCACTCTGCAGTTGATGTTAGAACTCCTTTCTAAGTCCGATGATGCTTGGTCACTCAAAGGGGTCCCTTCGGCAAGCTCAGGGCAGGCTCTTCGACTGCGGTTTTGCCTCACCCGCGGGAAGCAAAATCCTCGCTCAGGATGACAAGGCACCAGGAAAACATTCTTCATGATTTATGCTGAGAGCTGACGGCTGATCGCTGACAGCTTCCTCCATGCTTTCTGATTCGACAATTCTTAAACATATTGCGCGGCAGCCGAAGCGGGCTGCGGGGTTTAAGCAACTCGTGCGCGAACTGGGGCTGCACGGGGATGAACGTCGCGAACTTGATTCGCTGCTGCAGAAGATGGTGGCGCGCGGGACGCTGCTTGTCGATTCTGACCGTTACTCTTTGCCGCAGGCGGCTGCCGATAAGAATCTGGTTGCGGGGCGGCTTACTATGCATCGCGACGGATTTGGGTTTGTCATTCCTGATTCGAAGTCGCTTTCGTTGGCGCTCCGGGCCCGGCTAACGGGCGACATCTTTATTGCGCCACATTTGATTGGCAATGCCATGCACGGGGACCTGGTGCTGGTCGACATCAGCAATGTGCGGCCGGATGGACGCGCCGAGGGGCGCATTGTGCGGCCGGTGATGCGGGCGCATCCGACCGTGGTGGGGATTTTTCATTATGGGAGCCGTGGCGGATATGTGCGGCCGATCGACTCGAAGATTACGCAGGAGATTCTGATTCCCGCGGGGATGGAACGGCTGGATCGGGGTGCCGAGGAGGACGAGAACAATGCTGCTGCGCGCGAGATCCCTCGCCCCGCTGGAAAAAACGCGGGGCTTCGGGATGACGCCAAGAAGGGGGTGGGCAGTCACCGGGCCGCGAACAGGCGGTCTGTCGATCGGGTGTTGGGGGACGAGGCGGCGCGGGCGACTCAGTGGGACGATCTTGAGGGGCTTGTGGTTGATGTTGAGATCACGGACTGGCCTTCGCCTACTCAGAATCCGCGGGGGCGCGTCGTGGAGATTCTGGGGCGGGAGGATGATTTCGGGGTTGATGTCGAGATCACGATTCGCAAGTTTCATCTGCCGCATCATTTTCCGGCGGCGGCACTGGAGGAGGCGCAAGATACGTTGGCGGTTATTCCGGCGCAGGAAATCGAGAGGCGGCGCGATTTTCGTGGGCTGCCGATTGTGACGATTGATGGTGAGACGGCGCGCGACTTCGACGATGCCGTGTACGTACACATGCTGGCGAACGGGAATTTTGAGTTGCAGGCGCATATTGCCGATGTGGCGCAGTATGTGACGCCAGGCTCTGCGCTGGATCAGGAAGCGCGGCTGCGGGGGACGAGCGTTTATTTTCCGGACCGCGCGGTGCCCATGCTGCCGCTGGAACTTTCGACCGACATTTGCAGTTTGCGGCCGCAGGTGGAGCGGTTGGTGCTGTCGTGCGTGATGGAGATGGATCATCGCGGCGAAATTGTGAGTTATGAGTTGAGCGAGGGCGTCATCCGGTCGGTGGAGCGGATGACGTATACGGCGGTGAATGCGGTGTTGGAAGGCGATGCGGCGGCGCGTGAGCGCTATGCGCCCCTGGTGCCGACGTTTGAGCTGATGCGCGAGCTGGCGTTGATTCTGAATCGTAAGCGGCAGCGGCGGGGGTCGATTGATTTCGATTTGCCGGAGCCGGTCATCGAGTTCGACGAGTTGGGCTTGATGAAGAGTATTGGGCGGTCGGAGCGGAACATTGCCAACCGGCTGATTGAAGAGTTCATGTTGTCGGCGAACGAGTGCGTGGCGCATGATCTGGAATCGAGGCATGTGGGGTCGTTGTATCGCATTCACGAGAAGCCGGATGCGAAGCGGGTTTATGACTTTGAGGTGATTGCGGCTACGTTTGGATATTCCCTGGGCGTCGGGGCACTGCCGATTCATCGGGTGCAGACGAAGACTGACCGGCGAGCGGGTTATGGCACGGGTAAGCGAGTACGCGAGATTGAGGTGCCGCAGGACGTGCACATTACGCCGCGGATGTATCAGAAGCTGACGGAGAAGATTGCGGGGAAACCGGAGGAGAGGATTCTGAGTTATCTGATGTTGCGGTCGCTGAAGCAGGCGCGATATTCGGAAGAGAACCTGGGGCACTTTGCGCTGGCGGCGACTTCGTATACGCATTTTACTTCGCCGATTCGGCGGTATCCGGATTTGATTGTGCATCGGGTGTTGAAGGATGTGCTGCGGAAGAACTCCTCCAGTCAAAACCCTCACCCAGCGGTTGAGGAAAAGGCTTCGCCTTGGTCGAAGCGGCGGACAGGAGTGTCCGCCCCACAAGGGGCATTGGGCGGGCCGATTGGGGTGGAGGAGTTGCATGAGATTGCGGAGGAGTCGAGCCGGGCGGAGCGGCGGGCGGCGGATGCGGAGCGGGAGTTGATCGAGGGGAAGAAAGTTAAGTTCATGCAGGATCGGGTGGGCGAGGAGTTTGACGGGCTCATCACCAGCGTGACCAAGTTTGGATTTTTTGTGGAGCTGACTGATTTATTTATTGAGGGGCTGGTGCCGCTGAATACCTTGAATGACGACCGGTATACGTATCACGAGAACACGCGGGAGATTATTGGGCAGCGGTCGCGGAAGATTTATAGTTTGGGACAGAAGATTCGGGTGCTGGTGGACCGGATTGATCCGGTGGAGAAGAAGATTCAGTTTGCGGTGGTGGAGGAAGAGCCGGTGCGGGTGAAGGGGAAAGAGCGCAAGCGGAAGAAGAAATCTTAGATTGCGTGACACGATGCGACCGACCGTCCTTCAGCCCTTTCGTCGGCCTCGTGGTGCTGGCTACTGGTGCAGTTCGGCTTGCGTGTCAGGCCGGTTAAGCGGGAGATCCTTCGCTACGCCTGAAGGACGGCTACGCTCAGGATGACAAGGCCGCATTAGAGCCAAACTTCGTGCTGGTTAGACTCCGAGGGCTTTTTGGATTTCGGCGGCGATGGCGGCGGTTAGGGTGCGCATTTTTTCTTCGGATTCGGCTTCGATCATGACTCGCGCCAAGGCTTCGGTGCCGGAGTAGCGGACGACCACGCGGCCGTTGCCGTTGAGGTCGCGCTCGGCGGCTTCGATCGCAGACTGCACGGCGGGGATTTGGGCGAAGGGGATTTTTTCGCGCACGCGGATATTTTGGATTTTCTGGGGAAATACTTTCAGGTCTGCGATCAGATCTGCTAGCGGTTTTGCGGCGCGGACGATGATGTCCATGAGGCGGAGGGCGGTGAGGAGGCCATCGCCGGTGGTTGAGTCGGCGTCACGAAAAATGATGTGGCCGGATTGTTCGCCTCCGAGAGTGGCGCCGGTGTTGAGCATTTCCTCGAGTACATATTTGTCGCCGACGTTGGCGCGCAGCATGCGGATGCCTGAGTTCTTTAGGGCGATCTCGAGGCCCATGTTCGACATGGTGGTGGAGACGACCGTGTCCGCCTTCAACTTTCCTTGCGTGTGAAGGTCGCGGGCGGCGGCGAGGAGCACGCCATCGCCGTTGACGACGCGGCCGGCGGCATCGCAGAACAGGGCGCGGTCGGCGTCGCCGTCAAAGGTCACGCCGAGATCGAAGCTTGCAGGTGATTCCGCGACCATTTTCCCCAGCGTCTCGGGGTGCAATGCGCCGCAGCCTTCGTTGATATTTTTTCCGTCGGGCGAGACGTGGATGAAAGTTGCTTGAATGCCGAGGGTGCGGAATAGTTCCGGGGCCTCGGCCGTGGCCGCTCCGTTGGCGCAATCCACGAGCACGCGCAGCTTGCTCAGGTCCGACGACACGCCGGCCGCGAGCGACTCGACATAAGCGTGGCGCAGGGCGGCTTCTCCGGGCAGAGAGGGCTTCGGAAACTTCAGGGCAGTGTCGTCGGTACCGGTTGCGTTCTGCAGCTGAGTGAATATTTCTTTTTCGATGGCCAGTTCGCGGGCGTCGGTGAGCTTGAAACCATCACCGGAGAAAACCTTGATGCCGTTATCGGTCCAGGGATTGTGCGACGCGGAAATTACTACACCGGCCGCGAGCGCGCGCGAGCGGGCCAGGTAAGCCACGCCGGGAGTGGTGATGACGCCAGCGGAGTCCACATCTACACCCACGGCGGCCAGACCTTCGGCGACGCGGTCGGCAATCCAATCGCTCGATTCGCGCGTGTCCTGGCCGATCACGGCTCGGGCTTTCGCGGTGTTGCGCATGAGGTCATGGCCCAGGGCGCGGCCGATCAGATAGGTGCTCTGTTTGGTGAGGGGAAATTCTCCCGCGACACCGCGGATGCCGTCGGTCCCGAAAAGCTGCCGTTGCTGGGTCATAGGGAAATATCAGGAATAGAGATCATAAATGAGGGCGGGTAGAGAACGGTATTAGGAAGGTCAGGGATGGCTCAGTTTGGAGTTGTCCGCGCGAGATCCCTCGCCCCGCTGGTGAGTGCGCGGGGCTTCGGGATGACGCAGTTGGAAGAGAGGAGAGGCCAATGTGAGTCAGCCTCAAGGATGCCGTGAGGAAGGAAAGTCCCTGAGGGGCTAAAGCCCGCATCAATTTTGTACGCTCTACGCGGCCCTGATGGGCCGCTCTTCCACGGGAAGGCAAGCGTCTGGGAGTGCTCGTAACGTTGGGGCGGTGTCGGCGCAATGGGCTGGCGATTCGCTTTCAGTGACAAGGCCACTTAGTGGGGTGCGGTGATTCCAGCTTTCTGCACTACCACGGTGACGCGAATTGATGTGGTCCCGACGATCTGGATGAGCGGGTCCGGGACGTAGACGTTGGTGGTGAACACGGAGCTGCCGCGCGTGCCCGACGCGTCGATCGGATCGGTGGTCGCTGCGTCAATCCGCTCCACACGATGGCGGGGGCCGGTAACGGTGACGCGTTGGGGATCTGTCTCTCGGCTGACAACTTGCTCGTCGTCGGCGACCGTGACCCGCGGGTGAATCTCGAGGTCGCGGGTCAGGCGCGTGTCGAAGGCCAGGTGCAACTGACTGGGAACGACCTGCATGACGGTTACATCGCGGGGATGGCGGACCTGCTGCGAGGTGAGGTCAAAGGTGCGGTCGCCGGGCTTCACGTCGGCCAGTTCGATTTCGGCGTGGATTTCGTTCGCCTGCAACTGGCGAATGACGCGCTCGGGACCGCGAACGCGAATCTGCGCGTCGGGAATGGACTCGGAACTGATTTCGAGTTGTGAGGGAACGTGCTGAAAAACGATAGGAGCGCGAATGGCTACCTCGGCCGGTTGCTCGTCGGGCGAAATCAGGAACCAGAGTCCGGTGGCCATCAGCAAGGACAGGAATTTCAATCCGAAGTTATGCAGCACGTAGCGCTGGAAGAATCCAGTCATCGCTGGGACTCCGTGTCGGCTGGCGATCCGGAATTACGCTGTGGCGCGGGATCGGACAGAGGAGAATCCAGCAGAGCGTCGGATTCGTCGTCCTCTTCCTCTTCCTCTTCCTCATGCGCGATGGAGGTGGGGAGCGTGACCGGAGCCATGTAGCGGCGCAGTTCGGTGCTCAGGCGCTCGCGCAGTTGCTCGACGGTTAAGTCGCGCTCGATGGCGCCCCCGATGGCGACGCTGATGCCGCCCGTCTCTTCGGAGCAAATGACGGCGATGGCGTCGGTTTCTTCCGTGATGCCGATGCCGGCACGATGACGCGTACCGAGTTGAGTGGAGAGCAGAGGGTTCATGGAAAGCGGCAGAAAGCAGGCCGCGGCGGCGATGCGGTCTTTCTGAATGATGACTGCGCCGTCGTGCAGCGGGGCGCTGGGACGGAAAATCGTGGCCAGCAGGTCGTAGGAAAGGCGGGCATCGAGGGGAACGCCGCTTTCGATGTGAGTGCGCAATCCGATTTCGCGTTCAATCACGATGAGAGCGCCTGTCTGGTGCTGGGAAAAAAGATTTGCGGCGAGCACGATGTCGTCGTAGGAGTCGCTGTCGGCCGATGAGCCGCCCAGGAAACTGAGGCGACGGCCCAGGTCGGCGAGCATGTGCCGGATCTCGGACTGAAACACGACGATGAGCGCGAACACGAGATAGGGGAGCACGCGGCTCACTACCCAGTTCAGGGTGGTGAGTTCACCGATGCGCGCGAAGTAAAACATTACCGCGACTACGGCCAGACCGACCAGCATGGGAGCGGCGCGGGTGCCGCGGATCATCACCAGGACTTGGTAGATGATGAGGGCGACGAGGAGGATGTCGAGGGCTACCCATGCGCCTTGCGTCCATGAGGTGATGACGGGCATCAGTCGAGTTGCTCCTGAGGGGCTAAAGCCCACATCGTAAGGCAGAGCTTGCGGCACGGCTGAAGCCGTGCCCTTACCAGACCTTGCTGGCTAGAAACCAATTGTAATGCAGTGCATTTGCCAGGGGCGATTGAGCTTGGCCTGAACGGCGACTGTGGTCGCGGCTCGCCTCGCTGCGCTTGGCGGGACGGGCGAAGGCGCTCGTGGCCACATAACCCCATTCGTCACGGGCTTGTGGTGTCATATTTTTTTCTTCGTTACGGCGGCTTTTATTTCACCGTGCGCCAGGCGGGCGGAAATTTCGTCGCCGAGTTTCAACTTGCGGGCGTCTTTCAGCAGCTTGCCTTCGGAATCGAAGACCAGGGCGTAACCACGATCCAGAATAGCCAGGGGAGACAGCGATTCGAGGGCAGTCCGGAGACGCTCGCTACGCACGCGATGCTGCAGAAGAACATTGCGCATCACGGCTACCAGCGCAGCGGTCTCGCTCTCCAGTTCCCTGCGCATACCGGACAGTACGCGGCGCAGATCGTAATGACGCACGGCCGCGGAAATGCGTTCCCAGCTGCGGAGCGCCCGCTCGAGAAACTGGCGTTGGGCCAGTTCCATGCGGTGAGTGAGATCGTCGAGGGTCTGCTGGCGCTGGTGGACGAGTTCCATCATGCGGGCGAAAGCGCCGTGTTGCGCGAGTTCGGTCAGAGCCTGGCGGCCCATCAGCAGGTGGTAGCGCATAGCGCGGCGGAGGCGGTCGTACAAAGCGACGGCGTGATCTTCAACTTCCTGGCGGGAGCGGATGACGAGTTCCGCGGCTGCGGACGGCGTGGGAGCGCGCAGGTCGGCGACAAAATCGATGATGGTGAAATCGGTTTCGTGGCCGACCGCGGAGATCACGGGAATTTCGGAGGCCGCGACTGTGCGGGCCAGAGCTTCGTCATTGAATGCGGCCAGGTCTTCGGCGGAGCCGCCGCCGCGGGCGACGATGATCACGTCTACATTGTCGTGCTGGTTGAAGAAGCGCACTCCGGCGGCGACTTCTTGCGAAGCTGCGTCGCCCTGCACCTGCGCGGGATAGATCAGTACATTCACGGAGCGGTGGCGGCGCTGCAGCACGTTGAGAATGTCGCGGAGCGCGGCCGCCTGGGTCGAGGTGACCACTCCTATGCGCGACGGCAGAGACGGGATCGGCTTCTTGCGTTCGGGGGCGAACAGGCCTTCGGCTTCGAGTTTGGCCTTGAGTTGCTCGAAGGCTAGCTGCAGCGAACCGGCGCCCTTGGGTTCGATGTATTCGGCTGAGATCTGGAGTTCGCCGCGGTCTTCATAGACGGTCACGCGGCCGCGCACGACCACCTGCAAGCCGTCGGCGGGGCGGAAGCGCAGAAGACGGGCCGCAGAGCGGAACATTACGACGCGGATTTGAGCGCTTCCTTCTTTAACCGTGCCATCTTTGACCGTGCCGTCTTTGAGTGTGAAGTAGAGATGGCCGGAATCGGGCGCGCGGAAATTGGAGATCTCGCCTTCCACCCACGCGTCGGAATATTCTCGCTCTATATGAGATCGCACGGAGGCGACGAGGTCGCGAACCTTCCAGACGCGGCGCTCCGGCGGGCGGAAGCTGAAACCCATCTGGTCGGCGAGGGAGGACATTGTGGGCAGTGTACCGCACCCGACAGGCAGGAGCTAAAGCCCGCATTACTGGCGTGCAACGACGCGGCCCTCAAGGGCCGCTCTTCCACTTTACACGGACAGATCCGACGCTAAGAGGAACGGTTCCAACGAGGGAACAATGAAACGAGGTCTGCTAAGTCAAAATCCCCACCCCTCTTTCGCAGAAGCGCGAAAGAAGAGTGGGGCACCCGCTTATAATTCATGCGCTATGAATCTGGAAGAGAAAGTCGCCGAACTTAAGAAGCGGAACCGGCTCGCGGAAGAGGGTGGGGGCGCCAAGCGGCGGGAGCGGCAGCATAAAGAGGGCAAGATGTCGGCGCGCGAGCGGGTTGAGTTTCTGCTAGACGAGGGGACGTTCGAGGAGACCGACAAGCTGGTCACGCATCGCTGCAACGACTTTGGCATGGCCGAGCAGAAAATTTACGGTGATGGATTTATTACTGGATATGGGCGGATTGAGGGGCGGCTCGTCTATGTGTTTGCGCAGGACTTTACCGTGTTTGGCGGGTCTCTTTCGGAAACCAACGCGGCGAAGATTGTGAAGATCATGGACCTGGCGGCGAAAGTGGGTGCGCCGGTGATTGGGCTGAATGATTCGGGAGGGGCGCGGATTCAGGAAGGTGTGATGTCATTGGCGGGCTATGCCGATATTTTTCTGCGTAACACGCTGTATAGCGGCGTGGTGCCGCAGATTTCGGCGATCATGGGGCCGTGCGCTGGTGGGGCGGTCTATTCGCCGGCGATTACTGATTTCGTGCTGATGGTCGACAAGACTTCGTACATGTTTATCACTGGGCCGGACGTCATCAAGACGGTAACGCACGAAGAAGTCACCAAGGAAAAGCTGGGCGGCGCATTGACGCACAACGAAACGTCAGGCGTGGCTCACTTTCTGGCGCATGACGACGCGGAATGCCTGGCGATGGTGCGGGAGCTGTTGAGCTTTTTGCCTTCGAATAATCTGGATGAGCCGCCGCGAAAAGTCTGCACTGATCCCGCCGATCGCGCGGATGCGGCGCTCGACACGATGGTTCCGGCCCAGTCGAATCAGCCTTATGACATTAAGGATGTGATCCACGCGGTAGTGGACGACGCGTACTTTTTCGAAGTGCAAGAGCATTACGCGAGGAATATTGTTGTCGGATTTGCGCGGCTCGATGGAAAGAGCGTAGCGATCGTCGCCAACCAGCCGTCAGTGCTGGCGGGGACTCTGGATATTAATGCGTCGGTAAAAGGAGCGCGGTTTGTGCGCTTTTGCGATTGCTTCAATATTCCGCTGGTCACGTTTGAGGATGTGCCGGGATTTCTGCCGGGCACCGCGCAGGAGTATGGCGGGATCATCAAGCACGGGGCCAAGCTGCTGTATGCGTTCGCCGAGGCTACGGTGCCGAAGGTTACGGTGATTACACGCAAGGCGTATGGCGGGGCTTATTGCGTGATGGCGTCGAAGCACATCCGCACGGACGTGAATTATGCCTGGCCGACGGCGGAGATTGCGGTGATGGGGCCGGAGGGGGCAGTGGACATTGTTTATAAACGCGAGCTGGATACGGCGGCGAATCGCGAGCAAGTGCGCTCGGAAAAGATCGAGGAATTCCGCGACCGGTTTGCGAACCCTTACGTGGCGGCTGACCGCGGATTTGTGGATGCGATCATCCAGCCGCATGAGACACGGAAGAAATTGATCCAGGCGCTGGCCATGCTGGAGGGTAAGCGAGATAAGAATCCGCCGAAGAAGCATGGGAATATTCCGCTGTGAGATGTTCTTCCCGGCTCTCGTTTCCTACTCTCATTCTTCGGGCTCGAGCGGGAGCATCGAGCCGTGACGCACGTGCAGAATGAAGACGGACCGACTGATGATCACGAAGAGAAATCGGTAAGTGCCGCGATTGCCGGCGCCGAATAGCAACTCACGAATCGGTTCGTCAAACGAAGCGCTCTCGGGCGCCAGAGGGCAGCGTTCGGGTTGATGGGAAAGGGTCCTTACGCTTTGGCGCGCGCGTCGAATCCACTCCCGCGCGGCGCGGGGAGCGTGCTTCCGGATGAAGCGAGAGGCCTTACGGAGATCGGCTTCCGCCTCGGGAGTAAGGATAACCCGGTAGGGCATGGGCTCACTCAGGCTTCGCGTTCTAGTTCGGCCAGCACTCCATCGGCGAGGCGACCTTCGCCTTTCCTGGCTTGGCCAAGACCTCGGCGTATACTCGCAATCGCGTCCAGGTGATCGGCGACTTCCTGGAAAGCGGCGGCATCGAGCAAGACGGCTTCGGCTTTTCCGTTGACGGTAAGGACCAGCGGCCGTCCGGTTTTCTTCATGTGCTTCATCAGCCCGGATGTGTTGCGCTTGAAGGTGGTCAGGGAGTGGATGTCTTGCGTGACATCAATCATGAGTGGATTATAGCATCGTTTTCGCATCTTATTTGATGTGCTGGAGGAGTCTATGAAGGACCTAGTCTCTCTGATGGCCTTTTGTTTTTTGACATTGCCGCTGCTCTCGCAGGATCCAGCTACATGGCTGGCGGATCTTCCGCAGGCTAAGGACTATGTGCAGAAGCGGGTCTCCAGTTATGACCGGAGCGGGGGGAATGCGGATGCGCGGCAGATCGCGGCGGGTGAGACGCTCACGCTGCTTGATGAGGCTGGCCCTGGAGTGATCAGCCATGTTTGGGTCACGATTGCGAGTGATGATCCGAATCATTTGAAGGCTTTGGTGTTGCGCATGTACTGGGATGGGGAAACAACTCCTAGCGTGGAGACGCCGATTGGCGACTTTTTTGGGCTGGGGCTGGGGGACTATCACTTGTATCAGTCGCTGCCGTTGTCGGTTGGGGCGGACAAGGCTCTGAACAGTTTTTTCCCGATGCCATTTCAGAGACATGCCCGCATCACGGTGACGAACGAAGGCGCGATTCGGACGGACGCGTTTTATTTCAATATCGACTATCGGGCTTACAGCAAAACGTTGCCGGGAGATTTGCTTTACTTTCATGCGCAGTATCGGCAGGCTGCGCCGGCGCATGGGTGGACGAATCAGTGGCGGTCAAATGGCGATCCGCTGGTCGATGGGAAGAAGAATCTGAATGGCGATGGCAATTACGTTTGGATGGAAGCGACGGGGCGCGGGCATTTTGTGGGCGTGACCATGTCGGTGCTGGAGAATCAGGATGGGTGGTGGGGCGAGGGCGATGACATGTTTTTTGTCGACGGGGAGGCGCTGCCTTCGATCAACGGGACTGGGTCGGAGGATTATTTTCTCGGGGCGTGGGATTTTGGCGGGCGGGCGTTTTCTTATGGACTTTTCGGGGCGCCGGTGGTGGGGCAGGAAGTCGCGGGTGGGCGATGGTCACTGTACCGGTTCCATCTGGACTCGCCGATTCCGTTTACGAAGTCGCTGCGGGCGACGATTGAGCATGGGCATGCTAATCACCGGTCGGATAATTTCTTTTCGGTGGCGTACTGGTACCAGAGTGAGCCACATGCGGCGTTTCCGGCGCTGCCAGGGCTGGAGCAGAGGATTCCGCGGATTTATGCGGTGGGCGGGCCGGGGAATGCGGGGAAGTGAGTACGGAAAGTTCTTTGCCACGGATTCACGCGGATTTTCAGGTATGGCACCTTGAGCGAGACCGGAGTACACATCGGCAGTGGCGTCAAGGTAGGGATGCTTCGACTTCGCGGTGAGGATCGCTTCGCGCTCCTCACGGCTGCGCTCAGCATGACAATGGAGTTGGGGGTTGGAACGAGAACGGCGGCTCAGAATGTGAAAACCTGACTGAGAGCTGACGGCTGATAGCTGACAGCGCAGGCAAAAAATAAGAGTTCCGAGGTGGTGTAAGGTCCATTCGTCTCGGCCAGTAGCTCGCGTTTGACCCTTGCTCGACCTGCTTTCAGAGCTTCCCTTGCGGGCTTCTCCGCGCGATCTTCGCTTGGGCTCCGGGCTCACCGCCAACCGGATAAACCTACCCTACGCCTC
>Ga0302324_100004663_pt1 | contig 30215 bp, 27 predicted proteins | sample Palsa_T0_1_FD_201949 | JGI IMG/M metagenome (GOLD analysis project Ga0302324, IMG submission 201949) | Peat permafrost microbial communities from Stordalen Mire near Abisko, Sweden - Palsa_T0_1 | ecosystem: Environmental > Terrestrial > Soil > Palsa > Peat permafrost | place: Sweden: Abisko...
CGCCGAGGAAGCCGGAGATTGGAATGAAAATGAACGCTCCCGGATCGAGCCATGATACTTGCCACAGATGGAACCAGATCACGAGCGCGATCGCGATTCCGCGAAGGCCGTCCAACACATCGAGACGATGCGGTTCGAGCGCGGGTGCGGCTGGTGTGTTAATGGAAGCTAGCTCCTGTGGCTAAGGCGCGGGCCGTCTTCTTCTGTTCCTCGTGCGGTTTCGAGTCGCCCCGTTGGCTCGGTCGTTGCCCGAGCTGCGAAGGCTGGAACACCTTCGCCGAAGCCCCGGCGCTGCGACCCGCAAAATCGCCGGCGGCACGTGCATCGCTATCGGGGACATTGGCACCGCTGCGTCTCGCCGACGTTGCGAGCGAAAGCACAAACCGCATCTCCTCGGGAATCGGCGAGTTCGACGCGCTCCTCGGTGGCGGGATTGTTCCCGGCAGCGTCATCCTCGTCGGTGGCGCACCCGGCGCCGGTAAGTCGACACTTATGCTGCAGCTTGCCGACCGGCTGGCCCGAGAAAAACGCCCCGTCGTCTATGTTTGCGGCGAAGAATCGGCGGCGCAAGTGCGTTTGCGCGCGCAACGTTTACACGCCGGCGATGAGCTGCTCGTCTATCCCGAAACGAATCTGACGGCGATCTTAGATGCGGTCGAGCCCTTGCATCCGAGCGTCATGGTCGTCGACTCGATTCAGACCGTGTGGCTGCCAGAAGTCGAATCATCGGCCGGAAACGCAGTCCAAATTCGCGAGTGCGCGCAACGTCTGGTCGAGTACGCGAAGCGTTCGTCCTGCGCGATCTTCGTCGTCGGCCACGTGACCAAGGACGGCGCGATCGCAGGGCCGCGCTTGCTCGAGCATCTCGTCGATACCGTTTTGTATTTCGAAGGCGAACCGAGCGGCGAGTTTCGCATCGTCCGTGCGACGAAAAATCGTTTCGGCAGCGTCGATGAAATCTGCGTGTTCACGATGGACGAGGAAGGTTTGCACGAGGTACAGAGTCCCTCACAAATCTTCGTTGGCGCGCATCGGCGCGCCGAAGCGAGCGGCGCGTGCATCGTCCCGAGCATCGTCGGCTCGCGTCCGGTTTTGGTCGAGATTCAAGCCCTCGTCGCGGATGCCGCGTACGGCACGCCCCGGCGCCTCGCAGCCAATGTCGATCAAGCGCGCTTGGCGATGATCCTTGCAGTCTTGGAACGCCGCGCCGGAATGCATCTCGGCGGAATGGACGTCTACGCGTCGGTCGCGGGCGGCTTGCGCATCACCGAACCCGCAGCTGATCTCGGAATAGCGCTCGCGATTGCATCGGCATTTCGCAATCGGCCGCTACCTGGAAACCTCGTCGCGTTCGGCGAGATCGGACTCTCCGGCGAAATTCGTCGCGTCTCGCAGATGCAGCGGCGGCAAACCGAGGCCCGCAAGCTCGGCTTTACGATGACGCTCGCGCCCGGCGAAATCGCCGACGTAAGCGCGGCTCTTAGTCGCGCGTTTGGCTAACCGCGCCCGAGATACGGCATCTTTGTCGCCATGATGGTGAGGAATTGAACGTTCGTATCGAGCGGCAGCTGTGCCATGTAAACAACTGCACTCGCCGTATGCACAACATCCATCTGCGGCTCCATGACGCGCGAACCGTCGGCTTGCAGCATCCCGGCCGAACGCCGGCTCGTGATGTTGCTGATCATCTCGGTCGTCGCGTTGCCGATGTCGATTTGTCCGCACGCGATATCGTACTTGCGCCCTTCGGGCGCGATCAGCTTGGTCAATCCGCTGATCCCGTGCTTCGTCGCCGCGTACGGCGCGGTGTGCGGCCGCGGCGCGTAGGCTGCGATCGAACCGTTGTTGATAATGCGGCCGCCCATTGGCGTTTGGTCTTTCATGATCCGGTACGCCGCGCGCGCGCACAGGAACGCACCCGTGAGATTCACGGCCACGACCGCATCCCAATCTTCTTTTCCAAGCTCTTCGAACGGAACGGTAGGTCCAAACGCTCCGGCATTGTTGAACAGCACGTCGAGCCGCCCAAACTTCTCGCGTACTGTATCGAAGGCTGCGGTGACGTCGGATTCTTTGCCGACGTCCGCCGCAATCGCAAGCGTCCTTCCGTTCGGAGCTTGCGACGCCGTCTCGTCCAGCGTCTCGCGCTTGCGACCAAGCAAAACCGTGGTGAAGCCGGCTTCGGCGAGCGCGATCGCGCTGGCGCGCCCAATACCGCTGCCGGCGCCGGTAACCAGAGCAACTTTATTCATGCGGCGTGGTTGCGCTCATGGTGAACGCGCTCCCGCTTTTTGAGATCGTCCCGAATATCTCAGAGGGGCGCGACGCCGCGATCGTCGATGCATGCGTCGAAGCCGTCGCAAAGAGCGGGGCGCGGGTCATCGATCGCACGACGGATGGCGTTCACCATCGCAGCGTGATCACTGCGGTCGGAAGTGCCGATGAGGTGTTGGCTGCGAGCGTCGCGCTCGCCGGCGTCGCCGCCGAGCGGATCGACTTACGATCCCATCGCGGCGTTCACCCACGCATCGGTGCGCTTGACGTGCTCCCCTTCATTGCGCTGCGCGGAGCTACGCTTGCCGACGCCGGTGCGCTTGCGCGTGAAGCCGCAAAAGAAATCTGGCAGCGTCATCGTGTTCCTTCCTATTACTACGGCGCCGCAGCAGAGGCGGGTGGCCGCACGCTCCCGGAGGTTCGCCGTGGTGGCATTCCCCTCGACGTGGGCGACCAGGAACACGAAGCCGCCGGCGCGATCGCGGTTGGAGCGCGCGATTTTTTGATTGCATTCAACGTCGAGCTCGCGAGCGGCGATCTCGAGCTCGCGCGGACGATCGCCCGGACTGTCCGTGAACGCGACGGTGGTCTTGGAACGCTGCGCGCGCTCGGTCTCCCGCGCGCACCCGGCGTCGTTCAGGTTTCATTCAACATCACCGATCCGGAGGCGACGCCGATTTATCGCGTCGTCGAGCTGGTACGCGCACTCGCTTTGGAATCTGGGGTCAACATCGTTCGTAGCGAGCTGATCGGTCTTGTGCCTCGCAAAGCATTGCAAGCGACCGCAGCTTACTACGCACACGACGAGGCAAGGCTGTAGCCTAACTCGAAATCGCAGTCGTCTTGATCCGCCGTATCATTGTGTTCTTTGCGCTCGTCGCAATCGTCACGCTCCAGATGCCGTCCGTCAGTACCCTGGCAGCCGTGCCGAATCCAAACGAGTTTCCGCCCCGCTCGGTCACTTCGAAAGTGCTCGCGAACGGCTTAAAAGTCGTCGTCGCGGAATCGCACGCGGTCCCGGTGGTCGAGGTAGCGCTGTACTATGGTTTCGGCGCGAACGAAGAGACGCCCGGAAAGACCGGACTCGCGCACGGCCTGGAACACATGATGTTCCGTGGCACGCCGTCACTCTCAGACGCCGGACTCGATGACGTGATCGCGCGCATGGGCGCGCAAGTCAATGCCGAGACGAACACCGACGTCACGCACTTGTATGCGCTCGTGCAACGTGACCGTCTCGATCTGTGGATGCGCATCGAAGCCGATCGCATGCAGCATCTCTCGCTTTCCGAGAATCTCTGGAAGGTCGAAAAGGGCGCGGTTCTTCAAGAGTACGCCGCGGACTATTCCGATCCGATCGGCAAGATGGTGATGAGCGTCAATCGCGCGGCATTCGGCGCGAACGACCCGCTCGGACGGGGCGCGCTTGGCAATCGTGAAGACATCGTACGTTCGACTGCCGCCGATTTGCGCACATATTACAGGCGTTGGTACGCGCCGAACAATGCAGTTCTCGTCCTCACCGGCGACGTCAAACCGGACGAAGCGTTCGCGATGGCGGAACGCGATTTCGGCGGCATCCCGCGCCGTGCGGTTCCTAAGCAATACACGAAACCTCCCGTCGTCCATTCGGGCCGGACGATCACGCAAACAGCCGACATTCCGTTCGGAACCGTCGACTTTGCGTACGCGATCCCCGGGCAAACCGACCGCAAAGTCATTGCCCCGATCCTGATCGCGCTGGCCTGCGAGGATGCACGCTCACCAATTCGCTCGGCGCTCGTCAACAGTCAGATCGCACTCGAGTACTCGGCGACGCCGATTCTCACGATGCGCGGCAGCATGTTCCACCTCCTGATCACGCTCGCGCCCGGCAGAACTCTGAGCGATGCGCGCATCGCATGGGAAAGCGCCTTCCGTCAAACCTTCGTGCAAGGCTTTCCGGAAGAGTTGATCGATGCGGCCAAACACGCGGCGATCGTGCAGGATGTCTACGATGCGGATTCGCTCACGGGACTCGGGGATCTGGTCGGCAACTCGTTCGGCGTCGAGCACGGCAGCTATCCGAACCGCGACAACACCGATATTGCCAACGAAACACGTGCACAGATTCAAGAAGCTGCGCGCACGATGTTTGCAAAGCCGACCGTCGTTGCATACGTCCGCCCTCAAAACGCGAAGCCCGGCGAAGCGCAACCACGTGCGATGAATGCGGGCGCCGGAGCGATCAGCGACACCTTCAGTAGACGCGTTCCGACCGGAACGATCGTGGAAGCGTCGTGGATTCGCGCGATGCTCGCGACGCCGGCGACGCTCGTCTCGCACGTCCAGCCAATAGCCTACACGCTGCCAAACGGCCTGAAGCTGTTGGTCCAGGAAGCGCACGACAATCCAACCGTTTCAATCGCCGGTCGCGTGCGCAATTCACCGCGCAGCGATCCGCCCGGACAAGAAGGCATGAGCGTGATGCTGATGTCGATGATGGCGTACGGCTCGGTGAAATACGATTTCGACACCGAGCGTTCGATCGCGGATAATCTTGCGGCCGACGTTAGCTACGGCGGAAGCTTCGGAGCACGCGGACTGTCGCGGGATTTTCCACAGCTCCTCAGCTTGATCGCCGACGATCTCAAAGAGCCCGCGCTGCCGCCCGAATTCTTTGGGCTCGTTCGCGATTCGATTCGCTCGCAAGTCGAGCGCCGCGACTTCGATCCGCAATTCCGCGCTGCGCGCGCGTTCGAGACGGCGCTCCTTCCGCCCGATGACCCGCAGTTACGGCAGCCAACCGCGACTTCGCTCAACGCGTTCACGCTCGCCGATCTACGCACGTTTGCTTCTCGCTTGCTGCGTCCCGAGAATACGGTGCTCGTCGTCGTCGGCGACGTAAAGGCAACCGACGTGCGCGATGCCGTCACCGCAGCACTCGGAGAATGGAAAGCAACCGGTCCTCCCGTCGACCTCGCGCTCCCACCGGTCCCGCAACCGAAGGGTGGAGCGATCGAGGTCCCGACGCAATCGAATGACGTCGCGGTGCGCATGGGTGAGCCCGGAATCTCGCGCAGCTCGTCAGATTTCGACGCCTTCTCGTTACTCGATCAAATCTTCGGCGGCGACTCGTTCGATTCGCGGCTCTTCAAAGAGGTCCGAATGCGCCGGGGGTTGGCCTACACCGTCTATTCCGCGCTGGATGCGGGTGTCGACCGCGGGGTGTTCGAGATCGGGCTGCGCGCTTCACCGCAGAACGTCACGCGTGCGGTCAGTCTCGTGAAAGACCAGATGCGCCGCATGCAAGACGAGCCTGTCGGGCAAAGTGAGCTGGAACGCGCGCGCAGCCGCATCGTCGGGGAAACCGTGATCGCCGAACAGGACAAGGGAACTCTGGTCGGCGACCTACTCAACATCGTTCAAAACGATCTTCCGCTCAACTACTACGCCACGCTCTCACAACGCTACGCGTCGATCGGCGCCGATGCGATCCAGCATGTGGCTCGAACCTATTTTCATCCCGCGCACATGGTTGAGGTATACGAAGGTCCGGTTGTGCGGTAAGACTCCTTACCGCAAAGGAGCGTAATGAACAAGCGCACGATTACGGAGATCCGCGACTCCAAGGCAACCGGTGAAAAGCTGGTCTACATGTCGGTCCCCGACTACACGTCGGCGCGCTGGGCGGAGCTGGCAGAGGTTGACGTCGCGGTCGTGGGCGACAGCTTGGCGATGGTCGCGCACGGATATCCGAACACGATCCCGGCCACGATGGACATGATGGTCATGCACTCGCTCGCGGTGCGGCGCGGCGCGCCGAACACATTCGTGCTCGGATGCATGCCGTATCAGAGCTATAATACCGTCGATCGCGCGCTGCAGAATGCAACGCGTTTCATGCAAGACGCCGGCTGCGACGCGGTCAAGCCGCAAGGCGGAAAGAGCCAAGCGCACATTCTGCGAGCCTTGGTTGATTCCGGAATTCCGACGGCTTCGCACATCGGCCTCACGCCGCACACCGTCGCGATGTTTGGCGGATTTCGCGTACAAGGTCGCACGGCCGTCGATGCCTTCAAGATTCTTGAGGACGCGCTTGCGATCCAAGATGCCGGCTGCTTCATGCTCGAGTTCGAAGCCGTCCCCGCACCGATCGCCGCGGCGATCTCGAAAGAGCTCGAGATTCCGACGATCGGCATCGGCGCGGGCGTTGGTACGGACGGCCAAATCTTATTGTGCTACGACCTACTCGGCGTCTTCACCGACTTCAAACCGAAGTTCACGAAGCGTTTTACGAATCTCACCGAAGTCGCCGTCGCCGGAATCAAGCAATACGTCTCGGAAGTCAAAGCCGGAACGTTCCCTGATGACGAGCACAGCTATTCCGTCAATCCAGCCGAGCTCGAGAAGTTTCTCGGCATGATCGAACGCCGCAAGCAAGTGCTAAAGGGGTAGCGATGCACACGACGGGCGGTCCCACCACGATTCGACCTCCGTTCACCGAAGAGACGGCGCGCGCCAAAGTCAAAGCCGCGCAGGATGCCTGGAACACGCGCGATCCCGACCGCGTCGCGCTGGCCTATACCGAGGATTCCGAATGGCGCAATCGCGACGAGTTCTTCACTGGACGCGAAGCGATCAAAGATTTTCTACGCCGCAAGTGGGCACGTGAGCTCGACTACACGCTTCGCAAAGAGCTGTGGGCGTATACGAACAATCATATCGCTGTCCGCTTCGAATATGAGTCACGCGATCCGTCAGGCCAATGGTGGCGCTCGTACGGCAACGAGATGTGGGAATTCGACGAGAACGGATTGATGTGCCGCCGCTTTGCGAGCATCAACGACGTTAAGATAGTCGAATCGGAGCGCCGGCTACGCGAAGTGTGAACGGACAGCATCCCTGTTGACCAGCCAAAGCCTCGCGATGACGCGAAGAAGCTAGACCGGAACTGCCTCACGGAGATCGTCGTTCGTGAGTAACTCGAGCGGCTTGTAGTTGCGCGACACGACGTAATCGGGACGCGGGCTGGCCGGAATCGGGTTCGGCTTGTTCGCGACGGTGTTGTACGCCATGTAGTGATGCCAGCGATCGTTCGGCGCGAGATTGTGTCCGGAACCGTGCACCATCTTGCAGTGAAACAGGACGGCAGTACCCGGACCACCGCTGATCGCGACGGGTCGTGGACCCTTGCGAAGCAGATCGATCATCGACGGCTTCTCGATCGCCCACTGCGGATACGAGGTCGTCAGCTCGTCTTTGTAAGCGGGGAGCACGTCGCCTTTGTGACTTCCCGGAACGAAATACAGACATCCGCTGAATTCCGTGGCCTCATCGAGCATCACCAGGAACGTCGCCATCTGCGACGTCGGCACGCCGTCGTGCTGCCAGTAGCCGTAGTCTTGATGCCACAGCCAAACCGTACCGTCGATTGCGGTCTTGATGTTGCTCTTGCAGTGATAGATGTAAAGCTGCTCGTCGTTCAAGACTTGCTGCGCGGGTCGCAGGAACCGCGGCGTGCGCGCGAGGCGAGCAAAGACGGGCGAAGCCGTCGGTCCGTCCGATTCGTGCGCGCGATAAACGGTTCGGACTGAACCGGTCCGCTCGCGGATGATCGCATCGCTTTGCGCGCCGGAGACGCGATTGATCTCCGATTTGAGGAGCGCTACCTCGTCATCGCTGAAGAGACGATCGAAGCGAATGAATCCGTCACGGTCGAATTGAGCGACCTGGGAATCGGTCAGTTGCATCGGCAACCTCCTAAGGTGTACGCAACATACTAGCGTTACGCGCGATACGCTGAAAACCTTCGCGAACGCTCTCGACTGGGGCTACCCACGAACAACGTAGCCAGCCTTCGAAGGACGCACCAAAGATCGAGCCGGGGATTGCGACAACGTCGGCTTCCTCAATCAACCGCTGCGCAAACTCCAGCGTCGGGACGTCGTCGCCAACATGGACCGCAGCGTAAAACGAGCCGTCGATCGGCGTGTACCGTAGGCCGGCATCGCTCAAGGCTTCGGCGGTGGCGCTGCGCCGCTCGCGATAGAACGAGGCGTGCTCTTCGAGACCGTGGGGCGTTCGAAAGATTTCCAGAGCGATGCGCTGCGCGAACGTGTTGGCCGTTGATACGATGTACGAATGTGCGCGCAACATCGTGGGAACGAGTCCCTTGGGCGCGAGCACCCAGCCCATGCGCATTCCGGTCAGCGCGTTGCTCTTCGAGAGCGAGTTGACGACGATCGTGTGCGGATAGACTTGCGCGAACCAACCCGCGTCCTTCGTAAACGACAATTCGCGATAGATCTCGTCGTGCAACACGTAGATTGGATCGCCACCGCGCGCCAGCAGTAACTTCGCCAATTGCTCGCACTGGTCGCGCGTAATCGCGCGTGCCGTCGGATTGCAGGGCGAACAGAGTACGATCATTCGTGTTTGCGGCGTGATTGCTGCAGCGATGCGCTCCGCATCGAAAGCGAATTCATCTTCCGCCACGAGCGCGACGCGCTCCAGCGCAATGCCCTCCATCTGCGCGCACTTGGCATACGAGGGAAACGCCGGCTCGACGACGAGCAACGCATCCTTGGCCGGATCGAGTAGCGCCTTGATCGTGAGATAGACGCCTTCTTGCGAACCAGGCGTCGCGATGACGTTCTCCGCCCCGCTCAGCTTCGGATACCGGTAGTGCTCGGCGATTGCCTTGCGCAATTCGGCATCGCCGTTGTTCGTCGTATAGCGGCAGCCGTGCTCCGCAACCCACTGTGTCGCGAGCTCGAAGTAGCGCATCGTCGGAAGTAGCGTCGGCTCGCCCATGCCAAGATCGATTGAGGTCGGCTTCTTGCGATCGTTGAGTGAACGGATAACCGAGGGTTCGATTGAGGTAACGCGCGGATTGAAACTCATCGCACTTCGAATTCGCGAATCGCGTCCTCGTTCCATACGATTCCGCTGCCGGGCTCGGGCGAGGCAGTGATATGTCCGTCCTTGACTTCAAGCGCGTCGCGCAACACCGGCTGTGCCCAATCGACGTACTCGAGCCAGTGACGCGTCGGCGTTATCGCAAGCAGATGCGCGCTGATTTCGGGATAGAGATGCGAGGACATCGGAACGCCCGCAGAGTCGGCTAGAGCCGCTGCGCGCAGCCAGCCCGTGACGCCGCCGATCTTCATAGCATCCGGCATCGCATAGTCGCATACGCGCGCATCGAGGAACGCCGCCATCTCATGCGGTCCCCACCAGTTCTCACCGGTTTGAATTCCCGTTCGCACCGCCCCGCGAACCTGCGCATGCCCACGAGCGTCGTGCGCGTCCACCGGCTCCTCGAGCCACAGAACGTGCTCGCCGTCGAGCATTCGCCCACGGCGCATCGCTTCCGCTGTCGAAAGCGCTTGATTGTAGTCCGCCATCAGCGCGACATCACGTCCAATCGCGCCGCGCACCGCACGCACCACCGCGAGATCGGTGACCGCTTCCGGATAACCCAAACGAACTTTGACGGCGCGAAAATCTGATCCAAGCAGTTCGCGCGCCTCCTGCGCCGCGCGTTCGGGACCGATGATCCCGAGTCCATTGCTGTTGTACGCCGGAATTGCGCGCGGCGCGCCGCCCAACAGCGTCGCAAGCGGGAGTCCGTGGGCGCGCGCGAGCGCATCCCACACTGCCATGTCGACCGCGGCGAGCGCCATCAGCGTCATCCCTTGCGCGCCGATCAAACGCAAGCGGCTTTGTATGGTCGCTTCGATGTCGATCGGGGCAAGCGGTGCACCGCGAATCAACTCGCCGAAGTGCGCGATAACATTGGCAACGGGTTCGAGCGCGAACGGCGCATACACAAAGATATAAGCGCTGCCCGTCGTCCCACCGTCAGTCTCGACGTCGACGAGGATCAAGGGCGCCGTTTTTATCTCGCCCGTCGCAACCGCGAGCGGCCGCCGCATGGGTGCCAGCACCTTGCGCACGCGCACGCCCACTACATTCAGTGTCGACTCTCGCGTCCTCATACCGAGAGCTCGTATTCGCGCAGGACTGCGTTGAGCGACGTTTTGCGATCGGTGCTCTCCGAGCGCGTTCCGATCACGAGCGCGCACGGCGTCCCGTACTCGCCGGCCGGAAATTTCTTGGGAAAGGTTCCCGGAATAACGACGCTGCGCGGTTCGATCACACCCTTGGTGACGCGCGGCGATGTACCGCGCACGTCGACGATCGGCGTGCTTGCGGTAATGACGACGCCGGCACCGAGCACCGCTTCCGTCCCGATGTGGACGCCTTCGACGACGATACAGCGCGAGCCGATGAAAGCACCATCTTCGACGATAACCGGTTGTGCTTGCGGCGGTTCGAGAACGCCGCCGATACCGACGCCGCCGGCCAAGTGCACGTTCTTTCCGATCTGCGCGCACGACCCGACCGTCGCCCAAGTGTCGACCATCGATCCGTCGTCGACGTAAGCGCCGATATTCACAAATCCCGGCATCAGGATCGCATTCTTCCCGAGATACGAACCGTACCGCGCGATGCCGCCGGGGACGCAGCGAGCGCCGAGCTTCTTATAATTGCGCTTCGTCGGTAGCTTGTCGTAGTACGAGGGGGGTGTGCCGCGCAACGCCGGCGCATCGGCGCTGTCCGTTCCGATTGCCACGCTGTCCATCCGCGAAAAATAGAGCAAAATCGCCTGCTTCACCCAGGCGTTCGTTACCCAGCCGCCCGCGCTCGGCTCGGCGACGCGCAGCGTGCCTTCGTCGAGTGCCCCGATGACCTCGTCGACCGCGGCTCCTTGCGGACCGCGCACCCGTGACCCGCCGTTTGCGGTATCGTCGACCAACGCCTCAATTGTCGCACGAAGTTCAGCGATCTTCACCCGCTGTTGATACGCCCTTAAGCTTGCCCCGCCCCTGGATTCGGCGATGTGACGCCCGGCCGCCGGGGAGCGCGCAGATGAAAACAGAAGGGCCACCTCCGCCTACCGGAGACGCTCGTTTTCTAGCTAGGAGATTGCCTGTGCCCAATTCAGCCGCCGAAGAGAAACGCATCAACACAATTCGGATGCTCTCGATCGACGCCGTTCAAAAGGCAAATTCGGGACATCCGGGATTACCGCTCGGCGTTGCAGCCCTCGCGCACACGATTTGGTCGCGACACCTGCGCTACGATCCGAAGAATCCGAATTGGTTCAATCGCGATCGTTTCGTCCTCTCCGCCGGACATGGTTCGATGCTGCTGTACAGCTTGCTGTATCTTGCCGGCTATGATCTGAGCCTCGACGACCTCAAAGCATTCCGCCAATGGCATTCGAAAACGCCCGGACATCCGGAAGCCGGCCATACGCCCGGCGTCGAAGTGACGACCGGACCACTTGGTCAGGGCGTCGGGAACTCCGTCGGTCTTGCGGTAGCGGAAGCGCATCTCGCAGCAGTCTTCAATCGCGAAGAGAAAATTTGCGACCACTATACCTACTGTATCGCCGGCGACGGCGATATGATGGAAGGCGTCGCATCTGAATCTGCGTCGCTCGCGGGTCATCTCGCACTCGGCAAACTGATCGTCTTCTACGACGACAACTATGTCTCGCTTGCCGGTCCGACCAGCGTCTCGTTCGATGAAGACGTCAACAAGCGATTCGAAGCCTATGGCTGGCATACCATGCATGTTGGTTCCGAGCAGGCGAACGACGTCGATGCACTCGACAAAGTCATCACCGAAGCGAAGCGGCACACGGACAAGCCGACGCTCGTGTCGGTGCGCACGACGATCGGATTTGGTTCGCCGCGCGCGGGAACGTTCTCGGCGCATGGTGAGCCGCTCGGAGCCGACAACGTCAAGAAGACCAAAGAATACTTTGGATGGCCGACCGAACCCGATTTCATCGTCCCCGATGAAGTTCTCGCATTTTGGCGCGATCGCGCGGCTGAGAACGTAAAAGTCGTCCGGGCCTGGGACGATCTGTACGGTAGTTACAAGAAGCGCAATCCGGATCTGTCGGCACAGCTCGACCGGATGCTTTCCGGAAAACTTCCGACCCTGAACTGGCCGGTGTTCAACGCGGAAAACGGCAGTGTCGCAACGCGTGACGCCGGCGGAACCGTCATGAACGCGATCGCGAAGGACCTTCCCGAGCTGATCGGCGGTTCGGCCGATCTCGATCCGTCGACGAAGACCTATCTGAAGGATCAAGGCGATTTCGAACCGGGTTCGTACGCCGGACGCAACGTTCACTTCGGCGTGCGCGAGCACGGCATGGGCGCGATCGCCAACGGCATTCAAGCCCACGGCGGCCTCTTGCCGTTCACGGCGACCTTCTTCAACTTCCTCGACTACATGAAGCCGGCAGTCCGCATCGCCGCCATCAACAAAGGCCGCGTTATCTTCGTCTTCACGCACGACTCCGTGTTCCTAGGCGAAGACGGCCCGACGCACGAGCCGATCGAACAGCTCGCGACCCTGCGCGCGACGCCGGGGATGACGACGCTGCGTCCGGCCGATTCACTCGAAACGCTCGAGGCCTGGAAGTGTATGATCACGCCGGGAACGGGTCCGTACACGATTGTCCTCAGCCGCCAAAAGCTGCCGTTCCTCGGCGCGCGTGACGCCGCGGTTTCAAAAGGCGCATATATATTGAAGGATGCCGCAGGGACGCCGGACTTAATCTTGATCGCAACCGGCTCCGAAGTGTCGCTCGCGATGGACGCCGCGAAACTACTCGAAGCCAAAGGGACGGCGGTACGTGTCGTCTCGATGCCGAGCTGGGAGCTCTTCGATCGGCAGGACGAGGCGTATCGTGAGAGCGTGCTTCCGAAGGCAGTGCGCGCGCGTATGTCGATCGAGGCCGGCGCGACGATAGGCTGGCAACGATACGTCGGCGATCACGGCCTTGCGTGGGGAATCGACAAGTACGGCGCGTCCGCGCCTGCAGCCGTGATTGCAAAGGAATACGGATTTACGCCGGAGCGCGTTGCGGAAGCAGCCTCCGGATTACTCGCGCGCGTCTAACGTTTGAAATCGAAAGGGTAATCATGCCGAATCAACTCGAGCAACTGACCGCAGCCGGACAGAGCATCTGGTACGACAACATCCGTCGATCGATGTTCACCTCAGGCGAGCTCCACAAACTCATCGAAAACGGCTTGCGCGGAATGACCTCGAACCCCACGATCTTCGAGCACGCGATCGATACCGGTAGCGACTACGACGAGCAGCTCAAATCGCTGGTCGGCAAAGAATCCGATCCGCAAAAACTCTTCGAAGCGCTTGCAGAAAAAGATATCTGCGCCGCGCTCGACGAGTTCAGGCCGCTTTACGATAAGACGAGCGGCGGCGACGGATTCGTCTCGCTGGAAGTCTCCCCGCTGCTTGCGAACGACACGCAAGGGACGGTCGATGCGGCGAAACGGCTTTGGAAAGAAGTCAACCGTCCGAACCTGATGATCAAGATTCCGGGTACGCCGGAAGGCGGTCCCGCGATCACCGAAGCAATCGCCGCCGGAATCAACGTCAACGTCACGCTGCTCTTCTCGCTGGCAAGCTACGAGATGGCAGCCAACGCCTTCATTGCGGGCCTCGAGAAACGGGCCGCCGCCGGCGGAAAGATCGATCGCATCGCGTCGGTCGCGAGCTTCTTCCTGTCCCGAATCGACACGAAAGTCGACAAGGAGCTCGACGCCAAGATCGCTGCGGGACAAAAGAATCTCGAACCGTTGCTCGGGAAGGCCGCGATCGCCAACGCCAAGATCGCCTACGAGACCTTCGAGAAATTGTTTTCGAGCGATCGCTTCAAGAAGCTCGCTGCGCAGGGCGCAAAGCCGCAGCGTCCGCTGTGGGCATCGACCTCAACCAAGAATCCGAAGTACTACGACCTGATGTACGTCGAGACGCTGGTCGGGCCGGATACGGTCAACACGATCCCGCCGGCGACGTTCGACGCGTTGCTCGATCACGGCAAAGTCACGCCGGACACCGTGAAGTCCGACTACGCCGGCGCGCACAAACTCTTTGACGATCTCAAAGCCGCCGGAATCTCATTCGAGGGGATTACGGCCGAGCTGACGGTCGAAGGTGTGAAGTCATTCTCCGATTCGTATCACCAACTGCTCGAAGCGATTGCCGAGAAACAGGGTCTCTTGGCCGGCGCGACGCGATAACCGACGACAAAGAAGGAAAGCAAACAATGGAATTAGGGATGATCGGCCTCGGCAAAATGGGCGCGAACATGACAACGCGCCTGCTGCGCGGGGGTCATAAGGTCGTCGCGTTCGATTTCAACAAAGATGCGGTCAAAGCTGCCGCAAGCGACGGCGCGACCGGCGCCGGTTCGCTCGAAGACCTCGTCGGCAAGCTGAGCGCGCCGCGCATCGCGTGGATGATGGTACCCTCGGGCGCGCCGACCGAACAAACAATGGAGAATCTGCTGGCGGCCATGAAGCCCGGCGACATCATCATCGACGGCGGTAACTCGAATTGGAAAGATTCGATTCGACGCGCCGGGATTTGCAAAGGCAAAGGCGTTGCGTTCATCGACGCTGGGACGAGCGGCGGAATCTGGGGTCTCGAGAACGGCTACTGCCTGATGGTCGGTGGCGAGACCGCCTCGGTCAAAACGTGCGAGCCGATCTTCACGACGCTTGCTCCCAAAGATGGCTACGCGCATGTCGGCGATGTCGGCGCGGGACACTTCTCTAAAATGGTGCACAACGGCATCGAGTACGGTCTCTTACAAGCGTACGGCGAAGGTTTCGAAATTCTCGAGAAGTCGCAGTTCAAGTACGATCTGCACAAGCTCGCAAAACTTTGGCTCAGCGGCAGCGTCGTTCGTTCGTGGCTCCTCGAGCTGCTCGAAATTGCGCTGCGCGACGATCCCACGCTCGCCGATATCAAGGGGTACGTCGTCGATTCCGGCGAGGGTCGTTGGACGGTGCAGGCCGCAATCGACGAAGACGTCCCGGCGCCCGTCATCACGCTCTCGCTGATGGCGCGCTTTGCGTCGCGACAAGACGAATCGTTCAGCGCCAAGATCATCGCAGCGCTGCGCAATCAATTTGGCGGACACGCGGTCATGCACGACGTGCACGAAGCACCTCCCAAAGACGGCGCACCGGCGAAGGCATAATGTCACAAACGGTTCCGCGGCCCGCCAGTTCAAGTGACGGCAACCCGCTGCGTGCGGGCTTGTCGACCAATCGCATCAAGGATCCGTGCAACGTCATCTTCTTCGGCGCCAGCGGCGATCTGATGAAGCGCATGCTGATGCCCGCAATGTACAATCTGCGGCTCGGCGATGTCATGCCGGTCCGCTACGGCATCGTTGGATTCTCCCGGAGCGAATGGAACGATGATAGCTTCCGTAAGGAAATGAAAGCGAGCATCGACGAGTTTTCTCGAAGCGGCGAAGCCAAAGATCCGCTCTGGAGTGATTTCGCCAAGCACGTTTCGTACGTCAGCGGCGATTTCGACGACCCGAAGTGCTACAAGAAGCTGCGCGACCAACTCGAACGGAACGACGCCGAGCTCGGTACCGAGCACAACCGCCTCTTCTATCTCTCGACACCGCCCGGACTGTTCACGAAGATCGTCGACATGCTCGATGAAGCGGGTCTCGGGCCGCGGGACAATCCGAAGGGCTGGACACGGATCATCGTCGAGAAGCCATTCGGAACCGATTTGGCGTCGGCGCGCGCGCTGCAAGCCGAGATTACAAAGGTCTTCGACGAGAAGCACGTTTACCGCATCGATCACTATCTCGGCAAAGAACCCGTACAGGATATCATGGCGCTGCGCTTTGCGAACGTCATGTTCGAGCCGATTTGGGATCGCCGCTACATTCAATCCGTGCAGATCACGGCGGCCGAGACCGTCGGTGTCGAACACCGCGGCGGATATTACGAAACATCAGGCGCGCTGCGCGACATGATCCAAAATCACGTCATCAATCTATTCGCGCTCGTGGCCATGGAGCCGCCAGTTGCAGCCGACGCCGACTCGATCCGCGACGAGAAGATGAAAGTGCTCCGCGGGCTTCGCCCGATCGATCCCGATCAGCTCAATCATTTTGCCGCGCGGGGGCAATACGCAGCCGGCACGATCAACGGCCAGGCGGTACCCGGTTATCGCGAAGAGCCCGACGTCAATCCGAAGTCGAACACCGAAACGTACGCAGCCGTCAAACTCTATGTCGATAGCTGGCGCTGGGCCGGCGTCCCGTTCTACCTGCGCAGCGGAAAGCGTCTCGCAGGCAAGCAGAGCGAAATCGCGATTCGCTTCAAAGACATTCCACACCGGCTTTTCGGTGAGAGCAGCGATGACATCGAGCACAATGCACTCGTCATGAAGATTCAGCCCGAAGAAGGCGTCTCGATCCGCTTCTCAGCGAAAGTTCCCGGACCGAAGATGCACATCCGTTCCGTTTCGATGGATTTCAACTACGGAACCGGCTTTGGCGTCGTGTCGGCGCCTGCATACGAACGACTGATCGGCGACGCGATGCGCGGTGACGCGACGCTGTTTACTCGCTGGGATGCGGTCGAAGCTGCATGGGAAGCAGTTACGCCGATTTTGGATCGGTGGCTCATGCTCAAAGACACGAGCTTCCCGAACTATGCGGCCGGAAGCCAAGGACCGGTCTCGTCCGACGCGCTGTTCGACGACGACGACGACGGCTGGAGACGCATTTGACCGCGTCCGCTCCCGCATTCGACACCGAATCGATTCGCCTAGAGTGGCGCGATGCGCGTGGCGGCATTCCCTCGACGGCGACGATGAACCTTATCGTCTACGTCGAGAACGAGACCTACCGGGATTGGGTGTTCGAACGCGCGTGGCGCATCGCCGACAAGCACCCGTCGCGCATGATCGTTCTCGATGCGATCAAAGATCATCATGGAACGAAGATCACAGCACAAGAGCCTCACCGCGACGAAACGCTGCAAATTTTCCGCGAAGGTGTCGAGCTTGGCGTCGACGGAATCCGCGCCCCGCTGCGGGTGCAGTTCGTTGAAGCGCTTCTCGTCAAAGATATCCCTAACGTCCTCTGGTGGGCGGCGGAACGGCTCTTCTCGAGCGAGACGTTCGCGGGATTACTCAAGGTCGTCGAGCACGTCATTCTCGACTCATCCGGCACCAACACCGATACCGATGCGCTGCGCGAGTTCGCAAGCTATTTTTCCGGTAAGCAGCCTATTGCGCTCGGGGACCTCGCTTGGATGCGCCTCGATCCTTGGCGTGATGTCGTCGCGCAGTTCTTCGACGATCCATCGATGCGCAACGAGCTCTTCTCCATCCGGCGGGTCGCAATCACGTCCGGCTCAGAATCGGAGGCGCTCTATCTCGGATGCTGGCTCGCCAGCCGGTTGGGATGGAAAGTGCGTGACGGCTCGACGTTCGTCGACGCGAACGGCAGCGTCATAAGCTTCGAGCGCAAGCGCGAAGGTGAGATTCGCCGCGTTCAAAGCGTCCGTCTCGAAACGGCAACCTCGTCGTATTCAGCGCACGTTGAAGGCGAAACGGTGTCGCTCGAAGTTTCCGGAAGGTTCGCCCGCGCAAAACGCGTCGTACCTCTGCAGGCGATCGATAACACGTCGCTCGTCGAACGTGCGATTCTCGGCGACCGCACCGATGAGATCTTCATCGAAGCGCTGCAAACAGTGGGAGATCTCCTCAAATAATCGGCAAGCTCGAGATCGTCGCGGACGAAGCGGCCCTCGCGCGCTCCAGCGCCGAGCGTTTCATTTTGGCCGCGCGCGACGCAAAAGCCGCTCGTGGTTCGTTCGCCGTCGCGCTCGCCGGTGGTTCGACGCCTAAAGCAATGTTCGCATTGCTCGCGGCCGAACCGTTGCGCTCGCAAGTCGACTGGGCGTCGGTTCGCTTCTTCTTCGGTGACGAACGCTGCGTGCCGCCGGATCATCCCGATTCGAACTATGGGATGGCCAAGAAGACGTTGTTCGATCCGCTCGGCATCCCGGCGCAAAACGTGCATCGCATGCACGGTGAAGCACCGCCCGACGAAGCCGCGCTCGAATATCAAGGCGTCTTACTCAAAGCACTTGGCGAGACACCGGTTCTCGATTTGATTTTCCTCGGGATGGGCCCCGAGGGACATACGGCCTCGCTCTTTCCCGGCGTCTTCTCGCAATTCGATGCGCAGCGCTGGGTTGTCACGACATATATTGAAAAGCTTTCTGCGAATCGCATCACGCTCACGCCGCGGGCTATCAATGCCGCAGGCGCGATCATCCTCGTGACCGGCGGCGAAGCGAAGGCGGCAGCACTTGCCGAAGTGCTGGCCGGCGCACGTAATCCCGATCTCTATCCCGCGCAGATTCTGAATCCGCAGCATGGATCGCTGACGTGGCTCGTCGATCGCGCGGCGACCAAAGGGCTTTCCCCCTGAACCGCTCGTACGATCGCGTACACGAGCGATCGCTGCGTGATCCTGAGGGTTACTGGGGCGAGGCCGCCGAGCAAATTACGTGGACCAAGAAATGGGATCGCGTCTTGGATCGCTCGCGTGCGCCGTTCTATCGCTGGTTTGTGGGCGGCGAGCTCAATACATGTTACAACGCCCTCGACCGTCACGTCGAGAACGGACGCGGCGAGCAACTCGCACTGATCTACGATAGCCCGATCACGCAAACGATCCGTACGTACACGTACAATCAGTTGCTGGATCACGTCGCGCGGTTCGCGGGCGTGCTCGCATCGCTCGGCGTGAAACGCGGCGATCGTGTGATCCTCTATATGCCGATGGTCCCAGAGTCTCCGATCGCGATGCTGGCCTGCGCGCGTCTTGGCGCGATTCACTCTGTGGTCTTCGGCGGGTTCGCCTCCCGCGAGCTGGCCGTGCGCATCGACGATTGCACGCCGAAAGTCATCGTGTCCGCATCCTGCGGAATCGAGCCGGCGCGGACGATTGCGTACAAGCCACTGCTCGACGAAGCGATCGAGCTCGCAACCCACAAACCGTCAGCGTGCGTCATTCTGCAACGCCCGCAACTGGAAGCAGAACTCGTTCACGGACGCGATCGTGAATGGAGCGCCCTGATGGCGTCGGCACAGGCAGCACCGTGCACGCCGGTGCTCGCAACCGATCCGCTCTACATTCTCTATACGAGCGGCACGACGGGACAACCCAAGGGCGTCGTGCGCGACAACGGCGGACATGCCGTCGCCGTGCACAACACGATGAAGATGATCTACGGCATCGAGCCGCCTGATGTCTTTTGGACGGCATCTGACGTTGGGTGGGTCGTCGGGCATTCGTACATCGTGTACGGCCCACTGCTCGCCGGCTGCACGACGATTCTCTTCGAAGGAAAGCCTGTCGGTACGCCTGACGCAGGCGTCTTTTGGCGCATCGTTTCAGAGCACAAGGTGCGCGCGCTGTTCACGGCGCCGACCGCGTTCCGCGCAATCAAGCGTGAAGATCCCGACGGTGAGTTTATTGCGCGCTACGACCTCTCGGGTTTCCGCACGCTGTTTCTGGCCGGTGAACGTTGCGATCCGCCGACGCTGGCGTGGGCGCAAGAACAACTGCGCGTCCCCGTCATCGACCATTGGTGGCAAACCGAAACCGGATCGGCGATCGTATCGAACTACGTCGGCCTCGACGGACCGGACGGCAAGATGCTACCGATCAAGGCCGGCTCGCCGACGAAAGCTGCTCCGGGTTGGGACGTCCATGCACTCAGCGCCGAAAGCCGCGACGTCAAGCCCGGTGAGATCGGAACGCTGTGTTGTAAGCTTCCGCTTCCGCCCGGCTCGTCACCAACGCTATGGAACGCCGAGGAACGTTTTCGCACCGCGTATCTGGAGGCGTTCGACGGCTATTACAGCACGGGCGATGCAGGCTACCTCGATGAAGACGGCTACGTGTTTGTGATGACGCGCGTCGACGACGTTATCAACGTCGCCGGGCACCGTCTTTCAACCGGCGCGATGGAGGAAGTGCTCGCTGCGCATCCGGACGTTGCGGAATGCGCGGTCGTCGGCGTCGCCGACGAGCTCAAAGGTCAGATTCCGCTCGGCTTTATCGTGCTGAAGGCCGGCGTCGAGCGTGCGCACGATGCGATCACTCAAGAGATCGTTGCGATGGTACGCGACCGCATCGGGCCGGTGGCAGCGTTCAAGCATGCAATCGTGGTCGTACGTTTGCCAAAGACACGCTCCGGAAAAATCCTACGATCCACCATGCAGAGAATCGCAGACGATCAAGCCTACAACATGCCGGCGACGATCGACGATCCCGCAATACTCGGCGAAATCGGCACGGCGCTGCACTCCGCGGGCTACGCGAAGTCGCTTACGGTTTAATTGCCGGCGGAAGCGTTTGGCTCGGTGATGGCGACGGCAATGGTTTCGGTGGAACACCGCCGCTAACCGCGCCCGGCACTTGCGAACCCGTGAGCATGAGCGTTTGCGAGCCCAGTTGGCCGGCGTCGATGTTTGAGCTAGCGAGCAACTTGCCTTCGACGCGATTGACTTCGACGAGGGCTTTGTTCAGATCGGTTTGCGCTTGCAGCTCGCGGCCGCGATCGTTTGCCAGATTAATGACCCGCTGCAGCACGAGGAACGTCGTCGACGTTCCGGCGTGGAACTTGCGCAGCTCGCTGGCGTAGACTTCCTCAGCCGCACGACGCGCAGTCGTCGCCGCGATCAAGCGCGCGTGCGCCCCGCGCAGCGCTTGCACGGCGTTGGCTGACTCCATCTTCAAGCGCTGAATAACCGCAATCTCGTTGATTTCGACCGAACGGGCTTGCTCGAGCGCTACATCGTAGTTGCCTCTAGCGCTACGGTTTTGCAGCGGCAAACCAATTGTCACTTGCGCCGAATACGTCGGAAACTTATTGCTGAAGAGATTTGAGTACGACGTCCCCAAGCCGCCTTGCACGTAGCCGGGCGAGTTGAAGCTGATCGGCGGTAAGGGCGTAAGCTGCTGACCCGCGCCGAGTGTCTTGTTGGCGTTCGCGATCAACTCGTTGATCGCGTTCGCTTCCCCGAGGAACAGGCCCGTCACCGGACTCGAGAGCGGATTAAGGGGATTGCCTGCAAAGCCATTCGTCGTATAACCGAGGCCGAGGTCGACCTGCGGCTTCATCTGATTCTTGGCATAGGCGACGTTGACGTCCGCAGCTCGGCGCGCGTCGCGAATCTGCGCGATCTCAGGACGATTGCCGAGCGCGGCGATCAACACCTGATCGACGCTCGGCTCGGTGGGGACCTGTGCGACGCTGGTCGTCGGCACGAGATTCGCCATCCAAGCGGGGTCAGCCGGATTGCCGAGTATCAAGCTCTTGAGCTGCGTCTGCAGCTGTTGCACGGTCTGCAATCCCGAGAACACGTTGCCTTGAAATTCCGCGACTTGGTCGTTCGTTTCGACGACGTCGACGGGCGCGGCGCTTCCGGCGCGCACTTTGCGCTGATTGCTTTGCGCCTGTGCGATCGCATTGCGCAAACCCTCTTCTTGAATCGCGACGTTGCGCCACGCGGCGACGAGATCCCAATACGTGTCAGAGACGTTCGCGATCGTTTGTTGTGCGGTCAGGAGCGCGTCATCGGTATTTGTGTCGGCGTTGACCCGCGCGAGCTCGAGCTGACGCCGCGCGTCGTCTATGCCGGCACCGCGTGCCAGCGGCTGCGTGATATTGAACGAGAGCGCCGTTGGATAGTATGGATTGAAGCTATCCGTTACGAGGTTGCTCGATGTGCGCGAACCGCTTGCGCTGGCGGAGTAGTGCGTACCGCCCACGGTTTGCCCCGAGAACCCCGCATTCGCGCCGAGCGTGTCGGTCGTGTACGCACCACCATTCGGGCCGGTTTGGAACAGATTGGTGGGTGGCTCAACCGAGTGCGTGTACTGCGGCTGCAGTTGAAACTTCACGTCGTACGCGCCTTCGGCAGCGACGATCTGATACGCAGCGATTCGACGATCCGCTTGCGAAACTGCGAGGCTCGTGTTGCGCATCAGCGCCATCGTAATTGCGTCATTGAGCGCGATGCCGACGTACGGCGTTTGCGCAACGCCCGCCAGATCGGCGTTCGGCTGACTCGAGTCCGGCGCGCTGTACCCCGGATCGACCGCCGGAACCGGCGGAATGACCGTCGACGGAATCGGAATCGGTGACGATGGCGGTGCACCGCTGCTCGGGACGACGTATGGCGTTACGGTCGGGATCGGCGCCGGCCCGTTTGCAGGCTGCGCAATGGCGACGCTCGGCACGAGCATGTTGAGCGTTAGCCCGAGGGAAATTCCCGCGAACCGGAAGCGCTGTCTAGGCATGGCTATTACCTACTTGACCTTAACCGACGCGACCACCGACATTCCGGGCCGGAGCGGGACTTGGTCAAGCGGCTTAGATGCACTATCAACGTAGATGCGCACGGGAATACGCTGCGTAACTTTGACGAAATTTCCGGTCGCATTCTGCGCCGGCACCAGCGCGAACTCGTTCTGCGAGGCCGGCGAGACCGTCGCGACCTTGCCGGAGAAACGCACGCCTGGATACGCGTCGACGGAGATATCGGTTTGATCTCCAACGCGAATGCTGCCCATCTGTGTTTCTTTGAAGTTGGCCGTAATATAGATAGCGTTTAGAGGAACGATCGTCAGCAGCGCGGCGCCCGGTCCGACTTGCTGTCCCAAATCGACGCTCTTCTGCCCGATATAACCGGAGATCGGCGCGTAGATTTTGGTGTACGAAAGCTGATCGCGCGCGGTACGCAGTTGCGCAGCCAGCGAGCCGGCTTGCGCGCCGGCCGCTACCGTTTGCGCCGATTGCACGCTGACGCGTTGCGGAAGCTGGTTTGCCGCGAGCGTCCCTTGAGCCGTCGTTAATTGTCCGAGTTGAATCCCGACTTGCGATTCCGCCGCCGAGACTTTTTGCACGGCGGAGCTGAGCGCCGATTGCGCAACACGGACGTTGTCCTGCGCTTCCTGATATTGCGCGCGCGCTTGCTGAAGCTCAGCACGCGTGGCATCTAAATCCGATTGTGCAACGTCACCGGTTGAGACCAGTGAAGCCGTGCGGCGATTGTCGGCGTCAGCTTTCGCCAAGGCTTCGCGCGCAGCCGGAACCGCAGCGTTTGCTGCGCTGAGCTGCGAACGCGCCTGGTTGACGCCATCTTGCGCAACCGAGACGTTTTGCTGTGCGTTTGAGACGCCCGATTGCGCCGAGCTCACGCCGCCCTTACCTTGCGTCGTTTGAGCCACGACGAGCTGCCGCGTCAGCGCGAGATTTTGCTTCGCAGCGTTTGCGGTGGCTTGCTCCGAATGATACGCCGCGAGCGCCTGCGCGTAACGCGTGTTCTCATCCTGATCGTCGAGCTGGATCAGCAAATCGCCCTTTTTGACGTAGCGATTCGTGTCTGTATAAATCGTTTGGACGCGCTCGGAGATCTTGCTCGTCACCGTGACAATGTCGGCTTCGACATAGGCATCGTCGGTTGACTGATGCGTCGTTGCGTACGCAATAAAACGAATGCCGTAAAACAGCACGAGCAACACGACGATGACGCCGGCAACGATCAAAACCTGACGGGCGGGGCCCGATGGCCCGCGTGCCTTCGTTGGTTTCGCTTCGTTGCTGCCGCTCGAGTCGGCGGGCGGCGCGCTCGGTCCGTTTGTCGGACGCGGTGCGGCGGTCGTGGATTCTTTGGTCTCCAAGTTTATTTCTTCACCCCATGAAGTATTGCATCGACAAAGGCCGGGATGAGCGCCTGAGGCCGGCCTTCGTCGCCCCAGTTGAGACGCTTGGACTTCATTGCCAGTGCGAACATCGTTCCCATGATCAGCGCTGCAAGCTGCTTCGGATTGCCGCGAATCGCTTCGCGGTCGACTTGCGTTTGAAGATAGCTCATTAGGCGCTGCATAATTTCGGTCGGTCCCCGCAGGCAAGACGGCACCTGGTCGGGGTCTGTTTCCTCTTCTGCGAGACTGATGCGAATGATGGCTTGGTTGCGCACCATGCGGTCGTACAGCGACGTGCAGATCTGAACGAGATCGGCTTCGATCTCGCCCGGCAAGGCATCCAGAGCAGCATCGAATCCAAGCTGCTCGAGGCTCCACCCGCGCATCGCTTCGAGCAGCGCCGTCTTGTTGCCAAAATGCCGGAAAAGTGTGGCCTCGTTGACGCCCGCGCGTTCCGCGACTTCGCGTGTGGTCGTGCCACGAGTTCCGTTGCGTTCGAAGACTGCGCGCGCGGCACGCAAAATGCGCTCCCGCGTCGGCGAGCCTTCGACACTCTGTTCGTGTGCTTGCAGCATCTATCGACTTCCCAGAATCAGCAGCGCGACGAATGCGCCTACCAGACCCCCGGCAACCTTTCGTATCCCGTTGCTACGGCGTTTGCGCTTGCGGGCGGGTCTCGGGCGGGACTCATCGGGCGTCGCCACAACTTTGAACACCTTGTCGAGGCCGGTCTCGCCGAGCGTCGCCAGCAAGTCGGGACGCGTCACGTGCAGCTGCACGGTACCCCCGGCATCGCGCATGCGGCGCAACGCCGTGATCAACCCGTTCATGGTCGCCGAGTCTAGGCTATCAATCTCATCCAGACCGATCGTGAGCGTGTGCTCGTTCTTCTGGGCTGATGCTTCGACGGCGTCGAGGAGGCTTCGCGAATCGCTAGCTCCCTCAAAAGGTGCGAGTTTTTGATACATGACAGCGGGACAGTCCTTATGTAAGTGAGTACTTGCATGCTTAGTTTAAGGCAATTAAACCACGAATGCAAGTACTTACACGCAGGCCCCCCGGTTGCGACTGACAGACCTCGAGCTCGCCCGCCTCGTAGAGCAGAGTGGCCTAACACGACCGGCAGCGCAGATCATCAGCCTTCAGGACAGCGCGTCGCTCTCGTATCGGGCGAACCGCCCCCTCTATCCGGCCAGCATGATCAAGGTACCGCTCGTGGCTGCAGCTCTAATCCTCCGCGATCACGGCGAGATTGCGGCCGGCCCGCACCGCATCGACGCCTCGAACCTCACGACGAACGACGGGCCCTCGCCGCTCATAGCGGGTTATCCCAGCAGCCTGGACGAGCTGTGCACGCTCGCGATCGTGCGTTCCGACAATATCGCGACGAACCAGCTGTTCGACGTGGCCGGACGCGAGCGCGCCACCGCAGTTGCTCGCGCGCAGCTTGGCTTGCTCGATACCGGCCTGCGCCGCAAGCTTTCCGGAGGCCATCCGCTGCTGCGCGATCCGGCGCAATGCGGTCGCAACACGCATCCGGCCAGCGATGCCGCGACGTTGATGCGCGCGATCGCGACCGGCAGCTTTCCCGGAGCGAGCTTCCTTTTTTCTTTACTCGAACGGCAAGAGTGGAACACCAAACTCTCCGCCGGGATCGGCGCAAGCGACCATTTCGCGCATAAAACCGGTGATACCGAAGAGGTCTCGCACGATGGCGGCATCCTCGTTACGGAAAGCGGCGAACGCTTCGTCATCGTCGTCTACAGCGCGAGCCCCGCATGCGAGGCAACCGACGCGCTGTTTGCGGCGTTGATGCGCGCGCTGCGCTCCTTATTGGAGGCGCACCCGTAAGTAACGACGTAATGCCGCCCGCATGTTGAAAATAGTCGCGTTTACCTGCGCACTGCTTCTCGCAGCTACGCCAACGTTCGGAGCCGGCAAGAGCATCAAGGCCGGCGTCGTCGCCGACGTATCGGGTGGTGCGGCCGTCTACGGCGTCTCACAAAAGAACGCATATTTGCTGGCAATGGACGATATGAAAGCCGGCCTCATCAATACCGGCGGAAACACATTGACGTTCGACGTCGGCGACAACGCGACCGATCCGAACCAAGCCGCGAATTTGTTCCAGCGTTTCACAACCGATGGCAGCGCGATTATTCTCGGCCCGACGCTTTCCGGCGAAGCTTTCAAAGCGCAGCCGATCGCGGTACGCGCCAACGTTCCGGTGCTCGCGACGTCGAACACGGCTCCCGGGATCACGCGCCAAGGTCCGTGCGTGTTTCGCGATGCGCTCTCGGAAGAGCAAGTCGTCCCCGCAACGGTTGCTAAAACGTACGCGGCTTGGAAATACAAAACCGCCGCGATCATCTACGGCGATGACAACGCGTTTACGAAAACCGACTTCACGGTCTTCTCCGACGAGATGAAGAAACGGGGCGTCAACATCGTCGACGTCGAGACGTATCATACGAAGGACGTCGACTTTCAAGCGCAGCTGACGAAGATCAAGGGCGCGAAACCCGACGTGCTCGTTATCGGCGCCCTCTTTGATGAAGGTACGAAGATCATCTCGCAAGCGAGCACCCTCGGCTTACACGTACACATGGTCGGCGGCAACGGTCTCAACTCAACGAAGATGGTCGACGCCGCAGGTCAGGGTGCGGTCGGCGCGGTCGTCGGTGCCGCTTGGTTCATCGACAACGGCTACACCGGGAATAAAGCCTTCGTCGCACGCTACAAGAAAGCGTTCGGCTCGTTGCCGGATCAATTTGCGGCGCAATCCTACGCCGCCGCGCAGGTCATTGCGCAATTGGTTCGTTCCGGAGCATCCACGCCAAGCGAGATGTGCGATGGTTTGCGCAATTTGAAGATTGCGGAAACCGTGCTCGGCCCGATCGCCTTCGACGGCAATCGTGACGTCCGCAGCGCACCCGTCATCTTGAAGATCGTTCCCGGCGGCTTCGCATACTTCTAACACAGCAGCTCGCTAACGGGATCTTCCTCGGAGCAACCTACGCGCTCTTCGCAATAGGCTATACTCTGGTGTTCGGTGTCCTCGACATCCTGAATCTGGCGCACGCCGCGATCTTCATGCTCGCGGCGTTCGTCTGTCTCTCGGTCGTGCTCGCGGGTTATCCATTGGCCCTCGGATTGATCGTTGCGATTCTCGTCGCGGGGGTCGTCGGGGTTATCCTGGATCGCGTCGCGTTCGCGCCGTTGCGGCGCCGCAATGCCGGAACGCTCGTCCCGCTCATCTCGAGCATCGGCTTCGCCATTATCATCGAAGCGATCGCGCGCGGCATCTACGGCGTCAACGATCACCAATTTCCTTCGCTCGTGCGGCAAGCGCCGCCAATCGTGCTCGGGCCGGTGACCTTCACGCTCTTTGACGTCGCGATACTCGGCGCGTCGATTGTGCTCATGATCGCGCTGGCCTACGTCATGCGATCGACGCAGATCGGCCGCGAGATCCGCGCCGTGGCTGACGACCGCATCGCTGCGGCGCTCCTCGGGATCGACATCGAGCGGACGATCGCCCTAACGTTCTTCATCGCCTCGGCACTGGGTGGGGCAGCCGGCGTACTCGCCGGCCTTCAATATAATAGCGTCGTTTTCGACATGGGCGGCCGCATCGAGCTCAAGGGCCTGGCTGTCATCATCCTGGGCGGAATGGGAAGCATTACCGGCGCCGTGATTGGCGGATTCATTCTCGGGATCACGGAGACTCTGGCCGTCGTTTTCATCTCTTCGAGCTGGCGCGACGCGATCGCGTTCGGCGTGATGTTTTTGATCTTGATTGCACGACCCGCCGGGATACTCGGCCGCCGCGCACTCCGAACTGCCTAAGTGCACGAGCTGCTCGCGCTCTTCGCGCGGTATCACACGCTCGTCGATCAAATCGGGATCAACGCAATACTCGCGCTATCGCTTTCCATCTGTTTGCGGGCCGGACAGCTCGCGCTCGCACAGTCTGCTTTCATGGGAATCGGCGCGTACACCTCGGCAATCGCGGTCGTGACGTTCGGTTGGCCGCTCGCCCTCGCGGCGCCGGTTGCAGTCGCGGCATCCGCCGTGGTTGGAGCGTTGCTCGCGCTGCCCGTCGAGCGTCTACGCGGTGTCTATCTCGCGATCGCAACGATCGGTTTCGGCGAGATCGTGCGGATCGTCGCATACAACGTGCAGATCACCGGCGGCGGCGACGGACTCAACGGAATCCCGCCCTTGCTCTCTACACCATGGATCTACGCGACGCTCGTCGCGATCGGAATAATTCTCTACGCCGTCAGAAACTCACGCTTTGCGCTCGCGCAAGCGATTACGCGCGAAGACGAAGCTGCGGCAGGCGGCGTCGGCGTCGACACTGGTCGCGTTCGCGTCGTGACGCTGGCGTGCGCGGGCGCGATCGCAGGCTGCGCGGGCATACTCTACGCGTTCACGAATTTTTTCCTGACGCCCTCAGACTTTGCGTTCGGCCGCATGGAACAGATCCTCGTCTATTGCGTGATCGGCGGCGTCACGTCGCCGCTCGGCGCTGTTCTCGGCGCTGCGGTAATGACGATTTTGCCCGAAGCATTTCGGTTTCTCCAAGATTTTCGCGAGGTGCTTAGCGGCGCCGTCCTCTTGCTCGTCATCGTGTTCGCACCGGGCGGAATCGCGGCGATCTGGCGCGGATTGCGTAAGAAACCGGCTGCGCAGATCGGCAACGCCTAATGGCGCTCGCACTCGAAAACGTTCGCGTCCGCTTCGGCGGGGTCGACGCACTCGCGGGCGTGTCGTTGCGCATCGAGCCCGGATCAGTCGTCGGATTGATCGGGCCGAACGGTGCGGGAAAGACGACGCTCGTCAATGCGACGACCGGAATCGTTCCGCTTGCCGGCGGCATCATCAACGTGGGCGACGTGCGCCTCGACGGAAAGCGTCCCTATCAAATCGCACGCAGCGGCATCGCACGCACGTATCAGAACATTCGGTTGTTTGGTGCGCTCGATGTCCGGGAAAATCTACGCGCCGGTGCGATCCGTCGTAGCGATCTGGATACGAATGCCATGTTCGCGCTGCTCCAGCGCGCCGGCATGCAGAACGCCGATTTGAGCGCGACGGCTTCGTCACTCGCCTACGGTGATCAGCGTCGTCTCGAAATCGCACGCGCGCTCGCATCTGCGCCCGCGATCCTGATGCTCGACGAGCCTGCGGCCGGCATGAACCCGAGCGAAACGCTCGCGCTCGCCGCGCTGATTCGGTCGATTGCAGAGGATGGAATCGGCGTGCTGCTGATCGAGCACGACGTTGGTCTCGTTCGCAAGGTCTGCGACCGTGTTACCGTTCTCAATTTCGGAACGGTGCTGGCCGAGGGGACGCCGGACGAGGTCGCGCGCGACCCCGCAGTCATAGAAGCCTATCTCGGAGTCGCAGTCTAATGCTGCTCGAAGTCGAACGCCTTGTCGCCGGCTACGGTAAGATCGAAGTATTGCACGGCATCTCGCTTGCGCTCGAGGAGGGGACGCTCTGTGCGATCGTCGGCGCAAACGGTGCGGGAAAGACGACGCTCTTACGAACGATCTCGGCAATCGTCCCGAAGCGCGCCGGCAGCGTTCGATTCGATGGCAAGGATGTCACCGCGATGAGCACCCATGCGATCGTGCGGCGTGGATTGGCGCATGTTCCTGAAGGGCGACGGATGCTCGCGCACTTGACGGTCGAAGAAAATCTTCTGGTCGCTGCGGGAATCCGGCGCGACTCGAGCGTGCGCGCCGACATCAATGCAATGTTCGAGCGCTTTCCCATTCTCGGCACACGCCGGCACGTGCCGGCTGGGTCGCTCTCAGGCGGCGAGCAACAGATGCTCGCAATCGCGCGTGCACTGGTGTCGCATCCGCGCGCGCTGCTGCTCGACGAACCATCGATGGGCCTCGCACCCAAGCTGGTCGCCGAGATTTTCGCAATCGTTCGTGAAGAACGCGCGCGCGGCGCATCGATTTTGCTGGTCGAACAAAACGCGCGCGCTGCACTTGCGCTCGCCGACCGCGCCTACGTTCTCGAGCGCGGCAGCGTCGCGCTCGAAGGAACGGGTAAAGAATTGCTCGAGCGCGCTGACGTGACGGCCGCCTATCTCGGAGGCGCATAACCGCTATGTCATCCCGAGCGAAGTCGAGGGATCGCTTACTGCCCGTTCCACTCCGTAAACGGAGCGGGCTTCGAAGCGGGCGCCCCGACGTCGATCGTGATGTCCGTGTGTTGCGCGAGCGGGATCGTGCGCGGATCGCCGGCATACCGGCTACCGTTCAGCCAC
>Ga0302324_100004664_pt1 | contig 30214 bp, 26 predicted proteins | sample Palsa_T0_1_FD_201949 | JGI IMG/M metagenome (GOLD analysis project Ga0302324, IMG submission 201949) | Peat permafrost microbial communities from Stordalen Mire near Abisko, Sweden - Palsa_T0_1 | ecosystem: Environmental > Terrestrial > Soil > Palsa > Peat permafrost | place: Sweden: Abisko...
GCGCGACGTCACGTTCCGGAGTGGCCCGAGCTCGAGGCGGTGCTGCGACGCGCGCTGGAAAAGGGGCCCGGGGCGCGCTTCGCGTCCTGCGCCGACTTCGGACACGCGCTACGCGTGCTGCTCCCCGAGGCGCGCCGGCGCGACGGAATCGCCGCCGAGAAGACACCCCCCGCACGCCGTCCCGGTGGCGACCTGACCAGCGCCTTCTTCGAACGATGCGGTCTCGGTGGCGTGGCCCTTCGCGAGCGCCCGTTGAACCCGCCCTTCGCTTCGCTCAACTACGGCGCGGCGGGGATCGCCTACGCCATGTACGAGCTGGCCGTCGCGCGCGACGACGCGGGTCTACTCGCGACTGCCGATGTGTGGGCGCAAAAGGCTACGGTCCTGTCCCGTGAGGACGAGGCCTTCCACACCCGCGCCATCGAGATCAACGAGAAGACCGTGGGGAACGCCTCCCTCTTTCACTCGCCGAGCGGGGTCCACGCCGTGCGCGCGCTCGTGGCGCTCGCTTCCGGCGAGGCGGCGGGCGCTGCGGCTGCCCTGACCGATTTCGTGGCGGCGTCCCGGGTGCCCTGTGAGTTCATCGACCTCACGCTCGGCAAGGCCGGCCTCCTCGTCGGCTGTGCCGCGCTGCTCGAGGCGATGCGAGGCTCACGTCACGGCGATCCGTCCGCTCTCGAGGCGCGCGGCACGGAGCTGCGAGACGAGGTCCGTCGCGCCGTCCAGGACGCGGCCTTCGCCACCAGCCCGTCGATCCCCACCCTGGGCCTGGCGCACGGATGGGCGGGCCTGCTCTTCGCTCTGCTGCGCTGGTCGCAGGCCAGCGGCGAACCTGCGGAGCCCTACCGAGGAAAGCTCGACGAGCTGGCTGCTCTCCGCGAACCGTGGGGTGCGGGGATTCGCTGGCCGGTGAGCAACCGCACGGTCGCGCGCTCGTCGTACATGGATGGCTGGTGCAACGGAGCTGCGGGACACACGCTCCTGTGGGCGCTGGCGCACGAGCGCCTCGGCGATTCGGAGTACGGCGTCCACGCCGAGCGGTCCGCGTCCGCTGCATGGTCGTCGTCGGTCACGGTGGGCACCCTCTGTTGCGGGCTGGCGGGCATCGGGTACGCATGCGCGGCAGCCCACCGCGTGACCGGCGACGCCGCCTGGCTCGCGCGCGCGCGAATCGCCGCCGAGCGCGCGTGCGAGGATCGCTCGAAATGGTTCTACCGCGACAGTCTGTACAAAGGCGCGGTCGGGGCCGTCCTGCTCCGGGAAGAGCTCGATGCCTCGCATGCCGCCACCCCGCTCGTCGAGGCTTCGCCCTGAAGTCCACATCCACGAAGGGCACGTATCGTCAAACGACACGTCGACGTCAACGTCGATATCCGACAAACCGTCAGGCCGTGCCCTCCATGGATGTGGACCCTCTCTGGAGGAGGATGGCCGCACTCCCGTGGTGCGAGCCGCGTGCGTACTCGGCGTATCCGCATTTGTGCGCGACGCGGAGCGATGCCGCGTTCTCCGGATCGATGACGCACACCGTCCTCGCCGATGGGAGGTGGGCGTCGCCCCACACCAGCGCCCGGCGGACCGCCTCGGTCGCGAAACCCTTGCCCTGCGACCAGGCGGCGAGGACCCAGCCTGCCTCGGGTGCGCCCCCGAGCGTCGGGGTCGTCTCACGCTTGAAGTCGGCGAAGCCTGCCTCGCCGGCGTAACGACCGGTGGCGCGCTCTTCGATGGCCCAGAACCCAAAGCCGAGGAGCGACCAGAACCCTGCGTAGCGAGCGAGCCTCGACCACGACTCCTCCGCCGTCGATGGCCGCCCCCCGATGTGACGCGTCACCCGGGGATCGCTCCAGATGGCGGCGAGATCGGCGAAGTCCTCCACGCGATGCGGGCGCAGGCGCAATCGCCTGGTTCCGAGGATGGGGGCGGGGGATTGCATGAGAGTCCGCCTTTCTAGGGACGAAGAACGCGCGAGCCCACGTCCAGCGTTTGCCGGACACGGATGTCGCGAGACGAGGCTCCGACGAGGATCTCGAATGGACCCCCCTCGACCGCCCAATCCTTGCCGCCATCGTCCCAGAAGGCAAACGATCGAGGCTCGAGCGAAACCGAGACTTCTTTGCTTTCGCCCGGCAGGAGGGACACCCGGGCAAAGCCCTTGAGCTCGCGCGGTGGGCGAGGGACGCTCTCCTTGGGCGGCGCAACGTACACCTCGACCACCTCGTCCCCGGGACGCCGGCCGGTGTTGGTCACCTTGACCTCGACCACCGCTGAACCGTCCGAGTTTGCCCGGGCCTGAAGGTCGGAATAAGCGAAACGAGTGAAGCTCAGCCCGTATCCGAAGGGAAAAGCGGGTTCGATAGGACTGGCATCGAAGCCGCGGTAGCCCACGAAGATGCCCTCCGCGTAAGGTGTCTTCTTGGCTTGGTCCAGGTTGTAGGAGGCCGCGCTGGGATAGTCCGCGTACCGACGCGCCAGGGTCATCGGGAGCTTTCCGGACGGATTCACGTCGCCGAAGAGTACCTCGGCGATGGCGCGGCCCCCTTCCTGACCCGGGTACCAGGCCATGAGCAGCGCGGGGACTCGGTCGATGAAGCTCTGCATGTCGACCCCCCCTCCCGCATTCAAGACCACGATGGTACGTGGGTTGGCGGCGATGGCGAGCCGGATGGTCTCCAGCTGCGGCGCAGGCAGCGCGAAGGGGCGGTCGCTGTCCTCGGACTCGACCAGCCCCGCCTTCCTTGCCCAGTCCGGCGGCCAGAAGCTCGGGAACGCCGTCCCGGCGCTGTTCGTCTCCGCGCTTTGCCCGAAACCGACGCTCACCACGACCACACTCGCCTTCCGCGCCAGAGCCGAAACCTCCGCGCCGCCTTCGAAGGCCTCGGCCCTCGTCGGCGAAGCCCGGCGAACCCCCGGATGATAGTCGACGTGGACGCCCCTGGCGGATTCCCGTATCCCGTCGAGCAGGCTCACGGCGTGGTTGGCGGTCACGAATGCGCTCCCCGCGCCGCCGACCACCGCGGGTTGCGCGTTCGGGCCGATCACCGCGATACGCTGGAGCTGCGACCGATCCAGCGGCAAGAGACCCCCCCCATTCTTCAAGAGGACCAGGCTTTTCCTGGCCTCGTCGAGCGCGACCTGGGCACTTGCGGGGTCGTCCAGCGGAAGGTCGTCTCGTTTCTGAGGACGATCGAGGAAACCGGCCGCGATGACGGCGCGAAGAATTCGGCGAACCTTGTCGTCGATGGCGGAACCTTCGAGGGTGTGGTCGGCGAGCCGCGGAGAGAGCGTGTCGCGATTCATGTGCGCGCCTGCAGGCATCTCCAGATCGAGGCCCGCTCTCGCGGCAGCCACGCCGTCGTGCACGGCGCTCCAGTCCGACATCACGAAGCCGGCAAAGCCCCACTGTCCCTCGAGAACGTCACGAATGAGCCACGCGTCCTCCGAGCAGTACGTGCCGTTCAAGAGGTTGTAGGCGGTCATCACCGCCGCGACGCCCCCTTCCCGCACGGCGCGCTCGAACGCGGGAAAGTAGATCTCCCGCAAGGTGCGCTCGTCCATCTCCGAGCTCACGTTCTTGCGGTCCCATTCCTGGTTATTGGCGGCGAAGTGCTTGACGGTCGCCAGCACTCCCTCGGCCTGCACCCCTCGCACGTACGACGCGGCCATCTCGCCGGCGAGAAAGGGATCCTCTCCCAGGTACTCGAAGTTGCGACCGCCCAGCGGCGAGCGCTGGATGTTGACGCCCGGTGCCAGCAGGACATGAACGCCGCGGGCGCGGCAGTCGCGACCCACGGCGGATCCGCTGCGCTCGGCCTGCGCGGTGTCGAAGGTGGCTGCGAGGGCTACCCCGGCCGGGTAGGCCGTGCTCGGTCCCCAGTTCCGGCAACCGGAAGGGCCGTCCGACATCTTGATCTCGGGGATCCCGAGTCGTGGATTGGGGCGGATGTACATCGAGCGATCGCCGCCGATGTAGTCGAGCTTGTCTGCGAGCGACATCCGCCGAAGCAAGTCCTCGGCCCGTTCCTCCACAGACGAAGGTGCGGGAGAGGCTGGGCCGGCATTCGTCGGATGGCCGGCGCTTTGCCCTGGCGGGAGGCTCGCGCCGTGCAGCGAGGGGCTGCCTGGCAGAGGAGCGCACGCCGAGAGCCACGCGAGAAGGAGCGCCCCGAGGTTTCTCGCGGGAAGCTTCATGGTTCGCAGTGGACCACACTCCCCGAGCCGGTGCGCCGTGCATCGCGCGCCCGACATCGCGTAGGATGGCCCAACGACGTCCCGCCGTCCGCCGGCGGGGGCGCAAGAAAGCTCATGAAGATCCACGGAATCGGCGCACACGTCTCGAGAATCATCCTCGTCGTGATGCTGGGCGCCTGCGCCAGGGATCGAGCCGGGATGGGGAGGGACGCCGGGGAGAGCAAGTCCGTCGGGCCGAAGACGATTGCCCTCCTCCTCCCCGAGTCGAAGACCGCCCGCTACGAGTCCAAGGATCGCCCTTTCTTCGAGGCCAAGGTGAAGGCCCTTTGTCCCTTGTGCCAGGTTCTCGCCAGCAACGCCAACCAGGACGCCGCACAGCAGCAGGCGCAGGCGGAGGCGGCGTTGACCAATGGCGCGGAGGTCCTCGTGCTCGATGCCGTGGACAGCGCTTCGGCCACCGCCATCGCCACCAAGGCCAAGGCGCAGAGAGTGCCGGTGGTCGCCTACGACCGGCTGATCCCCGGGACGGACGCCATCGATTACTACGTCTCCTTCGACAACGAGGCGGTCGGAAAGCTCCAGGGCGAGGCCTTGTTGAATGCGCTCGCCGGCAAAGCCCAGGCGCGCGTGGTCATGATCAACGGAGCGGCCACCGACAGCAACGGCATCCTCTTCAAGAAAGGCGCGCACTCGGCCCTCGACGGCAAGGTCCTCGTGCTGAAAGAGTACGACACCCCGGACTGGAGCCCCGACAAGGCGCAAGACGAGATGACTCAGGCCCTCACCGCCGTGGGCGATGGGCTCGACGGCGTCTACGCCGCGAACGACGGCACGGCGGGCGGCGCCATCGCGGCGATGAAGGCGGCCGGTCTCACCTCGTTGCCACCGGTCACCGGCCAGGACGCCGAGCTCGCTGCAGTCCAGCGCATCGTGCTCGGCGAGCAGTACATGACCGTCTACAAGGCCATTCGTCCCCAGGCCGAAGCCGCCGCCGTCATCGCCTGTCACCTGGTCGCAGGGGAGCCCGTCCCCCCGGAGATCACCGGAGGCAAGGTGGTGAACAATGGCAAGAAGGACGTCCCCTCCGTGCTGCTCGCTCCCGTCTCGGTGACGCGGGAGAAGGTGAAGGACACCGTCCTCGCCGACGCCTTCTGGACCCGGGAACAGGTCTGCTCGGGCCGCACCGAAGGGGCCTGCAAGGCGCTGGGTCTTCTCTGAGCGTCAGGCCGGATCGCCGCCTCACTGCGATGAATCCCGTGGCGAGATCGCCCCTGCTGGAGCTTCGTGGAATCACCAAGCGGTTCGGCGCGGCGCAGGCGCTCTCCGGCGTGGACCTCGACGTGTTCGCGGGTGAAGTGCTGGCGCTGGTCGGCGACAACGGCGCGGGAAAATCCACCCTGGTCAAGACCATCGCGGGCATCTTCCCCCCCGAAGGCGGCGAGATGCGGTTCGGAGGAGTCCCCATCGCCCTCCGTGGCCCGAGGGACGCCACCCGGCTGGGTATTGCCACCGTGTACCAGGATCTGGCGCTTTGCGACAACCTCGACGTGGTCGCCAATCTCTTCCTGGGACGGGAGGAGAGGGCCACCCCCTCGAGGATGCTCGACGAGGAGGCGATGGAGAAGAGGGCGCTCGCCGTCCTGCATGTCCTGAACGTGAAGCTCCCGAGCGTGCGGGCCGCCATGGGCGGTCTCTCCGGCGGCCAGCGCCAATCGGTGGCGGTGGCGCGCGCGCTGATGGGAGAGGCCAAGCTGGTCATGCTCGACGAGCCCACCGCCGCGCTCGGAGTCGTCCAGACCACGCAGGTCCTGGAGTTGATTCTGAGGCTCAAGCAGCAGGGCCTGGCGGTCATCGTCATCAGCCACAACCTCGCCGACGTCTTCCGCGTGGCGGACCGCATCGTGGTGCTCCGCCAGGGACGGCTCGTCGGGGACTTCGAGACTCACGCGACCGCGCGGGAGACCGTGGTCGGTCGGATCACCGGCGCCGACGCCGGTGCGACGCCGGGGATCGCATGACCGTCAGCGCTCCCGATCCAGTGCATCCTCCGTCCGCACGGCTTCGGCCGGCATCCATCGCCCGGCGCTTGCGAGGCGTCGAGGCAGGCCCCCTGCCCGTCCTCCTCGGGCTCGTTCTCCTCTGGTCCTTCTTCGCCTGGCAGAACGAGCACTTTCTCTCGGCACGCAATCTCACCAACCTCGTTCTGCAGATTGCGGCGATGGGAACGATGTCCGTGGGGATCGTCCTCGTGCTCTTGCTCGGCGAGATCGACCTCTCGGTGGGAGCGGTGAGCGGCCTTGGCGCGGCGGTCATGGCGGTCCTCGACGTGCAGCGAGGGCTCGGCCCGGGGCCCTCGATTCTGGCAGGGGTGGCCACCGGCGCCTCGATCGGGCTCTTTCAAGGATTCTGGTTCACGCGCTTTCGAGTGCCCTCGTTCGTCGTCACGCTGGCCGGCCTCCTGGCGTGGCAAGGCGCCCTCCTCCGCGTCCTCGGCTCGACCGGGACCCTCAACATCTACGATCCGGCCATCGACGGGTTGACCGGGATCTTCCTCCCCCCTTGGCTGGGTTGGGTCTTCGGAGCCGCGTGCGTCGGGATCGCCGTATCCGGGATGGCGGGCCTCGCACGCCGTCGTGCGCGCGCCGGCCTCTCGCCGTTGCCGAAGCGCGCCTTGGTCTGGCCAATCGCCGTGGTGGCCGTCCTCGTACCTGCGGTGGTGGCGCTGCTGAACGACGATCGCGGCGTCCCGATGGCGCTGCTCCTTCTCCTGGCCTTCGTCGCCGGCTTCGATGGGATGATCCGGCGCACTCGCTTCGGCCGCCACATCCTGGCGGTCGGAGGAAACGCCGAAGCCGCGCGGCGCTCGGGCATCCGTGCCGATGCCGTTCGAGTCGTCGTCTTCGGTCTCTCCGGAGCGCTCGCCGCCTGCGGAGGCATCCTCGCCGCGTCGCGCCTTCTGGCCGTCAATCAGTCGTCGGGCGGAGGTGAGGTGTTGCTCGACGCCATCGCGGCGGCGGTCATCGGCGGGACGAGCCTCTTCGGCGGGCGGGGGACGGTCTGGTCGGCGCTGACCGGCGCGCTGGTCATCGGCTCCATTTCCAACGGCATGGATCTCCTGGCGCTTCCTTCCTCCGAAAAGTTCATGGTGACCGGAGCCGCGCTCCTCCTGGCGGTGACCATCGACGCGCTCGCACGCGAAGGGAGGCCGTCGCGAGGCTGAGCGCAGGCCGTCGTCGGCGGGTCACGGCTGGCGACCGGACACCGCCCCGAAACCCCGCGGCAATCGCAGCGGTGCCGATGGTGGGGAATCCTGGCGCATGCCGTGGTGGGCGGAGTTCGAAGCGGGGAGCGACGAGCCGCGCAGGGAGGGCGACGTCCCCCCCGGCTTCGTGGAGGCCTTCTCGTCATCGATGCCGCCGCGCTATCGCGTCCTCTTCGACCTGCGCACCACGCGCAAGCATGCGGCCATTTGCTATCGCCGCGGCGGGCGGCCCGCTCACGTGGAGGCCTGGCGCACGCTGGCCGACGGCAGCGCGGCCTTGTGCGTGGTGGCGGACGACCGTCCCGGCTTTCTGTCCGCCGTCGCCGCTGCGCTCGTGTCCCATCGTCTCGACGTCATCACCGCTCTCGTCTTCTTGCGCCCCGTGTCTGGCGGCGCGACCGAGGCCGTCGACCTGGTGTGGGTGCGGCGAGCCAACCAGGACGACAGGGCGTCGATCGACGACGACGAGGTGGCTTCTGTCGGGGAAGTCCTGAGCGCCATCCTCGCCGGTAGCATCTCCGTCGAGCAGATCGTGTCGCGCGCGCTCGCCTCCGATCCGCCGGAGGATGCCCACCTGGTCGTGCGCTTCGACGAGATCGACCAGGACGGGCTGGCCGTGCTGCTGGTCGAGGCGGCCGATCGCCCGGGGATGCTGCTCACCATCGCCTTCGAGGTCTTCCAGCACGGCGGGCAGATCGTCCGCTCGCTGGTGCGCACGGCGGGCGGTCGCGCCTTCAATCACTTCGAGCTCGCCGAGTTCAGCGGAGCGGCCCTCTCCCCCGAGCGGTGCGAAGAGATTCGCGCCGCCGTGTACGCGGCCCTCTCGCTGCGAGACACCCGCGCGGCGAACGCCCGGTGAAGGGCGCCCCGGACCCTTCGCTTGTTGCCCGTCCGGTCAGCCCTTCGTCGTACGATGGGCGTCGAAGAGCTTTTGAAGCGCGCCCTGCGCCTCTTCCTGCACTCGTCGAAGATGGTCCGGGCCCTTGAAGCTCTCCGCGTAGAGCTTGTAGACGGCTTCAGTGCCCGACGGCCGGGCGGCAAACCACGCGTTCTTCGTGACCACCTTGATCCCGCCGATGGCGAGTCCGTTGCCGGGCGCGTTGGTCAGCACGGAGGTCACCGGGTCATCCCCCAGCACGGCGATCGAAAGCTGACTGGCGGTCGCATGCGCGAGGGCGTCCTTGGCTTCGGGCGTCACCGGCGCGTCGACGCGCTCGTAGGCCGGATCCCCGAGCTCCTCGGTCAGCGCGCGGTACTGTTCGCCCGGATCGCGCCCCGCGCGCTCGGTCATCTCGATGGCGAGCAGACCCATGATGAGGCCGTCCTTGTCGGTCGTCCACGTCGAGCCGTTGCGACGAAGAAACGAGGCGCCGGCACTCTCCTCCCCGCAAAATCCCATCGAACCGCCGAGAAGACCGTCGACGAAATACTTGAAACCGACCGGCACCTCGACGAGCTGCCGCCCCGCGCGCGCGGCGACGCGATCGATGAAGCTGCTGCTGACGACCGTCTTCCCGACCGTCGCTTCTTTCTTCCACGAGGGACGGTGGCGAAAGAGGTAGTCGATGGCCACCGCCAGGTAGTGGTTGGGATTCAAGAGGCCCGCGCTGCGAGTCACGATTCCGAATCGATCGGCGTCGGGGTCGGTGGCGAAGGCCAGGGCGAAGCGGTCGCGCAGCGCGATGAGCCGCTGCATCGCGTAGGGCGAGGACGGATCCATCCGAATCTGGCCGTCCCAGTCGACGGTCATGAAGCCGAAGGTGGGATCGACGACGGAGTTCACCACGTCGAGCTTCAGCCCGTAGCGCTCGGCGATCGAGCCCCAGTACTCGACGCTGGCGCCCCCCAGAGGGTCGACGCCGACGGCGAGCTTCGTCCCCCGCAGAACGTCCGCGTCGATGACCTCCCCCAGGGCGTCGACGTACTCCGTGCGATAGTCGAAGGAGTGCATCGATGCCGCTCGCATGGCTTGCCGGTACGGAGCTCGCGACACGCCGCGAAGACCGTCCCGGAGCAGGGCGTTGGCCTCCCGTTCGATCCACGAAGTGGCCGCGCCGTCCGCAGGCCCCCCCGTCGGCGGGTCGTACTTGAAGCCGCCGCTGTCCGGCGGGTTGTGAGACGGCGTGATGACGATTCCGTCCGCAGGGCCCTGCGAAGGGCTCTTGGCCAGGTTGTGCGCCACGATGGCGCGAGACACGACCGGCGTCGGGGTGGGCGCGTTTCGCGCGTCCAGCATCACCTCGACGCCGTTCGCCGCCAGCACCTCCAGCGCCGTCGCTCGCGCCGGTTCCGAGAGGGCGTGCGTGTCCCAGCCGAGAAAGAGGGGCCCCCCGATGCTCTGAGACCGGCGATAGGTGCAGATCGCCTGGGTGATGGCCAGGATATGCCCCTCGTTGAAGCCGAGCTTCAGCGAGGAGCCGCGGTGCCCCGACGTCCCGAAGGCCACGCGCTGCTCGGGGATCTCGGCGTCGGGCCGCTCGGTGAAATAGGCGGTGATGAGCTTGGCCACGTCGACCAGGATCGACGGCGGCGCGGGCTTTCCTGCGAGTGGATTGACCTTTGGCGTGCCCATGGCGAGATGCTCGCACAGATTTCGGCGACGCGGTCGCTCACCATGCGCTTTGCAGGGCCGCGAGCAACGTGTCGGTGTCCTCCGGTGTGCCGACCGTGATTCGTAGCTTGTCGTCGAGCCCCGGGGCGTCGAAGAACCGCACCAGCACTCCCCGCCGCTTGAGCGATGCTTGAAGGACCGCCGCCGTCGGGCGCGATCCCCCGCGCGGCACGGTGGCCAGCACGAAGTTCGCCTGGCTGGGCAGAACGCTCCACCCGTCGGCTTCCAGCGCGCGCGTCAGCCGCTCGCGCTCCTGTCGGATCTTCCTCCAGTTCTCGCGGGCGTGGTCCTGGTCTGCGATGGCGGCCGCGGCGGCTGCGATGGAGAGGGCGTCGCAGTTGTAGCTATCCTTGATCTTCGCCATCTCGCGCACCAGCTCCGGTCGCGTCACCGCGAAACCGAAGCGCACGCCGGCCAGCGAGTACGCCTTGCTCATGGTGCGCGAAACGACGACGTTGCGAAGACGCAGAGCGAGGTCGAGGCAATGCTCGTCGGCGAAGTCGGCGTAGGCCTCGTCGACCAGGAGCACTCCATCGAAGGCGCGCGCCAGCGACTCGACCGCCGCGCCCGGAACACGAGTCCCGCTCGGGGCGTTGGGATTGGCCAGGTAGATGGCGCGTGCCCCGGTGGCCAGGAGCGCATCGACCGGTAGCGACCATCCCGGTCCCCACGGCACGGTGACGAAGCGCGCCTCCTGAAGCCGGGCCAGCACCGGATAGAGGGAATACGTCGGCGTCGCGCAGGCCAGCAGGTCCCCCGAACCCAGGAAGGTGCGCGTGGCGATGGTCAAGATGTCGTCGCTGCCGTTGCCGGCGAGGATGGCGTCCTCGGGAACTCCCAGCACGCGCGCCGCCGCCGCCCGGAATTCGTCGGCCATCGGACTCGGATAGCGCTGCAGCGCTTGGGGCGTCACGGCACGGATGGCCTGGAGCACGCGAGGGCTGGGAGGGTAGGGGTTCTCGTTGGTATTGAGCTTCACCACGCGGGCTCCGGGGGGCGGCTGCTCGCCCGGTACGTACCCGTCGAGGTCGCGGAGCGTAGCGCGGACGAGAGGGTGGGCCATGGGTCGTGGAGAAGGGGGGAGGGTGAACGGAGCCGTCGGCATCGCGGCCGGTGCAAAGACGGAATACCATGAGCGAAGCGTGATCAGCCCGGTTCAGCAAGGCGAGCTCGGCGCCGGCAAGTTCATCTTGTACCTCTTCGACATCGACGGGACGCTACTGCGCGCGCGGGGATCGGGCGCTCGCGCGTTCGACGCGGTCCTGGCCGCGCAGCACGGCATCGCAGACGCGTGTCGCGGCATGCGCTTCGGCGGCAAGACCGATCCGTGGCTGCTGGACGAAGTCCTGATCGCGCGGCGCGGACGTGCGGCGACGGCAAGTGAGCGCGAGGCATTCCTGTCCGCCTACATCCCTCGGCTGGGGGTCGAGCTCGCGCAGCGCGGAGTCGAGGTGTTGCCGGGCGCGACCGAAGCGCTCCGTTACCTGACAGCGCTGTCCAACGTGCGGCTCGGCGTGGCGACTGGCAATGTGCGCGCCGGCGCCGATCTCAAGCTCCAGTGCGCCCAGCTCGAGGGGTGGTTTGGCTTCGGCGGTTACGGGTGCGACTCGCCTCGCCGTGCCGAGCTGGTCGCGCGCGCGATCGAGCGTGGTCGCCGCGACGACGAGGTGCGCGAAGTCGTCGTGGTAGGGGACACCGTGCACGATATCGCCGCGGCGCGTGCCTGCGGGGCCGTCGCGTGCGCGGTGACGACCGGAGCCGACGGCGCGGATGGCCTGGACGCCGCCGACGTGGTCTGGGCCAGCCTGCGAGAGCTCCCGGCGTGGCACGCGACCCGCTTCGACAGCTGACGGCCTTCTTCGAGTGCTGCCCGATCAGCGCGTCGCGGTCTTCCTGCGGCGCAGGCATGCCGCGACGGCCAAGACCAGCAGCGACGCCGCTGTCCCCTGACTGCGGCCTGAAGTGACGCCGCAACCACCGCCCGAGCCGGCCCCATTCGACTGCTGCGGATCGTCCGGACCTCCGTCCGTCTTGCCGGCCCCCGACGAGCTCGAGGTCCCGCCGCTCGTCGATCCCCCGCCCGAGCTGCTGCTGGAGCCCGAGCTGGTACTGCCTCCCGAGCTGCCGGTGCTGCTGGTGCTGCTGCCACCCGAGCTGCTGGTGCTGCCGGTGCCGCCGCCACCCGAGCTGCTGCTTCCCGAGCTGCCGCTGGTCGACGAGCCGCTCCCCGCCCCACTGCTGCTTCCCGAGCTGCCGCTGGTCGACGACCCGCTCCCGCTGCCGCCGCTGCTGCTGGAGCTCCCCGACGGGCCGGAGTCGCCACCCGTGTCACCCGCGCTCTGGCACGTCTGGAAGCCGAACGACACGTTGTCGGTGCCTCCGTCCGGCCCGATGGCCGGACCGCCGCCGCCCCCGCCGCCGGTGCAGAGCCCTCCGTCGCCGCAGGGCAGTCCGAGGTCGGAGGGAGAGCAGTACGGGCCATCGATGAACTCACACACCCCGCACGTACGACTCACCCCGGTAGCGCCGCCGCTGCTGCTCGAGGAGCTACTGGAGCCAGCCCCCGAGCTGCTCCCCGAACCGGCGTCGAACGGGGGCACGGCGCATCCGTTGGGGTCCGCGCAGCAGGTCGCCTCGATGCAGGTGCCCCCGCTGCAGGGCTTTCCCAGGTCGGCGATGGGGCACTCCTGGAGGTCGGCGAATGCGCTGCCCCCGAAGGTCAGACCGACCACGAGGAGGGAGGAAGCAAGACACGCTCGTTTCATGGCCAAACCGAGTAGCACGCCGCGGGCCAGGCGAAGAACGAGCCTCCCAGCCGGGGCTAGCTCGGGGGGAAGCAAGACCGCACCGACCCCAGTGTCCGGGGCGGCATGGCCTGGCACACGGCCGGCGCGGCGCGTCGCCCGATCGGGGGCTGGCGCGCGCAGACGCGAGGCATGATAGAGAAGTGTCCGCTGGATGCTGAACCTGGAGCCTCTCATCGCCCGCCTCGTCAACGACGTTCTTCACGCGATCCGAGGCGCTGCCCTGGTCGAGCTGCGCGCCGTTCTGGAATCGTCGGAACGGGAGCTGGAACGGAAGCCACGGGCACTGGGCCCGTCAGGGGTCGCCCGAGCCCCGGCGAAGAGCGTTCCCGCTTCCAGGGGGAGACGTTCGCTGGCCGCCGGTGCTCTTACCGAATCGCGCTCGCATCCGGAGCCGGAGCCTCACTCCGAGATCACCGATCCCGAGCGGCTGCTCGCGCCGGCCTCTTCCCAGCCGCCGCCGCCACCGTCGGAGCGCATCGGCGACGCACCCTCCGTCGAGGCGACGCAAGAGGAACCCGTCGAGGCGGAGGAGGAACCGGCCAACAGCCCCGCGCCCGTGGCGGAGGTCGTCGCGCACTCGGCGGGCAACGCCCCGGCGCGTCTTCGGGTGGGCGAGAGTCTGGCCAATACGACTGGGACCGGAATGGTCATTCGGCGCGCGAAAAAGACCTGACGCCGATCGAATGACCGCGCGCCCACCGAGCGTTGGTCCGGTGGACCCCGGAGCCCATGCCCGCGCCAGACGCACCCCGCTCGCCCCGTTCCGGGCGCCGCTCGGTCGCTGTCCTCCTGCTCCTCTCGCTGGCGGTCCTCTGGCGGCCGGCCAGCGCCCACGTGCGCGCTGCGTCGTTCCTGGCCCGGTTCGCCGATCCAGCGGCCCACGGTCTGCTCGCGGAACTGGGCCGTCATGCACTGGAGGTACACGATGTCGTCCTGGCCGGTACACGAGCGCGCATCTACCGGCCTGTCGGCGTCGACCGTCCACCCGGTCTGGTGGTCGTTCACGGCGTGCACTGGAAGGGGATCGACGAGCCACGCTTGCAACGTTTCGCTCGCACGCTGGCTGCGAGCGGCGTCGCCGTCCTCACCCCGGAAGTCCGCGAGCTCTGCGATTACCGCGTCGACCCTGCGTCGATCGACACCATCGGCGCAAGCGCGCGCGCTTTTTCGGAGCAGCTCGGCGGGGGGAGAGTCGGCGTGATGGGGCTCAGCTTCGCCGGCGGCCTATCGCTCATCGCCGCCAGCGATCCGCGCTACCAGGCGGCCTTCGCCTTCGTGGTGGCGGTGGGCGCGCACGATGACCTGGGGCGCGTCCTGCGCTTCTTCGTGACCGACGAGGCGCAGCGTCCCGACGGCACCATGTTTCGCGTGCACGCCCATGACTACGGGACCGTCGTGCTGGAGTACGCGCATGTGGAGGACTTCTTCCCCGCGGCGGACCTTCCCGTCGCGCGCGACACGCTGCGATCCATCTTGCACGAGGACTTCGACGCCGCCCGGGAGCAAGCCAAGGCGCTATCCCCCGCCGCCGCCGCGACGATGGGCCGTATCCTCGCGCATGACACCGCCGCGCTGACGCACGAGCTGATGGCCGAGATCGAGCGTCTGCAACCAAGCTTTGCCGCGGTCTCACCGGCCGCGCACCTCGGGCACCTGAGCGTGCCCGTGTTCGTGCTCCACGGGTCCAGCGATCAGCTGATCCCGCCGAGCGAAGCCGAATGGCTGGCACACGACGTCCCCCGGGGGAGGCTGCGCGACGTGCTCGTCAGCCGCGCGATCGAGCACGTGGGGCTGGGAGAAGGGGCCACGCGTCTCTCCGACAAGCTGGCGCTCGTTCATTTCATGGGCGACCTTCTCGAGGAGGCGGAGAGCCAGCGCCGTTGAGCGCCTTGCCGTCTGGGGCGCTGGTCGAGCGATGCGCGCCGTCGGGGCGCGCCGGTCACCCTCGACCTCTCAGAAGACCCATCCCAGCTCTCCGTCCAGCAGCGGACGCACGGCCGCGATCGAGAAGCTCCCGCTGCCAACCTCTCCGAGGGGCACCTCGTAGGCCGCACCCGCACCGAGCCGCATGGTGAGCCCGCAACGCCAGGTTTGTTGCCACCCCAGCGACCCGCCGATGCCGACGACGTCGGCCGAGACCAACGCCCGGGTGGCGCGGGCCCACAGGAGGCGCGGGTGGAGGTAGAAACCGTGAAAGACGATGCGTCCCGGGTAGAGCGGAACTCCGGCGGTCACGCCGAACGCGCGGGTGGCTCCCGGGGACGGCCAGTCCCCCTCGACGCTGAGCGCGGCCGCGTCGCCGAGCGCGAAGTCCCCCTCCGCGGCGAAGCTTCCAAGCGCGAGCGCGGCTGGATCGAGAAGAAGGCCGAACGTGCGCGTTCCCCCGTCGTCGAAGGCATCGATGTGGTCGGTCTCCTGGTCTCCTCGATTTTCAGCAGCGATGGCCGGGGAGCCGGTGAGGAGGACACCCGTGCAGCCGGCCAGGCCGGCGAAACCGAGTAACGCCGTGTGGAGCGCCCTCTTCATACTCCCCCATCGGGCGGCCGCGCCAAGAGTTGCGTCTGCCGCTACCCTGGACCGCAGGACGCAGCGCAGAGCATGACCGAACCGCCCCGCTATCCCTACGTCGCCATCGACGTCGCCGGAGACGAAGAGGACGAAGCGAGCGCCCTCCTCTTCGAGCTGGGGGCCGCCGGGGTGGAGCAGCGGGACGCGACGACACTGGTCCGCGGCGCTGCCGGACTCACCACCCTGGTGGGGAGCTTCGAGCAGCTGGAGGACGCGACGGCCGCCGCGGCTCGTCTGCGGAAGGCGTGGGCGCCGCGCATCGAAGAAGTGGTCGGCGACGCGTGGCGAGACGAATGGAAGAAGCACTTCGAGCCGTTTGCCATATGCCAAGGGCTGGTGGTAAGGCCGCCGTGGCGCGAGTACGCGGCGACGCTCGGGGAGAAGGTGGTGGTCCTCGAGCCGGGCAGGGCATTCGGGACCGGGTTGCACGAGACCACGAGCCTGGTGGCGGAGGTGCTGGCCGGGCAATCGCTGGAGGGCGCGTCGGTGCTCGACGTGGGTTGCGGCAGCGGGATCCTGGCGCTCGTCGCGCTGGCGCTGGGGGCGGCGCGCGTGCGTGCCATCGACGTGGACCCGGACGCAGTGGCGGTCACGCGTGAGAACGGAGAGCGCAACGGGGTGGGCGCTCGTCTCCAGAGCGACGAGACGCCGGTCGCTGGCCTTTCGGAGAGCTACGGCGTGGTGCTCGCCAACATCGAGTATAAGACGCTGGTCGACCTCGCTCAGCCTCTCGTCGAGCGCGTCCTTCCCGGCGGCCTTCTCGTTCTCAGCGGCATCCTCTCGCCGGAGGTTGCCCCGTCCCAGCTGGCCGAGGTTCGCCGCGCTTTCCGGGCGCTGAAGGAAGAGGAGATACACACCAAGGGGGAGTGGATCGCCGTCCGCATGGGGCGTGTGAATCACACGCCACAGCCTCCCGCGCCGCCGTGACCCGCGCGCCTATCCCCGATCTGGCACCTGGCGAGCGCCGCCTGGAAGGCGCCGTCGCGCACTACCTGGCGCGCGTGCTGCGGCTGCGCGCCGGAGACGCGTTCGTCGCCTTCGATCCGGCGACGGCACGCGAGGCAGCGGCCGTCACCGTCTGGACCGACCAGGATTCCATCACTGTGCGCTTCGGGCCTCTCCGCGCGGGGCTGGCGCGCGCCGCGCACGAGCTGACGTGGATCCAGGGCCTGGCGAAGGCGGATAAATGCGACGCGGTGGTGCGCGACGCGACGGAGCTGGGGGCGGCGCGCGTCCTCGTTGCCTTCACGCGTCGGAGCGTCGTGAAGCTCGACGCCACGCGCGCGATCGAGCGGCAAGCGCGCTGGGAGCGTATTGCGAGCGAAGCGGCGCGTCAGTGCGGACGGAGCGAGGTGCCGCTGATCGACGTGCCGTGCCCCTGGTCCGAGGCGCTGGTCCGCGCCGTCGATGCGGACCGGGGACCCGAATGCGCTCGCTTTTGCCTCTGGGAGCAGGCCACCGACCCGCTGGCGCCGCCTCTCTTCGAAGCCTTGGAGCGCGGTGCCCCCATCGCCTTCGCGTGCGGTGCAGAGGGCGGCCTGGAGGTCGGCGAAGTGGACGAGGCGCGGTCGGCTGGCTGGTTCGTCGTATCGCTCGGTCCCCTGGTCCTGCGCACAGAGACGGTCGCCGCCGCGGTTCTCGGCGCCGTCCGGGTATGGACCGGGCTGCAGCGACGCAAGACCGGCCCCCCCCTTCCGTTCTCCGGGAGCGGATAGCGTCGACTTACTGTGCGGTGATGGTCGCGCACCCGAGCACGATCTGGACGCTGGCCATCGGGTCGCTCTTCACCGTGGCGCACGCCGTACCGTTCAAGACGATGGCCTTCGGATCGCTGGGGTCGTCATAGGACCACCCGTTGGTCGAGCTTTGCGGGACCGTCATCCCGTCGACGGTCACGTTCACCCTGGAGGGATCGACGGTACCCGCCTGGGTGTTCACGCTCAGCGGGAACGTGCACGAGAGGACCTGGCCGCGGATGGCATTGATGGCTGCCTCGAAGGCTTGCTCGGTCTGGGTCTGGCTTCCCTGCGTCGGATCGACCTCGAAATAACAGAGGTCGGTCGAGTTGGAGGTCTCGCTCGGGTTGCAGCCCGGGGAGCCAGTGCCGCCCGCTTGGGCCAGGTGGCCGAGAAAGATGGGGTCGAAGTTCGTGAAATCATACGAAGGGAAGATGCCCGTGCCGACGACGAAGGTGAGGATGGGTCCCTTCGGCGCAGCCGTGATGAGCTCTTGCCCGGCTTCGACCACGCACGCGTTGGTGGCGTAGGAGTCGTAGCCACTCTCGGCGCACCAATCGGTCGGAACGCCGTCGGTGATGAGGACGAGGACCTTCTGGCCGCCGGGTGACAGCGGCGGCGTGGCCACGTAGCCCTCGAGCTCTCCATATCCGCCCTGCAGCGCTGTCCCCGTCGGCGTGTCTCCCTCCGGTTGCCCAGAGAGGCGCGCGTCGAGCGCGCTGACCTGCGCGGCGCTGGCGAAGTCGACGGGGACGTCGATGCCCGGCTCGGGGTACGGGCCGCTCGCAAAGGTCAGGTCGTAGGTGTCCGAGAACACGATGAGGCCTACGCCCACACCCGGGTCCGCCTGTTGCTGCATGTCTGCGAAGATGGCCTCGAGAGCTTGCGTCGCCGCCGGCCACTTGCCGTCCTGTTGCATGCTGGAAGACCCGTCGAGGATGAAGACCATGGTGACGGCCGCCCTCTTCGCCTCGGCCGTCGCCGTCGCGCAGCCTGCGCCGTCGGGCACACCACTCTCTCCTGGCGTCGCTTCGTCGCCGAACCTCCCGACCGTCCGGCCGCTCCCGCCCTCGTGGCTCGATGGCGACGTCGAGGCGCTGGAATCGGAGTCGAACTCCGTCCCGTCGTCCGCGAACCCGTCATCGGCGAACCCCGCGTCGTGCGGCCGCGCGCTGCACGCGGATGCGGCGATGAGCACGGAGCCGACGAGCGCGAAACCGGAAGCCTGGAACGACTTGGTCATGACTTTTCCTCCGACGGTTTCCTCCCTAATGCGCGTCGGCCTGCGCAGCGGCCATGACGAATCCCTCGCGATGTGCGCGGGCCACGCCGCCGGCTGATTTTTCTATCGGCTGGGTGAACACGCCTTGGGCGGAGGGGCAGGCGATTCGCGCCGATCCCGGAGACGCTCGCCGCGTGGGCGGCCTTGCGAAAGTCACCCGCGACGGACGCGCAGGACGGCCTGGGAGAGCCCCGAGGCCAGGTCGTGGAGGATCGCTGCGTCCAGCACTGCGCCGGTCACCAGGAGAAAACCGAAGGCTCGGCCTTCCTCGAGCAGCGGCAGCGCCACGCGCAATGCAGTCGCCGGGCGCCGCGCATGCAAGGCCACGATCCGGCGGCCGACGAGCACGTCGCCCGGCGCCGCGAGAGGCGATATTCCGGGCGGAACGCAGTCCACCACCAGCCTCGCATGACCACCGAAGCCCTCCCTCGCCGTCACCGTCGCCACCGTCAGGCTCTCGATGCCGAGCAGCGGCGTGAGCTCCTGCAGCGGCGCTTGGAGCTGCTCCACCGACTCGGCGCGCGAGAGGGCTTCCTGGAGTCGGCTCGCGGCCCAGGACCGCGCGCGCTTGACCGCGTCGAGGAGCGCGCTTTCGTGGGCTCTCGCCAGCTCGAGCTCGTCGCCGAGTCGGGCCACCAGCTCGCCCACGCGTCCGCGGCGCGAGGGACGCGCGTCCATCGTCATCGCCAGCTCGTGCCAGAGGGCGGACACCACGCGGTCGAGCGGTGCGTGGGATGGCTCCCAGAACGCGCCGCCTCTGGCCATGGCGAAGAAGTGGCGCCCCCACGGTACCGACGTCGGGGCGCACGACGCGCGCACCACGAGCTCCGGCGAAAACATGCACTCGCGCTCGCGGCGGTCCCCGCGGAGATCGGCCACCAGCATCTCCGCCGCCCTGGCCCCCATCTCGTACACGGGCTGGCGCGCGGTGGTGAGGGGCGGGTCGGCGTTCTTGGCCTCCAGGTCGTCGAAGCCCACCACCGAAATGTCGTCCGGCACCAGGAATCCCCGGGCCCGGAGCGCGCGCAAAGCGCCGATGGCCATGGGATCGTTGGAGGCCAGGATGGCGTCGGGGTGCACCACGCCGTTCTTCTCGAGGAGGCGCAGCGTGGCCGCCTCGCCGGAGGCCTGCGTGAACTCGCCCTGCTCGACCAGCTCCGGGCCATGCGGAAGCGACGCCGCCGCGCAGAAGTCCTCCCATGCGTGAAAGCGTGCTTCGGCCTCGGGATTGTTCGCGGTTCCGCGGATGAAGGCCACGCGCTGGCGCCCTCGCGTCTCGGTCAGGTGCTTCATGAGGAGCCGCACGCCGTCGGCGTTGCGCGTCCACACGCTCGGAACGTCGGGAACGCGCTGGCCGACGCACACGGCGGGAAGGTCGCCCCGGCTACCAATGAATGCAGCGGCGTCGCTCTGGAAAGCGGCCGACGCGGCCACCACGATCCCCGATACGCACTCGAGGCCCACCAGCTCGAAGAACGGGTGCGGTGTGTGAGGCTCGCGATTCCACTGGCGACCGAGGGTGAAGCAGATCGGCACGTACCCGTGGGTGCGAAATGCGTCGGTCGCCCCGGCGGCGAGGCGGAGCCAGTAGTCCGTGTCCAACCAGGTGACCACCAGCCCCACGGCGCCTCTCGGCTCGGCTGCTGCCAGCATAGGTTTACCCGATGCCAGGATATACCGTTTCGCCCGAGCTCGGTCGGCTACTGCCCAACGATGGTCCGCTAGGTCAGGATCTCCTGGATGGGGCCGGTGCAGAACTTCAAGGTGTCCTGGCCGTTGGCCGAAATACCCGACACGCTGCCGAACGTGCTCATGGGCACTCCCATGACCTGCGCCAGGGTGATGAGCAGATCGTTGTGGAAGCGGTTGTTGGTGGGGGGGTTGTTCGACGCGCTGTTGGCCAGGTTCAGCGGGAACTGGACGAGCTGCCCGGTCTTCAGCGCGCCGCCCGCACCGCCGATGAGCAGAAACGGCGAGTCATCGTGGTTGTGGGCCTGGCCCATGTCGAGCTCACTCCCCGAGCAGATCACCGACTGCTTGAGCATGTTCAAGCTGCTGAGCTTTTGTGCGAGATAGGCGAGTTGATTCGCGTACCAGAGATCGATCTGCGCGAGCTGTGGGTCGTAGGCGGGGATCCCCGGCGGGTTGTACGTCGCCGTGTTGTAGAGGTCCGGTCCCAGCGCATAGAGCGACGAGGGGCCCGTGTGCGAGTGCTGATGGTGGCACTCCGGGTCGTTCGCGTTGATCCATGTGTGCGTGACGTTGCTGGTGGCCGTCGAGAACTGAAGGCTCAGGACACGGGAGCGATCGCAAGCCACCGCCAGGGCCAGCGTGTCCATCATCAGCTTGGCCGAGGTCGGGAAATCGATCGTCCCCGCGGGCACCGCGTCGGGCGCGCCGGCGCAGGACCCCTGCTGGGCCGCAGTGAGCTCCGTGCTCAGTTCGTTCCAGGCCTGCTGGATGTTCCCGAGCTGCTGCGCATCGTCCGAGCACATCCGCGTCTGGAGCGTCGTCAGCTCCGTATTGATCTGGTTGAAGACGACCTTGCGGATGGCATTCTGCTTGCTCGGCCCAGCATCCGCCGCGCTTCCTCCCGCGCTGGGCAAGTAGGTGGAGATCGCCGTCGCCGGATCGGTGACCGGGTCCACGAAGTCGGTGGCGTCGTAGAGCATTCGCGTCTGCACGGATTTGTCGGTGAAGTCGCCTGCCGCCGGCGAATACACCATGAGCGGGATCGACGGGAATACCGTCGGGGCCTTCAACTGCCCAGCAATCGCCTGATCGATGCTCATCCCCAGTCCAGCCGCGCCGTTGCCAGAGCCAGTGTTGGAGATGCCGGTCCAGAGCGCCGCCAGCCCGGCCGTATGCGATCCGTTGGCCGTGGCGACGTTCAGGCCGTCGAGCACCGTCACCTGGCTGGTCAAGTCCGTCGACCCGACCCCGGCCAGGTTGGACAACGTCGGACCGGTGGCGAAGGGTTGAAGCGTCGCACGGAATGCGCCGGTTCCAGACGCGCCGGTGAGGGGGCTCGCCAGCGCTGCGCTGGTCGGACGCGCCGGTCCGAGCGCACCCCACGCGTAGCGGACGACGCCGCACGGGGTGAAGACGAGAATGAGATACCGCGGGGCGGTGTTCGACTGCGCGAAGCTCGGCAGCGCGCGCAAGAACGGGTAGGTCAGCGCAGTCGCGCCCACGGCCTGGAGAAAGCGCCTGCGGTTAAGCGCACGTCGGTTCATTGGCACGCACTCCCGGGTGTCTCGACGGTTCGATAGCGGAACCCGTCACTCTGCACGATGGCGAGCAAGACTTGTTGGATGGTAAAGTTGCTGGAAGAGAAAGCGCTGTAGACGCTCTGGAGAGAGCATGCGTCGTCGGCCGTCTCGATCCGGCTGAGGGCGTAGCGGAACTGCTGGAGCGCAAAGCACTCGCGCACCTGCGTCGCGCTGGCGAGCTGCGTCGCCAGGTCGACAGGACCCTTGAAGGACGTCGAGAACTCCGAGCTGTCCACCTGGAGCACCGCGCCGGTCGGGCTGATGGTGTCGTAGGTGTTCACCTGGCCGCTCGGGTCGATCGCTGGGAACGGCCCGGCGTCCGCCGCGCGCCCGTCCGCCTCGGTGGTCTGGTAGGTCCCCGTGGCGTCGTAGACACCGAAGCCGTCGCCGATGGGATCCATCAAATTGTGGCAGTTGGCGCACACCGAGCCGGGGGTCGTATGGTCGGCGTATTGCTCCTTGACGGTCGAGTCGGCGGGGACCACGGCCGGCGGCGGTCCGATGACCAGGCCCGCCGGGGGAGGCTGAATCGGGTCGCAGAGAACCTGCTCGCGCACCAGTTTGCCCCGGAAGGTAGGGGACGGGTAAGACGCGTGCGATTGCGCAGCGAGGACGATGGCGTCGGTGAGGATGCCGGCGCGCGGGTTTGCCGCCGTACTGACGTTGGCCATCGCGTAACCGCCCGCGGCGGAGCTGGTGGGGTCGGCGCCGGTCGCGGTGTCGGGCAGAGCCGAGCCGGCGTAAAAGGCGGCGACGTCCGGGCTGACGTAGGACGACGGCGAGGAGAGGAGGTCGGTGAGCGAGCCGTTGCTTTTCACGGTGAAGTGGAAGGTGGCCTTCGTCTCGTTGGTGAGCTCGCCCGCCAGGTACGAGTGGGCATTCCAGGAGGTGTACTGACTGTCCTTGGTGAGCGTCGAGCCGTTGGTGATCTCCATCCACTGCGCCGCAAAGTCGTCCAGCGCGTTCAAGGCCCTGGGGTCGGCCAGCATGCGGACCGCTTGCGTGTTGATGTCGTCGGTGGTGGCAAGCTGGTTGTTCGCGGCGGCGGTCAGCAGCGTGACGTCGGGCGCCGAGCGCCACAAGAAGAGAGCGAGACGCGCTGCCAGCTCGGTGGGCGTGAGGGGTACCACGGTGCTCCCCCCGCTACTCGGCTGGCCGAACTCGAGGACGTAGAGGAACCGCGGCGACGTCAGGACGGCGGTGATGACCGCCTGAATGCCGGTCGGAAAATCGAACTGCGTCTTGATGGGCGTATAGACGTTCTGGAAGAGGCTCGTCCCCTCGTCGCTGTCGAACTGACCACGGAACGCGCTGTTGGCGAAGGCGTTGATGAAGGCCTGGGCGCAAGCGTCGTCCTGCGTACTGCACGCCGAGGTCACCTGGTTGAGGGAGAAGACGTTCGCCAGCGTGGTGGGGTCCCCGACCGCCGTCGCAGCGAGCGTCTCCGCCGCCGTCAGGTACTGGCCGGTCACCGTGGTATCGGCCGCTCCGACCGCAACATAGGTATTCGCGTCGAAGTTCACACCGGTGGCCAGCGGCGACTCGGACACGAAGTTCGTCGCCGCCTGCTTGGTGGTGTCCCCCAGAAGATCGTGCGCGGTGTTGTCGTATTCGATCCGCGAGATACGCCGGACGGGCGACCAGTCGACCGTGGTCTTGCCGCTGCACGTGGCGCCGAAGATGCCGACGCCGATGGCGGCTGGGGCGGAGGTGGTGGTCCCCCCGCCGTCGTCCCCCGTCGCGCCGAGGGCCGGCGTCGAGTGACCTTGGCCGGCGCAGCCGAAGGTGGGACCTCCGGCGATCGCCGCGACGGCGACACTGCCGAGGAGAAGTATCGCGGGCGGCGGAAGCGACAGGTACTTGCGCCGGGAACGCGGGCGGTGTGCGCCGGCGTCAGCGCCCAAGGCTCGCCATCCTTCGCTTTTGGCTGCAGAGATTCGAACGCCAATTCGTTGCCACGCCGATCTTCCTTTCTCGACGAAGAAGCCTCGGGGGTACGGCACCCGCGACCGCCGAGACGATACGTACAGGGGTCAAAGGAGGTCCGCACCGTCACGCGGCGCTTCTTCCGCGTGAAACGTAGTCGATTCCGCCAGCGTCGCCAGCACAACTCTCTCCGGCTCGTCGGCTTCCGCCACGGGAAGCTCGACCGACGTCGTGTACGCCGTTGTGAGCGCGCCTGCCATCGGCAGACCTGGCGCGCTCCGACCGGTCAACTCGAGGGGACCGCAGGATCTCGCGAGCCCCGGTACTCGCGTTCGCCGCGCGCTTTCGCCTCGTACGCGGCTGTGATGGTACGAACGAGCGTCGTCTGCACCGCGATGAAGGGACGCACGCTCTTGCCGGTGACGAACTCCAGCTCGTCGACGGCTCGCTTGTCCTGCGGGTCGGCCATGGCCAGGTAGATGCGATCGTCGCGCAGCATCACCGGCAGGATGCGAAGGGCTTCGGCCACCTCGCGCGGCACGAGGTCGAGGTGGTCGAGGAGGATGTTCACCTGCCGGAGATCGAGCGCGGGCGCGCCACTGCGCTCCGAGAGGGCGAGCAGCGCGTCGGTCTCGGCGTCGTTGCTTTCGTCGGCCACGGCCTGCGCTGTTGCAGCTGCTGGCGGCGCCGCTGGAGCCACCCCAGCCACACCCTTCGGTTCTCGCAGCTCCTCCTCCGGCTCACGCGGCACGAGCTTCCGCTGAAGCAGTATCCTGCCGAGCGGTCGCTTGTCGTCGGTGGGCATGAAGAGTGAAGGCTCCCACCACGATAGCGCGAGGAACGGCTCGACTGGCCGGCGAAGATATTTCCAGGGGCGCCTCCTCAACCCACCCCATCCCACCCCGTCGTGACGGTCATCATGGAGAGGCTCGCGCCTCTCCCCCCCAAAAAAGCGTCGTTTTTTGGGGTCCCCCCCTCTCCGCGCCTCGCTGCCGCTCGATCAGTCCCATTCCCACTCTCGGGCCGCCCGCAGTTATTCTCGGCCGATGACGCCCTGGCCCGAGCTCCACATCGCCACCTGGCGGGACACCTACGCCACGCTCCAGCTCTACGCGCAGATCGTCGGCAAGATCCGCCTCGCGCTGACCCCGAAGATGAACCAGTGGTGGAACGTGCCCCTCTATGTGACGACGCGTGGGCTGACCACGTCGCCGATGCCTTACGGAGAGCGCACGCTATCCATCGATTTCGATTTCATCGACCATCGCGTGGTCATAAAGGATAGCGAGGGGCACGTCCGCCTGCTGCCTCTCGCACCCAGCCCGGTCTGCGCCTTTCACGATGCGCTCTTCGCCGAACTCGCCGCCATCGACGTCAAGGTCCGCATCGGCGAGGGTCCTCAAGAGTGCCCCGTGACCACCCCGTTCTCCGACGACCGGGAGCACGCGAGCTACGACGCGGTTGCCGTGCAGCAGTACTGGCATGCGCTCCGTCGCATCGAGCCCGTTTTCCAGACCTTTCGCGCGCGCTTTCGCGGGAAATGCAGCCCAGTGCACTTCTTCTGGGGCGCCTTCGACCTTGCGGTCTCGCGCTTCAACGGGCGGCGCGCTCCCGTGCGCAAGGCCATGGTCGACCGCGACGCGTACGACGAGGAGGTCATCTCACTCGGCTTCTGGCCCGGCGACCCGTGGACCGCGGCCACCGAGGCGGTCTTCTACTCCTACACCGTGCCGGAGCCGGCCGGCCTTTCGGATCATCGGGTGCGACCCGAGGGCGCCTTCTTCAGTTCCACGATGAAAGAGTTTCTCCTGCCCTATGAGGAGGTGCGCCGTTCCCCGAACCCGGCCGGGGCCATTCTCGAGTTCGCGCAGAGCACCTACGATGGCGGATCGACGCTCGCTGGCTGGGACCGAGAGGCGCTTGCGTACCCCTGAACGTTATCCCGAACGAGGCCCCACCGGAAGCGCGGATGGCAGCAGGCTCTCCGGCCGCAGCGTGGCCCCCGCCGTCTCGAAGTCCACCGGCTGGGCGAGGGCGTACTCGATGGCGGCAGGAATCCTCTCCACCGCCAGACCTCGCCAGAACACGTGCCAATCGGCGAAGCGCGCCAGGCCGTCGCATTGGCGCGCATACCAGGGCGTCACCGGGTTGTCGGGCCGGGCACGCCAGAAGAAGGTCGGATACTCGCGGACCACCGTTCCCCAGATGTCGCCGCCGATTCCTTCGCCCTGGGCCGTCCGCTCGACCGCGAACTTGGACAGGTACGGCGCCACCGGCGACGGCGCGAAGAGGACCGCGCCTCGGTAGCTCTCCTCCACGAACACGCGCTCGACGTCGCGCTCGAGCGCTTCGGGACGCAGCATTCGGCCGAAGGCGGACTCGATGAGCGCGCGCAGCCGGGGAACGTCGATCCCATCGAAGCTCAGGTGGCCCTCGATGCGCGAGCCCTTGCGGACCAGCGTCCCCGCGCCGCTCACGGTGAAGAGCTCGCGCAGCAGCGAGAGCGGGTTGACCACCGCGATGGTCATGCGGTGAGGAACTTCTTCGAGCAGGTCGCGGGCCTGCCGCAAGAGCGTGACGTGACGGCGTGCCAGATGACCCTTGGCGCCGGTCAGACGCTCGTAGTCGGTGGTGAGATTGACCACCGAGATGTGCGGGGCGCCTTCGCGCTCGAGGCCGCGGCTGGTGGAAAGGAAGACCACCTTGCGCGTGCCGAGTCGAGCGGCGAGGGCCGACAGCAGGTTGAAGCGGGCGTCGGTGGTGTCTTCGCGAGCGGACTCCAGCGACACGATGGGAATGGTGCTCGTCCGCACGGTGTCGCGCACCGCCTCCAGCGTGCTGGCGTCCATCGCCCGCGGTACGGTGAGCACCCGAGCCGGCACCTGGTCTTCCACCAGCCACTCGTGGACCCGGCGGGCCTGGCGATCCGCGTCCTTGGCGTCGAAGAGCCCGAGCAGGACGATGGGGCACAGGCCGAGGCCGGCGAGGATGCGGAGGTCGAAGTGAAATGGATCGAGAGCCGTCCGCACGATCTGCGCATCGGCGGCGATGAGCGCGAAGCCCTCTTTGTCCTGCGACTGGAAGAGCCGGAGGTAGAGATCGACGTCGGCTTTCTGTCCCACGCTCTCGAGGAAGCGCTGGATGATGTCGGCATCCATCAAGGCAAGACCCGGAGGAAGGTGTCACGCGCCAGGGTGAGCTGGTCGGTCTCCACGTACTCGTCGGGCCCGTGGGCCTGGGCGATCTCGCCGGGACCGAAGACCACGGCGTCGATGCCGGCGGCGGAAAAAAGCGCCGCTTCGGTCCAGAACTGAAGGTCGACTGCGGCGTTCACGACGTCACCGAGCCACGGCGCGAAGGCCGCGGCATCGCGCGTGGCAAAGGGCGGGCTGGAGACGGTGATTTCCCATCGCAGCTCGTCGGGCTGCGCCGCTGCACGGGCGCGCGCCTCGGCCTGTCGGTGCAGGGCCGCCACGTCGGCGCCGGGCCACGGCCGGAAGGAGAAGGTCAGCACGCCGAGGCTTGGAACGACGTTGAAGGCCACGCCGCCCTCGATGCCGGCCACGTTCAGGCACAGTCCGTGAAAGCCAGGAGGCCCGGCGTCGAGGTTCTCTTTCCCCCACGCGTCGAGGGCGATGGCGGCGCGGGCAAGCACCACCATGGGGGCAGGCAGTGCGTCGGCACGCGAAGAGTGACCCCCGGGGGAGGTGGCCGTCGCGCGCGCGGAGGCGATGCCGCGGTGACGGGTCCCGGCCCGGCACCCGGTCGGCTCGCACACGATGGCGCGCTCGAACCCGCGGGCTCGATCGCTGGCCAGGAAGTGGCGCAGGACGGCGTTGCCTCGCTCCTCGTCCCCGGAGAAGAGAACGCCGACCCCCGCGGCCGGCCGACCCGCCGCGCCGCGTAGGGCCAGCGCATCCACGAGGGCGGCGATGGCGCCCTTCGTGTCGGCGCTGCCGAGCCCGTAGAGGCGGCCGTCGCGCTCGACCAGCGCCAGCGGGGCGGTGGTGTAGCCGCGGTTGGCGGGGACCGTGTCGACGTGTGCGTTCAGCAAGAGACGCGGCGCCTCGCCGAACTTGGCCAGGACGGCGTGATGAGACCCTACGGCGAACGTCTCCACCGTGGTCGCTCCCGCGGCGCGGAGATCCCCCGCGAGCTTGGCGACGAGGGGGCCCTCGTCGCCCATGGGGTTCTGCGTATCGAAAGCGACCAGCTCGGCAAGCCGCTGCTGCAACGTGGCGTGGACGGACATCGGCGCGAAGACTCCCGGACGTGGGCCGCGACGTCAACCAGCGCCGACGAGTCGGCTGCGGCGCGCTGCAGGAGATGCCGACGTCGGTGAGCCGGCGACGTCAGGGAACTGGCGGCGGCCGCGAGCTCAAGATGGTCCTCTCGCCATCGATGACGGCGAGCCGCACGAACTGCCCCGAGACCGGGTCGAAGTCGAAGACGTCCCCGGTCGCGATCTTGAAGACCCACCCGCTCATCTTCAGCCGACCGGCATCCAGCTCGCGCGTCACGAACTGGAAGCTTCGCAGGTTCTCCAGCTGGACGAGCACGTTCTCCTGCACGGCGGCGAGCATGCGCGGTTCGCCCTCGAGGTGACCGTAGCGCTCTTCGATGAGCTCGGGGACTCGCGCCGATTCGGCGAGCCAGCGTGACACGAAGGGCAGATGCTCCACCTGTTCGGGATGGAGGATCGCGTCGATCGCGCCGCAGTTGGTGTGCCCGCAGACGATGACGTGTCGCACATGCAGCACGGAGACGGCGTACTCGATCGCCGCAGAGACACCGCCCAGCACGCCGCGGCCCACGGAGGGAACGATGTTCCCGATGTTGCGCACGATGAAGAGTTCGCCGGGCCCGGCGTTGGTGATGAGCGTCGGTACCAGCCGCGAGTCGCAGCAGGTGATGAAGAGGGTCTCCGGTCGCTGGCCCTCCTCGGACAGCTGCTCGAAGAGCCCGCGGTGCGACGCGAAATAGGTGGCCTGGAACTGGTGGATGCCGTCTTCGAGCTTCTGCACGCCATGATTCTATCGAGGATCGACGCGCTGCGAAACGAAAGGACGCATGGCCCTCGCGCGCGTATGCTGCGCGCCCCATGCCCCGAGCGCTCCAGGCCCTCTTTGCGATCCTGGTCGGCGCATGCAGTCGCCACAGCGACGCGCCTGCTCCTCCGCCGTCCGCCTCGGTCGCAGCCGTACCGGCCGTAGCACGGGCCCCGCTGCCCAAAGGGCTGCACGCCTTCGTCAGCAACGAAGGCTCGGGGGACGTCACCGTCATCGACGTGGCATCGGGCCAGGCAGTCGCCACATTTCCCGTCGGCAAGCGTCCGCGCGGTATCCAGCGATCGCCCGACGCTGCGCACGTCTACGTCGCCCTCAGCGGAAATGTCGCTTCTCCGCCCGGATCCACCGCGGCCCCCGCTCCGCCGGACGTCTCCGCGCACGGCATCGCTGTCATCGACGCCCGGACCCTCGCCGTCGTCGATCGCCTGCCGGCAGGCTCGGACCCGGAGCAGTTCGCGCTCGGCGTCGACGGAACCAAGCTCTACGTGGCCAACGAAGACACGGCCAGCGCGTCGGTGATCGACCTGGCGACCCGGCACATCGAGGCCACGCTGCCCATGGGTGAAGAGCCGGAGGGCGTGGCCACCAGTCCCGACGGGCGCTGGGTGTACGTCACCTCGGAAGCCACCGGAACGGTGGCGGTGGTGGACGTGAAGACGGTGAAGGTGGTGAAGGTTCTCTCCCTGGGCGGACGCCCGCGCGCCGCGGCCTTCCTGCCCGACATGTCGAAGGCCTACGTCACCCAGGAAGCCGGGGGCACGGTGACCGTGGTCGGCCTCCCTGGCCACGAGGTCGTCAAGACGTTGAAGATCGAGGGACGACCCATGGGCATCGTGATCGCCCCCGACGGCAAGACGGTCTACGTGAGCACGGGGCGCGGAGGAACGGTGGTCATCCTCGATGCCACCAAGGACGAAGTGGTCGGCACTGTCCCGGTCGGAGAGCGCCCGTGGGGCCTCGCCGTCACGCCCGACGGGCGTACGCTCTTCGTGGCCAACGGCCCGTCCAACGACGTGTCGATCGTCGATGCCGCGACCCGCAAGGAGACGGGCCGCGTCAAAGTGGGAACGAGGCCGTGGGGCGTCGTCATCGTCCCGTGAATGCGCGCAGCGCACGTTGAACGACACGCTTCGTACATGGCGCCAGCCTGCTCGGGCTGCGCGCTCGCGTATACTCCCGAGTCGGCGGGGAACAGACTCGGATGAAAGTGGGATCCAATGCGAAGGACTCTGGTCGTCGTCCCCTGCGTGGTCGTTCTCGGCTGGGCCCTGTGCATTCAAGGTTGCGGTAAGGAAGGCAGCACGGAAGAACCCCCCGACGGAGCCACTCCGCGTACCGACGGTGGCAGCTCGGGGGATGTCGCAGTGGGTGACGCGCAGGCTGCGACCGATGGGCCTGGGCCCGACGGGTCGTCCCCGCTGGGTGACAGCGGTTCGACGGCGGCGGACCCTTCGGTCTACCAGCACCACAAGAACGGCACGCGCAACGGCGTC